>Ga0272442_10000512_pt1 | contig 61795 bp, 43 predicted proteins | sample SSMForm2O_FD_200262 | JGI IMG/M metagenome (GOLD analysis project Ga0272442, IMG submission 200262) | Marine sediment archaeal communities from Little Sippewissett salt marsh, Falmouth, MA, United States - SSM-Form-2O | ecosystem: Environmental > Aquatic > Marine > Wetlands > Sediment ...
AAAAGCTGATGGAGCTCTACAAGGAGCACGGGATCAACCCCCTGGGATTCGTTCGGGGTTGCCTGCCGCTCCTGGTTCAAATGCCTATTTTCATCTCCCTTTATTTTCTGTTGTCGGAGTCGTTCGAACTGAGTGGCGCCGGTTTCCTCTGGATCCGCGACCTTTCCTCCCAGGACAAGCTTTTCACCTTCGGATCCGCAATCCCGCTCCTGGGGGAATATTTCAACCTCCTGCCGGTCCTCATGGGGGCCAGCCAGATTATCGTGTCCCGCTTTACCACGACCGCGTCCGCGGATCCCAATCAGAGGTCCATGATGTACTTTTTCCCGATTTTCTTTATGTTTATCGTGTATAAACTCTCGTCCGGCCTGGTCCTTTACTGGCTCGTGTCCAATATCCTGCAGGCCGGACAGCAGTTGATCATAAACAAACACATGAAAAAGGAACAGGCGGCCGCTGGGGGAAAGTCGTGAAAGGCCGCCTTTTCAATCAACAAAGGTGGTGGAAGAGATGAAAGATATCGAGATCAGGTGCGCATCAGAAGAAGCCGCCCTCGCCTCCGTGACGGAGCATTTCAAAATGCCGGCCGAGGCCTTCGAGATCGTTTCCGTCAGGGAGGGCGGGGAGGATGATAAACTGGTCGTTCGGTTGAGTATCAATGAGGATTTTTTAGTAAAACTGATTCATGACAGGGTCAAGGGCCTCCTGGACAACATGGAGGTCTCCTCGGAAGTCAGAGTCAGTCCCGGGGATGAGTTCTATTCCGTGGATATCCTCACCCGCCAGGGATCCCTCCTGATCGGGCGCCGCGGGCAAACCCTCGACGCCATCCAGCATATCGTCAACCGCATGATCAGCCATCACGAACGCAACCTGCCCATGATCCTGCTGGACGTCGAGAATTACAGGGCCAGATCACACCGGCGGCTCAAGCAGGTCGCACGGAGGGCCTCCGACAGGGTGCTGCGAACCGGCAGACCCGTCAAACTCGATCCCATGACCCCGCACGAACGCAAATTCATCCATAAATTCCTGGGAGAAGTGAAGGGGGTTACCACATACTCCATGGGAAGAGAGGGACAACGCCGGGTGATCGTGGCCTCCGAGGCGCCCGCGAAAAACTCAAACGGCGGGGATGAGGAACTCCTGCCCGAATTCCTCAACGAAACGGATACGTATCAACCCAAACGCGGCATCATGAGGGACGAGTCCATCCGGAACCTGAACGTCAAGTCCACGTCTTCCAACTCCGGGGATGCGGGGGATCTCCTGGATCCGGATCTCCTGGATCGATAAAGGAAGGGAATGCGAAATCTCTGGCTTTGGATTATTGTTCTCTTCTGGGGCGGGGTGATCTATTATTTTGGCGGCGCCGGTTTCGGTCGCGCCAAAACCCAGGCCCTGATCGATAGATTCAGAAAAAACCCGGCAATTTGGAATTTCCTCGATCGCCACCACGGGAAATTCCGTGCCGCCTTCCACTATTTCGAGTTCGGACTGTGCTTTTTCATCCTGTACCTGGCCGTTACAGCGGGCAGCCTCGAATGGTCTTACCTCAGGGGGCTCGGGGTCTGGCTCGTCACGGGGATCCTGGCGTTCCTGGACGAACTTCACCAGAAGAGGACCGGCGGGCGCTGTTTCAGACGCATCGATCTCTTTCACAGCCTCCTCGGGGACACCCTGGTCATGCTCCTGGTCTTTCTCGGGAATCTCTGAAACAGGGGCCGAACGACCAGGTTTCCCTCGTCCCCGAAACCAGGGCGGGAGGGTTTTCTGATTGACATTCACCGGGCCGATCTTTATCGACAGGTGATTCTTTTGCACCCGAATTTACAGGCAGGAAGAAAAAAATGAAACGACTCATACCCCTTTTTCTGATTCTGATCCTCATTTCCGGGATCTCCGGTTGCCGGAAAAAATCCCCCGATCAATACCTCCAGATGGCCGAACAGAAACTCCGACAGCGGGATTTCATCGGGGCCCGCATCGACCTCAAGGAGATCCTCCGCAAATACCCGGATCAGCCCGCAGCCGACCAGGCCCGCTTTCTCCTCGCCCAGTGCTATTTCGCCGAACGCGACTTTGTCCAGTGCCGCAGTCACATGAAAGTCATCTTCAAGAAATACGGCCCCAACGATATAAGGGGGAGGCAGGCCTTCGAGTTCATCCTGAACACCTATCGCATGGAAAAGAAATTCGCTGATGGAATCCTGGAGGCGAAAAGGATTCTCACGAATATCCCCCCGGAAAACGAGTTCGCCTTTACCGTCAATCTCATGATCGGCGATCTCATGGTCGAGGATAACAGAACCACCGAGGCGATCCGCCATCTCCAGAACCTCGTGGAAAACCAGGAAGACCACCAGATGCGAACCGCTGCCATGGAACGCCAGATCTCGATCTTCATCGGTCAGAACAAGATCGACGAGGCCATCAGGGTATACGGCGATTATGCGGTAAAATACCCCGATTACGAAAATATCAACGACCTTTTCGCGGGGCAGGCCTATTTCTATTCGAAAAAGGGCGATCAGGAAAAGGCGGACGAGCTCTTCGAGAAGGCCATGAACGGTTACAACCGGGCGATCGAGAAAACCCTGGATAAATCCCGGAAATCGGATCTTGCCTTCCGGCAGGCAAAATCCTACGAGCTCTTCAACAAATTCCCGGAGGCCCGGGAAAAATACCGGTTCATCATCGAGGAATACCCCGGAACCCCTCCCGAACTTCACAGCAGGCTCTCCCTGGGGGACACCTATTACCTCGAGGGCGACAAGGAGCAGGCCATGAAATACTTCCAGCAGCTCCTCGAGTCCCAGCCGGAGAACCCCGAGCTGGTCAAGATGGTTCGCGGCCGGATCGCCAGCCTGATGCGGATCCGTGCCGCCGAAGAGCAGCGCGACGCCACAACCACCGGCACCCAGGACAAAAAAACCATGGTGGAAAAACCGTAAAGCGGCTGGCCCTTCCGTCTTCGTTCCTCGCAAGATTAGGAACTACGACGCGACAAGTCCTGCTTCGTTGAAGATTCAAAAAGCGACATGAGCGGCTTTCGGGAAAAAGCCGGATGGGACACCCTCTTTTATCCCCCCCTTTTAAAACCATGAAGAATGGTTCCATGCCCCTCCTTATCCTGAATCTTCAGTAAAAAACCCTTGAAATAAGAATCCGGGGCGTTAGAGTCGGATATCCTTTTCAGAAGAAGTGAGCAACACGGCGAATCGCCGGGAACGCTTGTTGTTTAAAAACCGGGAATTCCGGTAAGGGCTTTATTCATATGAAACAAAGCGTCCTTATGAAACGAATCGCCGGGTGCGTGAATCTGGCCGTTTCCGGGGATCTGATTATTTACAGGAACTGTTCTCCAAAGTATGCCACAGAGAAGGATCTCCTTTCGGGTGAAGGAAGTAAAAAGGTGGGCGGACGGTGGAATCCCGTGGGAATCGCTGCAGTATACGGATGTTTGGATCTGGAGACCGTTCTTGCGGAATTTCAAAGAAGATCTCAATATTCACAAATTCCACCATATAGATTATTGCCAAGAACCCTCGTCAGTATACAAGCTGAGCTCCAATGCATGCTTCCCCTTATAAATGGCGGGATCCGTCAGAGGATCGGGGTCTCGAAGGAAAAAATGATTACATCAGATTGGATGACGAAGTCCCTTGGTTACGAAGGTTCCCTGACACAAAACATTGGTTTGGCATCGTATGAAGCCGGATTTGAGGCTATCCTTGTTCCATCTTCCAGTAGAAAACAGGGAGTTAATCTTGTCATCTTCCCCGATAATATCCGCAAGGGAAGCAACATCGACATCATAAATGTAGAGCGATTATGATGAAATGCAATTTTTCATGAAAAATTGCTTGATTCGCTTCTCTGCTTTCCTGTATGTATCTCTTGATGGAGGTGGATGATAACCATGAAGACATTAAAAAAGTTTTCCTCCAGTTCTGGTTTGCGGCTTGTCTCTTCCCCCCGGGGGGGAACCATGCTGGATGTTCGAAAGAGCCTGGGATGGCCACGGAAGGATTTTGCCCGCCTCATCTCAGTATCTGCGAGGCGCATCGCTGATATTGAGACCGGGGTGAAGCCGACTACGGCGATCCTTCGCAAATATAAGGAAACCACGCGCATCATCGACGCCCTGTCGGAGATTGTGGAACCCGACTTCATCGGCGACTGGATGAAGGAGCCAAACGAGGCATTTGACGGACTGAAGCCCCTCGAGGTGATCGAGCGCGGGGAATCCGACCGCATCTGGAGGATGATTTATTACCTCCGTTCCGGGATGCCCATGTAATTCCCGGGGTCGGTTTATATACCATAATCCCTTATCCTGAATCTTCAGTAAAAAACCCTTGAAATAAGAATCCGGGGCGTTAGAGTCGGATATCCTTTTCAGAAGAAGTGCAATCCAGTGCAGGAGCGGGTAAATCTTCATCGTCGCCGCCCTTTCGGAAACCGCGGATTTCATGGAAGAGATCGACCGGGTCATAGATAGGAACGGCGGGAGGCAGGGGGCGTTTCATAATGAACTTCAAATTTCGTGAAAGGAAAAAGCTGATTTACGAACAAGGATCAACGATTTAAGATTTTCGAGGTGTGTTTTTCGTTTGTACATCGCAAATTGCACGGAAGTCTCAACCGGTGAATCACGAGGGGTCGACGGGGAGGGCGTCCAGGCATTTTTTGATCTCTTCGGCCCGATCGGTTTTGTTCAGCCGTTCGTATAAATCCGCGGCCCGGGCGAGAAATTCGCCCGCCTTTTCGTACTTTTCCTGCTCGAGGTGAATCCCGGCCATGTCCGCATACAGATCTGCCAGACCCTCGAGGTTCCCCATGTCCATGTAGATCTCGAGGGCCTTGTTATACATCAGGCCGGCCTTTCTCAGTTCCTTTTCCTGGTGATAGATCGACCCGAGCTGGTGGTAATTGTCTGCCAGTTGCGTCATGTTGCCTGTCTTCTGATGCACATCCTGTGCCTTTCGAAGCATGTTCCTTGCCTTTTCCAGATTCCCGCATTTCTGATAAATCCTCCCGAGGTTGCCATACTGGAGGGCCGCGCCGCTGTGATTGCCCATTTTTTCGTTCAGGGTGAGGGCCTGCCGGATGGTTCGCTCGGCCTGGTCGTACTGGCCGATTTCCATGTATATGGATCCCAGGCTGGTGCAGGCCCGGATCATGCCCATGGCATCCCTCATCCTGTTCGAGATATTGAGCCCGTTCAGATACATGCTTTTGGCGTAGGAGATTTTTCCCCGGATCTGGTAGATCTCCCCCAGGTTGATGTAGGCATAGGCCATGCCTTGCTGGTGTTTGATCTTGCGGTTGATGTCCAGGGCCTTTCGCTGGATCTTTTCCGACTGCTCGAGGCGGCCCTGGGAACGGTAGATCACCCCGAGGTTGCCGTGGAGGGCGGCCTGGATGATCTTATCCGTGGCGGTGCTCATTTTGAGGAGCTGTTTCGTGTAATCGATGGCTGTTTCGTAAAGACCGAGGTCGATCAGGATCGGCGTGCTTTCATTGATAAAGGAATAAATGACCTTTTCCCGGCTGGCGAATTTCATCATGTGCCCGGTGAGGCGTTTGGCCGCCAGTTCATCGGGGCGGGCCTGGTCGTAAAGGAGGCGGCGGTAAATCTCCACGGCCCGCCGGTGATATTCCGTGAGGGCGGAGGCTTTCACGTTTTTCAGGATATGATCCCGCAGGATGCCGTGGTAGATTTTCGCGTTTACCCCTTCCCACCGGGTGAGCCCGAACAGGAAAGGATTGTCCAGGAGCCTTTTCCGGGTGGTGGAGGGGAGGGCGCTGACCATATCCACAACCACTCCCGGCACGGCCTCCTCGAGGATGGAAAAGGCCTCGAAGAGCCTGATGGCGTCGTACCCGTGTTCATCGGAGACCCTTCGCCACTGGGCGTTGGCGATTTCCTCGGGGCGTTTTTTCCGGGGGAGGTTTTCGACCCGTTCCCCGTCCCGCAGCATTTCCAGGGCCGCGGAAATGTTATAGGGATGGCCCTCGTAACAGGTGAGGGGATCCTCGAGTTCGCTCGAGGTATGGTGGAGGATGCTCTGGGAATAGAGGTTGACCAGGTCGCGGACATCCCCCCCGTCGAGCAGGCCGATGGTGATCTTGACGGCGTTCTGGAGGGAACGAAGGGTGGCCCTTTCCAGGGAGGCGGCCAGTACGTCGTAAGGACGCTGTGCAAACACGAACTTGATTTTCGGGGGGAGGTTTTTCAGGATCTCCGCCCACACCTCATCGCTCTGTTCCGGGCTTTTCCTGCCCGCGTCTATGAAGAAAATGCCCCGTCCCTTTTCCGGCATCCTCCGGGAGAGGATATCCAGGCGTTCCAGAAACTGCTGTTGAATGTCCTCGTTGGGTTCGTACCTGAGGACCGGGCTCAATTCCGCGGGCGATTCCACTTCGGGGAGGATTTTATGAAAAAAGCTCAGCCATTTCCCGGGATAGGGTTTGGGGGGAACACTCGAGTCCACTGAAAAACAGGCCGCCTCGAGGGCGTGGTGCATCATCTCTTCCATGAGGGCGTTGGCTGATTTGACCGGGGTGATTTCGTAATTCACAAACCCGCAAAGGAGTTCCGGATGGCCGGCGCTTTCCCTTGCCATCCTGGCCAGGAGGAGGGATTTTCCCATTCCCTCGTCGCCGATGACGAAAACGGCCTGACCGCTCGGATCGCGGAGGACCTCTTTGAATTGATTGAGTTCCTGCTCTCTTCCGACAAAAAGCCTTTCCGTTTTAACACCCATAACTATTTCCCCCAACCTTTTTCCGGAAAAGAAGGCTAGAGAGATTCCCTTTAACAGCTGATATTCTCGAAAAGTCGGGAGGGCTGTGTCAACCATTAAAATCGTTTCGGGCCTGTTTCACCGTCTCAGGCCCCCCGCATCGGGGGAGGGAAAAAAGGAAGGAAGCCCCCCCCTTTTCATGGTTTTCGACCCGGAGATCGCCCCCCATCATGCGGGCCAGCCGGCGGCACAGGGAAAGCCCCAAACCCACACCGGGGGCCGAGTTCGCGGCCTCACGGGCCGATTTGTGAAAGGGCCGGAACAGGCGGGAAACCTCTCTTTCCGGAATGCCCGGCCCGTGATCCCGAACCCGGAGAATCGCCCTTCCGGAATCCCCCTCCGCCTCCAGGTGAATCCGACGGTCCTCCCCATCGACGGCATACTTGGAGGCATTGTCCACCAGGTTGAAAAGAACCTGTTCCACCATTGTGGGATCCGCGTTAACCACGCTGGAAAAACCCTCCCGGTGCTCCTCGAGGACCAGTTCCATTCCGGCCTGGCGGGCCCTCCGGGAAAGGCGGCCCCGGCACCGTTCCAGGATTTCCCCGATCCGGATCCGTTCCGACCTCTCCCGCCCCCCCTGGCGTTCCAGCCTGGAATAGGCGAGGACATTATCCACCAGGTGGGCCAGCCTCTCGGATTCCACCCGGAGTGTTTCGAGGTACATCCTCTTTTTCTCCTCTCCGGACACCATGCCCTCGGACAGCATTTCGGTGTACATCCGGAGGGTGGTAAGGGGGGTTCGGAGCTCGTGAGTCACGGCGGAAACGAAGGAACCGCGTCGTTCGCTCAGGGAAACCGCGCCGAAAAGAAGAGCGGCCACGGACCCGGTTCCGGCAAGGGCGCATATCCAGGCAATGATAAGGGAAAGCACAAGGGGGCTCGCCCCCCAAGCCCGGATCGATTTTTCTTCATCAGGCAAAAGACGGATGGGGAGGGATGCCAGGATGCGTTCCCCGTTTTCCCGGCTCCCGGCATCTGACGGTCGGAGATCGGCCCCGGGCAGGAGGTCCCCGATGTCTTTCAGGAGATCCCTTTTCAGAACAGGCCAGTTTACCCAGCACCCCTGAACGATGTCGCGCCCCCCCGACCGGATTCGCCTTACGAGAAAGAGCTCGCCCTCCTGCCAGATGGGGGACATCAATACGTCCGGGATCAGGTCGGCGGCCGGCAGGAAGGTATTGGCCACGTTATCCACGTTAAAGCTGATGGCCTGCTGGGTGAACTCGGTCCTTCTCTGCATCTCAACAGTATTCAACCAGGACTGTTGCTGTTTTTGAGGGAGCCGGGAGGGGGGGGTAACCGTTTGCACCGTTTGCTCTCGATCGGGAATTTTCTCCAGGGAGGCCAGGAATCTTTCCCTGTCCACGAGATTTTCCATTTCCTTTAGGAGCCGGGCCGGTTCATCTTTTTTTGACATCCCGGAGGGGGGAACCTGCGGCGACGTGATCTCTCCACCCGGTTCGAACTGAAAGTGAAGCAGGATATAAGGGGTTTGAGAGGTGAGGAGGGGGGATGGCAACCGGACCGTTGTGTCGCCCTTTTGGGGATCCGTGGTTTCCCCTTTTTGTAACAGTGTTGGGGAGTAATGGGACTGGTAAAAGTAATCGGGCAGGGCGCTTTCACGAGCCACGATGGGAGCCGCCATGGATTCCATCCTCCACAGGGCCAGGCGGACCTTCTCCTCGAGTTCCGCCTCGAGCCGGGCCTGTTTTTCCGCTCGATCCAGCCGGATCACGTTCATGGTGAGCCAGGCCATGGCCCCCAGCACGATCACCAGGCAGAGGGCGAAAAGGAGCCATGTTGCCGTGCTTTTTCCCATTTCGTTCACTCCGTCTTTCCGAACATGTAACCCCTGCCCCGAACCGTGAGGATGATTTGCGGATCCGTGGGATCGTCCCGCAGCTTTTCCCTCAGGCGGGCCACGTTCATGTCGATGGCGCGGGATTCCGAAACCCCGCGGGGGCTGATCCTCCAGACGTTTGCGAGGATTTCATCCCTGGAAACGGCGCGACCGGAGTTGGCGGCCAGGTAACGCAGGAGCTGGATCTCCTTTTCCGAGATCTCCACGCGCGCTCCATCCGCGAATCTCAGCTCGCATCGTTCGAGATCCACGGTTCCCCCGGGGATGGAGATTTTTTTCAGATCCGACGGCCGTGCGGGGGTTCTTCGAAGCACGGCCTCCACCCGGGCCAGGAGCTCCCTGACGCTGAAGGGTTTCACCACGTAATCGTCGGCGCCCTGGCGGAGCCCCCGGACGCGATCCGTCTCCTCGCCCCGGGCCGTGAGGATGATCACGGGAAGTGTGGGGCGGGTGGCCCGGATTTGGGTCAAGATATCGAACCCGCTTCCCCCGGGCAGGATAAGGTCCAGAAGGACCAGGTCGAGGTCTCTTTTCACGGCCATATCCATTCCGGTTTCAGCATCGGCTGCCTCACAGGTTTCAAAACCGGCGAATCTGAGGGCGTCCGCGAGACCCCTTCGTATGGGCTCGTCATCCTCCACAATGAGCACGTTCTTTTTTTCGTTCATTCCCATGACCCCTTAATGAGATGGCACATAACGCTCGTACCGGTAGTTCAGGCTTTTTCTTTCTCCGGGCTCGAGTTCGAGGCTCCAGTGGATCTTCCCTTGCCGTTCCAGGAGTTTCAGTTTCTTCGTATCAACGAACAGCTCGCCTTCGAGGGATGCGGAAAGGGGTTTCCCCGGGATCGAGGCGGCGATCTCGAGCCGGGCCTTTTTCTTCTCGTAGTTCGTTAAAAGGATACCCCCCTCCAGGGTCACCAGGTCAAGAAATACATCTCTGGCCGGGGAATGGGCCTTGAGCTGGCGCTCGATTTCGGATTCCTTTTGCTGGTGAGCGATATTGATTGCCGTGGTTACGGGGATTTCCGCCCGGCCCCCTTTGGGGGTGTATTTCAGGAGATCCTCGCTCAGGGGCTGCCGTCCCTCGATCGCCAGGCAGGAACCAGTGGTCCAGGCCGTGTGAGTATCGTTTACCAGAACCAGGAGGTGCTTCATCTTTCCCGGCGGCGTCCAACGGTAGAGGTGTTCGTAACGGATGCGTTTCACAAAAAGCGTGACAACCGCCTTTTCCCCCCGGCGAAGCGTCAGATCCTCCCTGGTGTAAACGGTGTAATCGGCGCTTGCGTTTCCCTGCATTTGCGGCAGGTTGCCGAGAGTCTTCGACAGATCCCCGTTATCCGCGGGAAGGGATCTTTCCACCACGATTCCCCCGGTCGCCGAGGGCGACGTGTTGAAAAAGGCGTTGTTGGAAATCTGGGTTTGAAGAGCGGAAGGGGCCACGGCCGTTCCTATGGTGCGGATGACCTGGCCCGCCGTAAGGGGGGCGTGATAATCCGTGTGGATGAAATGCGGAACCCCCACCACGAAGTTCACATCGCAATGGATGAGATCCTCGGCCTCGTTTACCAGGGTGCCCCGAAGGGAGAGTTCCGCGGTTTCCCCATCCAGGATATTCAGGGTGTATTCCGGGATCCAGCTGATGCCTTTCCTGAGGTATGCCATACCCAGCCGCGTTTTTTGAGGCGCGCCCTCTTCCTCACCGGAGACGTGGATCCTGACGGGCAGTTCCAGGACCTGCATGGTTTCGATCCCGCTGATGGGTACGGCGAAGGTGTTGTTTTCGCCTTGAAGGATCACGTAATCCTCTCCCACGGATACGATTTTTCCCGCAGCGCTTTTTTCGCGCCCCTCGTGCGAGTAGTTGAGGGAGGCCTTCAGGTTCAGGTGCGCCTCGAGTCGGGAGCGTTTTTCTGCGGGATCCGACGGGGCGTCGCGGTCATCGAACGCCACCATCTCTCCGGGTCCCGCTCCCACGATATCCACGATCTCGCCCTCCTGGTGGGAAAAAAAAGCCAGGGTCCCGAACGCGGCCGGGGGCATCTGTCCCGCCGAGCACCATCCCTCCCGGAGTTCGACGTCTCCCTCCCTGAAGAAGAACCCGAGGCCGTTTTTGAACACGGCCACGGAGGTTGTGTGGGGTTCCCACAGGTGGGGATTCTTCTCCTCCTCCGAAGCGGTCCCGACCAGGGAAATGGCCAGGACAATTCCCAGTGTAAGAAAACGTTTCATCGTGCTTCTCCTTTCCTTTTTGAAATCTACCAGGGTATTCATACAGAAAAGGAAAAGGCGAGCACAAGAATTGGATTGTAACGACTGTGTAAAGCGTTCGCTTGGGGGATGGTAAAATGCCGGAATTATGAACAAGATCCCGGCACACCTTTTTATAGTTTCCGGAGCAGCTGTTTTGGTGAAAGGATGGAGATGCCGCTCATCCGGTTTCGGGGGAAGTGTTTCTTGTTTCCCGTCACAATGGCCCCGGCCCTTCCGGAGACGGCAACTTCCACGAACATAACGTCACTTGCATCGGGCAATTTTAAAGAGAGGGGCCCGGGAGATATCCAAAGGGCTTTTCGCGACAATCTCTCAAGTACAATATCCTGGACATGAGGGGGAATCCCGAACTTATCCCTTGATAATACTTCACGGTATTCAGAATAGATACGATTATCGAGGAGAATTTCGAGTTTCCCCGAATTGATGAGTTCCAGTATCTGTCCGGGCCCTCCGAAGGGGGTCAGAAGAGCGGAAACCAGTACATTTGTATCGAGCACGATACGCAATCAGCGGCTCTCCCTTTTTTTGCGGACAAGGGCGATTTCTTCGTCGATTTCATCGATGGTCAGGCTTGCGGATCCGGAGGATCTTGCAGCTTCGCGGGATTCGCGAAGGGCCTTCAGAAACCGCACCTGACGCCACTCTTCCAGGGTCGCTTCCATGCTGTCCTCGTCTGTTTTACACATCATTGCGATGGGTTTGCCGTTGGATGTAATAATGAGGGGGTCCTGATTTTCCAGGTTTTTCCAAACCTTTCCCGGGTTGATTCTCAGATCGCGGGAGGAGATAAATTTCATTTTTATTTACCCCTGAAAATTTACATGAAAACTACAAAAAGCCTACAATAAGTCAACGAATAAATCAACAGATAAATCGCCATTTGTGGTTTATGCAATCTTGTTAATGCGCCAGCCAGGTGGAGAGGGCGGGTTCTCCGATGTGGAAGGAAGCGGTTTTCCCCATAGGAACGGTGGTGGTCCAGATCCCCCCGGGTGGCATGTAACCGAGTTGAAATGGCCGGAAGCCCTCGATATCGAGGATCACCCAACCGGTATATTTCTCATTGCTTCGATTCACCATGAAGATCTGGGAGAAACCCTCGAAGATCCCCTCGAGTTTTACCAGTTCGATGGGGTCGGGTTTCGCGATCCCATTCAGGATCTCCTCGAGAACGGGCTTGTTCCAGAAATCGTCCCGGCACCATCCCCCGGTCGCCGGGCCGCCCTCGAGCTGGGGGATGAGGGGCGTGAGGATTTTTCCATCATAGGGACCCGGTTTTTTCAGGATGGGATCGTTTCTGATCGTGCCGGAGCTCAGGTCGTCACTGAAGCGGGGAATCGTTCGATGGATGAAATCGGAGGTCATATTGGATATCCAGGTCAGTTTTCCGATGTGATACGGCAATCCGGATTCCCGGTGATTATCGCAGGTGATGAAGGCGCCTTCTGCAAGGATGATCGAGCCGTGCAGTTTGACCATCCCGGGAGAGCCATACCCGCCCCGGGAGCTGTTGCCGCCCCTTCCTCCCGTTCCCCCGCCGGCCCCTTTGGCCCCGGCGCCTCCGGCGCCTGGATTGCCCGCCTCGCCCCCGCTGTGATTCGCGTCCGATTCGGGGGCATGACCCGGAGCCCCGGTGGATCCCGGTTTCGCGTCCTTTCCGGATTCTCCCGGTTCTCCCTCCTGTCCGGCCTCGCCTTTACCCGGGGGAGAGGAGGAGATATTAATCCGGGCGCCGGGAAGGAGCTGGAGGAGTCCCCTTGAGGAGAGGATCAGGCAACCGCCGCTGTTGCCGCCGTTGCCGCCCTTACCGCCGTTGCCGCCATTGCCGCCGTCACCACCGGAACCGCCGTTGCCGCCGTCGCCGCCGGAGCGACCGCCCCCTCCCAGGAGGTAAACAAAATAGACGTACCGGCTGTAGACGCATCCACCGCCGCCGCCGCCCCCGCCGCCTCCTCCTCCGGAGCCGCCGCCGCCCCCTCCACCTGCACCGCCTCCACCTCCCCCGCCCGCACCGCCCCCTCCTCCCGGGGACGCGGCGAAGCCGAGGTCGTCGGCGGGCCATGTGAAAAGGGCGTCATCTCCGGAGCTGGCGGCGTCTTTTCCGTTTTCGCCGGATTCGCCGCTGGTTCCATTTAATCCAGGATACCCGTTGCTCCCGGGATCTCCGGGATCTCCGTCGAACTGGTAATGTCCGGCTCCCCCGGGGCCGCCGGAACCTCCGCCTCCCCCCATGCCGCCCGGTCCGCCGATGTTGCCAGTGCCGCCGGCTCCTCCGTTTCCCCCGGCCGGAGGGAGAGTGATCAATCCGAGACCGATCGTTCCGGGACCACCGCTGCTGCCGGGAAAGCCGGTATTTCCATCAACGCCTTTCAGGCCGGGTTTGCTGGAGCCCCCTCCTCCGTCGGTTCCGTTAGCCTCTCCCAGGCCTCCCTGACCGGCGGATCCACCGGTTTTGGTTCCACTGCCGCCCTGTCCGCCGGTTCCGGCTGCTCCACCTGGACCTCCAACTCCCCCCTTTCCTCCTGTTCCGGCGCCTGCTCTTCCCGGAATGAATCCGGATACATCAAGTGTGGTTCCCAGGATCATATCCCCGGAGGCGGAAAGGACGAGGGGGCGATCCCCCCTGATGGTGACGTTAACGTTTGCCGGAAGAACGATATCGCGGAAGGGGAAAACCGCGGCGCCCTGCTCGAGGATTCCATCCAGGGGAGGTTCGGAATCCACTCGTAGAACGGGAATCGACGTCCCTGTATCGATCAGTACGGTTTGTGTCCCTGTGGTTTTGAGATCCCCGAGCCTGCCGTCGCTTTGGTAAACATCTCCTGATGCCGTCCATGGGAATATTCCGAGCAGAAATAGAACCGCGAGAGGGGCTGATCGAAAAAGCGGGTTGTTCCGGGATTTTTCATGCATGAGGGGGATACTCCCTTATTTCATGATCCTTTACCCCCTTCAGCTTTTTGCGAATCTGGTTGCCGATCCCGAGGATAACGATCCCGGCGGCAATCAGGATAACAATGAGGGAGCTGGGAGGGGTTCCCTTTTCGATCGACCGGATCAGGGTCTCCCCTCCCACAACGTAGACAATGGTCCAGGGGATCATACAGAGCCAGGACCAGAAGAGATAGGTACGGAAATCGACCCTGGTGAGCCCGAATGCGTAGTTCAGGAAATTGAAGGGAAAGATCGGGGTGAGGCGGGTAAAGGCAACCATCAGCCCCCCGTTTTCCTCGGTCAACTGGTTCAAGTTCTCGTATTTTCGGTTTCCGGATAAGATGCATTGCACGGTTTCCCGGAGGAGGTACCGGGAGACCAGGAAGGCCAGGGCAGCGCCCAGTGTGGCGGAGAAGCTGACAATCACGATCCCGTAAAGGGAACCGAATATGGATCCCGCGATCATGGTCAGGACACCCCGTGGAACGGCGGCCACCGTGGAAAGAACATAAACCGCGATAAAAGTCAGGGGCGCCCAGTAACCCATGCTGTTAAACCAGTCCCGGAGCAACTCGACCCTGGTTCCCAATCCGGAAAAATAGGCGATCACGCTCAGGATGACCAGGATTCCCACGATGATCAGGGTGCGGATCAGGGCCACCCTTTGTTCGGCATTCTCCCGTTGCCCAAGAGACAAGAGACCCTCCCCTCGAATTCGGCCAGGAATGAAAATCATGAAAAACGAGTTCCATGAATTGCACCCATTGATATCGCATCATGTCGAGAGGAAATCAAGGATTGATCGTTAGCGATACCGGCTCAATTCTTGAAGGAATTGGGTGGCGTCCCGGATATTATCCATTTTGCCGATGGAATAACCCCTCTCGTCCAGCAGGATAAAGGTGGGCCCCTGAAAGACTCCGTAATATTCGCAGACCTTTCGATTTTCCGGGATATCGATTTTGCCGCAAATGTAGTTCTTTACCAGAGTGGCCTTCACACCGTGCGCATTAAGTACCAGCCGCTCCAGATTCTGCGAATTCGGATCGTTGTCGAAACGGAAGAACAGAATTATTTTTTTCCTCTGTGCGATACCTGCCTTTACTGCCTGCGAATAGGAGGTATACCACCTCAGAGAAACAGGCGGCCCGCTCGAAGCCACATTCGTGGCCGGTGGTTGAGCCCTCGAGGTAAATCCACCCTGGGAGGGAAAAGAGGAAGGTGTGGATACAGGAATGGTTGGAGCGGGAGCCGATGGGGGATTGCCGGAGAATGGAGATCCCGTTTGAGAGACAGCTTGACTGGATGTGGATGGTGCCTGGGGTTTTGCTAAGAAGGGACTGGATGCCGCCGGAGAAGTTCCGAAGGGGGAACCTGGTTGTGTCCGGGGTTGAGGGCTCGCACCGAAAGGGCTCGAGCTTGTGGTGGAAGCTGATGCCCCGAAGGGACTGGAAGGCGCCGGAGCCGAAGGCCTACCAAGGGGCGATGGGGACGAAGCGGAAAATGCCGCCGGAGAAGTTCCGAAGGGGGAACCCGGTTGCGTCCGGGGTTGAGGGCTCGCACCGAAAGGGCTCGAGCTTGTGGTGGAAGCTGATGCCCCGAAGGGACTGGAAGGTGCCGGAGCCGAAGGCTTTCCAAAGGGCGATGGGGATGAAGCGGAAGATGCCGCCGGAGAAGTTCCGAAGGGGGAACCCGGTTGCGTCCGGGGTTGAGGGCTCGCACCGAAAGGGCTCGAGCTTGTGGTGGAAGCTGATGCCCCGAAGGGACTGGAAGGCGCCGGAGCCGAAGGCTTTCCAAAGGGCGATGGGGATGAAGCGGAAGATGCCGCCGGAGAAGTTCCGAAGGGGGAACGGGTTTGGGATTCGCTGGAGGGTGCGGGGAATCCGGGATTTTGAGGAGATCCGCCAGAGGCGCCTTTGACCCTGAGGGAGAACATCGCGGCATCGGTATAAACACGGCCAGAATCGGTTTGCTGGGGTTGTCCGGTCACGGAATCGGAAAGGACCGACACATAGGATCTGTTTCCGGCGGGAAGGTTGTAGGTTCCCAGGTGAACCCATATGCCAGAGTTGGGAGTGCCCTTTGCCCCCCAGCCGTCCTGGTCCAGGTAAATCGTTTTGGATTCACTGCCGTTGAAAATGTTATATTTAACATTTGTGGCATTGCCGCTTCTGCCCCAGGTAACGTAAACGTCGTACATTCCCGCTTCCTGGATGAAGGGGGTGAAAGTGGCTTCGGCGGGAGTGAAATTGCCCTCGATAATAACGAAGCGGGAGCCGAGGCTCTCCGGGGAGCATCCCCTGGCCAGGCTTTTGGCCTCGCTGTCCATCCAGTTTCCCTTGACTTCCGTATACCAGGAGGAGTTTTTTCCGCCCTGGCGGGATTCAATGATGATATCCCCGGCTACGGACGTTATCAAGGCGGCAAAAATGAGAAGCGTGGTAAGATGTCTGGTTTTCATTCCGTCCCCATCTCTTTCAAAAAATTAAACCCCTCTAATCTCTCACCCGAAAACAGCATCATCATGTGACGGGATAGATACCCATGCAAGCATTTTATGGTGGGAAAACGGTAAAAAACGTTGACTAACCAAAACGGGTAATCACAATTTACGCCTTATATGAGGAATTCGGGAGGTCGAAAATTTTCACAATTGCCGCAGAGGTCCTTTGTGAAATAGAATGACCCCTGGTCCGGGGTGAGACCCTTGAACCCGGAAAACTCTTGAAGATGGAAAGGAGAATACAATGGCGGAAAAAATGACCAGGGAACAGCTCCTCGAAAAGGCCAAAAAGCCTTCCCTGGATGCCATGAAACTCCACCCCTTTTATGGTGGAAAGGTGGGAGTGACAGCCAAGTGCGTGGTCAGGGATGTGAACGACTTTGCCATATGGTACACACCCGGAGTGGCCGCGCCATGCCGGGATATTCACGAAAACCCGGAAAAGGTTTACGAACACACCAATAAAGGCAACATGGTGGCTGTGATTTCCGACGGGACACGCGTCCTCGGTCTGGGCGACATCGGCCCGGAGGCCGGCATGCCCGTTATGGAGGGCAAGGCCCTGATCTTCAAGTACCTCGGTGGGGTGGACGCCTTCCCCATCTGTCTCGATACCAAAGACCCGGATCTCATCATTCAAACCGTGAAAATCCTTCAACCCTGTTTCGGAGGCATCAACCTCGAGGATATCTCCCAGCCCAAGTGCTTCCGCATCCTGGATACCCTCCGTAAAGAGTGCCGCATCCCGGTATGGCATGACGATCAGCAGGGAACCGCGGCCGTCACTTTGGCCGGTCTGATCAATGCGGTGAAGGTGGTGGGAAAGGATCTCGACAAGGTCAAGGTGGCCATGGTCGGGGCCGGGGCCTCGAACATCCGCATCGCCCATGTCATCATCAAGGGAGGAGTCAATCCGGATCAAATCGTGATGTGCGATTCCAAGGGCACCCTTCACAAGGGCAGAACGGAGCTCCAGGAGAAGTTCAAGGAGAAATGGGAGCTGGCCCAGATGACCAATGCGGAAAATATAACCGGCGGCATTCCAGAGGCCATGAAGGGCGCCGATGTTCTTATCGCCCTCTCCCGTCCGGGACCCGATACCATCAAAAAGGAATGGATCCAGCTCATGAACAGGGATGCGATCGTGTTCGTGTGTGCCAATCCGATCCCCGAGATCTGGCCCTGGGAAGCGAAAGACGCCGGGGCCCGGATCGTAGCCACCGGGCGTTCCGATTTTCCCAACCAGGTGAACAACTCGCTCGGTTTTCCCGCCATATTCCGCGGCACACTGGATGTCAGAGCGACGACCATAACCGACGAGATGTGCGTTGAGGCCGGAAACGCCCTGGCCGAGTTCGCCGAAAAGCATAAGGGGATCAGCGAGGATAATATCATGCCCACCATGGACGAGTGGGAGGTGTTCCCCTACGAGGCGGCCGCCGTAGGAGCCAAGGCCGTGGAACAGGGCATCGCCGGGATTAAAATGTCCCGGGAGGAAATCTACCAGATGGCCGTGAAAAAGATCCGTCACGCTCGAAATGAAATCGAAACCCTCATGAGGGAGGGCATCATACCACCGGCGCCCGGGGATTAATGTTGAAACCGATCCATGATCGTGTATAATATAAATAATGGATAACCGAACGGCGCGTTTCCATGCGAAACGCGGGCGGGGAGACTTTATTTAATCCGGAAAGAGCTATGGAGATCAAGATCGAGGAAATTCGCTCGGACCTGGCCCGGAAGATCGCCGATATCAGCGGCGCAGATCCGGCCAAATGCTATCAGTGCGGGAAATGCTCCGCCGGTTGCCCCATGGCCCAGCATATGGATATCCTGCCCCACCAGCTGGTCCGCCTGATCCAGATCGGCAAGATCGAGGAGGTTCTGGATTCCAACACCCCCTGGATCTGTGCCGCCTGCCTCACCTGTTCGGTGAGGTGTCCCCGCGGGATCAGAATCGCGGAAATCATGGAGGCCGTTCGCCAGGTGGTTATCAGGAAAAGAGATGCGAAAAGGAGGCTGGATCTTCCCGGGGAAAAGAGGGAAGAACTTCCCCCGATCGCCATTATCAGCGCCTATCGTAAAATAGTCGAGTGAAGAGATTATGAAGATTTTATATTATCCCGGCTGCACACTGAAAACCGATGCGGTGAGCTTCGAGGAATCGGCCCTCCTGGCCTTTCAAAAGCTCGGGGTGGAACTCGAGGAACTCAAACGCTGGAACTGTTGCGGGACGGTCTTTTCCTTTACCACGGATAACGTGATGTATCACCTGGCGCCCCTCAGGAACCTCCTGCGGGTCAGGGAGGAGGGGGGAGAGGCCGTTTTTACCCTTTGCTCCATGTGCTATAATACCCTGAAACGCGCCAACCGCCTCTTCCGGGACGATCCCGAGAAGAGGGATAAAATCAAAAACATCATGTACCAAGAAGAACGGGAATACGACGGAAAGGCGAGGGTGGTCCATGCCCTCGAACTCCTTCGCGACGAAATCGGGCTGGATGCCCTCAGGGAAAAGACCGGAGACCGCCTTTCCAATCTTCGACTCGCCCCCTATTACGGCTGCATGCTCCTCAGGCCGGACGGTCTGGGGGTGGACGATGCGGAAGACCCCTCCGTGTTCGAGGACGTGATCAGGGCCATGGGGGCCGAGGCCGTGGATTTTCCCTTCCGGGGCGAATGCTGCGGGGCTTACCAGACCGTGGAGCAACCCGAGGTGGTTGCGGAAAGAACCTGGGCGATCCTGGATGCGGCAAAAGGTTGCGGGGCCCATGCCCTGGTCGTCAGTTGTCCCCTGTGCGCCTTCAACCTGGACAAGAGGCAGGAAATCACCTCCCACCTTCACCCGGAGTTCGAATCCATGCCCGTTCTCTACCTGACGGAAGTGCTCTGCCTTGCTTTGGGCATTCCGTTCGGGGACCGGTGGCGAAAGGAACATTACGCGACCGTGGAACCGGTTTTAAACCGCGTTCTCGAGGTATCCGGGAAATCCGGATAACGGAGTATTTTATGAAGAGTGCCCCCCAGAAAAAGATCGGCGTTTTCGTCTGCCACTGTGGGAAAAACATCGCCGCTGTCGTGGATGTGAAAAAGGTGGTCGAGGAAGTGGCCGCCCTTCCCGGTGTTGTTTTCTCCACGGACTATAAATACATGTGCTCCCAACCGGGCCAGGCCCTTGTTCAGGAGAAAATCAGGGAACACGGCCTGGAGGGGGTCATCGTGGCCGCCTGTACCCCGAGCCTCCACGAGGCCACCTTCCGAAAGGCCGCTTCCGATGCCGGGCTCAACGCCTTTTGTGTGGAAATGGCCAATATCAGGGAACAGTGCGCATGGGTTCACCAGGGGGAACCGGACGCTGCCACGGATAAGGCCATTGAAATCATAACGACCATGGTGAAAAAAACCGGCCTGGATCGGGCCCTTGTCGAGGATACCATTCCCATCACCAAAAGGGCCCTTGTGATCGGGGGCGGCGTGGCCGGGATACAGGCCTCCCTGGATGTCGCCGACGCCGGTTATGATGTGGTTCTCGTGGAAAAGGAACCTTCCATCGGTGGTCACATGGCCCAGCTTTCAGAGACCTTTCCCACCCTGGATTGCGCCCAGTGCATCCTGACCCCGAAAATGGTGGCCGTGGGCACCCATCCGAAGATAAAAATCCTGGCCTTTTCCGAGGTCCGCTCCCTCGATGGATACGTGGGCAATTTCAAAGTCGCCATCGAGAGGAAGGCCCGGGGCGTGGATTGGACAAAATGCACCGGTTGCGGCATCTGCATGGAAAAATGTCCCACAAAGGTTCCGGCGGAGTTTGAACGCAACCTGGGAAAACGCAAGGCCATTTATTCCCCCTTTCCCCAGGCGGTTCCGAACAAACCGGTGATCGATCGCGAACATTGCCTCCATTACACAAAGGGCAAATGCGGAATTTGTGAAAAGGTTTGCGAGGTCGGAGCCATCGATTTCGACCAGGAGCCGGAAATCATCGAGGAAGAGGTGGGGGCCATTGTGGTCGCTACCGGTTTCGATCTTTATTCCAGATCGAACCTGGGAGAATACGGTGCGGGCCGCATCCCGGACGTGATCGACTCCCTGGCCTTCGAGAGGCTCCTTTCCGCTTCCGGCCCCACATCGGGAGAGATCCGCCGTCCCTCGGATGGCAAAGTCCCTCAAACCGTGGTGTTCGTTCAATGCGCCGGATCCCGCGATCCGGAAAAGCACAAACCCTACTGTTCCCGCATCTGCTGCATGTACACCACCAAGCAGGCCATGCTTTACAAGCATGCCGTTCACGGGGGACAGCCCTATATTTTCTACATCGATATCCGATCCGGTGGAAAGAACTACGAGGAATTCGTTGAACGGGCCCAGGGGGAAGGCGTGGTCTATACCCGGGGCAAGGTTTCCAAAATATACCAGAGCGGGGATAAAGTAGCCGTTATGGGGGTGGACACCCTGGCTGGAAAGCCGGTTCGCATCGATGCGGATCTTGTGGTTCTTGCCATGGCCATGGAACCCCGGGCCTCCAGCTCAGAACTTAGTCGCATCCTCAAGATCGCCACGGGCCCCAACGGGTTCTGGACCGAGGCCCATCCCAAGATGAATCCCGTGGGAACCACGACCCGTGGAATCTTCCTGGCCGGATGCGGTCAGGCCCCAAGGGACGTCCCCGATACTGTTTCCCAGGCCTCGGGGGCCGCCGGAAAGGTGATCTCCCTTTTCTCCCATGAAACCCTGACCCTGGATCCCCTGACCGTGGAGGTGGATGAGGAAATTTGCGCGGGTTGCGGGATTTGCGTTCCTGTTTGCCCCTACGAAGCCCGGACGCTTGACGAGAGGAAAAAAATAGCCCTTGTGAACGAGGCCCTTTGCCAGGGGTGCGGCGCCTGCATGATCGCCTGCCCCAACGGGGCCACGGTTCACAGGAATTTTTCGAAGAAGCAGATACTCAGCATGGTGGACTCGCTCCTGTAGCGGTGATCGGGCCGCCATGCGGTTGATAACAGGAGATGGTTCATGCCGTCGGACGTGAAAAAATCCGGCTCCGTCCTGGTGGTTGGAGCGGGCATCGCCGGAATACAATCCGCACTCGATCTGGCCGATGCAGGATTCAAGGTATATCTCGTGGAGGAGAGCCCGAGCATCGGCGGCGTCATGCCCCAGCTGGACAAAACCTTCCCCACGAACGATTGTTCCATGTGCATCCTCGCCCCCAAGCTGGTGGACACCGGCCGTCACCCCAATGTCGAGATCCTTTGCAACTCGACGGTCAAGTCCGTTTCCGGCGATGTGGGCGATTTCTCCGTGGAAATCGTCACCCGCTCCATGTTTGTGGATCCGGAAAAATGCAACGGATGCGGCGATTGCGTGGAACACTGCCCTGTCAGCCTCCCCTCTCCCTTTGATGAAAAGGTGGGACGTTGCAAGGCCATCGACCGCCCCTTCCCCCAGGCCATCCCCAACGTGTTCGGTATTACGAAGGGAAATATGGCTCCCTGCCGGAAGGGGTGCCCGGCCGAGGCCAACGTTCAGGGATACGTTTCCCTGGTGGCCTCCGAAAAATGGGCCGAGGCCCTGAACCTCATCAAGCAGCGTATTCCCTTCCCCGGCACCCTGGGGCGGATCTGCCACCATCCCTGCGAGGCAAAGTGCAACCGGAAGGATATCGAGGAGCCGGTGGCCATACGCGACATCAAGCGATTCGTGGCCGATTACGTTTACGAGCATCCCGAGCTGGAGGAAGCCCGCCAGGGGCAAATCGAGGAAAGAAAGAGAAAGAACCGGGAGGAGGGGGCCGATTACATCGATCCTTTCGCCGTTGATGAAACGCGTGGAAAAGGGCGACGCATCGCTGTTGTGGGGGCCGGTCCCGCGGGCCTCACGGCAGCCGCGGATCTTTCCAAACTCGGTTACCACGTCGAGGTCTTCGAGGAGGAAAAGGAAAGCGGGGGTATGATGAAATGGGTTATCCCCGATTTCCGGCTCGATAAGGAATACCTGGATAAAGAGCTCCGGATGCACATCGAGGAGCATGATCTTAAAATTAGCTGCGGGAAAAAATATGGTCGGGATTTTACCCTCGCCGATCTCCGGAAACAGAAATTCGACGCGATCTTTCTCGCGATCGGGGCACAACTCAGCCGCGGCCTCCGAGTGGATGGAGGCGACATCGAGGGAGTCTGTCCGGGTCTCGATTTCATCAAAAAGGTGAACCGGAACGAGTTCCAACCCAAAGCCCTCGAGGGGAAAAAGGTGGCGGTCATGGGTGGTGGAAACGTGGCCATGGACGCCGCCCGCATGGCCCTCCGACTCGGGGGCGAGGTCACGATCGTATATCGCCGTTCCCTCCGGGAGATGCCCGCCACCCAGGAAGAAATCCAGATGGCGGAGGAAGAGGGCATCCGTTTCATGATGCTCACCAATCCGACAAAGTTCCTCGGGAAGGACAGTCTCGAGGGCATGCAGCTTCTGAAGATGAAACTCGGGGAGCCCGACGACTCGGGAAGGCGACGCCCCGTACCCATCGAGGGCTCGGAGTTCGAGCTCCCCTGCGATATCGCCATCCTCGCCATCGGCCAGAGCGTGGAAACCTCTCCCCTTGAAAAGGACGGTATCGAACTCGAGTGGGGGCTTTTAAAAGCCGATCCCGTCACGTTTCAAACCTCGATGGAGGATGTGTTCGCCGGCGGCGACGTGGTGAGCGGCCCCGCCTCCGTGGTGGATGCCATCAAGGCGGGACACGAGACAGCCGTTTCCATCGACCGGTTCCTGCACGGGGAGGATTTGAGGGAGGGGAGGGAGGAGGAGCCCCCTCTCGCGGATACCCCCGATCGCGAGCATTACGAAAAAAAGGAAAGGGTCCGTCCCCGCCACCTCGCGGTCGAGGAAAGGCTCTGGAACTTCAAAGAGGTGGAGCTTACCCTGGGGAAAGAGGAGATCGTTTCGGAGGCCGCCCGGTGCCTCGAGTGCGGCGTTTGTGCCGAATGCATGCAGTGTGTGGAACACTGCGGCCGCGGGGCAGTGGATCACGAAATGAAGGAAAGGGTCAAGCCCCTCACTGTTGGGTCGGTCATCATCTCCCCGGGATACGAGAAGTTCCTGCCCCGAACCGGGGGCAGTATCGGTTATAATCTCTATCCCAACGTGGTCACCAGCATCCAGTTCGAACGCATGCTGTCGGCCTCCGGGCCGTTCAGCGGGCACCTGGTCCGCCCCTCGGATCAGAAGGCTCCGAAGAAAATCGCCTGGCTCCAGTGTGTTGGATCGCGGGATGAAAGCTGCAACCGCCCCTACTGCTCCTCCATCTGTTGCATGTATGCCACAAAGGAAGCGGTGATCGCCAGGGAACACCTGCCCGGCCTCGAGACGCATATTTATTTTATGGACATCCGGTCGTTCGGGAAGAATTTCGAACAGTACATCAACCGCGCCCGGGATGAATACGGAGTTGTCTTTCGAAGAACCCGCGTTCCCCGCGTCGAGCAGGATCCGAAAACGAAAAGCCTCCGCATCCGATATGTGGGCGAGAAAAATGAAGTTGTCGAGGAAGAGTACGATATGGTGGTGCTCTCCGTGGGGCTCCAGCCCTGTGAGAAGGAGGGCTCTCTCGCGGAACTGTTCCAGCTGCAACTCAACGAATACGGGTTCGTGGAAACGGACGCTTACGATAGAACGCACACCTCCCGAAAGGGCATATACGCCGCCGGAGTGGTGACAGAACCGAAGGACATCCCGGAATCGGTCACCGAGGCCTCGAGCGCGGCCGCGGCCGCGGCAGTGGACATCCACGAGGCCCGGGGCTCTGAGGTTTTTCCCAAAACCTATCCCGAGGAACGCGACGTGTCCGGGGAAGAACCCCGCGTCGGCGTTTTTGTCTGCCATTGCGGCACCAATATCGGTTCCGTGGTAAACGTGCCCGGAATCGCGGAACTGGCTGGAACGTGGCCCGGCGTGGTTTATGCCACGGACACCCTGTATGCCTGCTCACAGGATTCCCAGGAGATCCTGAAAGAGAAAATCCGGGAACATAACATCAACCGCGTTGTGGTGGCCTCCTGCACCCCCCGTACCCACGAGGAGTTGTTCCAGGATACCATCCGCGAGACGGGATTGAATCCCTTCCTGTTCCAGATGGCAAACATCCGCGATCAGTGTTCCTGGGTGCATCGCGATTCTCCTGAAAAGGCCACGGAAAAGGCCGCGGAACTCCTTCGCATGGCCGTGGCCAAGGCCACGAGACTCTTTCCCGTCACCCGGAGGGAACTGCCCCTGGTTCAAAAGGCCCTGGTGATCGGTGGGGGCATTGCCGGAATGACCGCGGCCCTGTCCATTGCGGACCAGGGATTCGAGGTCTTCCTTGTGGAAAAAGAGGAGGAACCGGGAGGGAGACTCAGGGAGATTCTCTTCGGGTTCCATGGTGAAAATCCCATGGAATTCCTCACCACAACAATCGATAAGATCAAAAATCACGACAGGATAACGCTCTTTCTGAAATCCGAGGTCGAGGAGATTTCCGGGTACGTCGGAAATTTCACCAGCCGGATCAGAACCCCGGAAAACATCCAGGAGGTAACCCACGGTGTGGTGCTCGTGGCCACCGGGGCACTTGCTTATGAACCGGACGAATACCTCTATGGAAAGCACGATGACGTAATCGTCCAGGGCGACTTTGAAAAATTACTCGACGGATTATCGGGAGAACCCTCCGGATGGAACCAGGTGGTGATGATCCAGTGCGTGGGATCCCGTTGCGACGAGAGGCCATATTGCAGCCGTGTGTGTTGCAGCCAGGCCGTTAGGAACGCACTCCTTGTAAAGGAAAAAAGCCCCGATACGGAAGTATACATCCTTTACCGCGATATCCGCACCTATGGTTTCAAGGAGGATTACCTTTACCGGAAGGCGCGGGAAAAAGGTGTCATCTTTGTAAGGTACGAGGAAGAGGAGCCCCCGAGGGTAACAGGGGAAAACGGTTGTCTCGAGGTTCGCACTCTCGATCCGGTCCTCGGGAGGGACCTCCTTCTTCATCCCTCGAAGCTGGTTCTTTCCACCGGGGTCATTCCTGCGAAAAATGAAAAAATCGCCCGGCTCCTCAAGGTGCCCCTGGGGGAAAACGGGTTTTTCGTGGAGGCTCATGCGAAACTCCGGCCCGTGGATTTCGCGGGGGACGGACTTTACCTTTGCGGTACGGCCCACTCCCCCAGGTTCCTGGATGAGGCCGTTACACAGGCAAAAGCCGCCGCCTCCCGAGCCGCCAGGATCCTCTCGAAGGAAACCCTGAAAACCAAGGGCATCATTGTAACTGTCAATCCCCGCAAATGCGTGGGTTGCGAAATCTGCGTGGATGTGTGTTCCTACGATGCCCGCGAATACGATGCGGAAAAGGGATACGTCACCGTGAACGAAATATTGTGCCAGGGATGCGGAGCATGTGCCGCCGCGTGCCCCAACGGCGCCACCGAGCAGAATAAATTCACACGCAAACAGATCTTCAGCATGATCGATTCCCTGTGCGTCAGTGGAAAGCCATAGATTTCGGAGGATGGTTATGGAGAAAGAGTTCGAACCCAGGATCGTGGGATTCCTCTGCAACTGGTGTACCTATACCGGGGCCGACCTGGCCGGGACCTCCCGCATCCAGTATCCCCCCAACGTTCGCATCATCCGCGTGATGTGTTCCGGGGCCGTGGATCCCACATATATCCTCAAGGCCCTTTTCGAGGGGGCGGACGGTGTGTTCATCGGAGGGTGCCATCCCGGGGACTGCCATTACCTTACGGGGAACTACAAGGCGAGGCGAAAAATGGTCCTGATGAAATCCGTGCTCGAGACCCTTGGTTTGGAACCGGACCGGATGTGGCTCCGATGGATCTCCGCATCCGAGGGTCAGAAATTCGCGGATACCATGACGGAAATCGCGGAGGAAATGAAACAGAAAGGCCCCAATCCCATCAAGGAGTACTGGAATGTCTGAGTCGAAACCGGTTGCGGGAATGCTCGAGGTGAAAGGCGGCGACCTTGCAGGGACTGTGAGTGCATTTCTCGCGGATCTCCTGGGAAAAAACGTGATCTCCGCAGTACTCGCCCCCAGGAGGGTTCCCGCTGGCGATATGGCCTTTCCGGCCCTGATGTCCGATCCGAAGGAGCTGAAAGCCGATCCCTTTGCACCCGTCCTCCCTGTATCTACCGCGACCCTGGTTCAGAAGCTCACCAGGGAGGGCCCCATTTCGAGCCGGGTGGCCGTGGTTATGAGAAACTGCCAGATCCGCGCCCTTGTCGAGCTGGTAAAACTCAAACAGGCTGATATCGAGAACATAATCGTCATCGGCGTGGATTGCCCCGGTACGTTTTCCATTGTGGATTACAAAAATCTCTCCCGGGATCGCGATTCCACGGATCTTTACCTGTCGCTTTTGAAAGAAGACAAGGAGCTCACCAAAAATCTCCGGAGCGCGTGCATTGCCTGCCGGGAGCCGGTTCCGCAAAATTGCGACATTCTTGTCGGGTCCTTCGGAGTGGACGCCGGAAAGGCGCTTTACCTGGAATCCCGCACCCCTGCGGGGGAGGAAATATTAAAGAATATGTCCCTCAAGGAGTCGCCCCACACCGAAGCACGTGAAAAGGCCGTTCAGGAAGTACTGAAAAAGAAAGCGGCAAAAGAGGCCGATTTCCTCGAAATCCATGCAGATAAAAAAGGCATCAAGGCGATTCTGGATTTCTACAGCTCGTGCATCAACTGCCAGAACTGCCGGAGGGTCTGCCCCATCTGTTATTGCCAGGAATGCTTCTTCACCTCTGACAGCCTGGTGAGAAACGGAGACACTTTAATCGGAAAATCCAGGGCGAGGGGCGCCTTCAAGATGCCGCTCGATACCCTCCTGTTCCACACCGGCCGGATGAATCACATGATTCTCTCGTGCGTCGAGTGCGGGCTTTGCGAGCAGGCCTGCCCCGTGGAAATCCCGCTCATGCAGGTTTTGAAAAGGGTGGCAGGGGATGCCCAGGCAAAATTCGACTATCGCCCCGGCCGCAGCCTCGAGGAGGAGATCCCGCTCAAGGTGTTTCAGGAAAAGGAATTTTCCGAGATGGGCGGGGAATAAAACAGTAAGCTCGAAGGAACGAAACAATGGTTGAAATCATCGACACCGCGAAAGTGGACAGCAGCTTCAAATACGAAATCGCGGCTGAAGAAGGCGGCGAGGGCATCCTCAAGTGTTACGCCTGCGGCACCTGCACCGTGCGTTGCCCCGAGCAGAAGGTCAAACCGGAATACAACCCCCGTCTCATCATAAGAAAGGCCCTTTTGGGTCTCAGGGAAGAGGTGTTCCAAAGCGAGTTTGTCTGGATCTGCTCCTCCCATTTCCTGTGCCTCTCCAAGTGCCCCCAGGATGTGAATATAAAAGCCGTGATGAACGCTGTCAGGGAACGGCGCATCTTCGAGGAAACATACGGCGGCGCCCGGAACCCCGAGGGGGTGGTGGATCTTGGTTTCAAGTACGATGTGGTGGGTCGGGAGTGCGGCGGGGATCTTTATCACTGCTTCGCCTGCGGCGCCTGTACCGCCGGGTGCCCGGAACGGAGCCTGAATGAGGATTATTCGCCCCGTATGGTGATCCGGAAGGTCCTTCTGGGATTAAAGGAGGATGTGTACGACAATGAATTCGTGAACATCTGTTCCACCCACTTCAGATGTCTGGAAGAGTGTCCCCAGGGGGTGGAGATCCCGCGTCTCATGACCGCCATCCGCAGATTGGCCGAAAAAGAGGGATACTACAGGGAGGGAGACAGGATCCTCCATAAGAAGATACAAAAACCCCCGGAGGAAGAAACCGGGAAGAAAAAGAAAAAGGAAAGACCCGTCAGGGTTTTCCTGTAGGAGGAAATGATCCACAGATTACACAGACGAACAGGATTAAAGAAAGAGGAGAGACGGTGAATTCTTTTAACCTGTGGATAATAAGGAGTTATTAAGGAGAAACGAAATACGGGAGATATATATTATCCACAGATTACGCAGATGAGCAGGATTGGAAAGAAAGAAGAAATCCAGTGAATGCCTCTAATCTGTGGACAAAAAAGGAGCCCTTTAAGGTAAATCGAGAAACGGGAGATATATATTATCCACAGATTACACAGATTAGCGGGATTAAAAAGAAATCCTGAAAATCCTTCTAATCTGTGGACAAAAAAGGAGCCTTTAAGGAGAAACGAAATACGGGAGATATATATTATCCACAGATTACGCAGATGAGCAGGATTGGAAAAAAAGAAATCCTGAAAATCCTTCTAATCTGTGGACAAAAAAGGAGCCCTTTAAGGTAAATCGAGAAACGGGAGATATACATTATCCACAGATTACGCAGATGAGCAGGATTAAAGAAAGAGGAGAGACAGTGAATTCTTTTAACCTGTGGATAATAAGGAGCCCATAAGGAGATATGAAATACGGGAGATATACATTATCCACAGATTACGCAGATGAGCGGGATTACAGTAACAGAAGAAAACCTGTAAATAGGGTATTGAAAGTGGAGGTGGATCAAATGGCGGGTGAAGATGGCCACAGGAATGAGTTGGACGATCCCCAAACGTATCAAATCATTGGAGCTGCCATGGAGGTTCACCGGATTCTTGGGAGAGGTTTTCTTGAGGCTGTATACCGGGAGTCTCTCGCAATTGAGTTTGATTTAAGAAAAATACCTTTTCAAAGGGAAGTTGAAACACCGATTTATTACAAAGATCGCGAACTTAGAACCAAGTATCGGGCGGATTTCATATGTTACGATAAAGATGTGATCGTGGAAACCAAGGCTCTCGATAAAATAAGTGGAAAAGAGGAATCCCAAATTTTGAATTATTTGAAGGCAACAAGGATTAAGCGGGGTTTAATACTTAATTTCGGAACAAAATCACTTGAGTTCAAGAGGTATATTCTTACAGACGATTAGTATTATTATGATCCACAGATTACACAGATGAGCAGGATTGAAAAAAAAGAAATCCTGAAAATCCTTCTAATCTGTGGACAAAAAAGGAGCCCTTTAAGGTAAATCGAGAAACGGGAGATATACATTATCCACAGATTACGCAGATGAACAGGATTGGAAAAAAAGAAATCCTGAAAATCCTTCTAATCTGTGGACAAAAAAGGAGCCTTTAAGGTAAATCGAGAAACGGGAGATATACATTATCCACAGATTACGCAGATGAGCAGGATTGGAAAGAAGGAAGAAATCCAGTGAATGCCTCTAATCTGTGGACAAAAAAGGAGCCCTTTAAGGTAAATCGAGAAACGGGAGATATACATTATCCACAGATTACGCAGATGAGCAGGATTGGAAAAAAAGAAATCCTGAAAATCCTACTAATCTGTGGACAAAAAAGGAGCCCTTTAAGGTAAATCGAGAAACGGAAGATATACATTATCCACAGATTACGCAGATGAACAGGATTGAAAAAAAAGAAATCCTGAAAATCCTTCTAATCTGTGGACAAAAAAATCCAAAACACGGGGATGGATATGACCGACGCATCTCAAAATATCGGGGCCGTGGCCGTGATCGGGGCCGGGATTACCGGCATCCAGGCATCACTCGACCTCGCTAACATGGGCTTCAAGGTCTTTCTCATCGAGAAAAAACCCGCCATCGGCGGATTCATGGCCATGCTCGATAAAACCTTCCCCACCAACGACTGCTCCCTTTGCATCCTCTCCCCCAAGCTCGTGGAATGCGGGAGGCATAAGGATATCCAGATCCTCTCCCTTAGCGAACTCACCGCCATCGAGGGAGAGGCGGGCAACTTCACACTCCGCGTTCATAAAACTCCGCGTTACATCGATGTGAATAAATGCACCGCATGCGGCGATTGCACTTTAAAATGCCCCATCTCCATCCCCAACGAATACGAACGAGGGCTCTCCTTTCGAAAGGCCGTTTACAAGTACTATCCCCAGGCCATCCCCAATGCATTCCTCATCGATAAAGTGGGCATGCCCCCGGATTATCGCGGCTGCATCGAGTGCCGGGCATGCGAAAAGGCCTGCACCGCCGGGGCCGTGATCCTTGATGAACAACCCGAGGATATCGAGATCAATGTCGGGGCCGTTATCTTCACGGAAGGTGCGGAAATCTTTCAACCCTATGTGAAGGAGGAATACGGATACGGGCGATTCCTCAACGTGGTCACCAGCCTCGAATACGAACGCATCCTGTCCGCCTCCGGGCCTTACGAGGGACATGTGCGACGCCCGACGGACGGTCAGGAACCGGAAAACATCGCCTGGATCCAGTGCGTCGGTTCCCGCGACAAGCACCTGGGGAACAACTACTGTTCGTCCGTGTGTTGCATGTACGCCACCAAGGAGGCCATCATCACCCGGGAGCACGCCCCGAATGTGGACGCCTCTATTTTTTATATCGACATGCGAGCCTTTGGAAAGGACTTCGATAAATACGTCGATCGCGCGGAGAAAAAATATAACGTTCATTACGTGCGATCGAAAATTTCCGAAATCGTCGAGGATCCCGAAAACCGCGACCTCCTGGTTCGATTCGAGGACGACCAGGGAAACCTAAGGGAAGAAAGGTTCGGAATGGTCGTGCTCTCCGTGGGTTTCTGCCCCTCGGAAGAGAAGAGAAAACAGATGGAACAGCTCGGGGTCCAGCTCAACAAGTTCGGATTCTGCCGCACCGATCCAGATGACCCTGTCATGACCTCCCGCGAGGGCGTGTTCGTGGCCGGCAGCTTGAACGAACCCATGGCCATCCCGGAATCCGTAATGCAGGCCTCGAGCGCCGCGTCCCAGGCCGCACGCATCCTTTATAAAGCCAGAGGTTCCCTGATCGAGGAAAAAACCTATCCCCCCGAGAGGCCCGTCGAGGCGGAACCGCCCCGGATCGGTGTGTTCGTGTGCCACTGCGGCACCAATATCGCCGGGTATTTGGACGTCGAGCGGCTCGTGAAATTTTCCGCCTCCCTTCCTGACGTGGTTTACTCGGATCACCCCATGTACACCTGTGCACAGGACTCGCAGAAAAAAATGGTGGAAGTTATCCGGGAACACAAACTCAATCGCGTGGTGGTGGCGGCCTGTTCCCCCCGCACCCATGAACCCCTGTTCCAGGAAACCCTTCGGGAGGCGGGACTCAACCCCTACCTGTTCGAAATGGCCAACATCCGGGATCAGTGCTCCTGGATTCACATGGATCTCCCCGACGAGGCCACGGAAAAGGCCGCGGACCTGATCGCCATGGCCGTGGCCAAGGCGCGCCTTTTGGATCCCATTCCCACGGGCCGGGTTTCCGTGAATCCCGCGGCCCTGGTGATCGGCGGGGGAGTGGCAGGCATGAGCGCATCCCTCGCCCTGGCCGGACAGGGATTCAAAACCCACCTTATCGAGCGCGAGGATGCCCTCGGGGGCAGGCTGAATAAAATATACTACACCATCGAGGGAAAGGACATTCCCTCTTACGTGGAGAATCTCGTCAGAGAGGTCGAATCGAGCGATCTCATCGAGGTGTATAAACCCGCGACCGTGGAAAAGATCGATGGATTCGTGGGTAATTTCAAAAGCGTGATCAGAACCGCCGATGGCATGAAGGAAATCGAGCATGGAGCCGTGATCGTGGCCGTGGGAGCGGATGAAGGGGAAACACATCAGTACCTCTCTGGAAAGGACGAGGGGGTCCTTACTCAACACCAGCTCGAGGAAAATCTCGCCCCCCTGGATCCCGGCGAACTGGGTGATGGCGAAACCTTCGTGATGATCCAGTGCGTGGAATCCAGGTGCGACGATTTTCCCTGGTGCAGCCGCGTCTGTTGTAACCAGGCGATCAAAAACGCCCTGAAAATAAAAGAGATCAATCCCGGAGCAGAGGTTTACATATTCTATCGCGATATCCGCATGGTCGGGTTCAAGGAGGAATATTACGAAAAGGCTCGCGACGAGGGCGTGGTGTTCCTGCGATACGATCCGGACCAGCCGCCCGATGTAAAGAGAGACGGCGACAAACTCGCGGTTCGGGTGCAGGAACAGTTTCTCAGGAAGGAGATTGTCATTCCGGCGGATCACGTGGTATTATCCCTCGGGCTTCACCCCCCAAAAGGGCGCGAACAGATTGCCAAAATGCTGAAGGTGCCTTTGAACGAGGACGGCTTTTTCCTCGAGGCACATGTGAAGCTCCGTCCGGTGGATTTCGCCACGGAAGGGGTCTTTCTCGCGGGGGCGTGCCACTTTCCCAAGTTCATCGACGAGGCCGTGTTCCAGGCCCAGGCGGCCGCGGCACGGGCTGCGGTCATCCTCTCGAACAGGGAACTCGAGACCTCCGGACTGGTTTCCCGCATCGATGAAACCCTCTGCAGGGCCTGCGGGGTATGTGTGGAAATGTGTCCCTACAAGGCCATAGAAATCGACGTGGAAAAGGGTGTGGCCGTGGTGAACGCCGCACTTTGCAAGGGATGCGGAATCTGCGCCGCCTCCTGCAGGTGCGGGGCGCCCGATATCGGAGGTTTCACCGACCGGGAAATCCTCGCCCAGCTGGGGGCGATGTAGGATGCGGCTGGCGGCCGGCGGCCGGCGGCTTGCGGGATTTGAATTCGTGGTCGCGCCAGAGGCGTGAGTATTGATTGAGACAGGAAATCATATTTCAAAGGATTGCGGAATCATGGGTGAAAAGGACGAGAAAAAGGAAGAGACGAAATATGTCTCGGTTTACATCATGGGGAAACGCTTCCTGGTTCCCGAGGCATCCACCATCATGGGGGCGCTCGAGTATGCCGGCTACCAGCTGAAAAGGGGGGTCGGATGCCGCGAGGGATTCTGCGGGGCTTGTGCCACGGTCTATCGACTGAAAGACGATTACAGGCTCCAGACCGGACTGGCCTGCCAGACCGTGGTTCAGGACGGCATGCTCATCGCCCAGATCCCCTTTGTTCCCGCGGGAAAACCGGTTTACCACATCGATGAAATGGAACCCACGGTCGGGGTGTTCAAAAAACTCTACCCCGAGGTTTTTCGCTGCGTCAGTTGCAACACATGCACAAAGGCCTGCCCCCAGGATATCCAGGTGATGGATTACATCAACGCGGTGGAACGGGGGAACCTGGCCCTGGCCGCGGAACTCAGCTTCGACTGCATCCGTTGCGGGCTTTGCGCCCTGCGTTGCCCCGCCGAAATCGGACAATTCAACGTCGGCATCCTGGCCCAGCGTCTCTATGGCAGATACATCGCCCCCAGGACCGAACAACTCGCCAAAAGGGTGGAAGAAATCAAGGGGGGGGAGTTCGATAAAGATATGGATAAAATCAAAAAGACAAAGATGGAGGATCTGAAAAAAAGGTATTACGACCGGGACATCGAGCCCGGGGAAAAGGGATAAAAAAAGGCCCGCGGCAGAGATTCACATTATTGCACGCTTACAGTTTACACTGAGCAAACTCGAAGGGCTCACCGCCGCCCGCCGCAATTCTTTCTGGAGGAAACATTCATGTATCCGGAATATATGCACCAGTCGCTGAAAAAAGTCGAGGAAACCCGACCCGCCCGGATCAAGATCGCGAGGGAAAAGGGGCGCGAGAATATCTTTCCCTCCATGACCGCCGACGAAAGGGAGGACGTCCTTAACAACTTTCATCCGGATTACAAGAAAACCGCAAAGAAGGCACTTCGCCTCGGGCCGAACAAGGGTGAGGAAATCACCACCGAGGTGGCCGATATCCTCGAGGCATACTCCCGTATCGATCCCGACCGGTTCGACCTGCAAAAGCCGGATATCGAAACAGACGTGCTCGTGGTCGGGGCCGGATCCGCCGGTCTCTCCGCAGCCCTCATGGCGGAACAGGAAGGAGCCCGGGTCCTCCTCATCACGAAACTCCGTATGGGTGATTCCAATTCCGTGATGGCTCAGGGCGGCATCCAGGCCGCGGTCAATCCCAACGATTCCCCGGTGCGTCATTACCTGGACGTGATCGGGGGCGGCCATTTCGATAACAAACCCGAGCTCGTGGAGGCCCTCACCATGGATGCCCCCATCGTGATCCAGTGGCTCTCCGATCTCGGGGTCATGTTCGACCGCGATCCGGACGGCACTTTAAAAACCCGACACGGTGGCGGCACCTCCCGCATGAGAATGCTTTCCTGCAAGGACTATTCCGGTTCCGGCATCCTGCGGGTTCTTCGCGACGAAGTGGAATGCCGGAGAGACCGCATCCGTGTTATGGAATTCACTCCCGCCGTGGAGATCATAAAGGACTCGGAGGGCCGGGCCGCGGGGGCCGTTGTTCAGAACTTCGAAACCGACGAGTATTTCGTGGTGAAGGCAGGGGCCGTTGTCCTCTCCACCGGAGGGCTGGGGAGGCTTCACACCCAGGGATTTCCCACCACGAACCATTACGGGGCCACGTGCGACGGCGTGGTGCTCGGTTACCGGGCCGGGGCCAATCTTATCTATATGGATTCCGTGCAGTATCACCCGACCGGCGCGGTTTTCCCCGAACAGATCCTCGGGTTCCTGGTCACGGAAAAGGTGCGGGGTCTCGGGGGACAGCCGGTGAACAAAGAGGGAGAACTATTCGTGTTTCCCCTCGAACCGCGTGATGTCGAGGCGTCGGCCTTTATCCGGGAATGCTCCGAGAAGGGCGGCGGCATCAGCACCCCTTCGGGCCAGCTCGGGATCTGGCTCGATTCCCCCATCATCGAGCAGCTCGAGGGAAAGGGCACCATCGAGCGGGAGCTGCCCGCAATGGTGCGTCAGTTCAAGAGGTTCGATATCGATATCACGAAAGAGCCGATGCTGGTTTTTCCCACGCTTCACTTCCAGAACGGCGGGCTCGAGGTCGATGCGGAGTCACACACGGGCGTGCCGGGACTTTTTGCCGCGGGTGAGGTTCAGGGGGGCACCCATGGAAGAAACCGCCTCATGGGCAATTCCCAGCTCGAGATCACCGTGTTCGGACGGCGGGCCGGAACCCACGCAGCAAAGTTCGCCCTCTCGAAGAAAAAGAAGGCAAAGCTTATACTCACCCATGTAAAGGAATACGCCAGTCAGCTCGAGAAGATCGGCATCGATAAAAAGATCGTTTCCCCGATCCTTCTTCCCGATTACATCCCCGATCACGTAAAAGAACGCCAGTACTCCTCCCACTATCTGGGAACCATCCGGGGATAGGGCGGATGTGGCGGCTTGCGGATTGTGGAAGCAGTGCCTCAGAAGAATTCCCCCGCGCCTTCCTGTTCAGGAATGGAATTCACAAAACGGATCATTTCATTCATGCTGTAGACGGTATCCTCGATGAGATATTTCGGTATTCGCGTTTTGGTTGGCTCCCTTGGAGGCTGATAGAGTTCCATCTGATCCTCGTCCAGTTCATCCGTGATCTGTTTCTCGAAGAGTTTCCGGGGATCCTCGAAAACATAATCGAGGCCTTCCCCGCCCTTTTCCGTTCCTATAAACACGAAAGCCTCCAGCTCGGGAACCGGGATTTCCGGATGCACGAATCCGCAGAAAAAATAAACCTTTCCCTCGACCAGGTCCGACGGGTCCATGTTTCCACTCCTTTTCATAAGAATATCCAATTCCTTAGAAAAGAGATCACACTTATTCAAGTGAAATTAATCCTGTACGGATAGCCGTTTTTTTTCATTTTTTATTCACACTTTTCCGTCGCTCCTGAAGATGCTAATGTATATCCCGATCTTTCTGTTTGGCATAATATCATGCTCATGGGAGAGTTATATGGCGTTGGCGGGAATCGGCGAGTTCGGGAAGTACAATGCCTGCTTGGCACATTCGGACTGGGGGAGAGAAAGAAACGAAAAGCCGGGGAACTCTCCAAAGGACTCCGGCAAAGGATCAATCTGTGAGCGGCCCTGGTAACGGGTCCGGATCTACTGTTTCTCGACGAGCCCACCAGCGGGCTGTAAATTCCACAATCTCTGTCTTGCCGGAGGATTCTGATGAAAAACTTGTCAATGATGATCAGGGGGGGCTTGGCGGTTAGTATAATAAATCAGATCAGGGTTCGGGCCAGCCTCTATATTTGGCTGTGTATGTTGCATGGACATCCCGGGCTTGCACCACGTAAGCGGGTTATCCCGGAATTGCACGGAAAGTTCTGTATTCTTATGTTGCAATGTATCTCCCGAGTTTATATTACCCTTTTCAAGTGTGTTGGAAAATATAATTTTATGCCAGTGATACAAAAAGATTAACCGATGGACTTCTGTCAAGGCAAACGCAGGGAATGAAGCCAATCCTGCCACACAGATCGTTATTGTATGGAGAAAGAACAGGCAACTAACGGAAAGAACGCAATTTCCTGACAATCCAATCCAGGCGACGCTTAACGGCACGCCCGATTTGAGACGTTCTCAATGAAACAAAACACAGAGTCAACGAAGCTCTCAGGCAGACTTCCGGCGCTTCGCATGGGAGACGTCTGCATTGATCCACCGATAATTCAGGGCGGCATGGGTGTACGAGTCTCTGCATCGCGCCTCGCTTCCGCGGTTTCTCGCGAGGGCGCGCTCGGGGTGGTTGCATCGGTCGGCACGGGTGAGGAATGGCCGGATCGTTCTGTGGACTATGCGACCCGGTCGTACCTCAGCCTTCGGGAAATGCTGGGAGAGACCAGAAGCAACACGAGCAATCCGGTCGGCGTTAACATCATGTGCGCTCTGACAAACTATGATCGCCTGGTCAGGGCGGCGATGGAAGAGAAGGTCGATGTCATCATATCCGGCGCCGGCCTCCCATTGAAACTCCCCTCCCTTGTCCCCGAGGGCACGGCAAAGCTCCTTCCCATCGTGTCTTCAGGCCGTGCAGCCGGGCTTCTCTGTAAGACGTGGCTCAGGAAACACTCTCGCCTCCCGGACGGTTTCGTTGTTGAAGGACCCCTGGCTGGCGGGCACATCGGATTCAGGATGCTCGATCTGAACGACCAGGATCAGGTCCCGCTTGAGACACTTGTGAAAGACGTGCTCGAAGTCTGCAGACCGTACGAAGATGCTGCAGGAAGAAGACTCCCGGTGATTGCCGCGGGTGGCGTGTTCAGCGGCAGAGACATTGCCCTCTTACTTGATCTCGGGGCAAGTGGGGTCCAGATGGGCACCAGGTTCGTTTGCACTCATGAATGCGATGCCGCGATTGAGTACAAGAGGGCATATCTTTCATGTTCCCCAGAGGACATTCTCCTCATTGAGAGCCCTGTCGGGCTTCCGATACGGGTCATTCGCAATCCCTTTGTTGACCGAGTCCTTTCGGGAGAGAGAATTGACTTCACATGTGCTTACAGGTGCCTTGCAACGTGCCGACCTCGGGAATCCAGATACTGCATAGCTCAAGCATTGATCAACGCCTATCGCGGAAATCTTGATGCCGGCTTCACCACGTGCGGCAGCAATGCCTGCAGGATCAAGTCGATTGTTTCAGTACACGAACTTCTTGCCGAACTGGTGGACGATGCGTGTCGTGCGATGGGCCTGCCTTACGGCGAGAGAACACCGGACTGAGATCGATTGCTGATGAAGAGAGTACCATCAACGATCATGCCTCAGATCGACGAATGATCCGCTTTCACGACCAGGCGTTATCAATGTTAAACATTGACATATTGTAATGAAAGCCCCAGTGTATTGGAACAGTTCCAGAAGCCCCTTCGCCGGCTTCTCATCATGGAGAATCGCTTTTTCAAAACCTTTTTTCCGGGGAAGGCGGTCAATGAAGAATGATTATAGAAAGAGAAAAATATGAAAAATAAAAAGACATTCAGGGAGCTTGGCCTTTCATCAAATCTACTGGAGGCCATCCATGAAAAGGGCTTTGAAGAGCCGACCTCAATCCAGGCCATGACGATCCCTGTCATGCTGAAAGATGATACGAATATTATCGCGCAGGCCCAGACCGGTACCGGCAAAACAGCTGCATTTGGATTGCCACTCATAGAAATGATTAACGCCGGTTCCAGGACGGTTCAGGCGCTCATCCTGGTTCCCACGCGGGAGCTCGCCATCCAGGTATCGGAAGAAATCAATTCACTCAAGGGAAACAAGGGCATCATCGTCGTTCCGATCTATGGCGGTCAATCTATCGACCAGCAGCTTCGCAGGCTGAAAAAAGGCGTGCATATCGTTGTCGGGTCCCCGGGCAGGGTCATTGATCACCTGAACCGAAAGACGCTGAATCTTGGAAAAATCGAGCACCTGATACTCGATGAGGCGGATGAAATGTTGAATATGGGATTCATCGAAGATATGGAAGAAATCATGAGCCATACGAATCCAGACAAAAGAACGCTGCTTTTCTCCGCAACAATGCCCCGGAAGATAAAGGATCTCGCGCGCAAATACATGGAGGGTTATGAGCTTCTTAAAGACAAAAATGAGCAGCTCACGCCGAATCTCACCGAGCAGATATTCTTTGAGGTAAGAGCGGCTGATAAATTCGAGGCCTTATGCAGGATCATTGATATTGAAGATGAATTTTACGGCATCATTTTCGGCAGAACAAAGATTGACGTTGATTCTGTCGCCTCTCATTTAATTGGCAGGGGATATGACGCGGAAGCTCTTCACGGAGATATTTCACAGGCCCAGAGGGAAAGAACCCTGGATAAATTCAAGAAGAAAAGAGTCAATGTTCTCGTGGCAACGGATGTTGCGGCTCGCGGAATCGATGTTATCAACCTGACCCACGTCATCAACTATTCGCTGCCCCAGGACCCGGATTCCTACGTTCATCGGATCGGTCGTACGGGAAGGGCCGGGAATGAGGGCACTGCAATTACCTTTATTACCCCCAGCGAGTATAAACGCCTGATGTTCATCCAGCGGATCGCCAAAACGGACATTAAGAAGGCAAAGGTGCCGAGGGTGAAAGATATTATCAAAGCAAAGAAGAAAAAGATATACAATGACCTGGCCGCGATTCTTAAAAATGAGATTGATGCGAAATATTATCAATGGGCCGAGAAACTGGTTGAGGATAATAATCCGACGGAAATATTAGCAGCCATACTCAACTATTGTTTCGAGGAAGATCTCAATCCCGGCGCCTATGGAGAGATACAGGATCTTTTTCCCAGGGGGAGGCAACTTGACCGCCAGGGGAAAGCAAGGCTTTTTGTCGCACTTGGAAAGAAAGACAAGGTGAATCCCGGAAAACTTGTTAAACTCATTTTGAGCCGGGTCTCGGTAAACCCGAGACTTATCAGCGATATCCAGGTATTGGACAAATTTTCTTTCATTACCGTTCCTTTTGAAAAAGCGGAGAGAATCGTTCACAGCTTTAAAGAACGGGGCCGGAAGCCCCTTATCACCCATGCGTGGAAGGCCGGGAACAAATAACAACACCATGCCATGGATGTTGATAAAAGATTGTTGAGTCGAATCATGAAAAGATGTGAAAAGTGTATTCTGCCATCCACGTATCCCGGGATCAGTTACAACGATCAGGGGATCTGTAATTACTGCACCAATCATGTATCCCATACATACAGGGGCGAGGAAGAGCTGAAGCGGCTTCTTTCGGGCGTCTCCGGAAACAGTGGGAAGTATGACTGCGTCCTCGGAATCAGCGGGGGGCGCGACAGCTCCTATGCCCTTTACTACCTGGTGAAGGTGCTTGGACTCAGGGTTCTTGCCTGGTCCGCGGATAATGGATTCGTCTCCGATGCGGCAAAAAGAAACATGAAGGAAATGGTGGATCGTCTCGGGGTGGATCTCATTATCGAAGAGCACGATTATTTGAAGAGGTTAATCAGGTGGAACGTGAAATCGTGGGTGAAACATCCCTCGCCCGCCATGATTCCCATGGTCTGCTCCGGTTGCCGCCTTGGCATGTTCCGTGGACTTTTGAATTGTGCCGGGAAACATAACATCCCTTTTGTTTTCCTGGGAGCCGGTGGAATGCTCGAGGTTTGCAGGTTCAAGCAGGCGTTTATCATGGAAACCACCCTCGGTCGACTTTTCAAAAGAAAAAAGTCGCTTTCCCTCTTTTTCGGACTGTTGAATGAATCGTTGAAAAATCCATCCTATTTTTTGAGTCCCCGTAATACAGGGACCTATATGGCTGAGTACTTTTATTATTTTCACATGAAAACCATGCAGAAACTGTTCTATCCGAATCAGGAGATCGTGTATCTTTTCCGTTATATCCCATGGGATGAAAAGCGCATCCTCGAGACCATTACAAAAGAGCTCGGATGGCGGAAATCAGAGAAGAGCGATTCTCCCTGGCGGTTCGATTGCGCGGTCAGTTTCCTGAAAAATTACCTTTTGAAGAAGATGGTGGGTTTTACGGAAAAAGACGACCAGTTGAGCAACATGATCCGGGAAGGCATGATTACAAGAGACGAGGCGACAGGCCGGATGCAAAGGGAGAACGCAATCGACGAGAAGGTCATCGAAGATTTTCTAAGTGATATCGGATTCGAGATGGAACGTTTGAAAACCACCCTTAATCGCTTATAGGAAAAAGTGTTAAGTCTTCCGGGTGTACTATAAGCTTGCATTTCAGCGGTTGAATCGGTCATTAAAGCCCCATATGTACGCATGTTTTCGGAATTGCCTTAACATCGGTACCCTATGGAGTGTTTCATGAAAACCTTTGCAAGCGTTTCGAAAACAGGCATTGTGATGATGTCTCTCTTTGCCCTTATCGTTCTTGTTGCCCCTCCGGCAACCGGAGAGGGGAAAAAACCGGTCCTGGTCGCATCCACCACCCAGATCGCGGATTTCGCACGGCAGGTTGTCGGGGATCGTTGCGTGGTCAAATGCATACTCGCTCCGGGAGCGGATCCCCACACTTATCAACCCACGCCCGATGACGTGAATATGGTCCTGGGGGCGGACCTTTGTCTCCAGAACGGTCTGCACCTCGAGGGGAAAGACTGGATGGGAACCCTGGCTCGCGATGCAGGAAAACCGATCGTTACATGTACCGACAACATCAAACCCCTTGACATTGAGGAAGGGGGCCGGGCCATCGCGGATCCGCACGCATGGTTCTCTCCGAAAAACGCGGCTGTTTACGTGAATAATATCGTCCGGGCAGTGATTAAAATGGACCCCCGGGGGCGGAGCCGGTACGAGGCCCGGGCAAAACTGTTCCTCCAGCAGCTGCGGGTTCTGGACGCCTGGGTTCGCGGGCAGGTCGCAGGCATCCCACCCCACCGCCGCGTCCTGGTAACCACTCACGACGCGTTCAACTATTTCTGCAGGGAATACAGGTTCAACGGGAAGAACAACTTCCTCAGCATCGCACCGGTGGGGTGGTCCACGGGGAGCGAGCTGGGTGCGGGCATGACGCCCGAACGTCGCAAAATGGTGGTGCAATCGATCCGGGAATCGGGAGCTCCAGCGATCTTTGTCGAATCCACGATCAGCCCCAAACTGATTCGCGAGATCGCCCGTGAAACGGGAATCGAGATCGGCGGCGAACTCTATTCCGATTCCATGGGACCGCGCGATACGGCCGGGGAAACCTATATCGGCATGATGCGGGAAAACGTCCTCATCATCGTCGAGTCGCTCAAGGAAAAATAATTTACAGGATTGACCCCGATGTTTCGTTTCATCCTTGTGGCATTGATCTGGATATTGTGTGTGGGTGGGGTGGCTTTCTACATGCACGCCCGGGATGCAGATCGGGAGACCCGTACCGCCGGGACAGCAGTCGCGCCCGAATCGGCAAAGGCGCGATACAAGCTTGAACTGACCCTCACGTTCGATGCCCAGCCGGATCCCTTCGCCCTTTCCACGGACGATTCCCAATCGCCGTCCGTGGCATCCGTTCGAATCAATGACACGCCGGCGGCGGTATTGACGGAAGGAACCGCTCCGGGCGAACCGTGGGTGAAGGAGGACATCCCGGGCATTGTTGTGGGAACCAACGAATTGTTCCTCGAAGCAACGCCGCCGCTCGAGGATCCCGGGATTCGTCATGGAATTCGAGTTCGCCTTCTCGAAAACGGACAAACCGTTGCGGATCGGACGTTCTGGAACGAGGGGGGATCGAAGGTGACCGGAACGCTCCGGTTTGAAATAGCCCCCAAAAAGAACGAGGATGATCATGACCACTGAGGACAAGAGGAAAGCCGTGATCGCGGTACGCCACCTCACGGTGAGTTACGGTCCAAAGCCGGCCCTTCTCGATATCACGCTCTCCATCGAGAAAGGATTGCTGGTGGGAGTGATCGGACCCAACGGCGCGGGCAAATCCACACTCATCAAGGCCATTTTAGGTTTTGTTCATCGCGACGTGGGAGAAGTGCTCATAGACGGAATCGACGCCGAAAAGGCCAGGGGCCGGGTGGCTTATGTTCCCCAGCGGGGGGCGGTGGACTGGGATTTTCCCATCACCGTGGGAGGGGTGGCCATGATGGGGCGGTACAACCGGTTGCCCTGGTACCGCTCTCCCGGGCCCGAAGATGTCAAGGCCATGCGGGAGGCGCTCGAGATGGTGCGGATGTCGGAATTCGAAGGTCGCCAGATCGGGCAGCTTTCGGGCGGACAGCAGCAGCGCGTTTTCATGGCCCGCGCCCTGGCACAGGGATCGGATATCCTGCTCCTGGATGAACCGTTTGCCGGTGTGGACGCCGCAACCGAGCGCGCCATCCTCGAGGTGCTCGAACGCGCCAGATCCGCGGGCAAAACCCTCGTGGTGGTCCATCACGACCTCACCACGGCGGCCGAGTATTTCGATCGCCTCGTCCTGATCAAGCAACGCCTGTTCGCATACGGAACGCCCGAAATGGTGCTCCGGGAGGATCTCCTGAGCGAGGTGTACGAAGGCAAACTGCGCGTCTTCTCCGACGTGTTCCGGAAGGAGGCGGCCACCTCATGAACACCCTGATCGATGCATTTACAGGGCCGCTTGGTGAAGCCTATTTCCAGAAATCCCTCATGGGCGCGAGTATCGTGGCCATTGTGGCGAGCGTGGTGGGTTGCCTGGTGGTGCTCCGTCGGATGGCCTTCCTGGGAGACGCCCTGTCTCACGCCATGATCGCCGGAGTGGCGGGCGGTTACCTGGTGATGAAAATGCTCTTCGGGCTCGAAGCCAATGCCCCGGGCATGCTCCTGGGTTCGCTCCTTACCGCGATTTTAACCGTGGGACTGATCGGTTTCGTCTCCCGCATTTCCCGCATCAAGGAAGACACGGCCATCGGGATCATGTACACCGGCGTTTTCGCACTCGGAGTGGTGTTTGTCTCCATCTTCCGGCATTACATCCATATCGACCTGATGCATTTCATCATGGGAGACGTGCTGGGGATTTCCGACGTTGACCTGTGGGCCAGCGCCATTGTGGCGGCCACGGTTCTGACCGTGATCATTCTGTTTTTTCGCCACTTCCAGATCGCGGCCTTCGATCCGGTGATGGCCGCATCCATCGGACTTCCCATTGTGTTGCTCGATTACGTTCTGACCACCTGCGTTTCTCTTGTGGTGGTGAGCGCCGTCAGTATGGTGGGGGTGATCCTGGTGGTGGGACTTTTGATCACGCCCGCGGCCACCGCGTATCTGCTCTCCGACCGGCTTTCCCGCATGATGGGGCTGGCCGCGCTGTTCGGGGTGACCAGCGTGGCGGGCGGGCTTTACCTCTGTGTGTGGCTCGATACGGCGGGAGGCGGCGCCATCATGGTTTTCGCCACCCTTCAGTTCCTGGTCGTTCTGATCCTGGCGCCCCGGTACGGGATGATCGCGCGGTGGCTCCGGCAGAGGAGGAGGGTTCCCCAACAGCTGCTCGAAGACGTTCTCGGGACCCTCATTCGCCGTGCCGGGGAACCCGTTACCATTGACGTGATGCGAAAATACATCCCTGTTGCGGAAGGTTTGAAGGCCTCCCTTGGAAAAATGGTGCGGGAGGAATTGATTGTTCCGGTGGACGGCGGCTTCAATCTCACCCGGAAGGGGGCGGAGGAAGCCAGCCGGATCCTTCGCGCCCACAGGCTTTGGGAAAGTTACCTCGAGCATATCGGCACGCCCGCGACGGAGGTTCACAACCAGGCTCATATCCTGGAGCATGTTCGCGACCATCGCAGCATGGACTATCTGGACAGCCTCCTCGGCCATCCCGAGCGAGATCCCCACGGCAGTGAAATCCCCCCGAAAACATAGGCGGGGTCAGCCTCGAATGGGGCTGACTTAAGCAAGTGACTTGTATGATATACCAACGCGCCCTTTTCCGCGCCTTCCCGTTTGTCGCTGATCCTAGAATCTGGGGTCAGACTCTATACTTTTGTATACTTTTCTTGGAGATATCCTTTAAACTTCGACACAGATCAACCCGTTCCGCCCGTTTCAGGTGGGTGTAAATTCCGCTAGATCTTGTTTAAAAAAACATACAAAAGTAGAGAGTCTGACCCCAAGTTTTTACAAACCATCAATCGCCTGAAGGCGGGAGAAAAAAGCCCGGCGGAACGGGCCGCCGGGCTTTTTTGATCTCGTTTGTCTCTCGCGGGATTATTCCATGTTGAACACCGAGAGTTCCACGGGAACCACATCTCCGACGTAGTCGCCGTACCCGGAAAGGGCGCCGCCGTCCGAGGCGCGATCGTGGTAGTAGTACCACCCGATGTCGAGGTAGTCGGCGTTGTCGCCGTTGTTGAATGTCTCGGATTTGTAGCTGGGATCGCCGTTGTAGGAGTTGTTTTGAGTAACGGCGGATGTTTTTCCGTAAAGACCGTTGTATGTTCCCAGAAGGGCGTCGGGTCCCTGGAGAACAAGCGCGCAATTGTTGAGCGTCATATTTCCGTTGGTGGAGCTCGAGGAGATGTTCAGGGTATCCGAGGCTCCGGTTGATCCGTTGCCCGTGATAACGCAGTCGGTCAGGGTGATGCTGGTATCTGTGGCAGTAGCGGAGATATTGATGTCGTCGCCGTTATACACGGCATCGTGGAAGGTGCACCTTGTGAACGCGAGATCCAGGATGCTGGCGTCGTCGATCCGGACATTGCTGTGGTAAACGCTGTCCACGCCGTTTTGAGCGAAGCAGGAATCCTCGCACACAAAATCGGCGGAGCCGCTGATGGAATCGAGCCAGAGGCCCTCCCCCTTGTTTTCCACCACGGCCAGCCCGTATATTTCATTGATCCAGTCGTAAGTGTTCATGGTTCTGATGCCGTGCCCGCCGTTGGAATTGCTTCCCCCGTATTCCTGTCCGTTGCCGTTTACGATGATCTGGTCGGTGCGGGCCCCGAGGAAGCTGATGCGGCTCGAACCGGCGTAAACCCCGAGTCCTCCGTTGTAGGAAAAGCGGGAGCCGCCCCGGATATAGGCGCCCAGATCTCCGTCCCCGGCCAGGATGATGCCGTCGTCCGCCACTGCCGTGACGGTGACGTCGTCCATGAAGATGTTGTTGCCGTAATAGGAGCCGCTGTGGAGATAGCCGCTGTCCACGAACAGGCCGTCGTTGGAGAAGAGGGTATCCGCGGAGACATTGGCAGCGGTTTTGCCGTCAAGAGCAACATCGGAGCCGTTGTTCGCGCTGATCAGGACATCTTCCAGCCAGAGGTTCACCTTGGTGGTGTCCTCAGTCACGTAGAAGCAGCTGGTGCCGGCGTTGCCGAGGGTGCCGTTGAGTCCGGGTCCGCCGGAGTCGCTGGGGATAAAGGTCGTGCGGCCCCCGTCCCCACCGATGATCACGTTGCCGTCGGCCTGGACCGTTACCGCGTCGCCGCCGGGATTGGCCGGGAGCACGATCACCGGATCCACGCCGGAGGCGGGACGGATGATCAGGGTGTCGGTGGTCATTCCCTGCTTTCGGACCGTGATGGCCGTGGCTGGAGAGTAGCTGGCATCTTGGAGTTCCACCACGTTATCCTCGTAGTTTTTGTCCCCTCCGAAGGAGTCGATGGCGCCCTGGATGGTGGAATAATCGCCTGTGGCGCCTGCGGTTACAATTTGTTCTCCCCGGACAAAGGCGAGGTCGTCGAAGTAAATGGTTCCTGTAAGCTGGCTCGGGGCGCGGAATTGGAGGCTGTCGATATCCACCTGGTCGGCGTCGATCACGCCGTTGCCTCCGGCCCAACCCGTGATGTTGTCCGTGGAAAGATCCCACGTGACTTTTTGCCAACCGCTGAAGTTGATGGTGAACCAGTCGCTCACCTCGTAACCGGTGGAATCGTCAAGGCAAAAGCGAAACTCGCTGCTGGAGTTGTCGCCGTAAATCCAAACGCTAAGTGTTGCGTTTTTGCCCATAAATCCCCTTCCGGAATTCGTGGAAGAATACGTGTTGTCGTAATAGATCCTCATGAAATTGGTGAGAGAACTGGCACTGTAATAGAGCTTGGCGGAATTGTCGCTGTTGGTTCCATGAGCCTGTGAGGAGGATTGATCGAACGTGGAGCTGGAGTTGAAATTGGATGTGCTTCCGCTCGAGTTCGGATCCCACCAGTTGCCGTCCCACACCTCGAAGGTATCCAGCATGATGATGCCGTCGGAGGTGTAAAACTCGTCGATGGACTGCCAGGGGCGGGGATAGTTGTCGTCATTGGTTGGGGATGTGTATCCCAGGGCCCACATGCCGATCCCGCCGATATCCATCTCGCTGAGGATTCGCATCTTATGTCTCCAGCTCACCCAGTCGTCGCACCAGGTCTGGTACCACTGACCTCCGGAGTAATAGGCATAATAGGGCTGATCGCTGGGCCAGTGCCAGTTTTTCCCGTAGGTTTCGAAGCCGCCGACTGCGGAGGTGTAGAAAACAGAGGAACCGCCGCCCGTGGTACTGTCCCCGGGGTTGGGTCCGGTGCAGGGCCACCTGAAACCGTACCAGGCCAGCCCGCAGATCAGGGCCTCTTTTCTCACTCCCATGTTGATGAAATCGCGCATCGAGTCCAGAACGGAATTCGAGGTGTAGAGCGTGCCTCGCTCCAGCTGGGAACTCCCTCCGGCCACACCGCTTCCTGACCAGTGATATCCATATGCCATGGAGAAAATGTAATCGCAAACGTTCGAGAGCGCCACTTCGTCAAAATAAGAAGAGTTGCCCGACCAGACATCGCACACGATGACGTAATTGGAATCCGAGGCTTTGAACGTGTTCTTTAAATCCGTCATGTAATCCGTGAACTTGTCGCAGTGAGTGGAACTGGGATGTTCGAAGTCGATATTGACGCCGTCTGCGTTATTGTTCTGTACCATGGTCAAGAGGTTGTTAATGGAGTTGGTTCGGGCCGTGGCATTATCCAGGAACGTATCCACGCTGCTGAACAATGTGGCGCTGATCAGGATTTTTACTCCGTTGGCGTTTCCCATGGTTACCATGTTCGAGAACACCGTTGAATTGAAATTGCTCGTGGTTAAGGAACCGTTGGAGAAATCGATCCCGACCGAGTGATAGGCGATATGGGTCAGGAGGTCATACCTGTACTGATCCTCCTCCCCGTTTTCCCAGTAGGGGTGGTACCCGAAAACCACCTTGTCCACCCTTGGAGAAACCGCCCCGATGGATGGGGGCTTTTTGATCGGTGTGATCTTGACAAGCCCCTTCTGCACTTTTTCCTGGTATGGTTTTCCAAAGAGTTGCTCGTGTTCCTGGTGGATGCTTTGAAAGGTCGGCTCCTCAGCGATCCCCGCTGAAGAAACCAGGATAACGCCGATAAAAATCAGCGTCTTGCAAATACAAATCTTCCCCATGGATTGTACCTCCCGATTTTAAAATTGCAGGTGATACTCTCTCTTCACCTGAAGATAGTTTTGGACGATTGTTTCGATTACTGTCAAGCATCGAAAGGCTCTTCTATGACTTTTTATTATGATTTTAAATGAGTTAAATTTCAGATGTTTCGAAAACAGCCGTTTGTCTGGAGGGCTTCTTGCTATCTTACTTCAGGTTTCCCCGGGGGAGGATCCTGCAAAACAGTCAGGGTTTCGGAGAGGACCTGGTAAATCTCCCACCAGTTCCGGTGCGTTTCCTTTTCCAGGAAACGAACCCTCGGATCCCGGGGGAAGGTGAAACGGGCGATCAAGCGCCGTTTGAACTCATTGTACGCGGCCCCCTTGATATGGGGCTGGGCGATCTTCACCACGTCGAGCTTTTTCAACCTCCCCTCATATTTGAAAAAAGGAAACTCTTTCGGGGAGGAAAGCCAGGGATGATGAACGATGAGATCGCCCCTCTCGAGGCGGTCGCCCGGTTTGCCGGAAAATGGAAGCGCCTCGATATCCGGACGTTTGTCGAAGAGTGGAAACCGGAAGTTCATTTCCGCGATATACATGTGCCCCTCGGGGAGGTGGATATATACTTTCCCCTCCGGCATCGCCTCGATCGCCACCCTCCGGACCATCCTGACCAGCACCCCCTCGATCCCGTCATACTTGTGGTTGAAATTAAAAGCACTGACACTTCCCGTGAAAAGGAAAAACAGAAACGAAACGGCAAACAGAAAAAAAGCGAAACCGAAAACCGGGCGACTTATTCTCCCCCGTTTCACAAGGGAAAGAGAAATGTGAATACCGATGAACAGGAGGAATCCGGCGACAAGGATCTTCAATAAAAGGGCGTAAATCTTTACGGAAAGAACCAGTCTTCCGAAAATGAAATACGCGATATAAACGGAAAGAAACGCGGTAAAGGCAATGGTAAAACCGCGGGATGCCTTTTCCAGCCTGGATTCCCTTCCGAGGAACATTTCCACTGTGCCGTCCATCTCGAGACCCGCGAAAACCGCGAAACACCACGTGGGAATGAGAAACAGCCGCTCGAGCAGAATGTTCCAGGGAAGGAGCATGGCGAGCCACAGTGAACCGAAAAAAAGGAAGACAATCTGCGCGATCTCCCTTTTTCCCGGCGGGCGATTTTCCCTTTGAAACAGGAAGAGCCTCAAGATAAAACTCGAGGGGAAAATAAGGATCAGAAGGGTGTAGTTATGGTACAGTTTGAAAAAAATGATAGGGGCCTGCCTGGCAAGATGCCCGGGGGAAAGGATGTAGTTCGAGCTTCCCGCGGTTTTTCCCGAACCGGATTTGAGAAAGATATAAACTCCGATGAACAGGATCGCTAAAACGAGGGAGCCGATGAAGTAATGAAACGCCCGTTTCCGATCCCATCCGAAAACATTGTATTTCTCAGATCGCGAGATCAGGTAGAGGAGAAGCGTTAGAGCGGTAAAGACGAAACAGATCTCCTTTGTGAAAAAGGCAAACCCGAGGGCCAGGATGGAAAGAAAGAGGATAAAACCGGGAAAAAGCCCCCGTTTTTTAAAGAGTGTAGGGAAGCTGTGAAAACCGGCAAGGGAGGAAACAAGGAGGATCAGAAGCAACGGCTCGAACGTCATCAGGCTGTACCAGTTGTAATATGCCGTGCTCCAACCCGGCTGGCAGAAAAAGAGGTAAAGGCAGATCCCCAGCACGCTGGATAAATATCGCCTCGTCAGGGAAAACAGGATGGCATGCATGAATATGAGGTGGATGTATAAGAGCAGAAAATTCCAGAGGTGATTCACGAATGGATCGAGCCCGATGGTTTTGGCAAGGATCCCCCTGTAAAGGTAAAACCCGGGGTGAAAACGCGGTCCATAGCGATTCACAGGGGGATAGAGATCCGTGAAATCAAGCCGCTGGAAGATCGACTCAACAGAGGTGATGCTGTACCGGGTCGTGTCCGGATCGTCCAGAAGGGCCCAGTCCTTTTTCAAAGAGGGAGAAATAAGAATGAAAGGGACCAGCAGGAAGAAGGCATAGAACAGAACCGGTTTCAGCCATGTCGGTTTGGAGGCGATTTTTGTACCCTCGATTACGGAAATGAAAACAAGAGCGATCCACCGATAATCCAATTTAGGTGAGAGACTAAACACGAATCAGAAAAATCCGTCAACGGAAAAGCCGGGAACCTTTTTCCGGGAGAATGACATCCTTTACAACACTTTTATCGTCTAAATCTTCAGGTGATAAAAAATGAAAATCATCAGAAGCGAGTGAAGGGGATCTCTATCTTGAAATACCTCCTCTATAATTCCCTTGAAAAAGGGGTTTGTTATGTGCCGGGATCGTTTTTCCCTTGACGGCAATTGTATTATTGTATTAGTACAATATTAAAATCTTCGCCCGGGGCCTTTGCCATGCGAATCCGAATCTCGCCGCGGGACGGCGTTCCCATATATCTCCAGATCGTGAAACAGGTGAAGTACCTCGTTGCCTCGGGGCTGCTTGCCCCGGGGGACCAGCTCCCCACGGTTCGACGGCTCGCCTCCGATCTCCTGGTGAATCCCAATACCGTGGCACGAGCTTACCGACGGCTCGAATCGGAGGGGGTTCTGGTCACCCGGCGGGGGAGCGGGGTGTTCGTCTCCAATGCCGGATCACCCCTGGCCGGGATTCAGAAGAAAAAGATCCTCTCGGAACGCATCGACGTTCTCCTGGCGGAGGCACGGCAGATGGGCATTACCCTCGACGAGCTGGTTCGGCTCCTTCGAAAGAGGGACAAAAATATGAAAAAGAAATAACGGGAGGGGCGTTCTCATGAGGGAAAACGTGATTGAAGTCAGGGACCTCACCCGGCGGTTTCGGACCGTCACGGCACTGGACGACGTCACGATCGAGGCTCCCCGAGGCGTTGTTTTCGGGCTGGTGGGAGAAAACGGCGCCGGGAAAACCACTCTCATCAAACACCTCCTGGGGCTCCTCCGGGCGAAGACCGGTTCGGTTCGCGTGTTCGGACTCGATCCGGTGCAGGATCCCCCCGGCGTTCTCTCCCGCGTTGGTTACCTGTCCGAGGATCGCGATCTCCCCGACTGGATGCGGGTATGGGAGCTTATGCGTTATACACGGGCCTTTTACCCGGATTGGGACGAGGGGTATGCCGAAGAACTGCGAAAGACGTTCCAGCTCGATCCGGAGGCGAAGATCAAGGAGCTTTCCCGGGGTCAAAAGGCTCATGCCGGCCTGCTGGTTGCCCTGGCATACAGGCCGGATCTCCTCCTCCTGGACGAACCCTCATCCGGGCTGGATCCCGTGGTGCGGCGGGACATCCTCGAGGCCATTGTCCGCACCGTGGCGGATGAGGGACGCACCGTGTTTTTCTCCTCGCACCTTTTGGACGAGGTGGAGCGGGTTTCCGATCATGTGGCCATGATCCACAAGGGCAGCCTGGTTCTTTCCCAATCCCTGGATGCCGTCAAGGAGGGCCACCGGATATTTGTCCTGGATTTTCCCGAGCCGCCAGCTGAGCCGCCCCGGCTCCCCGGAATGCTTTCCAGAAAGGGGGAGGGCAGGGAGTGGGTGTTGCTTTGCAGGGGAGATCCGGTCGAGCGGAAAAGGGCAGCAGCGGCACTCGGGGCGCGCATTGTCGAGGAAACGATCCCCACGCTCGAGGAAATTTTCGTGGCCAGGATCAGGGGAAGCGGCTTCTGAAAATAAAACGATAGGGATCTATCATGCGGTTTCATTCATACAGGGACGCCATGATCTGGGAATTCTGGAAAGAGAGAAGGGGGCTTCTCCTTTTATTAGGGGGATTAATGCTTATCTGTATCTGTATTATCTCCTATGAATACCGTAAATCAGCAGACATTTATTTTGAATTCAGCGGCGTGGAGGGTGTGGAAGGGGTTCAGGAACTGCTAAAAAGATTTGGGGTATTGATGTCAGAAACGACTCAACAGCTGTTATTTTATCTGATCATTCTCTCGATTGGATGTATTCATTATGGGGGCAGGGAAAAAATCATCTATCAAACCCTTCGAGAGAGAACTCTTCTTTTGCCCCTCGACACCGGAAGGCTCCTTTTGTGGCGCCTGTTTCCCGCCGTGATTACAATGGCCTTTTTCTCTTCTTTTTCTACCGCTCTGTTCATCCTTGTCACCGGGAGATATCTGACGATTGCAGGATATACCCTGGTGCCGGTCTGTGCCTTTCTCTTCCTTCAAACCATACTTTTGTATTCAAATCAGCTGAGTCGTGGCGCGATGTTCCTTCCGATTATGGGATATTTTATGGTTTTTATCGGGGGATTCTGGTTGATCGAGAGAAGAAAACTCCCGCTTTGTTTCTGGACCCGCCTGACCCTGTGGCAGCTTGCGATTATATTGATCGTATCCGCAGCATGTATTATTCTTTCCTATTACCAGTTAAAGCGGATCCGCTCGGGCAAGCCCCTTGTCTCCTGGAACATGGACCTCTCCCGGATCATAAGGCGCGGTTCTCCCGTGAGCAGGCCTTTCCCCGGCCCGCTTTCCGCCCAGTTCTGGTATGAACAGCAAGAGAAGGGCTTTCTCGTTCGTTATCTAACCGTGGGCGCCATACCGGTTTTCCTCGCCATAGCGGTTACAGGTTTGGCTGGTGAATTTAAAATCTGGTCGGCTATCATTTTTCTGGTGATCGTTTTCTTCGGTCTCGGTCCATTTCTGATTTCCGTTGATAAACAGCATATATACTATGGGACATCCAGCCTGGAATTGGGCAGCTTCCGTTCCACCCGCCCGGTCGATTCAAGGGATCTTGCCTTTACCATTTTAAAGGTGTGGGAGAGGGAAAGCGTTTTTCTCTACCTGTTTTTCTGGGGAATGATCATCCTGGGGGGAGGAACGATTTACCTTTTCGGGGGCGGGGACCTGTTAAGCGATATCGGTGGGGACATCCTCTCTTTTCGACTCCCCATCCTCGGATTATCGGGCATCCGGCTCCTCCTGTTCATTGTTTTTGCTTCGTTTTTGTGGCTCTGGATTTTTGCGGGACTTTTGCTGTCAGTCACCTTTACAGGCAGCCGGTTTTTGTTCACCAGCTTTGTATTTGGGATTATTATTTCTGGTCTTGCCCTTTTCCTGATTCCAGAGTTCTGGAATGGTCCCTACAGGTCGTTCGTGAAAGAACTTCTTCCCCCCTTCCTCGGGGCCCTGCTTTTTCTCGGGACCTTTCTGGCTTACGATTGCGCCCTCAGGCAGGGGCATCTCGGGTGGAGGGATTTAAGGCTTTCCCTGGCGGGCTGGATTTTACTATGTTTGACGGTGCTTTTCTTATGGCGGTCCGGGCCGGAAACGCCTCCCGGCATCCTGTTTCTGGCGGCGGGCGTTCTTTCCCTCGTATTTTTCCCCTTCGCCGCCGCACCCCTGGCCGTTCACATAAACCGCCACAGGTGAAACGAAAAAATCGCCATTTCCAGAAGGAATCCCCCCGTCCATAAGGTCAATAAGGTCAATCCCATCCATTCCCGATTCTTGTTGCGATTGTTCTTTCGGGGGGGTAATATTCCTCTTCTTTTTGACTATATTCGGAGAATAAATTTAATCATGGGCGGTATTTTCGGCGTTGTTTCCAGGAGCGATTGCTCCCTGGATCTCTTTTACGGAACGGACTATCATTCCCACCTCGGAACCTGCCGGGGGGGGCTGGCCGTCAGGAACGGCGGCTTTTTCCAGCGCTCGATACACGATATCACAAACGCCCAGTTCCGATCCAAGTTCGATGATGACATCCGGGGCATGAAGGGCAACATGGGGGTCGGGGTGATCAGCGACAACGAATCCCAACCCCTGATCATCGGCTCTCACCTCGGAACCTATGCCATCGTGACGGTCGGGGCGATTCAGAATATCGAGGAACTGTCCCGCGATGCGTTTTCCAAAGGCGGGGTGCACTTTTCCGAGATGAGCGGGGGGGGCATCAACCCCACGGAACTCACTGCCATGCTCATCAACCGGGAAGAATCCTTCGAGGAGGGGATCCGGCACGCCCAGGAGGCGATCGAGGGATCGTGCTCCCTTTTGCTCCTCACCGGGAAGGGGATTTACGTGGGACGGGACCGCCTCGGAAGGACGCCCCTCGTGATCGGGAAAAGGGAGGGCGCCTTTGCCGCCTCCCTCGAGTCCTCCGCCTTTGCCAACCTGGGTTACGAAATCGAGCGTTTCGTGGGTCCCGGCGAGATCCTGCTCCTCACCCCGGATGGCGTCGAACAGAAAAAAAAGCCCGGGGAAAAGATGCAGATCTGTTCCTTCCTGTGGGTTTACTACGGCTTTCCCGCTTCCATGTATGAAGGGATCGGTGTGGAGGAGGTTCGCAACCGGTGCGGCCGCGTCCTGGCGGAAAAAGACGATGTGGACGTGGACTATGTCGGATGCATCCCCGATTCCGGAACCGCTCACGCCATCGGGTATGCCAATGCCAGGCAGATCCCCTACAAGCGCCCTTACACCAAGTACACCCCCACCTGGCCCCGCAGCTTCATGCCCCGGGATCAGTCCCGTCGCGACCTGGTGGCCCGGATGAAACTCATCCCGGTGCGGTCTTTCATCCAGGGACAGAGCATCCTGTTTTGCGACGACTCGATCGTCCGGGGCACCCAGCTCAAGGACACGATCCAGCGCCTTTACGGCTGGGGGGCCCGGGAGGTCCACATGCGTCCCGCCTGCCCGCCCCTGGTGTTCGGGTGTCGGTACCTGAACTTTTCCCGTTCCCGCTCCGAGATGGACCTGGCAGCCCGCAAGGCCATCCGGGAACTCGAGGGGGAAAGAGAAACCGATATCTCCGAATATATCGCCGAGGGCTCGGAGAAATACCTTGCCATGGTGGACCGCATCCGGCACAACCTCTCCCTCAGCTCACTGAGATATCAGCAATTGCCCGACCTGGTCAAGGCGATCGGCCTTCCAAAGGAGAAACTCTGCACCTTCTGCTGGGACGGATGCGAAGGCCCGGAGTAATTCCGCCTTCATCTATCCGGCATGCCCTTTCCTGTTTCACGAATGGAACAAAACCATCCTGCATACGGTCTGAAAGTATAAGGCGGCTGGCGTCCTGCGGCTGGCGGCTGGCGGGAAGATCTACCGCGGTCTGGCCTGGAGATTTGAATTGCTTATAGAACATTGTTTCACTCAGGAGCATAAAAAGGGGAAATACAATCAGCCACAAAAAGGCACAAGAGTCACAAAAAGGAAATAAAGCAGGAGGTTCCAAACGATAATTGCAAAACGAGGAGAAGTTGCTGCGGTTGGCTCTATAGACGCCCCCTTTTCGAAAAACCCTTGCCCGGGAAGGGGGGGTGTGCAACAGTTACCATTGTTCGTTTATCCGGCCCGACGATTTTTACAAGGGAGGAAACATCATGTCCCGATTTAAACTCATAATCGCCCTCGCGCTTTCCGCATTTCTTTTATTCGGATGCACGGAACCCCGCAGGGAAGAGGCTCCTGTGATCGAAAAAAAGGAGGAACCCACCATGGAGGCAGATATGTTCCCAACGCCCACACCGGAAGAGACGCAGGAACCCGAGGCCCCGACCCGAAAGGCAGCCGCGGACCTGATGGCCCGTTTCGGCAAAAAGTATGTTCCCATCGAACCGGAATTCGAACCGGCCATTCCTCCCTACGAGCTGCCCCTGGATGAGGACGGGATCGGCAATTTCGCCTATGTGATGGAGCGGCTCAAGCCGGGGGATAAGGTCCAGGCCCTGATCCTGAAAAACGGATTCGCGGCCAAATCCTGGAACGGCGAGGATTTCGTGGCAGCTTATGAATCCCTCAGAACCAGTGAACTCCCGGTTTACGTTACCAGCGATTCCGTGCTTCACCTCTACCATATCCAGTTCGATGAAACCCTGAAGGGCATCGAGCAGAAGGAATTCATCCCGAAACTCACACTCCTCACAAGGGACATGGTGGGTCATCTCATGAAGGAGATGGACCAGTCAGATAACCAGGAACAAAAAGCCGCTTTAGAAAAGGCCGTGGCCTTTCTCGCCGTGGGATGCGAACTTTTGGGGGATCGATCCGGGGAGATCGAAACCCTGAAGCAGTACAGGAACCTGGTGGCCAAGGGATACGATCACCGATATGCCATCGAGGCGCAGTCCTCCGAGCTCCAAAACCTGGTGATGAACGCCCCGGAGACAAGATCTCCCGAGGCCCGTCGCGCCTTGAACCAGTTCGACCGCCGCGGCGACACCCGCGGGGGCCGCGCCGTTGCGGCCCTCATCGATAAAATGATCGACCGTATCGAACAGGAACAGGTGAGCCTCGAGCTGCCGCCTCGGATCCGAGAGATGGTCGATGCCGACATGAAATCCGCCCTCGAACACAAGGGATTCGTCCTTTCCCCGATCTTTTCCTACAAGGAAGATTTTTCACAGTATGTCCCCAGGGGGCATTACACCCGGGGGTACGACCTGAAACGGTATTTCAGGGCCATGATGTGGTTCGGTCGAATGACCTTCCTGGTCAAGGGGGGCGATCCCCACGGACCACTCGAAAAATACCTGGTTTCGGCAAAAGAGGCCCGGCTCCAGACCATGGCGGCAGGTTACATTACAAAGTCCCTTAAAGACCTTTCTCCCGGGGGCGAACCGGCCATGAACATCTGGCAGCGCATCTACGGGGTGACCTCCTTTTTCGTGGGACTTGCCGACGACCTCAGCTGCACGGATTACGACGCGGCCTTTCATAACGCCCTGGGGGAAAACTACGAACCGGCCATGCTCCTCGATGATGAGAAATTCCTGAAGCTGAAGGCGGAAGTCGCCCGGCTCCGCAAACCCGCCATCTATTCCGGATCCGGCGAATCCGGCACTCTCGATCCCGATGCTCTCAAGGGAAAACCTTCCCCCGAACTGCTCGAAAAAACCCTGGCAAAAACACAGGGGTTCCGGTTCATGGGGCAACGGTTCGTGCCCGATTCCTACGTGATGGGGCAGCTCGTGTTCCCCACTGTGAATGCATACACGGGCGAGTCCCCTCCCGAAGAGGTTTTTACCAATGAAGGGGGCCTTCGCGCCTTTCCCCGGGGGCTGGACGTGATGGCCCTTCTCGGGTCGAAGCGAGCTGGAAAGCATCTCGTCGATCAGGGCGACAGCGCCTATACCGGATTTGCCGATACCTTCGAAAAGCTCGAGGAGGAATTCGCCTCTATCGCGGACCCGGAAGAGTGGAACATCAACCTGTACTGGTCGTGGCTCTACTGCCTCAAGGGGCTGCTTGAAAATTACCCGGAGGGATACCAGAAATATATGACCACACCCCCGTGGCTCGATAAACAGCTCAACGCCGCGCTCGGTTCCTGGAGCCAGCTCCGGCACGACACCATCCTTTATGTGAAACAATCCTACACCATGCTGGCAGCCAGCGCCGTACCCCGGCAGCCGAAGGAATTCCCCGGTTACGTCGAGCCTGTTCCCCGGTTCTATGCCCGCCTCCTGGCCCTCACCCGCCTCACCCGCAAGGTTCTCTCCGATATGAACGTGCTGGACGATGCCGCGGATCAGAGATTGAAGGATACCGACAAGCTCCTCTCCCGTCTTATGGACATCTCCATCAGGGAGGTCGAGAACAAGCCCCTCGATTCAGACGACGAGAGGTGGATCAAGCATTTTGACCAGAGCCTTAAAGTGGCCTGCTGCGGCCACGATGCAGACGCCATGAAAACCACCCTGATCGCCGACGTTCATACGGATCAGAACTCCGGCATGGTGCTCGAGGAGGGCACGGGCCGCATCGGGCTTCTCCTGGTGGCGAACCGCCTTCCCGACGGCGCCATCGGGCTGGCGGCCGGACCCGTGTTCACGTATTACGAGTTCAAGCATCCCATGTCCGACCGTCTCACGGATGAAAAGTGGCGTGAAATGCTTCGCCGGAGCCCGGATCAGCTGTCCGGCAAAAAACCGCGGTTTATCAGGAGCTATTTTGTCGAAGAATAAATCCAGAAGATAATGGCGCCAAACCCGAATGGCTCTCAATTGAATGGCTTTTTTACATTCCAATATCACGCATGTGCCTTGTATGACATACCAACGCGCCCTTTTCTGCGCCTTCCCGTTTGTCGCTGATCCGACATACCGAAGTATAGTCGAATCAGCGCCAAACGAAAAATCATCAGAAAATCATCGCATTGGTTCATGCAAGTCACGGATGCATCGTCCGCTCCTTACGTCGCGGACGAATCGATAAGTATTCCTTCAGTTAAAGCCATTCGTAACATACCCCTTTCGAGGATGAGAATAAAAGTGTATCGGATTTTTGATTTAGCCGCGGAACTTTTTTCCCCTCCGGGTGTCAAAAGATCAAAACCAATGATGGGGGATCAAATCATGAAAAAAAGAAAAAACCTTGCCTGGTGCCTGATGCTGGGGGGCCTCGCTCTTCTCATTGTGCCCGCACTCCTTGTGGGGCAGGAGGGAAAGGAAAAGGAAAACACCACCCTGAAACTCGGGGGAAGTGATCGCTTCATCACCCATGTTTCTACCGATAAACCCATCTATCGCCCCGGGGAGACGGTTTACGTCCGTTCCGTAATCACCCATGCCATTACGAATCTCCCCAATTTGAAAGGTGGCTCGGGAGTCGTCGAGATCGTATCCCCACGGGGCGACGTGGTGGCCCGGGGAAATTCGAATTTCAAGGACGCGGCCCTCGGGTGGCAATGGAAGATCGATCCCGCCACACCCGGAGGGGATTACAAGGTGAAGGTCACTCCAATGCGGGGCGACCCCCCCGGTGAACGGGAATTCAACATCCGGGCCTTCCGGCAGAAACGGCTCCGCACCCAGATCGAATTCGCACGCAAGGGATACGGCCCGGGCGATAACGTCGCCGCCACCCTCGAGGTGTCCCGCTCCGAGGGCGGCATTCCCGTCGGGGCAAAAGCAGATGTGACCGCACGGGTGGATCGGGGCGTCGCCTGGAAGGGAACCGCAATTGTCGGGAACGACGGCTTTGCCACGGTGCGGTTCAAACTCCCCGAAACCATTGTTCAGGGCGAGGGCACCCTCAGCTTCGCCATCGAGGACGGCGGTGTTGTGGAAACCGCCTCCAAAACCATCCCCATCCTGGTGTCCAGGGTGGATCTGGCAGCTTATCCGGAGGGCGGCGACCTTGCCGCCGGGGTGGAAAACCGGGTTTACTTCGAGGCGATCGCTCCCAACGGCCGCCCTGCGGATGTTCGCGTGGAACTGGTTGACAGCAAGGGGAATTCCATCTGTGACGCGGATACACAGCACGAGGGACGCGGGAGTTTTTCATTCATCCCCGGGGCCGCGGAAACATACACCCTCCGGGTGATCGAACCGTGGAACGTGGAAACGGAAATCCCCCTTCCCAAGGCCAAACCCGGTTGGGTGGCCCTTCACGCAATCCGTGATATCTACGGACCGGGCGAGCCCGTGGAAGTGGAACTCGCCCCGGCCGGGAATTACGTGGTTCAGATCTCTCGAAGGGAACGGGTGATTGGTGAAAAAATCCTCCAGCAGAAAAATAGAATCCTTACAGGAACAGCCCGGGTTGCTTTTGAACTTCCCCCGGATGTCTCCGGCGTCCTTCTCGTTACGGTATTCAAGGATGATCTCCCCATTGCCGAACGCCTGGTTTACAGGGAACCGGACAAAAAACTCCATATCGAAGTGGAGCCGGATCGCGATGCATACGTGCCCGGTGAAAAAGTCACACTCAAGATAAGAACCATGGACGATTCCGGAAGCCCGGTTCCCGGAGTGATCGGACTCACCGTCACGGACGATGCCACCCTGGAGATGGTGGAAACGCGGGAAAAGGCGCCCCGCCTTCCCGTGCAGGTTTACCTGGAACCGGAAGTGAAGGAGCTGGCCGATGCCCATGTGTATCTCTCGGACGACCCCGAGGCGCCCCGGGCCCTGGATCTCCTCCTCGGAACCCAGGGGTGGCGGCGGTTTGCATTCATAACCGTTGACGAGTTTCTGAAAAGGCACGGAGACGCGGCCCGCCGGGTTCTCGCAGAAAAACAACCGATCCGGCGCGGCAATCGTTTCTTTTTTGGCGGGAGGGGCAGGGCCGGGATTCGGGAGATAAAAGAAAACGGCAAAGCTGTCCCAATGCCTGCCGCCATACCACTCTTCATGGCGCCCCAGGAAAAGGTCCGCCAGATCGATGACGTTGACTTTGCTCAGAATATCGTCCTGGCCGATTTTGCCGAACCGGTTGAAATAAAGCTGGCAGGGGAGAAAAAGCCGGAAGCTCTTGCTGAAGTTCCGGCCCGCGATCGCGTCCCCGCGGATCTTAAAAAACAGCTCATGGATGTAGAAGTCATGGCCGGGGAAATTCGACCCGTCGCCAGTGTGGCCTCTTCTCCCGTCATGGGCGTCAGGGTATACAGCCACATCGTAAGGGCCAACCGCCTCCCCAACGATCGCGTCGATTTTGCGGAAACACTTTACTGGAACGCGGGGATCAAAACGGATGAAAAGGGAGAGGCCGAGCTGAGCTTCGATCTCTCCGATTCCGTAACCAGTTTCCGGGCTTTGGCTGATGGTTTTACGGAAGCCGGCGCCTTCGGCTCCTCCGATTCCGTGATCGAATCCCGCAGACCCTTTTACGTGGAAACCAAGGCCCCCCTCGAGATCACGGCAGGCGACCGGGTGAACCTCCCCGTGGTCCTGGTCAATGAAACCGATGAAGAGCGGGAGGCGGCCCTGGCCGTGTCGGCCGGTGAGGGGATCACCCTTCTGAAATACCCCGAAACCGTCACGATCCCGGCCCGTTCCCGCATCCGCGTGATCGTACCCGCGGAAGTGGAAGTTGCAGAAAGTAAGGCCGCTCCCGAACTCATGGTCACGGCAACCTGCGGTTCGTTCACGGACAGCCTGACCCGCCGGATCCCGGTCGATCCCCCGGGGTTTCCCGTGGAGGTGAATTTCGGCGGCCTGCTCGAGGACCAGGCGATTCATACCATCACCATTCCCCCGAGCCTTACCGGGGGCGGCGTCGAGGCCTCCTCTTCCGTGTATCCCACCCCCCTTGGAAATCTCACCGGCGCCCTCGAGGCCCTGATCCGCGATCCCCACGGCTGCTTCGAACAGACCAGCTCCACCAACTACCCCCTGGTGATGGCCATGAGCTATTTCGAAACCCACTCGGGCGTAAATCCCGAGCTGGTGAAACGCAGCCGCGAGAAACTCGATAAGGGTTACAAACGACTGGTGGGATTCGAATGCAAAGAGAAGGGATACGAGTGGTTCGGAGGCGATCCCGGGCATGAGGCCCTCACGGCTTACGGCCTGCTCGAATTCACGGATATGAATCACATATACCCGGTGGACCGGGATATGATGGAACGAACCCGGAACTGGCTCCTTTCCCGGAGGGACGGCGAGGGCGGTTTCAAACGCAATTCCAGGGCCCTGGATTCCTTCGGACGCGCCCCCGACCGGGTCACCAATGCCTATATCACATGGTCCCTGGTGAGTGCCGGGGAAAAGACACTCGATAAAGAGCTGGATTCTTCCCTGGAAGAAGCGAAAAAGAGCGGCGATCCCTACGTGGCTGCCCTGGCGGCCGGGGCCTTGATCCAGGCTGGTCGAGATGCCGACGCCGCACCCCTCCTCAAGCTCCTGGCTGGAAAACAGGACAGGGACGGCTCGGTCAAGGGCGCGGAAACCAGCATCACGCGTTCCGGCGGGCAGTCGCTCGTTGTTGAAACCACGTCGCTCTCCATCCTGGCCTGGCTGTCCGATAGGGC
>Ga0272442_10000513_pt1 | contig 61784 bp, 43 predicted proteins | sample SSMForm2O_FD_200262 | JGI IMG/M metagenome (GOLD analysis project Ga0272442, IMG submission 200262) | Marine sediment archaeal communities from Little Sippewissett salt marsh, Falmouth, MA, United States - SSM-Form-2O | ecosystem: Environmental > Aquatic > Marine > Wetlands > Sediment ...
ATGGGAAATGTCTCTTCGGGAAGGTATCCGTATACGTTCTGCACTGCCTGAAGGACCGGGATCGTGGCTCCCGGAATCCCCTTGAAGGGAGCAACTATCTCCCTGATATCTTTCGCTTTGGAGGTCATTTCTATCGCCTTTCGGGGGATCTACTTCCCTTTTGAAGCAAACATGGTATGGAGATTACCTACATAAATATGACCTGGCCGACCCTGCCTCGACCCTGACCCCGTCAACATACGATGCCGTTACACTTTGATGTATATGTATTTCATTCTTATGATAATATGTAGTATAAATCCATTACATTATAAAATATAACACATTATCATAAAAAAACCAATGTATTTCATAACAACAATCCCAATATCGGCAAATATGTCCACATATTATCGGATATTATGGCCCGTTATATGATAATATTGTAAAAAAAATTTCCCCCCATGATCGGGGGTAAATGAGCCAAAGTGTCTTAAAGATTAATATATGCCCGAAGATGTTAAGGGGCCCATGAGCGACGTAGAGCATAACCATGAAGATCGAAAGGAGATCATCACATCGGGGACCTTTCTCAGGTCATATTGTCCTCACTGCCAGAACGATCTCATAGAGGACAACAAGTTGAAACTCATCATCATCGAGGAGGGCGGAAAGAAGGGGCAGCTCCTGCTGAGTCCCTATCTCAACGTGTTCATCTCCAAATCGACGATATCCATCCCCGACAGAAGTGTCGCGAGCGACCTCAAATGTCCACACTGCACCAGGAGTCTCATTCAGAAGGACCAGAGATGCCCAAGATGCAACTCCGAGATAGCGAGGATCAAGGTGGCCGCCATGTCGAAGATGATCGATTTCTTCATCTGTGCCAAGAAGGGGTGCACATGGCACGGACTCTCGGATGAGGACATCCAGAACATGATTCTGGAAGACAGCGAAGAGTGGTGAAAACCCGAATACGAGGGAGGGGTATCAATTGTTCGAGATAATCAACAAGCGCGAGATGGCAAAAGGGACCATCATCAGGTTCGACATAAGGGCCCCGAAGATCTCCGAGAAGATCAAACCCGGTCAGTTCGTCATGATACGGGTAAACGAGGACGGGGAGCGGATCCCCCTGACCGTGGCGGATGTTGACAGCTACCTCGGGACCATATCCATAATATTTCAGGTGGTGGGGAAGACAACAGCCCTCATGAGATCACTGGAGGCGGGGGACTTTATCAGGGACCTTGCGGGTCCGCTTGGTAAACCTGCGGATATAGAGAATTTCGGGACCGTTGTCGTCGTGGGCGGGGGGACCGGAGTTGCCATACTGCATCACATAACAAAGGCCTTCAGGGAGGCGGGGAACAACATCATCGGAATAATCGGAGCCAGGGACAGCGATCTGCTCATACTGAAAGAAGAGATGGAGGCCCTTTGCGATGAGCTAGTGGTAACAACGGATGACGGGAGTTACGGAATACGCGGATTCGTCACCGACCCTTTGAGGAAGTATCTCGAGGAGAGATACGACATCAAGCTGGTTTACGCCATCGGCCCCATAATAATGATGAAGAACGTCTGCGAACTCACCCGTAAATTCAACGTTAAGACCATGGTTTCCCTGAACCCGGTGATGGTCGACGGTACCGGAATGTGCGGCGGATGCAGGGTGGAGGTGGACGGGAAGAAGAAATTCTGCTGTGTCGACGGGCCCGATTTCGACGGTCATCTCGTGGATTTCGACACACTCATGAAGCGCAACAACATGTATCTGAGGGAGGAGAAAGCATCGCTTCTCTCATCGATAACAATGAAGAGGTGAACCGATGGAGAACGACGTCAAATACCTCAAGTTCAAGACCAAGCTGAACACGTACTGCCCGCACTGCCGGCAGAGCCTGAACATGAAGGTGGACCATGAGGAGTGGGTTAACCTGAAAGCCCTATACAAAGAGGAGCTGATGGATGTCAAGCTGAGTCCCTACCTTGACGTGTTCGACAAGGTCACCTCACTCCCCATTAGGGACGGAGAGGTGGTCGACGACCTGCTATGCCCCCAATGCAAGAGCTCTCTCAGGATAAGTGACAAACTATGCGAGGAATGCGGATCCCCTCTGGGTGAGATCATAATCTCCGCCTACTCCAAGCTCATTCCCTTCTTCCTCTGCCTGAAATACGGATGCGAATGGCACGGTCTCACACCCCTTGACCAGCAGAAGATCAAGCTCAAGATACCGAGACAGGAGATGCCCGAGCAGGACATGAAGATCAGAAAGCATAACTTTCAGGAGGTGCCCTACGGTCTGACATCGGAGCAGGCTCAGCTGGAGGCCGGGAGATGCCTTCAGTGCCTGAAACCCGGATGCGTAACAGGCTGCCCGGTGAACGTTGACATCCCCGAGTTCATAAAGCTCATCAGGGAAGATGACATCAAAGGTGCATACAAGAAGATCAAGGAAAGGAACCTGCTTCCGGCAGTCTGCGGCAGGGTGTGCCCTCAGGAGGACCAGTGTGAGGGCTCCTGCGTTCTCGGAATGCGGGACACACCCGTCGCAATCGGGAACCTCGAGAGGTATGTTGCCGATTTCGCGAGGAAGATGAACCTCGACGAGCTGCCTTCGATCGGGGAGCGCAAGCAGAAGAAGGTGGCGGTCATCGGGTCCGGCCCCGGCGGACTGACATGTGCCTACGATCTCACCCTTCTCGGTTACACCGTCACCATCTTCGAGGCATTCCACGAGACAGGAGGTGTACTGCTCTACGGAATACCCGAGTTCAGGCTTCCGAAGGCCATCGTGAAGCACGAGATCGATTTCCTGAAAAGGATCGGATGCAGGATAGAGATGAACCATGTGATCGGCAACATCATGACCGTGGACGAGCTGCTTGAAGAGTACAGCGCCATATTCATCGGTGTGGGCGCAGGGCTTCCGAACTTCATGGAGATCGAGGGAGAGAACCTCTGCAACATAGTCTCGGCGAACGAGTTCCTCACCAGGATCAATCTCATGAAGGCTTACAGGTTCCCGGATTACGACACTCCCCTGCCAATGGGGGACAGGGTGGTGGTGATAGGAGGAGGGAACGTTGCCATGGATTCGGCCCGCAGTGCGCTCAGGGCAGGTGCGAGCGAGGTCACCATCGTCTACAGGAGATCTCGAAAGGAGCTTCCCGCAAGGAACGAGGAAGTGAGGCACGCGGAAGAGGAAGGTGTGAAATTCAAACTGCTTACCAATCCGGTCAGGTACCTGGGTGACGACCGCGGTTGGGTCAAGGGCATGGAGTGCGTCCGCATGAAACTCGGGGAACCGGACTCGAGCGGAAGGAGACGACCCGAAGAGATACCGGATTCCAACTTCAAAGTGGGCTGTGATCTGGTAATCGTGGCCGTTGGAACGGGTCCGAACCCGATAATTTTCTCCTCGGCCCCGGACATAGAGAGGAACAAATGGGGTTACATCAAGGTCAACCCCGAAACCATGGAGACCTCCAGGGAATTCGTGTATGCAGGGGGAGATATCGTGACGGGATCGGCAACCGTCATACAGGCAATGGGAGCCGGAAGGATCGCGGCAAGGGCGATCCACCGGAAGATCGAGGGGAAGGAAGAAGGATGACCCGCAAGGAAGACCTACCCTGGTCGGGAACCGCCCTTACCGACCATTTTATCATGGAGTATCCGATATATCCGTGCTCGAACAGGCAAACCCCGAGCGGATGGTCCCGATGGCTCCTTTCCTCTTCGTTTCGGATCTCCACGGGAAAAGGTCAAGATATTCCACCCTTTTCCGCATCATAGAGGAGGAAAGGCCGAGGGCGGTACTTTTCGGAGGGGACCTTCTTCCGAACTTCGGTGATGGGGAGAGCTTCTTAAAATATCTATTCGGTCGGATCGAGGCTCTGAGATGGCGAATGGACGAGCCGCCGGACTTCGTAATGATAATGGGGAACGATGATCCAAGGATGTTCGAGGACCGGTTCCTGGAGGCCGATGCCAGGGGCATCATCAAGTATGCTGCCATGAAGAAGGTGGAGGTCGATGACATAGTCATATCTGGGTACCCGTTCGTACCACCGTCCCCCTTCCTGCTGAAGGACTGGGAGATCTACGATGTGTCGACATACACCGATCCCGGAAGCGTTCCCCCGGAGGAAGGGCAGTTCACCGTCGAAGTCGACAGGAGAGGACTCAGGTTCAGGACCATACAGGGCGACCTCGAAACCCTGACCTCTGACCAGGACGTGAGCAGGATGATCATGCTCTTTCACGCTCCCCCTTACAACACCAACCTTGACGTTGCGGACATCAGGGGAATGAGATTCGATCATGCACCCCTTGACCACCATGTCGGCTCCATAGCCATCAGGAGGTTCATCGAGCGGAGATCACCGGGGATCACCCTTCACGGGCATATCCACGAATCCGCGAGGTTGACTGGAAGCTGGTCCCAGTACATAGGAGGAACGCGCTGCATGACCGCCGCCCACGACGGAAGCGAGCTTGCACTGGTCAGGTTCGACACCGACTCCGTTCACGGGGCGACAAGGGAACTCATCACTTGCTGATGTTGAGCTTCCTCGCGGGATTGTATATGGAGCGTATATGGGAAGCCCACGAGGTCTTGTCCGCCATGTCCTGATGGGTCACAATGTGAAGATCGATGAGCCCACCGGTCCTGATACCGGTCCTCTGGTAGTTCTCCTCGTCGAGCCTTTCGCTCCAGTCGCTGATGAACTCCGTGAGCCTTTCCAGCTGCAGCTGGTTGCCGTTGAACAGAAGGATCAGGTCAATGTCGGAGGCAGGTCCAGCGCAGCCCTCCTTCACGCTTCCGACGAGATAGGCCTCCTCCACCCCCAGTGCCCTGACGTCCATATCAGAGAGGACCTCCTCGAGCCGCTGGATCCTCCAGGAGGAGTGGTCGGGTTTGGTGAGATAGCCCAACGCCTTACCTCCCTCTCCGTCCATGACGACCGTCATGGAGCCGCCGCAGGAGAGGTCCGATGTCCTGACGAGCTTCACAACATCCGATAGCTCCTCCGGAATTCCCGGTATCAACTCGCCTATCCTGTTCTCCGCCATTTCTATCAGCTCCGTATTGAGGAAGGACCCCTCTTCCTCGGGATAGAGGGGTAGATACTTGATGTTGGCCTCCACCAGGTCCTGGAAGAAATGGGTTCCGAATGAGAGTTCGGGGACGTATCCGCCCCGGGAGCGGGCAACCTCGATCAGGATGGAGGTGTTGTTGATGTCACCGTACTGGACGGGGACCCCGAGCTTGATATCCCCCCTGCTCCCCCATCTTCCGGGTCCGATGAGGATGAACCTTTTCCTTGGAAGGGCGAGGTTGAGTCGTGAGACAATATTTGCGGTCATCATCATCTCATCCCTGCTCTCGAGCCTCTCGTAGAGCTCGGGAACGACATAGACCAAATGGTCGATGTTCTCCACCAGCCCGGAAGTCACATACCTGTTCGCCCTGAACACCGTATCCGTTTTCATGACATTGGTGGGGATCGATATTCTTCCTGATACCATTCCCTCTATCTGGGGCCTGCACTGGAGTATGTAGAGCTTGCTTCCGTTGTGGGCGAATTCTATATCGACGGGAGTCCCTATCTTATCTTGTAGAAGCTTCATCACCTTGCGGATCCGGGGGATAAAGGCCGTCTTGTCGAGGATCCCCCTGAATGTGACAACGATCTCATCCTGGTCGGTTCTCAGAAGCGATGACTGCGGTTCGGTGAGGATGCCGTCCTTGAATGTCGATAGCAACCTGTCGAACCAGCCGAGATCGTCCGGGTACCCGCTGATCAGCTCCTGTACCGGGATCGTTTCCAGCCGGTTCTCCTCGATATTGATAACATCCATGTACCTCTGGGAATACCTCACCATATCCTCAACGCTGGTGTTGACGCGGATGCCCGGTTTATTCGGCGATATCAACAGGGGATAGTCGTTTGCCACCCTGTCCACGGCCCGCGTTCCAAGGCCCATCACGAGCCTGAGGATGCCGTCCCTGCGGTTGATCCTCGGGGACCATCTGAACTCGTTGTTGGAAAGTGCGACGCCGGCGAATGAAGGGGTGAAGTAGGGCCCGATACGGTTCCCGACGACCTCCTGGATGAGAACACCCATGTTCTCCATGAGGTCCAGCATCCCCCTTTCCTTCCTGTATTCTATGGGATTCGGCCCGAATGTGGATGCCCAAACCTCGGCGATGGCATCCATCAGGGAGTTCAACCTCTCCTCCTCCGTCCCCTGGTTCGTAATGAACAGGCTCTTGTACTTTCCCGAAAAGGCCGCACCGTAGCTGTCCTCCAGATGGCTCGAGGACCTGACGATGATCGGCCGGTCCCCGAACTCCCTCAGGACGTTCTTGAGGTAGTTCACTATCTCGGGGACGAAGGTGCCGTTCTTGAATATCTGCTCCAGGAAAGGCTGCTCCTTCTTTATATCCTGGGGCTCCATGTATTTTATCTGGACGACCTCGTCCAGGGCATTGTAGTGTATGAACTCCCTCATGGCGTCAGTGCTGAGATAGAAGCTCCTGGCGAACCCGAGGTGATCGAGGTCCGGGTCGTCCGCCATCTCTTTCATCAGGATCTTCTCCACCAGAAATACCATTGAAGCCTTTCCGCCGAGCCCTCCGACGCCATGGTAATGTCCAATGAACTTTTCCAGTATCTCGTTGAAGTCATCTATGGTTAGGTAATCCTTGGCCACGTTGATGAAGTCCGGCCGATCGTTGAGGAAACGCCTGATGAGATTCGTCCTTATCGTCCTGTCCTCCTCGGGGGGAAGGATCCTGTCCTCCGGGGGTATCTTCATGTACTGGTCTATTGCAGAGTGGATATCCTTGAGCGTGATCCGGCTCTGCTCCGACACGAGGAGCAGGGGCCTCGACTTGTTCTCCTTCAGCCATTTGATCAGAAGGTCCATTATCTCGGCGGATGTGAGGTGTTTGGATGCAAGCTCGAACACCTCCTTCTGGATATCTATCAGTGCGTCTATATCGAACCTTGGATTGGGCATGTTGGATTCAAGGGGGTCCTTGAGGTCCGGGTCCGAGGGGCTCATCCTCTGAAGGAGCCCGTCCAGGCTGCCTTCCTTGTTGTGGGCCAGATAATACATCATCCTCCGGCTTATCCTGAGATAGGTTTCGGCGTCCGTCTTGTGGAGCAGGTCGATCACGACCTTCCATTCCTCTCCCCTGTCGGAGGACCCGTACATCATGTTCTCGAAATTCGATCCCTTGGCGGAGACCAGACCCCTGAGCTGCGAGATGTAGCTTTTCACCTCGGAATCCGATCGGTGCTTCAGGATGTACTTCTTCAGTGTCTCGGAGATCACCCTCAGCAGCTTGACCTCCTCTTTGAGGAAGGGCTCTTCACCCTCGACCTCCTGGAGATAGCTCACATCTATTCCGCCGAGCACCTTATCTCCATCCTTGATGGAGGAGTGGAGCATCCATGGGGTCTCCCTGAAGTTTTCCGTGGAGTAGTCCTTTCCGTCGACCCTTATCCGCGCCGAGGCAACATCGGTGAACTGCATCGCGTCCGGAAGGGCTTTCAAGGCGAGATTCAGGGTCTTTTCCAGGTCGTCCCCGTGTTCCTCCACGATCTCGGAGAGATAGTATATGTAGTTCAGCTCCTTGATGCGCTCCCTGAGCTCGCTGTCCTTCCTTGTCAGCTCGGCCTTTTCTTTGTCCGCTTTTTCCTTCTTGCCATTTACTCGACTACTCTTCATATTCCTGCACATCCGTGAATGTAGATCAATTGCACTGGTTGGGTCCGTCGGACCCTTCCGGACCGGCCGGAAGCTGGATCAGGCCCTTGCCGCGAGATCCGTCTATAACTATCCTGATCGGGGGATCAGGCATAATGTGAATGATATTTTTCCCTTCCTCCACCTTCGAGACCCGGACCAGCCGGTCCCAGTCCGCGGCTGTATCCTCGGATGGGGAGAAAGTGAGAAAACCCAGCTGGAAGGAAGAAATGTTCTGGAAGAAATGTGAACCCTGGGAGGGGTCTATGCTCCGGTCCCCCACAGGCCTCTCCGATATGACCCCCACTCCCGAGATGTCGTTCCATGACACCGGTATCCCGAGCCATGGGTCGCAGGATCCCCATCTACCGGGTCCGAGCAGCATGTAGGACCTGCCTTCCTTCACAAGGGAGGAGTTCAACCTGCCGATCTCCCTGACAAGAGCGTCCGCGGTCCCTGCTTCAAGCGTATTTCCCTTCACCATTATCACATCACCCAGGTTGAACATTCCGTCACCAAGTGTCCGGCCTGACCTTGCGATGATGGTGTTCTCGTCGATATCCGCCATGTCCACGCTGGAAACGGAACTCCTCCCCCTCATCCCCCTCAGCTGGAGAAGATAGAGATCGGCCTTTCTCTCATCATCAGGGTCGATGTTCACGGCGAACTCTATCTCGACGTGCGTACCAAGTGCCTTCTCCGATCTGGTGAGAAGTTCGTCGAGGAAGGAGGCAAGGGGTATTGTGCCCATCTGAAGTATGGGTGCGAAATCTATGACCCGGGGCCCATCCCTCCCGATGCCGGGGTACAATCTGTCGCTCTCGAAGACGTATGTGGATGCAAGAGGGTCAAGCACCCCGTCCTTTTCCGCCACGGGGATCTCCTCCTTCACCATCTGTATGTCCTCGGAGAATTCGTTCGATATCAACGTGCTCCCCTTCTTCAATGCATAGAAATGGCGCTGGCTCTGACGGATCGATTCCGACGGAGATCCCGTGAAGGATGCTTTCGGGTGCCTGGGACAGAATTTGTGGGAGCTTCCCCCGTCAACTATCATCTTCCCAAGACCCACGGCCAGGTTGACGGTGCCATCGCTGCTGGAGCAGCAGAAAAACGGCCAGTAATCAAAGGATCGGGCCACCCCGGAAAAGCTCGGGTAGTAGAGCTCGCCGTGTTTCTGTCCCACCACCTCCTGGATGATAACGGCCATCTTTTCTTCGCTTCCGGGGCTTCCCGTGGAGCCTATATAGGACCGCGCCCTGGCGTGGAAGGTCGAGGAATAGACATACTTTATTGCCATGCAGATATGCTTGAAACGGTTGTCCAGCTCTATGCTCGAGTTCGAGAGCATGACGGAGGCGTAGATCCCCGCGAAGGGCTGGAGGAGCGCATCCTCCAGAAGACTCGAGGACCTGACGATCACCGGCGATCTGACAGTGCTCACAAAATGCCTGATATCGCCCGTTACGGTACTTGGCAGGTCGGATCTCAGGAACAGATCCACGATCCGCTCGTCATCAAGGTCGGAAAGGCTTTTCAGGTCCGATCCGTTGATCTTGAGGAACAGGTCGAACACATCGGTTGCAAGGACGACAGTCCTCGGTATCCTCACATTGAGGCCTTTATAGGCATCCTGATCGATCTCATCCAACAGTTTTCCGAGGAATGCCAGTCCCCTGCCTTTTCCCCCTAGCTGGCCGCCCCCTATCCTGGAGAAATCCTCATTCTGGAACAACTCCCTCGAGAATTCCTTGACCCCTCTTTTTCCAGAAGGGCTCATTGACCCGGATATGGCGGACCTCCCGGCTTCCACCGAAATTTCACCCCCTCCGTCCGTGAAGAGCCGATCTAGCTCCCGGACAAGCTCAAACTCGGTCCTTCCGATAAGCCATGGTCTGATCGACCCTTCATAAAGTTTTTCATCGATCTTGCCTTCCGGAAAGTCCTCCATGGCGGTGTCCAGGGACCTGAGATCGTGGACCGGATCAAGGTGTTTACCATTCTCAAAAACCATGACGAGGGAGCCCGCCCCTATGGACCTCTCCACTACCTCTTTCGGTATCCCGGGGTCCTTACCGGACATGGTGAAGACACGCTCTGCCTGGATGGAGCCTTCTGTTTCCTTTCCATCGGTTATCAGAAGAGATATCCTTTCGCCGGACCTTTTTACGGTTTCACGGATCTTGTCGAGGCCCTCCCCGAAAAGTATCCTCGGCCTCCTGAGAAATGTCCGTATCCTCTCACCGGCGGATGAAAGCGCGCCCGTCAGGTGGCAAAGATGTTCCCATATGATATCGGCCGCCGTATTCAGGACAGCGGAGCGGACGTCGGGATCATCTACAGAGATCAACACCACATGCGGCGATATCCCATCGAGATCGCCCCGGCCCGGATAGATGGCATCTTCCAGGACCTGCACTATCCGGGGGATCATCTTCGTGTCCTTTACAAGGAAGGGGCCGAGAGATCGGGGGTCCCGGGAACCCGCATCGACCGTGGCACACCCGGCAGGATCGCTGACGATAATGGCAACAGCGGTACCCGGGGAGACCTCCTCAATTCTGTCGGCGAAAGCTCCCGGGTCCGGACCGGACACCGGGTCCCTTACAAGGAGGAGATCGGCCTGTCCCGACCGGACCTCGTTAACGGCATCCTCAACTGACGATACATTGGTCAAAACGGGGACGAAGTCTATCTCCGCCTTGGAGTACCTGAGGTTCAGCTCGGAGATCAGAGGGCCCGCATCATATCTTCTCGGAGAGAGCAGGACGATGGATCGAACGGACCCAGCCCGGGCTGGGTCCTCTATGGCCTCCTGGCCCGGACCTTCCCCCGGTCGAGCCGCAGGAGACGTGCCCTTGCAGTCATGGTCGGGATGATGTGGCATGAGCCTTATATGAGAATACTCCGATAATAAACTCGCCCCGTCGAGGGTCCTCAGACCCAACCCCTCATGTGGCAGGCCTCTGCCACCCTCGAGATGGCTATCATGTAGGCGGAATCCCTGAGAGGGACCATCCTGTGCTTGGAGAGATCGAGGACCGCGTGGAATGCCTGGGTCATTTTCTCGTCCAGTTTCCCCAGGACCTCGTCTTTGGACCAGTAGTAGTTCATGTTGCACTGGACCTGCTCGAAATAGCTGCATGTCACACCCCCGGCATTTGCCAGGAAATCGGGAATGAGCATGATCTTCCTCTGGTTGATCACGGCGTCCGCCTCGGGCGTGGTGGGACCGTTGGCTCCCTCGGAGATCAACTTCACCCTCCTCGAGATGCTCTCCACGTTCTCCGCGGTTACGGAGTTTTCCAGTGCGGCGGGGAAAAGGATGTCCACATCCTGCTTTATCCAATCCTCCCCCGGCAGGATCTCGTATCCCATCTCCTTTGCCCTGACCTTGTTGATGGAGCCGAACCTGTCCGTGATGGACCTGAGCATTGCAAGGTCCACACCATCGTCCTTCACGAATGTGTAGGCCTTCTTGTCCATCTGATCCCAGCAGGAGACGGACCTCACGATCCCCCCGTACTGGTTGTAGAGCTCAATGGTGTATTGAGCCACGTTTCCGAAGCCCTGGACCGCTGCCGTGGTCCTCGCGATATCTATCTCGAGGTCCTTCAGTGCTTCCCTGGTGTGATATACAACACCGTATCCTGTTGCCTCGGTCCTTCCAAGCGATCCGCCCATTCCAACGGGTTTTCCCGTGATGAAACCGGGATACTTCCCGCCGGCGAGCTTCTCGTATTCATCCAGTATCCACAGCATATGCTGACCGCTGGTCATCACATCAGGGGCGGGAACGTCCTGGAAGGGTCCGACGTTCATGTACACCTGCCTGACCCAACCACGGCACAGGGCTTCCTGCTCTCTCATGGAAAGATCGTGGGGGTCGCATATGACGCCTCCCTTTCCACCCCCGAGGGGGATGTCGGCCACTGCACATTTCCAGGTCATCCACATGGCAAGAGCTCGTACCGTATCCGCTGTCTCCTGGGGGTGGAATCTGATCCCTCCCTTGCAGGGGCCCCTTGCATCGTTGTGCTGGACCCTGAACCCCCTGAAGATCCTGAAGGAACCGTCATCCATTCTCACCGGGATGGAAAAGTGATACTCCCTGAGCGGCTCTCTGAGCAGAGCCCTCACAGCATCATCCATCTCCAGTTTCTCAGCAACGGAATCGAACTGCGTCTGTGCCATATTGTAGGCGTTGAAACCTTTTACTGCCAAACAAATCTCTCCTTGGTCCGCTACCCTTGGGACGATTGCTGATATGATATCCATATAAATAACTTACCGTCCCGGCAGTCCACCGATATACTACTGTTTTTTGAAAAAATAACTGCATCAGATAACAGACTGTAGTTATTTTTTTTCATTTTCACCCAAAATGGAACATTTTCTCTGACATCCGTTCCGGGTATTCCGATACATCGCCCGGTCACAGTCAAGAGGTATTCTCACGGTTTGATCGGAGTAATACATCCCGTGGGTTCATCCCGCAGGAGCTGGATCCCGGACCGGTTTACGAATGATTTAATAGATATGACATTATCAGTGTTTTCTTCACCCCTCGTGAGACAGCTGGTGAGTTCATGAAAAAAAAGATGCCAAAGGGTAATATGAATGACCTTGACGACATGATACTGAAGGAGCTCCTGGAGGACCCCACCCGCAGCATGAGGGAGATCTCCAAGAATCTCGACACATACCGCCAGACGCTCTGGAGGAAGAAGAAGAAGATGGAGAGCGACAATCTCATCTGGGGATATACCGCGGTGGTGGATGAGGGAAAGCAGGGGAAGGCCACGTTCCTGGTCCTCATGAAATTGAAACCCATGATGCGGGAGATGGCTGAGATCATGGTGAACAGGATCAAGAACAGGGAGCCTGAGAAGAAGAACGTGAGGCTCATAGATGTGTTCCAGGTCAACGGGGAATATGACCTCGTCCTCAGGTTCTCGACCCCCGATCACACGACCGCAAGGACCTACTACGACACCCTGAGGGCGGTATATTCGGAGCATCTGCTTGAGAAACCCGTGATCGTTGACATCAACTTCGTCCTTGTAGCGGAGGGGAAGACCAATCCTGAACTCGACAGACTGTTCGAGCTGGTCATCTCCCCATGAAGATCAAAATACCGGATCCCACACCCATTTTACCATTAAGTTAATTATCGGTGACCTTTTCCGTATCAGCAGTGATGACCGAGATCGCGCTGGATGCGGCAGGGGACCCGACCGTTCTCGAAACGATAATTGAGACCTTCTCCTTATGGGATATTCTGCTTTTTGTTCCGGCGATCCTGCTGATGGGGGCGGCCTACAGGGACAGATGGAACATAACCCCCCTTGTCCGGGGTGCCGGGTCCATGCTTTTCGGTCTGTACTGGCTGACACAGGCATTCCTCTTTTTCGACGAGGACCACCTCGACATTATCAACGGGGTGATAGCCTTCATGGGGTTCCTGTTCTTCTCCTTCATCGCATGGCATTGCTATCTCGATCAAAGGTGGAAGGAGGATACGAAATCCATCAGGTGGCTCACAAGGACCTCGGTTTTGACAGGGGGGGCCTATTTCATACTGGAGCATATACCCCTGACCCAGGGTTTCCTCATCTACATCGTTGCGTGGCCTACCTACTGGATACTGAGGCTGTTCGGACACGATGTCTCCATCCAGAGCGGATTTCCAATGGGCATAGATGAAGGCTTGACCATAACCTCCGGGGACCCGACGGACACCGCCATCCGCATAGTGTTTGCATGTACCGCAGCACTGGCCCTTTTCCTGTTCACGGCCGCCATCGTCGCAACCAGGACGGACAAGAAGGAGTGGAAGGGGTGGGCTCTGAAAGAATTGAAGAGGACCGGGGGGTCCACATCGCTCTGGCAGAAAAGCAGGAGGAACGGGATCAAGAACATCCTACGCATGTCCGACAGGGAGAGGAAGGTCAGGGCATTACTGTATGTGATACCGGTCATATTCGTAACCAACATCTTCAGGAACGTCGGTGTGATCTCCGTTGTCTACGGTGGAATTATCTCATTCTACGATGCCCATAACATCTACGCCAAGGTGATGTCCCTTGTCATGATGATATTCTTGACATGGGTTCTCTTCGAGATGCTCCCCGAACTCCAGGAAGACCTCATGGGACTCTTCGACCTCTTCAAGAGGGTGAAGAAAGGTATGATAGTTGACGGGAGGCTCGACCTGAAGTACATACAGAGAGAAGGCGGCGACAAATAATGGAGTGGAAAGTAATATCGGCAAGCTTTCAATTTATCCCCTGGTGGTCATGTGGTAGAAGAAAAGGGTCAGATGGATATCATAGATATTGACAGGATCGTTGATAAAACGGAAGAGAAGTGGACGAACTTCACACTGTCCAGGGTCAATGATTCACTCATAAGAATGGGAATATTTGAGGGCGAGTTCCATTGGCATCTGCACACAAAAGAGGACGAATTCTTCTATGTTGTCAGCGGGAAACTGCTGCTGGACCTGCCCGAAAAAACCATCGAACTGCTCCCCCATCAGGGGTTCACGGTACCACGGGGGGTGGAGCACCGGACCAGGGCGAAAGAGAGGACAGTGGTGCTGATGGTGGAGGGAGATACCGTTGATCCCGAGGGTGACTGAACGGAGATCGGCTACCAATCCTCATCGAACCGGTAGTCAGCCCATCGCTCCCTTCCAATAGATATCATGAGTTCGTTCCAGGTGATCGCGACAACGCCTTCCTCCCGATACCGGTGGATATCGTCATAGGCGATCCTCGGACAGGCAGTGATCACCGCAAGGGCGATCCCGAGAGACCGGAGCTTCATCGGGTCAACATGGTCCAATACAATAATGCGGGAGGAGATACCATCCTGCCGGCAGGCCTCGAGCATCCTCTCGGCGAGCTCCATCCTCATCTGACCAGGTTTTGTCCCGACCACGACACCAACATCAAGTGATCTCTCGATGGCAGCTTTCGCAGATGCTATGGCGGTCCATCTCTTCCGGAGAAAGACATCGAGGTCATCCTGGCCGTAAAGGTTCACCTCTCCCGTCATGGGATCCACTGCCCAGACAGGTTTCTTCACCGAAGCGATGAGGCCGATGGGATGGAATCGTCCCGTTCCAATGTAGATGTACGCGTCCACATCTCCGGATATCGACCTTGCAGAGGCAAAGGAGCAGCCCAGTACCTGGGCGGGATACATCTCCCTTTTACCGGGTTTCCCCACAAATGCTTCCCTCCCGCTATCTTTCAGGATGCTTTCCGCCTTTTCGATCATGTTAAGATGCTGGACCGTGGATGCAATTCCCAATCTGACACCTTTCTCCCTGTCGAGGACAGCTTTCAATCCCTCTTCAAGGGGCCCCCACTCGAGCTTCATGGATACGGGGAAGAAATGGACCGGGGTTGAGCATTCGCTATCCATATAAGGTATATCGGAGTGGCCCAAATGGATGACGGCTTCCATCCCGAGCAGCCTTGCCCTCGTTCCTGCATGGTCGCAGGCACCGTAGCACTGCTCACCATCCAAGAGGACCAGGGCTCCCGTATCTCGTTCAATGCGTCCCGAGAGTAGAAATACTCCCGTCTTCAATCCTTCGGGCACCTGCAAAAGCAATTTCCGGTATCCCTTTTCCCTGATGAGTTCGATCAACCCATCCGCATCCACTTCGAATGATGGGAAGGGGTCAAAACATTCCATGTCGGTACAACGTTTCGGATGCTATTTGAATACTTTCGAACACTGTCGTGCATCAAATGGTCAAAAAATAAAAAAAGAGTGAAACGAGGGGCGGACAGCGATCCGGATTTCCCATGGGCTCGCGCACCATAGTACCGTTCGGAACGCGGGTGGGCTTAACTGCCGGGTTCGGAATGAGACCGGGTGATCCCCACTGCTGTGACCGTCCAACCCCTCGATTCGAATGTCATTTACTCGTTCATATGCTGTCTGTCAAACGGTTGAGCCGATAATCAAGAATGCGATCCGGACAGTTAGTGGTCGCGGGCTAAATACCTCGGCGAACCTTGGCACTTACACCCCGACTCTATCAAACCCATCTTCTATGGGCGTCCTTAAAGGTCTCTCTTTTCAGGGGAGGTTTCAAGCTTAGATGCCTTCAGCTTTTATCCTCTACGGCGTGGCTGCCCAGCATTGCCCTACCGGACAACTGGTAGACTAGCGGCCGCGACCCCTTGTTCCTCTCGTACTAAAGGGACCTGCCCCTCAGAGACCAAAACACTTCCAAAAGATAGCAACACACCTGTCTCGCGACGGTGTAAACCCATCTCACGATCCCTTTTAATGGGCGAACAACCCCACCCTTGGCAGCTGCTGCACCACCAGGATAGGAAGAGACGACATCGAAGTAGCAAGCCTCCAGGTCGATGTGAACTCTTGCTGGAGACAACTCAGTTATCCCCGAGGTAACTTTTCTGCTATCAATCCCCCTCAGAAATAAGGGTGATTGGTTCGTTAGGCCCTGCTTTCGCATCGTGAACAATTGTGGTGCTTGTTCACGTCAAGCCAGCTTTTGCCCTTACACTCAACGGTAGATTTCTGACCTACCTGAGCTGACCTTTGGGCGCCCTTGTTATCTTTTTGAGGGCGTGGCGCCCCACCCAAACTGCCCACCTATAGGTGTCCCACCGAAATGGTTAGCCATACAAAACAAAAAGGGTAGTGTCTCATATTGTGACTCCGCCCGAACTAGCGTCCGGGTTTCGACGTCTCCTACCTACGCTGCACATTTCATTCCGTAAAGCAGCCACAGGCTGCAGTAAAGCTCTACGGGGTCTTCGCTTCCTTTTGGAAGGTACTGGACTGTGCGCCAGTAAGTCATTTTCATTGGATCCGACGTGGGGACAGCGGGGCTCTCGTTGGGCCATTCGTGCAAGTCGCCAATTAAGCGACAAGGTATTACGCTACCTTAAGAGGGTCATAGTTACCCCCGCTGTTTACCGGTCCTTCGTCCCATTGGAACGGGGTTTCAGATACCGGCACTGAGCAGGATTCAGCGGCAATACACATCCTTTCGGACTAGCTACCACCTATGTTTTTATTAAACAGTCGGAGCCCCCATGTCACTGCGACCAGCTCTTCTCGGAGCTGGCACCCCTTATACCGAAGATACAGGGCTAATTTGCCGAGTTCCCTCACGTCGGTTGGACCAACACGCCTTGGGCTTCTCACCCAGGGGCACCTGTGTCGGATCTCGGTACGGACTGACAATACGGCCTCAAAGAGGCTTTCACGGGGACCAGGAGTCAGCCGAAGACAGCTAACGCCGTCCTCATCACGCCTTGACCCGCTTCTCGTCATTGCAACTCTCCACGGGTTTACCTCGCTTGAACAGGTTGGTAAGCCTGCTCGGCTTATCCCGATCCGGACCTCAAAGAGCAAAATATTGTCAGGTACAGGAATATTAACCTGTTTCCCTTTCGGCATTCCCGATTAAGGTATGCCTTAGGACCGACTAACCCTCGACTGACGATCATTGTCGAGGAACCCTAGCCCCTCCGGCGGAACGGATTCTCACCGTTCTTTGCTACTACTTATACCAGGATTCTTATTCGAACGCGGTCCACAGGACCTTACGGCCCTGCTTCTACCCACGCACGACACCTCCCTACCATATATTCTTTCGAATATCCGGCGTATCGGTGACCAACTTAGCCCCGTCCATTTTCAATGCCCATGATCTCGACTAGTGATCTGTTACGAACTCTTTGAAGGATGGCTGCTTCTAAGCCCACCTTCCAGTTGTCTTAGACCATGAACCCTTTTTGACTTTCACACTTAGTTGGCACTTAGGGACCTTAACGCCGGGCCGGGTTGTTCCCCTTTCGGACATCAACCTTACGCCAGATGCCCTCACTCCCCGCTTCAACGGCGTTCGCACATTCGGAGTTCATTAGGATGCCGAAGAATTTCTTCTCCTAAACACCCATATGGTGCTCTACAGCACGAACTACCTCCACGGAGGCTATCCTGCGAGATATTTCGGGAGGAACCAGCTATTTCCTGCCTAGATTGGCCTTTCACCCCTATACCCAGGTCATCCGAACGATTTGCACATCAGTACCGGTGCGGACCTCCACCCGAGTTTCCTCAGGCTTCATCCTGCCCAGGCATAGATCGACAGGCTTCGGGTCTCCCTCCAACGACTCCGGGCGAGCGCACCCTGCCCCTCACAAAAGCTGCGGGCAATCGGTTTCCCTCCGGCTCCGTGGTTAAACCACTTAACCTCGCCGTTGAACAGAACTCCCTGGCTCGTTTTTCTGGACGAACGATATGACGGCGCTTCACGCTTTCCCGCCATATCAGTCTATAACCGTCTGGTTTCAGGGTCTTTGCACCTCCCGTCAAGGGTACTTTTCAGCTTTCACTCACGCTACTAGTACACTATCGGTCTCGGGACGTATTTAGGGTTGGATGTTTCTGGCACCCACATTCCCGCACGAGTTCCAACGTACGGTACTCTCGGATCCTGAAAATCATCTTTTTCATTTACCCATACGGGGCTTTCACCCTCTATGGCACAGAGTTCCAAACTGATTTCTGGTTCTTGAACGAAGATGTAAACAGGCCACTCCACATCTCCCCCATGTTTCCATGAGGGATTCGGTTTGCCCTCTGCCGTTTTCGATCGCCTTTATTCACGGCATCTCTATTGATTTCTTTTCCTCCGGGTACTAAGATGTTTCAATTCCCCGGGTTCCCTACCCCCAAAGGGGTTAATACCGAAGTATTAGGAAGTCCCATTAGGCAATCAGAGGATTAAAGGCTCCATGTGCCTACCCTCCGCATATCGCAACTTGGTACGACCTTCCTCGGCGCCCGAGCCAAGCCATTCACCAGACGACGTAGCAACCGCAAGACTACCGGCTCAACAGACGTCCAGACGCATATGAACGAGATTCATAGGTATCACGGGCCATGGCCTCAACCTGTCTCCTTCCCCCGTGACGTTGTGACATCGCGGGGTGCACCTTTTCGCCACCACTGGGCATAGTCCAGGATACCCCTGAACACCCGTGGGGGAAGGGGAGTAAGAAGCATCCCCTATTTAATATTTCCTCACCGCTCCTGCAGGGTTTCACGACCCTCGATGGAGCCTATGGATATACAACTCAGACCTTAATATAATATTATCCTATTGGGGGGTAAACAGGTGAGGAAGGGCATGCCGGAATTCTCGAGACCAAGGGGTACAAGGGACTTCGGACCGGATGAGATGAGGGTTCGCAGGGCAGTGGAAAAACGGATGCGGCAGGCGATCGAAACCTGCGGTTACGGGGAGGTCGCCACCCCCACCTTCGAGCATTCCGACCTTTTCATAGCTCGTTCCGGGCCCCAGATACTCGATCAGCTGTATGATTTCGAGGACAAGGGAGGAAGGAGGCTCGTTCTCAGGCCCGAACTCACGGCACCCGCCATGAGATTCTATGTCAGCGATCTCAGGAACCATCCGAAACCCCTCAGGATCTATTATTTCGGTAACTGCTTCAGATACGAGCGCCCCCAGAAAGGCAGATACAGAGAGTTCTGGCAGATCGGCCTGGAGTATATCGGAAAAAGGACACCCATGGCAAATGCAGAGGTCATCAACGCGGCCATCAGCGCTCTCGAGGAAGCCGGCCTGAAGGATTTTGATATACGGGTGGGTCACGTATCCCTGCTGGGATCGATACTCTCCCATTGGGGCATCAGCAAGGACGACAGGGAGCTGATGATACTCATCGATAAGAAGGACCAGAAGGCAATAATGAGAAACATTGGAGAGGGTGGAGCGGCAGAGAGGATAGTGTCCCTGATCTCCGGGGTCTACGGCCATGATGAAGCGAGGGGAGCCCTTGAGGAGGTCAAAGAGTCCATCCCCGGGATCGACGAGAATTCCGTTGATGAACTCTCCTCCGTCCTTGACATGGTCCAGAAAGGGCCGGGCGAATTATGGCTTGACCTCTCAATAACAAGAGGTCTGGATTACTATGATGGAATTGTCTTCGAGATAGACGCTCCATCCCTGGGGGCAGAGAAACAGATCTGCGGTGGGGGGGCATACTCGCTTTCCGGGGTCCTCGGAAAGGAGGTGGAGGGGATCGGGTTCGGGCTCGGCTTCGACAGGATCATCGTTGCAATGGGAGAGGATGTTCCGGTGGAGATCTCTGAGGCCTTCGTGTATCTGCTACCGATGGGAGAACAGGCCGAGCGAGCGTCCTTTTCCATAGCCCGCAGTATCAGGAAAGGTGGTGTAGGATGCATGATGGAAACATCGGGAAGGAATTTCAAGAGATCGCTTGCACAGGCGGTGGATACCGGGTGCACCCACATGGTCATAGTGGGCGATAGGGAGCTGAAGGATGGTGTCGTGGCCCTCAGGGACCTCAGGAGCAGGAAGCAGATGGAATTACCCTTCGAAGACCTTGGGAATATTGCATCCTACATGAAATGAGTATCTGACCGATGATTTCTACTATGTAATAATAATATAATGTTAATTGTATCACATAGCAAAGAATACGGGTCGCATGATGGGAAAAGGGATGCCTGCGGACATGGACCCGGAGATTGGGATGTAATGGTGAGATCGGTGAAGTGTTCTTTCTGCTCGTCGGCCATGAAGGGGGATGAACAGGTCCCCTTCTGCGGGCCGTGCTGGGCCGCATTGGAAGGGGGGGAGGTACCTCCCATCGACTTCAAGGTATATTTCTCCGAGGGGATGGAGAGAAAGCTCAAGGAAGTCGATTCCCTCCTTTTCGATCTTTCCGAAAACTTCTTCCTCTGGTATCTCAAGGGGCACCTGGAACACGAGCTCGGGTCCACCAAGAAGGCGCTGAACTCGATCAGGACATCCCTGTCCTACAAGGAGGATTACGGGGACCCGTGGATCAGGCTAGGCCTGATCTATTCTGACATGCACAGGGAATCGGAAGCGATCCAACATTTCAAGAGGGGTCTTGATCACCCTCTCATGGACCCTTCGAACCTGGTTGATGCTGGCATCTCGCTCCAGGCCTCGGACCAGTTGAGCATCGCTTCACGGATCCTCGGCAAAGCCCTGGACCTGGTTCCGGATGACGACCGGGCACTGGTCGCTCTCGGCAAGGTATATGTGCAGATGGGGGAGCTGGATAAGGCAAAAGAGGTACTGGGGAAAGGGCTGGAACTCTATCCGCACAATGAGGAGGTGCTGAGGGGCATGGCCCAGATACTCCTCAGAATAGATGATCTCTCCTCGGCGATGGAAATGTACAGTCGGATCCTTGATCAGCACCCAAGGGATTTCGAGGCCCTTCTTGCCAAGGGGGAGATACATCTCAGAAAGGGGGAGCTATCCCATTCCATCAAAGCATACCAGGCCGTCAACGAACTGGACATACATATCTCATGGACGGGAATTCTGAAATTCATCTGCTCCATGTTGAGGTCGATAGTCAACAGGAACGAGAATTCGTTATCATACCGGGAGGACCTTAAGAAGGAATACGATAACATCCATCTGTTCCTTGACAGACTGGATGAAAAGATCTCCAATGCTTCCGGATCCGATGTCCTCGGTGAGTTGGAGAGTCTCATCAAGGTCATGGAGAACCTCAGGCTGAACCTCAAAGATCAGGTGGTCAAGTTCGAGGACCTGCTTGCAAGATACAAGGTCGATGACTCCTTCCACCAGCATCTGGAGGGAAAAGTGGAAGATCTCAAGAAGGATCTCTCAAACTCAAGGCTGTTCGATGCCAAGCAGATAGCACTGGAGCTTTCACCATTCCTGGCAGACCTGGGGGCCATGTCGAACAGGAACGAGGAGAAGTTGAAAGAAGTTCTCCGGTCAAAACTCCAGGAGCTCAGGGAGATCGATATGGAGAACCCGGACCTGGAGATAAGGTTGGAAGAGGTGGACAAGCTTGGGAGGGAGGGCAACCATGAAGGTGCTGCCTTCATGGTGAAGGAGATAGAGGTCTCCCTAGAGGAATTCTGGATCGACGCCTCCAGAAGATACCACGAGGAGAGATACGCCCTGATGGAAGATCTCCTTGAAAAGGCCAGGAATCAGTTCGACACCTCCGCCCTGACGGATATGTTCAGGTCCTACAGGAAAGAATACGAAAAGGGACCGAGAGCGGTCAGGGAGGGATACCAGGAGTTCCAGAAAAGATATGAACTGGATTCCGCATCATATTTCAGAAAAGAGTCCGAGAGGGTACTGAACGAGATCGACCTGAAGCTCACCATTCTTGAAAAGGACGGGGCCAACGTTTCCAGGCTTCGGGAAGAAAGCGAGGACCTCTCTTCAGAGCTCGAGAAGACGAACACCCCAAAAGAGCTGCATGATAGCTCCAGGAAGCTTCTGGAGCAGTTGAAGGTATTCGAGGAAAAACAGCAGGTGTCCATGATAAGGGAGAGGCTTCGTAACCTGGATCTCCTTCTCGGTCAGATGGATTTTCTGGGAATGGATGACGAGATGGCCAGGAATGTCGAGCCGGTGAGGAGGGTCATCGAGAGGTCACTGAAACAGCAGAACATACGGCTGTCGGAGATCCTGACAAACGAGCTCCACGATAATATACAGAAGATATTGAAGGAAAATTACAGAAGCCAGCTCGGTGAACTCGTCCATTCAACGGAAGGCGAGCTTCTCAGGTTGAAGGGACTGGGTGTGGATAAGAAGGAATGGACAATTACCCTGGACCGATGTAAAAGGATACTGAAGGGGGAAGAGAAAGGCCCGATGTCGGAGCTTGTAAACCATCTTGCGAGGATACAGACCGACATCCGATCTTTCATGATGAAGAGACTGCCAAAAGAGATCGATATGAAGCTCAGGGAATGTCGTGATCTGCTGGAGGAAGGTTCGGTATACGGTCTCAACCTGGTCAAGGAGGAGACATCCCTTGACCGCTTGATGGGCTCGGCCGAGGAGATATCCTCTCTGGACCTGCTCGAGGATGCCTACAGGTTCGAGAGAAACGTCACAAAAAAATTGCATTCGTTCATTTCAAGATCCGTGAGGGAAAGAAACGAAAAGGTGCGAAAGGGTATAGACAAACTCATCGATCTCGAGGTGGAGAACCATTCGGTCATGGATATCATCTCCATGCTGAGCAAGGCCGACATGCAGCTCGACAACGGGAAGGAGAAGGAAGCGTTCGAGCTTATGAAAAAGGCCGAGATCGTCCAGGATGAGATCCGCTTGAGGACACTCGCTGAGGTGAAGGAAAACCGGATGAGCGAGATCGAGAGGCTTCTGAAGATCGCCGACTCACTCGGTATGGACCCAGTAGATATATTGAACAGAAGGACGACTCTCCTGATGAAGAAGGACTCCGACCCGGAAGATGATGTCACAACCTCTACAGAGATACTCGATATGCTCATCTCCTTTCTCAATGAAGGTGCCAGGGGCAGATACGAGGGATACAAGGAGACGGTCAGGGAATTCCTGAGGGAGACGGCCGGATTGATACCCGAGGAAATGCCCGGAGAGATCAAGGCCCAGATAAGGGAGATAAAGGATGCCCTGAAGATGGGGACCTACGAGGAGCTGCAGAACCTCTTCTCCTCTCTGGACGTCCTCCTCGAAAAGGGGTTGGAAAAGGCCAGGGAAAAGGCGTATCTGGACCGATGCTCGAAACTGATCGAGGTCGGTCTCGGCATAAAGGACAGGAGATCAAAGGAACTGGTAAAGAAGCTCCAGGAACTTGCCGACAGGATAAGAGGGGGGAAAATGGAGGATGTCGAAAAGGAACTCTCCGGACTTCAGAAGGAAATCTCCTCACTGAGATCGTTCGTTCAGATGCAGGATATAGAGAATACCCTGACCCAGATCAAGGAACTGGATGAGCTGGCCAGGGATGTTCTTTCCCCCATGGAGCAGGACGGTCCATTCAGGGAGAGGTTCGAACCGCTGAACGACAGGATATCCCGGCTTCTGGAGAGAACGACATCACTTTACAACGACCCAGACCCGGAACTTTCCAAAGAGCTCACCCGTCTGGTCAGCGAACTCCGGGAAGAGATCATGGAGATCGAGCAGGAGTGGAGGGCGAAAAAGAGACTCGATACGCTCTCCGATATGGGGCTGACCGCCGGCAATGTTGAGGACGATCTCCTTGCCGAGGACATAGACAACCTCTCCTCGCAGTTCAAGGCAAGGGACTGGGGCAGATTCTTCAGAACCTGGGAGAGGGTCGAAGGGCATGTGAGGAAGATGGAGAAGAAAGGGGCCCTTCCGGGTGGGAGCTTTGAAAGGATCGAGGGGGCGGCCCCCGGATCACCGGGCCTCGAGGTGCTCTCAAGAAAGAAGGTTTCAAGAAGGAGTAAGGGGAAGACCCAGGAGAATGAACAGCTCGGCAACAGGATCGGCGGGATCAAGAGACTTGCCATGGACATGGCTGCCAAGAGGAAGCTCATGGAAGGGCCCGGGAAGGAAGATACGGGCCCGGTCTCTGCACCCGGGGACGGGGACATCGTTGAAATGGCGAGGTCCGTGGCAGGATCCAGGATCGAGGAACTGAAGTTAAGCTCTTCAAAGGCCCTCGAGGAGGGGGAAGATCTGCCCCCGATAGGGAGCTCCGATCCGGAGAGGGAAGGAGAGATCAAGGGGATCATGAAGGATTTCATGGAGATAGACACCTCCCCGAGAAAGAAGCTGTCGAGATCCTCGGCGGAGGAGGTCAAAAGAAAACTGGTGCGGTTCTTCGAGATCTTTCCACCGATGAACCAGCTGAATGAATCCAGGACCCATTTCGAGAAGGGCAACCGCCTGCTCGACGAAGGCGAGCAGGACCGCGCCCTCAAAGAATACCGACTCTCGCTAACACAGGCCATAAGGATCGGGAAGGTCCATTCCGACCTCGGAAAAGCCCTGGAAAAGATCGAAACAAGACTTGGCAAAGGTATTGGGAGGAAGGATATCAGGGACCATTACGAGAAAGCCCGGGAACTGTTCGGTGAGGGTGACCTCATGGGTTGTGCGAGGGCTATCAGCAGTGTAAAGGACATGATGGCGGTCCTGAACGACCAGGATCAAGGGGAGAAATGAGGAGAGTATTCACCCCATCGCATCCGAGATATTTTTCTTGAGGATATCCAATCCTTCCTTCACGTTGAACGGCCCGGTATAGTGTTGTGTCTCGTTGATGATCGTTTTTGGTATTCCAAGTACCCGGTACTGTTCTGCAATGTCCGGAAACTGGATAAGGTCGAGGACACAGGTTTTCACATTGTTGTTAATATAGGATATCCTCTGGGTGGTCTCGATGGTCTCGAGGATGGAGGGGGCATTCGGGGTTACGAGAACCTGTATGTCCGTCTCCTCGAGCTCCCCGATCTGTGCCACGACCTCCTCATCGAGACCGTGATCACCGGTGGAAAGGAGATGCATAATTGATATCATGTTGGTGTACAGCTGACCCGTCGGACAACCGTAGAGCCTTATCCCGTGATCCTCCCCGTCCTTGTCAAGTATGACAAGGGCCGGGAAATGATCCACAAGGTGGTATACCTTGTCCTCAGGGTCCCCTTCCTCCTGAACGTATTTAACGGCCACCTTCTCGTATTTGGAGGCAAGCTCGTCGAGACGTGGTTTGAACTCCTCCAGCAATTCGTTCTTCTCGTTGTGTTCATGAACGACGATCGTTACGGGATCCTTCAACTCTTCGAGGACCTTCTCTGTACTCACGATATCATCAGAGGTTGGATTTGCCATGAGGTACTCCTCCGTTACAGGGCTTTGAACGGGTCATTATACAAATATCTTATCCTCTGTGACCCTCTCAGAGCTTGATCTTCAGCATACCTTTCTCTATTATCTGAACATCGTCAATGATCACGTCCGGTGAGAGGACCATCCCGTCAACATGGATATCGCATTTCACCTGCCCGCCGAAGGTGGAGTTGTCCCCGAACCCGAAGTGAACGGTTCCCAGGGCCTTCTGGTCCTCGAGTATGTTTCCGATAACCCGGGATTTGGGGTTCATTCCTATCCCGAACTCGCAGAGTGTCCGGGCGCACTTCCCGTGGTCCATGAGGGTCATTGCTACTTGTGGCCCCTTCATCGATACGATATGCCCGTCCGTCAGCGTCAGGTCCACAACTTCCCTGTCATCTCCCATGAAAGCCCCGTCTATGACGATCCTGCCCCTCGCTGTCCGCTCTATGGGGGCGATGAACACCTTTCCCGCGGGGAGATTGGTGATGGAGCCCCTCCGATGACAGACCCCGTTGTCATCCAGTATCCAATTGCGGCCCTCGATGGAGAACTCGATGTTCGTTCCCGCATCAGAGACCACCCTTACCCTGGTGGACCTCTGGAACCTTCTCCCGAATTTCCTTATGGTCTTTGCGATCTTCTCGTAATCGGCATCCAGCCCACCCTTGTCGAGCATGTCCATGGTCATCCCGGGCATGGTGGCGATCCTGGCACCTCTTGCAAGAGCGGCCCGGGTTGCGTTCGTATAGGTTATGGAGAAGGTTGTCGGGGCGACTATGACATCCGAATGTATCATGGCATCGGCCACTATGTTCGGCGGATCGTCCCCGTGATGTGTTCCGACGGGTATCTCGATGAGGATCGCCTTGAGCCGGATGGCCTCTGCGGCGTCAAAGAACGCCTGCCCCATCTCCAGGGTATTCCTGTCACAAAGGATCAGAACCCTGTCGGACCTCCTCGGAGACAGGCAGTTCATCAATGTCAGTTCTGCCTTCTTCTCTTTTTCCATGGCGTCCCCTCTCACCTCAACGGTGGGATGCACAGGCAACGGCCTGACGGGAGGCCCATCAATTTAGACTTTTGGGGTACCTGCTTGAGGTACGTTCACAAAAGGGACTTACACCCTATGCATCCCGAAAAAAATAGACTCGAAATAGTATATCAAATTTTTGTCCGTGATATCATTACCATCCCCGGTTCTGGAGCTGTTTTTCCGGGGGGATGTCGGAAACATTTATCCCGCTCATGGGGTCCCCTATGCCCTTCGATACCCCGGCAAGTGTCTCCGGGTCATCGAAATGGGTAACCGCTTCCACGATGGCCTTTGCCATGAATTCGGGTCTCTTTGACTTGAAGATCCCGGAACCCACGAATACGCCGTCCGATCCGAGCTGCATCATTAGTGCCGCGTCGGCCGGGGTTGCGATACCCCCCGCGGCAAAATTGACCACGGGGAGCCTCTGGAGACTTGCGACCTCGATCACGAGCTCCACCGGGGCCTCGATCTCCCTGGCGACCGTGAAGAGCTCCTGGTCGGTCCTGTTCTTCAGGGACCTTATTGCACCCATGATCGCATGCTGGTGCCTGACCGCTTCAATGATATCGCCCGTTCCCGCCTCACCCTTTGTCCTTATCATGGCGGCGCCCTCGTGGATCCTTCTGAGGGCCTCCCCCAGGGACCTTGCCCCGCATACGAAGGGGATGTTGAAGTTCCTCTTGTCGATGTGATAATGCGGGTCCGCAGGTGTCAGGACCTCGGATTCGTCGATCATGTCCACCCCAAGGGATTCGAGTATCTGGGCCTCGACGAAGTGACCAATCCGGGCCTTGGCCATGACCGGTATCGAGACGTTGTCAATTATCTCTATTATCTTGACCGGGTCGGCCATCCTCGCAACCCCCCCCTGGGACCTTATATCGGCGGGGACCCTCTCAAGGGCCATGACCGCCACCGCACCCGCTTCCTCGGCGATGTGGGCCTGTTCGGCGTTGGTGACATCCATGACGACGCCCCCTTTCTGCATCTTTGCAAAGCCCCTCTTCAGAAGGACCGTTCCGTGCCTCATTTTCTCGAGATCGAGTTCTCTGGGCATTTTCTCACCTGGCTTTTGGGTCCCCATGCGATAGGCCTTATTTGAAACTTGCCGGATGAGGGGATATGGCTTGGGGCACCGTTTTATACGCATCACACACTACAAGAACATATGGCTTTTCCTTACTGCTCCAGGTGCAAGGGCACAAGGGACCTCTGCGGTCTGGGCAGGTGCCCCCTGCTCGAAAGGGTAAGGGAGAGAACGCGGCCGATCGGACCCATCGGTGATTCGATCGAAGGGCCGTCTCCCCCTTCGGTCTTCGTGGGAAGGTATGGATACCCGCGTATCACGATCGGCCCCCTCACAAGCCCCGTGGACATGCCGCTTCCCGGGAGGCTTGAATCCCCTGAATTCCTTTTCGGAAGGTCCATCGAGGATGTGTACTCGATCAGGTCCTCCATGATCAGGGGCAAATACCGCCTGGATGTGAGGGCCTCGAAAGATGCCAGGGACTTTGGATCAGAGCCCCTATTCGAGGTGGAAAGAAAACTGCCCGTGAGGGGGAGGAAGCTCCTGGAATCTGTACAAGAGCTTTCACTTTCCGCAAGGTCCGTCGATACCGAGATGGGGGTTATCCGCCATGGAGGAAAGGGTCTGGAGCCCCCCTCGGTCGATTCGATCTCCATGCCCATGGGCCCCTCGGTCAATGTCAGCAGGGTGGACCTCAACCAGAACCCGGGGGTGCCGGGTCCCGTCGAGAAGGCGACATCGGACACGGACCTGAAGGCCACGGAAGCATCGGTGGAGCTCTTCGGATCGGGGATCCCCCTCGGCCATCTGGTAAGATTGTTCTCGGTTGGCCTTCTCGGTGAAGGCAGGAAGAGGAAGCTGGTTCCCACCAGGTGGACAATTACTGCACTGGATGATATACTGTCAAGTGAGATCAAGGACCGGGTGGTCCGGAAGGAAGGGATTGACCGCCACATGCTTTTCAGCGCCGAGAGGTTCGGGAATCATTTCCTGGTCGCTCTCTACCCGCCTCCTTTCAGGTTCGAGATGCTGGAACAGTGGCAGAATGACTCCCTGTGGGGTCAGAGCCCCGTGATCACGGACCACGAAGGCCCCATGGGAAGAAAGGGTTATGCTTCCAACATAACCGGTGCTTACTATGCGGCAAGGCTCTCGATCGTTCAGTATCTGGAAAAGATCGAAAGGAATGCGGGCTTCACCGTGATAAGATGGATAACGGGAGATTACTGGGCTCCCTTGGGGGTATGGGTCATCAGGGAGACCGTGAAAAGAGCCATGGAGGGTCCGCCAATCATCTTCGAGGATATGAACGGACTCATCGACCAGGTGGATCTCCTTTCCGGAATGAGGAACTGGAAAGCGCATGCAAGGTACCTGACACGGCGCAGACTGGCTACCCTGGATGAGTTCGAGGCCTTCTCAAAGTGAATCGAAGAACATGTCTATCTCCGTAAGAGCTCCCTTCACCATATCGTAGGGTTTTGAAACCGACATCCTGAAACCCTTCTCCTGGTGGAAGAACTCGCCGGGTATCACCCTCACTCCGTGATCGTTGTACAATCTCTCGCATGCATCTATGGAGGGTATCTCATGATCGTATCTCAGGAACCCGACGGCGCATCCGTCGGGTTCGGACCAGTGGACATCGGAGCGACCTTTGGCCCAGAGGGATACGAGATTCAGCTTCTCACGGATGTCCGAAAGGCAGCCTGGCATCACTCTGTCTCTCTTCCTCAATATCTCGAGAGCGGTCCTGTTCCCCGTGTGGTTCACCATGGGCACGGTGTATAGCTTCTGCCTTCTGGCCCTGTTCATCAAACGCTTCGGACCTACGAGCCACCCCGCCATCAGTCCGCCGGCCCCGTAGACCTTCGTCACGGAGGATGATATCATTGCCCTGTCATACAGCTCGATCATGGACGGGAAAGCGTTCTCGAGCCTGCCGTCATTAACGCTCATGGCGAAATCCCTGTAGACCTCATCCACAAGCACCGTGGTCCCGTGGGACCCGAGGACTCTTGCGATATCCTTAAGGTCGTCGCCGAAGAGTGCCTTTCCCGTGGGATTGTTCAGGTTCTGGAAGATGAAGAGGTCGGGATCGATGGTCTCCAGTTTCTCGTCAAGCTCCTTCAGGTCGAACCTGTAGCTGTCCGGCCTCCTCTTGATTGTGCCCACCTCGCATCCCATTGACCTCGGAAGCTCCAGAAGCGGGGTGTACACGGGCTTCTCGACCAGAACCTTCGATCCCTTTCCGAGTGCGGAAAAGCACCCGAGGAAGTTCGCTTCAGAGCACCCGTTCGTCAGGACTACCATGGAGCTGTCCACACCGTATCTGCCGGCCAGATGCTCCCTGAACCCCCGATCCCCCTCCGGGTCGGAGGCGGAGATAAGTTCGGGAGCATTGTCGCCCCCGATCACTCCCTGCCAGTCCGGCAGGATATTGCTCCAGGCGAGATCATGGACCGGAGCGGGTTTGTTGACTATCCACTGAAGGTGTCTGAACTGCGGTAGATCGAGATACATCTTCATCCTCCGCCACCGTATTGACCAACAAGGAGATAAATACATATCGCCATGCAGAAAGCGGGGTGTCCCTTTTGGGGAAAAAGGAACGTGGAACGGACAGGTCCGTAAGAATGGGTCCCGTCGAGCTGAAATCCACGACCCAGCATGCGGTCCTGTGGGTTGTAGCCGTTACCGTCGGGGCCCTCATCCTGCTGCAGAGCTTCAAGGAGTTCGTTGCTTCCGTTTACTACTACAGCCTGGTCGGCCTCGGGGCCTCCCCGATGACCGGACTCCTGATCCTTTTCCTCGTCCCGCTCGTAACCGGACCGTTGATGAAGTGGCTGGGGCCCAGGAACTCTTTCATGATATCGGGAGCGGTCATGCTGGCGGGAAGGCTCCCCATGGGAATGGGGCTCGAGAGCCCCTTTCACCTGGTGGCAAGCGGCGTGGCCTATGCATCTTCGGCCGTGTTCCTCTCCCTTTCTCTTGCTCTTCACAGAAGGGAGAGGCAGCTGGACCCGGATGCCTTCTCCTCCCAGGCCCTTGCCGGCTCCTTCGGACTGGCGCTACTCATACTTCTTACACTGGCAAGCCTCGGAAGGGGTCTGGACGCTTCCATCATCCCCCGGATCACCGGAATGGTCCTTGCTCCGGGTCTCTCGGCGCTAATATGCGGCGTGGGGGTCCTCTCGCTCTGGCTCCTCAAGGATGCCCGGGTCCTTGACGATGAAAGGGCGGAGATGGCGGGGTCCGGCTCCAGGGTCACGGGGGGGGCTGCGGATTCCTGGGCTCCGATGTTCGGACTCGCCGGTTTTCTGTTCTTTTCCCTGGGCATAGTTGCCAACCCCTCCGTTACCTCCGCCTGGATCGGTATCAGCTTTCAGTGGGCCCTTTCAATGTCCATTGTTTCCGTGGGTCTGTTCCTTCTGTCCCTGCTCTCATCCTCCGGATACCTGCTTGACATAAGGAGAAGCCTCGGGCATCCGAAGGGAGCCGTCATCGGGAACATCATCATGATGGGAGGAGCCCTGAACCTCTTCTATTTTCATTTCCCTTCCCCCACGGCACCTGCGGCCATTGTGGGGGTCGGGATGGTGAACATCTGGCTTGTCCTTGACGCCATCACCGACCATCATCCCTTCGCCGGGGAGAGTTTCAAACTGGAGGGAAAGGGCAGGGAGAGGATCATAGGTTTTCCCGCAAAGAGCAAGCAGAGGGCCTTTCCGGGGCATTTCGGAAGGATCGTTGCCTATTCCCTGGGGATCATCACGTTGATCCTGGCACTCATCACGCTCTCTTTGAACTGGTCCTTCATCCCCCTGGGTACGGTCCTGAAGGGAGCGATACCCACCTTCATGCTGGGAGGAATGCTGATGTTCGCCCTTGGGGGCTTCTCCTGCTCCAAGCCAAGGATCAGCGAGCCGGCTGTGAAATTGTCCGATAGAACTCCGGAGATCGACAGAGGATCGCCGACCATCGACGCCGGGAAGGGGTCGGGTCACCTCCGGGGCCACGGGGAGGTGTCGTCAAGGCTCAGGGCCCAGTGGATCACGATCGGCGCTGCAACGATACTGCTCATCATCCTGACGGGCATCCTCTCCATAAGCTTCTACTCCGCATCCCTGGAGGACATGAACATCACGGATAACGAGACCTTCAGGGTTGTGACCTACAACGTCCATCACGGATATGCCAACGACGGCAGGGTGGACCCTTCGGTCCAGCTCGATGTCCTCGAGGATATCGACGCGGACATCATATTCCTCCAGGAGAGCGATTCGCTACGGTTCACCGAGGGAAACTTCGACCCTGCCTTCTATTATGCCTCCATGCTCGGCATGCACTATTTTAGAGGGCCGAACCCGGGAACGGGGACGCCCGGTGTCGCCATACTTAGCAGATTCAGTATGTCCGACACCGAGGTGCATTTCCTCCCTGCTGACGACATAGACAGGATCGCGATATCCGCTGAGATAACCCTTGCGGAGAAGAAGGTGAGGATCGTGTCGCTCCACATGGGTCTCGAGGAGGCGGAAAGGGAGAAGCAGCTTGAGGAGCTCGAGGGACTCTTTACGGGATTCCTCGAGGAATATGACGGGCTGATCGTCGGAGGGGATCTCAACACGGAACCTCACGAGGAGATGATGGCAAGGATGAACCCCCTGCTCTTCGGGGGGAACCACGGCAGTTACAATGTGACGTACAACGGGACAGGGTTGATGCTCCAGAGCGCCTGGCATTCGGCGGACGAGGTTCAGAGGAACGGGCCCCTGGATATCAACACCTACCCCGCATCCGATGTTGACGATGAAAAAGCCCATATCGATTATATACTCTTCAATGATAAATTCGAGGTCGAAACGGCCAATGTCCTTGACATCAGAGGGGCCTCCGACCACAAACCGGTGTGGGCCGATCTCGAGATCCGACCATAAAGGTATTCATCGAGCTTCACCATCCACAGGGTGAGGAATTCGATGAATGATGATCAGATCGTTTGGAGAGAGATCGACAGGATGAAAGATGAGATGATAGAGTTCACGAGAGATATTCTCTCCATCCCTGCCATCGCACCCGAATCCGGGGGCACCGGAGAGATGGAAAAGGCCGAACGGATCCTGGAACTCGTCTCCGACTGGGGTTTCGATTCCATCGAGAGATACGATTCTCGTGACGACAGGGTTCCCGGGGGGAAGAGGCCGAACGTGCTTCTGAGATACTTCGGGAGGGACCGGAGGCTCCCGAAGATCTGGGTATTTTCTCACATCGACGTGGTCCCCCCCGGTGATCTCGACAAATGGACGGGGGACCCGTATGAGTTGAGGATCGACGGGGACAGGATGACGGCCAGGGGCGTGGAGGACAACGGGCAGGACCTGGTTTCTTCCCTCTTTGCAGTCCGGGCCCTGATGAAAAACAATATCAGGCCCGATAGGGACGTGAACCTCTTTCTGGTTGCGGACGAGGAGGTGGGATCGGCAAAAGGGATGGTCCACCTCGTCAGGGAGCACCCTGAACTCTTTTCCCGAGAGGACCTCTACATCGTGCCCGATGCTGGAGAGCCCGACGGATCCGTAATAGAGGTCTCGGAGAAATCCATAATGTGGCTCAGGATAAAGACCACCGGAAAGCAGGTCCATGCTTCGGTCCCCCATCACGGGATCAACGCCAATCTTGCCGCGATGCGCTTCCTCGTCGCCATGCATGACGAGCTGAAAGAGAGATACCCTGCCGCAGACGATCTCTACGATTACACGAGATCGTCCTTCGTGCCCACGAAGAGGGAGGCGAACGTTCCCAACGTGAACACCATACCAGGGGAGGATGTTAGCTACATCGATTCAAGGATCCTCCCGAACTACGACCCCGATACGGTCCTTGAATATATCAGAAAAAGGGCATCGGAATTCGAGAGGGAACACAACGTCAGTATCGAGGTCTCGACCCTGCAGTACGAGAAAGCGGCACCCCCGACGGATCCGGACCACCCGATCGTGTCGCTTCTCAAGGATGCCGTAAGGGAGGTTTACGGGATCGAAGCGGAACCCAGGGGAATAGGCGGCGGAACATGCGCCGCGATACTAAGGCGTGAAGGATACCCCGCTGCCGTTTGGGCGAAGCTCATGGACACAGCTCACATGCCTGATGAGACAGCATTACTGAGCAATTATATCGGAGATGCAAAGGTGTTTGCACGGGTATTCATGTCCTGACCCAGAAACCATCATCCTCTGATAATTTCCTCATGAGAGGATGATCACCATCGACAAAGGAGAGGTCTGCGAGCTGATCCCTGCTCACCCATCTGAGATCCTGGCAGTCAAGTGGCTTTGGCTCACCGGAAGTTATGGTGCACCTGTAGAATAGTATTACAACATGCCTCAGCATCCCGTTTTGGTCGTAGACGTGGGAGGCGAGGTCGTACAATTTTCCGACCTCGACCTCGATCCCCATCTCCTCCTCGAGCTCCCTTTTCATCGCATCTTCTGGATGCTCCGAGAAATCGACCTTTCCCCCCGGAAATTCCCACTTGTCGGGCTCGAACCGCGAGTCCGGCAGCCTCTTTGCCACCAGGATACTGTCGTCTCTCAGTATCAATGCTGCCGTGACGAGCAGCGGCCTTCCCTTCATCGCTTGGGTAAACCCGACCTCGTCTAATTAAATATCCTGTTGCATATGCGTTATCGAATGGAAAACACCGGAGGGCGGGCACTTTGGAAATGAGAAGGGATTTCGCAAGGGACGTTTTCACTGTCCTGATTTCGGTGTTCCAGAACGGTCAGACCGCTTCTTCGGCCATGTCACGAACCCTGGCCGCGAAACCCGACTGGTCGGACCGAAAGAGGGCGTTGTTCTCAAACACGATCTATGATCTGATCAGGTACTGGCGCTTCCTGTGGGCGTCCATCGACAGGGAGCCTTCCCTCGATGAACGGGACCTCTGGTATCTCATCGGGGCCTACCAGATCAAGAAGGGAGAGGAACCGGACAACATCAATGAATACCGGGGCCTGGCCGTTCAGAGGACGAAAAAGAGGATGCTGAAGATCAGGTCCATGAGGGCGGTCCGGGAATCGATCCCCGATTGGATCGACCGCCTGGGAGAGGAGGAGCTCGGGGATGACTGGGACCCCATACTGCATTCGCTGAACACTTATCCGCCGCTTGCCATCCGGGTCAACACCCTGAAGACAGACATTTATGGACTCAAGACCAGACTGAAGGGATCGGGACACGATACCAGGATAGCCGACATGGCCCCTGATGCACTGGTCTTCAAACAGAAGGTGAACATCTTCAGGCTTCCGGAATTCAAGGAGGGCCTCTTCGAGGTCCAGGACCCAGCCTCCCAGCTCGTATCCGTCTTTCTTGGAGTTGAGCCCGGGATGAAGGTGGTCGACGCCTGCGCAGGCCAGGGAGGGAAGACGCTTCACCTCTCATGTTTGATGGAAGGCAGGGGCCGGCTTCTTGCCATGGACGATGTGGAATGGAAGCTCTCGGAATTGAAAAAGAGGGCGAAACGGGCCGGGGCCCGGAACATCGAGACGAGAACCGTAACCGGGACCAAGAGCTACAAGAGGATGAAAGGCACTTTCGACAGGGTGCTCCTGGACGTCCCCTGTTCCGGCCTGGGGGCCCTCAGGAGAAATCCTGACATCAAATGGTCATTGTCTGCGGAATCCCTGGAGAGGCTGAAAAATGTCCAGAGGGATATACTGACATCCTATACCCAGCTTGTGAAGGAAGGTGGCAGGTTCGTCTACTCCACCTGCTCGGTGTTGCCTTCCGAGGGAGAGGAGCAGGTCAGGTGGTTCCTGAAAGGGAAAGGAGAAGAATTCAAACTGGTGGAGGAAAAACGGACCAGGCCCGATATCGAGGGATTCGACGGGTTCTACATGGCCCTCGTCGAGAGGAGCGGGTGATCACTCAAGCAGCCGTTTTCTTGACCTGCGCATCATGAAGGATGCGGCAATGGCAACCAGGATGATGATGATCACGGCTATCACGAGGATCGCGATAACGACCGTGTTGTCCGAGTCAGTGGCGGAGGATGAGACATCGTCATCGGTGGTATCATCATCGTCCGTTGTGTCGTCATCGACAATATCGTCGTCCCCGGTATCATCATCGTCCGTTGTGTCATCATCGACGATATCGTCATCAGCGGTATCATCATCGTCGTCCACAGGTGGCTCGGGTTCATCTGATTCCCTTTCGACATCCAATGTGAGTGTGAACCGCTGCGGTTCAGCATAACCACCGTAGTCTTCCGCGGATACGGAATAGGCTGTTATCTCGATCCGGTAGTCCGTCAGGGATGTGGAAAGTGTCGTCTCGACATCTATCTTGACGATGGACTCGGCAACAGGATCGACAGGAATATCAGATTCCGGGAGGATGACGTCCACATCCCTCGAGAGAAGCTCCCTGTCATTATCTATCTCGAGGCGGACGACCTCGTTGGTGTTTCCCTCGTTGATCACCAGTAGTTCGAAAGTGGCTATCTCTCCCCTTTCGGTCGAGATGTACGGGTTGTTGCATCCGAGAACCAGACCGAAATAAGGATCGACATTGATGATCGCCGTTGCGGTGGGAAGCGTCCCGCCAGTTACACCCGGGCTGTAGTTCCATCTACCCGAAACCTCAAGCTGGTATCCGCTGGAGGTATCATCCTTCATATGCGGGGTACCCACCGGAACCTGAACAGTGATCTCGAATGGAAGCTCACTAACGGTTGAATTGAACACAAGGGTCGGAGGGCTGGAAACGGGCCAGTCCTCGGCCTGGGGTATCAATGTGACAATGAGCTGCTGGATGTCGGGGGAATAGGGCATAACGGCTTCCACCATGCCCGTGAATACCAGGATCCCATCGTTTCCCGGTTCCACCGATACATTCTGGCTGGCCTGGTCGATGGTGATGGTAATCGCAGGGGACCCCATAGCCGAAACCTCGTTATCGTTATCAAGGATCACCAGACCGGAGATCAGCAGAAATAATGCCATCGATATGGAAAGAGCGGTCCTCATCATCAGATCACCTCAGTTCAATTGCCATCTGGATTTTTATAATTATTGGCGGTATGATGGAGCTTTATTCGATAACATTCACCTTCACCTTCCTGCTCCCTGATCTTCTTATGAGGAAATAGAGGGCTCCCGGCACGATCACGAAGAGCAATATGATGCCTATGACCACCAGAGGGATCAGGATCGAGGATCCCCTATCACCTCCGGCATCGGTCTGCTCCGGTTCTTCGAGGGAAACCTCGTCATCAACCGTATCATCATCGTCTGGTTCGGGCTCCGGCTCCGGATCGATATCATCATCGTCTTGTTCCGGATCAGGCTCGGGTTCCGGATCGGGCTCGTCAGTGTCATCATCTGGCTCCGGTTCGGGCTCCACATAGCTCTTTTCGATGACCACATCGAGAAATATTACAAGTGTATCCGTTTTGTAGACTTCTCCCATCGACCTAGCCTGGTAAGACCATCCCTCGATCTCGATCTCATAAGATCGGTGAGCGGTATAACGGTCAACCTTGATCAAGAGCCCGACCTCGGCGGTCTCGTTGTAACCCAGATCGATACGCTCCTCGGCGAAGAGGGCCTGGATACCGGCCTCAAGGAGTTCCTCTCTGTTGACTATTTCGATCTGTATATCGTCTTTTCCGTTCCCCACATTGTCAACTTTTACCGTGGTCTCCACCGTCTCCTCGACCCGGGCCTCGACAAATGGATATTGTGATGACAGGTCAAGGTCATAATACTGGTTGACGAATATCAGGGCGGTCGTCGGTTCGCATTGCCCGCCTGTCATTCCAGGCTCGTAATGCCAGGTCCCTCCGACAGTGAGCGTATGGCTTACACCCGCCGGGGCCCCGATTGGAGCCTGAACGGAGATCGTGAACGACTGCTGTTTGACAGCTTTCGAGAAGGTCAGAGAGGGAGGGACCGATACCGGCCAGCTTCCAGCATCCGCTGACAGGTCCACCACCAGATACTGAATGTTCGGTGACCAGGGTACCTGGACGAAGACCGTTCCGGTGAAGGTTACTATGCCGTCCTGACCTGGGGCGACGTAAACTGTCTGCTTGGCCTGTGCGAGAGCTATGGTTATCTCGGGATCCCCAACGGCATCGACACCGCCCTGGGGGGTTAACAAAGCAGCTGTACCTGCAAGAAAGATCAGCAGTCCGATCAGAAGTGTTGTTTCCGGTCTCCCCATTTCTTCACCCATTACATGATTGGACAACCGCTTATTTAACTGTTCGAATCCCGAGGGGGATAGAACTACCAAACAATTTTATCCTGATTCTCGTTAGAGCATTCCATGGGCCCGGAAGCAGGATGGCAGTTCTGGATAGACAGGGGCGGAACCTTCACGGATATCATAGGAAGGGCACCCGACGGCAGCCTGAAGGTCCTGAAGCTCCTCTCCGAGGATAGGCAGAGATACAGCGATGCTTCCGTTCAGGGGATCAGGGAGATACTCGGACTCGTCCCCGAAGAATTCGTGCCCATCGATAAGATACATTCCATCAGAATGGGAACAACCGTGGGCACAAACGCTCTCCTCGAGAGAAAGGGCGAGAGATGCGCCCTCATCGTAAACGAGGGCTTCAGGGACATTCTCAGGATAGGATACCAGAACAGACCCGATCTCTTCGCCCTGAAAATAGAGCTTCCTTCAATGCTCTACGAGATGGCGGATGAGGTCCCTGGAAGGATCGATGTCAACGGGAAGGTACTGAAACCGCTCAATGAGGAGGCAGTGAGAAGCAAGCTTCAAAAGATCAAAGACAGAGGCATAGATTCCGTTGCGATCCTCCTGATGCATTCCTACAGGTTTCCGGCCCAGGAGAGGAAGGTCGCAAGCATCGCCCGTGAGATGGGTTTCAATCAGGTATCGGCCTCCCATGAAGTGGCTTCACTGATGAAGATCGTCGGGAGGGGTGACACCACCGTCGTGGATGCATATCTCTCCCCGATACTCCTGAGATACATCAAAGGTGTCAGGGACGATCTTGGTGACGATGGGAACCAACTGGACATTCTCTTCATGCAGAGTAACGGCGGTCTCGTGGATTCGACAATGTTCAGGGGCAAGGACTGCATACTCTCAGGGCCTGCCGGCGGGATAACGGGCGCTGTGAAGACCTCGAAGGAGGCGGGTTTCCGGAGGATCATTACCTTCGACATGGGGGGGACATCGACCGACGTGGCTCATTACAACGGGGAGCTGGAGAGATCCCTCGAAACAGAGGTCGCCGGTGTCAGGATGAGGGCCCCCATGCTCCTGATCAACACCGTGGCTGCGGGGGGAGGGTCGATCCTCCACTTCAGGGACGGAAGGTTCCAGGTCGGGCCCGATTCATCCGGTGCCGATCCGGGCCCGTCCTGCTACAGAAAAGGGGGCCCGTTGTCACTAACAGACTGCAATGTGATGCTCGGCCGGATACAACCGGACCATTTTCCAAGGGTCTTCGGACCGGACGGGGACGAGGCGATAGACACAGATGTGGTGAGACAGGGATTCAAGGACCTCGCTGCCAGGATAGAGGAGGGGACGGGAGTGAAAAAGTCCCCGGAAGAGGTGGCGGAAGGGTTCCTGAAAGTTGCCGTCCAGAACATGTCCCAGGCCATAAAGACAATTTCGGTACAGAAGGGATACGACGTATCCGGATATACCCTCTGCTGTTTCGGCGGCGCAGGGGGACAGCATGCATGCAGGGTAGCCGATTCCCTCGATATACGATCAATACTGATACACCCCTTCTCGGGCGTCCTATCGGCATTGGGAATGGGGCTTGCCGACAGAAGGACCATCAGGGAAAAGAGCGTGGAGCTCGAACTGTCCGTTGAGAACATGGAGAGGTTGGATCGTGAGGTCGAGACCCTGGGGAACACCGCAAGGTCGAAACTGGAGGCTCAGGGCATCCCCCCCGAAATGGTCGAGGTCCATCGGAGAGCCCATGTCCGCTACAGCGGAACGGATACCGGTTTTCCCGTCGATATGGGAAGCATCGATGAGGTCAAAGACCGGTTCGAGACCGTTCACAGAGAGAGGTTCGGCTTCCTGATGGAGGGACGAGACCTGGTAGTGGAGACCCTCTCCGCCGAGGCTGTGGGCAGGTCCGATATCGGAATGGATGTTCCATTGACAGGTAAAGGAGCCGAACCGATCCCGATCGGTGCGGCTCCCCTGTATCTCGAAGGAAAACAGTATCTTGCTCCCATCTACCACAGGGCCGCATTTTCCCCGGGAAACACCATGGAAGGGCCCGCCATCATCACGGAACCTACCGGAACAAACGTGATAGAGATCGGATGGGAGGCGGGGATCGATGAGAAACTGAACCTAATCCTCCGAAGGACCACGGAGAAGAAGAGGACACACGCTGCCGGGACCCGGGCGGACCCTGTCATGCTGGAGATCTTCAACAGGCTCTTCATGTCCATAGCGGAGCAGATGGGTTATTCGCTGGCGAACACGGCCTATTCCGTGAATATCAAGGAAAGGCTGGATTTCTCCTGCGCGGTTTTTGATGGCGCCGGTGGCCTCGTTGCCAATGCGCCCCACATACCTGTCCATCTCGGCTCCATGTCGGAATCCGTACAGGCTTTCCAGAAGGATCGAGGCGGGAAAATCGAAAAAGGTGAGGTCTACCTCCTGAACTCACCCTACAACGGCGGCACCCATCTTCCCGATATCACGGTGATATCCCCTGTTTTCATCGGGGAAGGTGTCAAGCCCACATTCTTCGTCGCAAGCAGGGGCCACCACGCTGACATAGGCGGTATAACCCCTGGCTCCATGCCTTCCGACAGCACCAACATCCACGAGGAGGGTGTGTTCTCACCGGGGATGGTGATCGTCGAGGGAAACGTTTTCCTGGAGGAAAGGGTCAGGGAGTGGCTGGGCTCCGGCCCTTACCCCGCGAGGAACCCAGATCAGAACATGGCGGATCTCAGGGCCCAGATCGCAGCCAACGAGAAGGGGATCAATGAGCTGAAAAGGATGGTATCGAGATACTCCCTCGAAACCGTGAAAGCCTATATGGTTCATGTCCAGAGGAATGCTGAAGAATCCGTCAGAAGGGTGATCGACGTTCTGAAGAACGGCAGTTTCGAGGTCGAAATGGATGACGGCCACATGATCGATGTCTCGATCTCCATAGATCACGGGAACAGGAGCGCGGTCGTTGACATGGCCGGAACCTCGCCGCAGGTAACAGGCAACTTCAATGCTCCCGAAGCCGTCTGCCGGGCTGCCGTGCTGTATGTTTTCAGGACACTGGTGGATAACGATATCCCCCTCAACGGCGGCTGTCTGGTCCCCCTCGACATCAGGATTCCGGAAGGCTCGATGCTTTCACCCTCGTATCCGGCAGCAGTGGCAGCGGGCAATGTGGAAACATCGCAGAACATAGCCGATGCACTCTACGGCGCCCTCGGAGCTCTTGCCGGGTCTCAGGGGACAATGAACAACCTGACGCTTGGAAACGACCGTTTCCAGTATTACGAGACGATCTGCGGAGGTACAGGGGCCGGACCGGATTTCAACGGAGCGGACGCGGTCCATTCCCATATGACGAACACCAGGATAACGGACCCCGAGGTCCTCGAGCACCGTTTCCCGCTGATACTGGAGGAGTTCTCCATGATCGAGGGAACGGGTGGAGAGGGGAAATATCACGGGGGATGCGGCGCAAGGAGGAGGATCAGGGTCCTTGACCATATGACATCCTCGCTCCTTTCATCTCGTCGGAGAATCGAGCCCTTCGGGATCAACGGAGGGGGGAAAGGGAGATGCGGCAGAAACTACTGCATCAGGCCTGACGGGAAGAGGGTGGACCTCGAGGGCAGGGACCGGATGGACCTTGCACCCGGGGATGTGCTCGTGGTGGAGACCCCCGGCGGAGGGGGGTCAGGTCCATCCCGGAGACAACATATCGACGATAATGATCCGGGGATCAAGCCACCGCATCCATCTTCGAGGACATCGTGATATCCTTATCCATCCTGATATCCACCTTTATGCTCAAGGATATTCTCCTCGAACCCTCCCCGGAAACCGCATCCACACCGGCCTTTGCCGCCTCGAATATCTCTTCGAGGCTCTCCGCCTCGACGACCGTCCCCATGGGGGTGACCTGGTGGGGTATCCCCGTGGACCTGATCGCCTCTATTGCCTTTTTCACGTGACGGGAGAGGGAAGGACCCCCGTCCATAGGGGAAATTATTAAAAAACCTATATACATAGCTATACTCCCGGATTTAAAAAAACAAAGGGGATATAAAAAGGATTTTATAATATAGGTTGATAACCGGCCGGAGCCATAAAGTGGGGTGATACATTGGAGGCCAACAGTTTCAAGGTGTCCGCGGAGATACTCCAGAAGAATGCCATGAAGGCATCCATCAGGGACTTGAATGCAGAGTTCCAGATGAAAGGAGGAAAGGTCACCCCCTCGAAAAAGGGCGATACATACCAGCTCTCACATCCCGATGACAGATACCTCGAGGAGTTCAGGATAAGACTCCTCCGGGAGCTGGGTCTCATCGAGGAAAAGGACATTCCGAAGGAGCTGCAGGGTACCAAGGGCCCCCCCCCGAGATACGGGGACAAACACCAGCTTAGAAGAGGCTGGAACGTCCGCAGCGAGAAGGAATTCAATCAGGGCATATACAACAAGGAGGACTTACGTCCTCCCGAAGGCGATCATTACAGGAGCAACGGGAGGGATCAGCCCTTCGAGGACCGCAGGGGTGGAGGCTACAACAGGGAGCCCGGCAGGGAGAGACCTCGATCCGACCATGGAGGATCCGGGGACAGGCCCCAATATGATCACAGGGGCCACGGGGACAGACCTCCCTTCCAGAGGGATGAGAGGAGAGACAGACCCAGGTTCGACCAGAGAGGCTCAGGGGAAAGGCCGCATTACAGGGAACGTCCCGGAAACCGGGAAAGCCCCCCTCGATCAGGACCGGAAGATGGTGAAAAGGAAGATGAGGTCGGCACCAAGTCCTTCGAGGAGAGGTGGGGCAACATCGATGAGTTCATGACCCTGATAGAGGATGCGGTCAAAGACGGTGCTGTGGACGACGGACAGATCATCAGGTTCGCTTACTCCCGGGAGATGGATGAGGAGAAGATCAAAAAGCTCAAGAAGATCCTCTGGGACAATCGCTGCCGGGGCCCGAGGGAGAAGTGTCCCCACGGGAAGAAGAAGCTCAGGTTCGAGGACATGATGAAGGTCTGCTCGGGCAAGGTCGATGGATGGCAGAACATAGATTCACCCTTCATGAAGTTCCTTGACCTCTGGAACCGCAACATGGAGGAGACATACGGACCCTTCAGGGACAGGGAAGTCGAGGTGGAAGGGAAGATAAGCTCCTTCAAGCCTGTTTACAGGAAGGGGCACGAGCATCTCAAGGTCCTTATCTATGACACAATGGTGAAGATCAATGGCTCCGATGACGAGCCCCGGAGTACAAGGAAGCTCTGGTTGAAGCTTACCCTAAAGGAGTACAAAGATCTACTCAAGGATGAGAAACTGAACATCGAGGATACGATCCGGGTCAGGGGTAAATGTATCTATGACAGGTATTTCTTTGACTACTGGGTGGTGGAACCGGAGTCCATAGATATTCTCGGCAAAGGGGACGGAGAGGCCATAACCGCACTGCAGCCATGATTCAGAGAACCTCTCCCATGAAAGCCACATGCTCCGATCCGACCATTCCATGAACGACCCTTATTCTATGATTTCCCTCGGAAAGCTCCAGGGAACCTTCTCCGGATGCCAGTGTCATGGCAAGGGGCGGGTCAAGGGACAGAAAACCCCCTTTTTCCCCGTCCAGTGCATACCGGGCGAGATACCGGTCCGGCCCGGAACCGTTCAGAAACCCCCCTATCACCACATTGTCGAGCCTGCAAGTCCCCCAGGACCTCAGCTCGATATCGATCTCCATGGTGCTGCCCGGACCCGAGTTGATCACATCCTCGACGACGTGGAGGAGGTCCATTATCTCGCCTTCAACCTCCGATTCGGTCATGTTCCTCGACAGGTCCCCGTAGGCTCCCCACATCGCCGGAACGGCAAGAGAGGTGAGCACCGCGGCTATCATCAACCGGACCGGAATATCGGACATTCCGGAATCTGATACACTCGATCCTCGCATACTGGATAACCATCCACCTAAAAGGTATAAAAATATTGAGGGCTCCTTTATCAACGGGCGATATCCGTCCAGGGGCCAAGACCCGTTTCCAGAGAGTTGTCCAGCAGTGCCCTGAGAGCTTCGGGGTCCGGAGGGGGGCCCTGTTGCGAGGGTGGGGAAGAGGCGGATCTCGAGATGAAGGCGAACCTGACTGTCCGGATCGAGGGTTCCCACAACATTCCTATGGATACCTCCTCACCTCTTCCGAAGGCCATGGAAACGATCCTCTTCACTTCCTCAGTGGACATGCTCTCCGGGACCATCATGGAGACCACCGCTGGTGCCTTCATTGCAAGCTCACTGCAGGGAGAGGGGAGCTCCATTGTTCCGATCTCGAAGGGACCGCCGTCCTCCCTCAGCCCTTCCCATGCTCCGGATGGGATGTGAAAGGGGCCTGACCTTTTCGAGGCCCTGAGGATCATATCCACGGGCTCGTTGATACCGAAGGGATCTCTCTGTCCGGATCCCTCCGTCTTCTCTTCCATGATGATCCCGGGTCTGAGAGGTCCATCCAGCAGGATCGAGGCCAGTTGGAGCGGGTCCATGCCGCCCTTGACCTGTTCGGGACCGTGAAGGAGAATGTTGAAAAACGGCATCCCCACCTTTGACAGAAGCTGGCTTAGCTCCACGCTCCCGGCCAATCCCGTTGATCCGGAGCATGAGGATACCATCATGACAAGGGGTCTCCCGATGATGATCGGGGCGATCTCTTCCAGGTCGACCCTGAAACAGGCCCGGGCAAGGTTCATGTTCCCTCCGGTGCCCTCCCCCCTGACCAGTCTCGAACCCACCGTGATCAACCTAAGATCGGGATATCTCTCTTCTGTTCTCGAATCGGTGTCAAGGGCCATGATCTGGTATCCATCGGACCCCGGGAAGAAGGATACCGCCCGGGCGCCTCCCCCTCCTATTCCAAGCAGAAGCGGCATCTGTCCTGGCACTGGTGAGCCGTCGGTCCAGTTCACGGCGGAGCAACGGCATGAAGATAGAAGTAATTTTCCGGGCCACCTCATATCAGGGAGCTTATCTGTTGGCCAAGGTCCTCGGCTGAAGTTACACCCACATGTGTGTCGATGATCACTCCGGACCTGTCGAGGACGAACATCGTTGGAATTGACCTGGCGCTGAAATATTCGTTGAACCGTTGGTTCGACAGGGCGAATATCCAGTCCGCTTCCGGGTACAGTGCCCTGAACTCCCTCACCTGGTTAGCCCTCTCCTGAAGGTCCGTGTCGACCGAGAGTATCACGAGGTCGCTCGCTGAATAGGAATCCTCAACCTCGATGAGCTCCTGCATCTGTAGATGGCAGGGCTCGCACCATGTTGCGAACATGTCTATTATGATCACCTTGCCAGTGTACCTCTGGAGATCTATCATTCCTCCGTCCAAAGATTCTATGCTCACCGTCAGATACTGAAGTTTGGAGTCAATTGGTCCATTGCTCCCGTTTCCATCGTCATCGCCGGTCCCGTTTCCGCTGTCGTCCTGTTCCGGGTTCTGCACCAGGTAGAGGGCCAAAGACGAGAAGAGAAGAACAAGGATGACCCCGATCACGATCACCGGAGCATAAGGGAATTTCTCATTGTCTTTATCCTTCTTCGAGGCTCCGGAAACCCTTTTATCGCTCCTTCCATTGGCGGAGCCCTTGCCGCTCCTTGCCTTCATCTTCTCCGCGTAGGACTTTCCCATGAACGTCTATCATTCTATCTGATACATATTGGTTAAGGTAAACATGTCAGGGTGTCTCCCCGTATTCCGGGGATGCGAGACCTTCACAGGACCCTTTTGAACCATTTCTCAAGGATGGAGAGTGGCAGTCTTATCATCGTGGGTCTCCCGTGGGCGCAGTGGAGGGGGACCTCGCATCGGAGCAGGTCCATGATCAGGTCCTCCATCTCCTTCAGCGAAAGGCCGTCATGGGCCTTTATCGCTCCTCTGCAGGCGGTAAGGGCTATGAGCCTTTCCTTCAAGGGAAGGTCCCCGGGCTGGAATTCCATATCCGGTGGAGAGCAGCCCTCGTGTGATTCATTTCCGGTGAGAAGGTCCCCAATCACCGTGTGTGCCTCTGTTCTTCCCATGAACCTCGGAAGACCCCTGATCACGATGCAGCCTTCACCGAAGGGCTCGATCAGGAAACCCAGCTCCTTCAATCCCTGTGCCATTTCCCCGAGATTCTCCATGGAAACCGGGTCGAGCTCGAGGTGGATGGGCTCCAGAAGCTCCTGGATCCCGGTGTTTCCCTGATTGTATCTTCTCTTGAGCTCCTCGAGCCTGATCCTCTCATGGGCAGCATGCTGATCGATGAGAAGCAGATCGGGACCGATCTCGCACAGGATATATGACCTGTCGAGCTGCCCGATTATCCGGACCCTGGACCCGGATGCATCCTCGGGCAGAGCAGGCGGAAGCCTCTTGACACCTTCGACCACCGGGACCTCGCCCCAGGGGTTGGTATCTGTCTCCATGGGCCTGATCTCTCCCTCCATCAGGGGCACCTGAACGGGGGAGCGGTCTATCCTGAGACCACCCTCCGGAGCGCGATACAGTTCAGGCGGAGGGCGGGGATCCGGGGTTTCCCGGAACTTGTCCCGTGAGAACTTCTTGGCCGATGAAAAAAGGGCAACGGTGACTGCGGATTCAAGGGCGTTTTGGACCTCCCCCTCGTTGCTGAACTTGATGATGTCCTTTGTCGGGTGAACGTTGACGTCGAGTTGGTCCATGGCGATATCCAGCATGACAACGGCAAGGGGGAATCTTCCCTTCATCAACCTCGAGCCGTAACCCCTCTTTATGGCTTCGATCAGTGATCTGTTCCTCACAACCCTTCCATGCACGGAGAGAGTGATCCCTCCGGAATTTGACCTGGTATCCCACGGAAGGGAAACGAGCCCGGATATCCATATGGGGCCCTTCACGCTCACGGGCAGGTCCAGCATGGACCTTGCAGTCTTGACCCCGAAGACAGCGGCGACCCTCTTCCTGAGCTCCGTGGTCGGGGGGCTATTTATCCGCTCCTCCCCGTCCACCTCCATCACGAAGCCCACCCTGGGTCTCACCATCATTATCCTGCTCAGGATGTCGATGCATCTCGCCTTTTCAGCGTTAACCGTTCTCATGAACTTCTTTCTGGCCGGGACGTTCTCGAAGAGGTCCGTCACGGTTATCGAGGTCCCCTCGGGACAACCGGCGGTCTCGATGGAGAGCATCCTGCCCGCGGAGACCATGACCCGGCTGCCCGTTTCCTCGGGGGCCCCTCGCTCACGGGTAACGACCTCGACCTGGGACACTGCACCTATGGATGCCAGCGCCTCTCCCCTGAATCCAAGGGTATCCAGTCTCTGCAGGTCCCCGATGTCATTGATCTTGGATGTGGTGTGCCTGGTGAAAGCTATCTCCACATCCTCCCTGCTCATGCCGATCCCGTCATCGACAACCGTGATCCTGCGAAGCCCCCCTCCGTCTATCTGGACCCTGATACTCGAGGCACCGGCATCAAGGGAGTTCTCCACAAGCTCCTTGATCACGGAGGACGGGGACTCGACCACTTCCCCTGCCGCTATCTTGTTGACCGTGCCCTGGTCGAGAACACGGATCCTCCTTGGCATCCATGGGTGAAGGTAGGGAGAAATATTAAGGATTTCCAGTCTTTGGGGGCCTGATCATGTCAGGTGAGCACGATAAGCACATTCTTGGCCTCGAGGACCTCACCCCCGAGGTGGCGGCCCACATGAAGGGGCTGGGCATAACCGAAGCCACGGGGCCCCAGAAGCTTGCCATCGGCCCAATTCTCGAGGGGAAGGACGTTCTCCTGATAGCACCCACGGGTTACGGCAAGACCGAAGCCACCTTTGCACCGCTGCTTCAGAGGCTTGTCGAGAACAGGGAGAAGGGGATCGGTATCCTATATATCGCCCCTCTTAGAGCCCTGAACAGGGACATATGGGAGAGGATCAGGTACTGGTGCGAGGACCTTGACCTGACCATCGGTGTTCGGCACTCCGACACGACCCGGTCCGAGAGAGCCAGACAATCCAGGAAACCCCCCGATGTCCTGGTCACCACCCCGGAGACCCTTCAGATCATGTTCACCGGTTCGAAGCTCAGGAAGGGGCTCGAGACGGTGAGGGCGGTGATCATCGACGAGATCCACGAGGTCTACGGGGACGAGAGGGGTGCTCAGCTCGACTTCGCACTTTCAAGGCTCGACAGGATCACAGGAAGAGGGGTCCAGAGGATCGGACTCTCGGCAACGATATCCAATGCTATTGATGTGGCATCTTTCCTGGGGGGCCCGGACAGGAAGGTGGAGGTCATCAAGGGCCTATGGTTAAAAAAATATTCCTTCCTGGTGGATTCACCCGCGGCAACGGAGGAGGATCGGGAGACCGCGAGAGAACTGGGATGCTCGACGAAGGTCGCCTCTTCCATCAGGAGAGCATGGGAGCTGCTGCAGGACGTGAGATCCAGCCTGATCTTCGTGAATTCAAGGGACCTCGCCGAGGCCTTCACCACCAGGTTGAAGGCCTACGATCCGGAGCTTCCGGTTGGCATTCACCACGGATCGCTCTCCAAGGAGGCCAGGGAAGACATGGAGCACAGGTTCAAGCAGGGTGAGCTGAAAGCCCTGGTCTGTACCTCCTCCATGGAGCTCGGAATGGACATCGGGGTTGTTGATCTCGTGATCCAGTTCAAGTCCCCCAAGGAGGTGTCGAGGCTCCTCCAGAGGGGCGGAAGAGCGGGGCACAGGGCGGGTGACGTTTCAAGGTGTGTCATCCTTGCCACCGAAACGGATGACGTGATCGAGGCCGGGGTCATAGCCTATCTGGCCGAAAACGGGAAACTGGAGAAGAGATGGGCAAGAAAGAACATTCTATCCGTACTTGCGAACCAGGTCCTTTCCATGTCCGTTGCCGAGAAGGACTTCTCACTCGGGGACCTGCATGAGATCTCCCGGAGGACCTACACATTCCGGGACATGAAACCGGAGAGGATCGAGGAGATCGTGAAGTTCCTGAACGATTCGAGGGTCCTGTTCTACGACGAAGAGGATAGGATGGTACACGGGGGACGGAGGTCCAGAGAATATTTCTTCGAGAACATCTCCATGATACCCGATGAGAGGGTGATGCTTATTCGGGACCTGTCAACCAGGATGGTGATCGGATCGCTTGACATGGACTTTGTCCTTTCAAATCTCGAGCCCTATTCCAGGTTCATCGTGAGGGGGCAGCCGTGGAGGGTGGTTGACATAGGGGACGAGGAGATCATGGTCGAGCCCGTCACGGAGCTCGGACCGGTGCCGGCATGGTCGGGCTCCGATATCCCGGTACCCTGGGAGGTCGCAAGAGAGGTTGCCGTTGTCAGGAAGGATGTGGTCAGATGGCTGAAGGGAGAGGCGAAAAAGGCCCCCGCCCTCGACAGGCTGAAACTGACCGATGATGCCCGGGAGATGGTGATAGAGCAATTGAGGGAGATGGTTGAGGATGGGTTCGAGACACCAGATATCGACACGGCCACGGTGGAGATCGGAATGGAGGGTGCTGTCATCGGCCTCTGCGGCGGGACCAAGGTCAACGAGACGGTGGGAAGGATTCTGGCGTCACTGCTCGGGGCAAGGTACGGGGCAAGCGTAATTGTCGACTACGACCCCTACAGGATCATGCTCATGGGGGACCTGAGGATCAAGGCTTCTGACTTAGAATGGGCCATGAACAACTTCCCCACATCGGACATGTCGAGAATGGTCCCCGTGCTGCTCAGGAACTCCCCGCTACTTCGATGGCAGATGCTCCACGTAGCCAAGAAGTTCGGGGTGCTCGGGTCCGGGGTGGACCCGGCGAAATTTCCCCTGAAACGCCTCCTTGCCAGATGGAAAGAGACGGTGATAATGGAGGAGGCGGTGGACAAGATCATGCACGAGAGGCTCGACATACATCATTCGAGGAGGGTCATGAAGGACCTGGATTCCGGAAAGATACGGATCAAGGTACAGAGGATCTCGCCCCTCTCCATGTCAGGGTCGAAGGCGAGAGGGGAGTTCATGTCCCCCGAAGGGGCCGGGAGGGAGGTCATCGGCTCCGTAAAGGAGCGGTTGATGACCGCCGCTGTTCGCCTGACATGCATGAACTGCGGTGCGTCCTTGAGAGGGACCGCGGAGAGAGCGAAGGAGATCGTGGGATGCCACAGGTGTGGCTCGAGAATGCTCGCACCGCTGCCTGCGGGCGATATCAAGACCAAGATGGCGGTGGATAAGGGCCTGCAGAAGAAGAGGCTGACAGCGGAGGAGAGGAAGCGTTTCGAGGCTGCGGTGATGGCAGCCGAGCTGTTCTCATCATACGGCTACAGAGCGGTTCTCTGCATGGCTGCCCGGGGGGTGGGGCCCAAGACAGCGGGGAGGATACTCGAGGTCCTCTACGACGACGATGATGAGCTCGTCCGCAGGATCTTCCGAGACGAGGTGAAGTTCGCAAGGACCAGAAGGTTCTGGGATTGAACTATACCGATATTTATATGTAAATAACTGCCCTTATTATTCCTGATCACATTCGGGAATGAACAGGAGAGTATATTGGAATGAGACATGGGAAGATATATAGAGAGGATATTCTCCTTTTGTATATTGATCTCATGGATAGTAAGGATATTGATATTGCCAGGATCAGTGATCGTTTTCAAATAAAGGAGAATACAACTCTAAGATATTTCAGGAAAATGGTCAAAAATGGAGCGATCCGATACAATAGGAATGATATCGGGATCAACATGTAATAGTAAGGTATTCAAGGAACCCCTGATCCATCTCGGTATGGGTCGTTCATGCGGCCCATATCTTTTAATATTTGCTGGAAACTGATATGATCATATAAAGGCAGGAGGGTGGAAATGATGAAGGGTACATCTTTGATCACAATTATTCTGATAGGTATCTTGGTGATCCCTCAGGCTGTTGCTAATTATAATGCGGAGGAAGCCAGAGATATGGAATATGATCCATCAGATACCCCGGCCATCGGTTCCACGGGTGAACCTATATGGCCCATGGAGAACGGAAATCCGAAGCGCAACGGAACGAGTGTCTTTTCATTCGGAGACAATCCGGGAAAGATAAAGAAAACCTTTACTCAGGAATTACATACATCTCCGGTGATCGACTCGGAAGGTGTCATTTACTCAGGTGATACAGATTCATCTTTCTATGCGATATATCCCAACGGAACAACGAAATGGCAGAATACACAGGGGCGGGCGCTCTACACCGCAGCGATACAGAAGGACGGTTCCATATTATTTATCAACCAATCCAGATCATTGAAATGCCTCTTCTCATCGAACGGTACAACCAGATGGGAGTTATCCAATATCAGTTATTGGTACAATACACCTATCATTGATAATAACGGGACTATTTTTGTTCGGGGTGCGTATCTGAACAACGAAACATTATTCGCATTGAATCCAGATGGTACCGAAAAATGGAATTTCTCAATGTATTACGGAGTGGAACTTATCGGGTACGGTCAATACTCGTCGCCGGCAGTTGACGAAAACGGCATCGTGTATATTGGTTGCACCAATTATTCATCTTCCATCAAAAGGGTATCCTCTTTATGTGCGATCTATCCCAATGGAACGTTGAAATGGGAGAAACAGATGATGGAAGCACCAATAACCACACCTTCTATTGGACATAATGGCACGATATATGTCATACAATTCACAAATCTTTATGCCTTCGATCCAGGTGGAAATGAATTTTTCAATTATTCATATGATACATTATGGTCATTAACAGCCACTCCCATTATAGGTCCTGATGGCACTGTCTATCTCGGAGGGTCATATCATTCTCCATATGGTTCTATTTGTGCTGTTGATGAGAATGGAAAATTCAAATGGCAATATACAACGGATTGGGCTATCAACACTGCCGGAACTGTCAGCAGAGAAGGTATACTCGTTTTTTCAGATAAAGAAAACCTATATGCTCTCTCGTCAGGTGGTGCGCTGATATGGAAGATTAGTATGTCTTCCAGCAGATACAATACTCCTGTTTTGCTCTCTGACGGAGAAATATCATTCAAATCATTCATTATCGGGAATACACCTCCAACTCCACCAAGGATTAAAAGCGTCTACAGCGGGGATTGCTTTATCAACATTTCATGGGAACCTCCGCTTGACGATGGTGGCGACCCGGTATATGAATATCAGATATTCAGGGGCACCTCATCGGGTGACACCTCTTTTCTTACTTCGGTTGACGATGATACACTTTTCATGAATGATACGGATGTCGAGATCGGGATCAGGTACTACTACTGTCTGGCAGCGGTGAACAATGAAGGCAGATCAGAATCCACCAGTGAGATCTCGGCGATGCCATTGGCGAGACCGGACCCTCCCATGAATGTATCGATAAATATTACGAAGGATTATATCCTGATCTCCTGGGATCCTCCGGAAGATGACGGAGGTGCCAGTTTATCGGCATACGACCTATACCGGGGAACCGATATCGATAGTATAGAATATTTCAAGAGGATAGATGTTATCAAGAACTCGTATCAGGACAGGGAGATCAAGATCGGGGAAACATACTACTATTACATCACGGCAACCAACATTGTCGGGGAATCAATGCCTTCCGACATAGTGTCTGCGACCTACAGGACCGCACCAACTTCTCCAATGAATCTGACATGTGTTTCCGGGAACGGGTTCATACATGTTTCCTGGCTTGAACCCGCGAACGACGGCGGGTCACCCGTTATACGATATCAGGTCCGTAGAGGATCGGTAATTGTCCAGAATGAGGTGGTTGCGGAACCGAATGCCGATGTGTTGGAATACAACGACACTTCTGTTACAAACGGAATAACCTACACCTACAACGTCACCACCGTTTCGGATGTTGGGATCTCACCACCCAGCGATCAGATATCCGCAACTCCGATGACATTCCCGCAGCCTCCTCTGAACTTGACCGTAGAGCCCGGGAACGGATACGTCAACATCTCCTGGGAGCCCCCCCTTGACAATGGCGGTTCTCACATACTGTATTACTACCTGTATCGCAGCGGGAGCGGGGTGAAGGATATGGAGATAGAGATACCCGCAGGAGCTGATTTGAAGTATCGCGATATGGATGTTGTGAACGGTGAACTCTACAATTATTCCATATCCGCCGCGAACCTTGTGGGCGTATCGGATATCATCGGGCCCCTCCAGGCAATGCCAAAAGGAATATCCACACCCCCCGCAAAGATCTCTGTTCTATACGGGTCCTGTTTCGTTCATATCTTCTGGGAGCCTCCTCTTTCCGACGCAGGTTCATCTATAATCGGATACGTTGTCTATCGTGATAATGTTAATATCTCGGAGACGGGCTCAAATGTATTGGAGTTCAATGATACAGATGTTGTCAATGGTATAACGTACTCGTATTACGTGACAGCTCTGAACGGCATCGGTGAATCCGTGAAGTCGGAAAGTGTGTGGGGTTATCCTTTCGAGCTGCCTGTTGAGACCGATCCTCCGACCCCGCCGAGGGACCTCACTCTGGAGGAAGGTGAAGATACCATAACGCTCAGCTGGAGCGTACCGGAGGATGACGGTGGGATCGAGATAACCGGATACAGTATATATCGGAGTCTCAGGGAGGACGGTCAGTTCGAAGCCGTTGATACTGTATCCTCATCCGAACTGTCCTGGACCGATGATACTATTGTATTCGGTCGTGATTATTTCTACTACGTTACCGCTTTCAACGATGTTCACGAGAGCGGTCCGTCGAACAAGGTGAGCGGGAACCTCGAGGGTCATGTGGGAGATGACGATGATGACAACGGAAAAGAAGTGAATTGGCTATTGATCATCCTCCCTACTGTCTTGATAATACTTTTACTGCTCGGTATTGGAATGTTACTTATATACCGGAGAGGAAGAAAGGATGAAAACGAGGATGAAATGAGCTCTAAGGACACCGAATACGAGCCTCCCCCCTACGACTTCGACACGATACAGAACGAACCACTGATGGCTGCCCAGGATATTGGAGAAACGGACTGGGAGTAGGGGTATACTGTTCTTCATGGCGGTCTCTATCCTGGAAGTCCTCTACGACGACGATGATGAGCTCGTCCGCAGGATCTTCCGAGACGAGGTGAAGTTCGCGAGGACCAGAAGGTTCTGGGATTGAACGCATGATCGGTGCCGGGCTGATTTAATTACCAAATCCCCATTCCACCTGGATGAGCGCGTTTTTCGGAGAGCTTGGCGGATTGGCGGCTTCCGTTTTCTGGGCCATCTCATCCACGCTGTTCACGCTTGGAGGCAGAAGGCAGTCCCATCAGGCTGTCAATTCGATAAGGCTTCTCGGTGCCACGGTGATGCTCGCCGTTTCCCATATGTTCCTTCTCGGCACCATACTTCCGGATGAATCCCTCTACGTCTATCTCATGCTCGGGCTCTCGGGTGTCATCGGACTCGCCCTGGGCGACGGACTGCTGATGTGGGCCCATGTCACCATCGGACCGAGGCTCTCCATGCTCATCATGTCCATGGTTCCCATCGTGACGACCACGGTGGCCTGGTTCCTTCTGAACGAGACCATAGAGCCCCTGAAGATCGTTGCCATACTGGTCACTGTTGGCGGGGTCTCGTGGGTGGTCCTCGAGAGGAACAGGAACAAGACCATGTTCAAGGTCACCGTGTTCGGGATCCTTCTCGGGGTAGGCGGGATGCTGGGACAGGCAATCCAGCTGTTGATAGCAAAGGGGGCCATGGACCAGATGACGGGTTCGAACCCGGCCCTTTCGGCCACCTACATCAGGATACTCTGGGGAACCGGGGCGATCTGGCTCGTATCGTTGAACCGCTACAGGATGCGAAAGACGCTTGATGCTTTCAAGGACCGGAGGTTCATGACGCTGACAATGCTCGGAACCACGGTGGGCCCGTTCCTCGGGGTCTGGGCATCGTATGTCGCCATCGAATACGCACCAATTGGGATCGCCTCGACACTGATGGCGCTTGCTCCCCTGTTCATGATACCCACATCCTATCTGGTGTTCAAGGAAAGACCGACGCTCAGGGCGATAATAGGAACCTCGATAGCCCTTGCCGGGGTGGGTGCGATCTTCATCCTGTGACGGGGTTCAGACGTATACCTTTGACACATAGGGTGATGTGAACAGATGCACCAGGGCCCCGTATGCGGGGATGAACTTCAGGGGATCCCCCACCTCCGGTGAACCTTCTGTCATCTGCAGTAGCAGATGATCGGACGACCCGCCGAGGACCACGATATCGTCCCTCATCGGGGTCAGGTCCTCGAGGATGGCATCCTGGCGTCCGACCGCCGCAATTCCCCGGATGATCTCCCCTCTGTCCTCGAAATCCGGGGTCTCCCCGAAGGCGTTCTGGGATATCGTCCCGTCGGGGACCGAGGGCTTCCGCTTCCTCTCGATCAGCTCCGCTTCAAGTACGAAAGCATCCTGGCTTGTTCCGGGTATGGGGGTGCGGTTGACGGTCTCCAGTCCGAGAAGGATCCCCTCACCTATCCGCAGATTGTTCGTCCTCGAGCTTTCATGCCGCTCCATCAGAAGAGGGATATTGGCCGAGTTCCCCCCCGATATCATCTCGAGCTCGACGCCAAAAACGTCCTCCATCTCCCCGACAAGGTCCTCGAACTCCCTTACCTTCTCTTCCGTGGGGACGACACCCCCGAAGCAGGCAAGGTTCATTCCGAGGCCGTGCAGCTTCAGGCCGTGGAGATCCTTTACAACCTCCAGAACCCCCGGGAGGTCCTCACGGCGGATGCCTTCCCTGAGGTCCCCCATCTCCACCATGAGGACGACCCTGTGCTCCTTTCCGAGAGGAACGGCCTCCATGGAGAGGGCCTTCAGGACCCCTATCTCGGAGTTGAGGGAGATATCGGCATGCTGCACCACCTCCCTGACCTCGCTCCGCATGGGGGTCCTCAGAAGCATCATTTCCGCTCCGATACCCTGGGCCCGGAGCCTCTTTATGTTCTGTATACGGGATTCTCCGATCGAGGAGACGCCTCCTTTAAGCATTGCGAATGCCACGTTGGGGTCTCCGCAGGTCGCCTTGGTCACACCCGTAATCCCGATCCCTCTCTCTGAGGCCATATCAACAATGGTCCTTGTGTTCCGCTCTATCTTCTCAACGTCTATCAGTATCCTTGGAAATCCGTCCAATATCGAAAGCCTCCGTTAAAAAATCGGTGATGTGGTCTTTGACCTTCAGCATCTCATCTATATTCACATACTCGTTGGGAGAATGTATGTTGCCGCCCCCGGGCCCGTAGACCACGGTGGGGATCCTCGCCCTTGCTCCGAAGAGATTGAAGTCGCCAACCGAGCTGGTCGTGAAGAGACATCTCTTCTGGCTCTTTCCATACGTGGAGGGCGGGACATGACGAAGGAACATGTCCAGGTACCTCGAGGATTCGAAAAGGTACGGCCTGTACTCGAGCTCGGGGGACGGGGAGTAGCGCTTTTTGATCTTCACCTTGGACCTGAGCTTCAAGGACCTTGCAATTGTCTGGATCTCCCTGAGGGCCTTTTTCTCGTCCTCCCCGAGGGTCAACTGCCTGTTCACGAGCAGTTTGCATTGGGAAGGCACCGTGAAGGACTGGTCTCCCCCGTCCACGTTAAGTACCACGTAATGCCCCCTCCCCATCTTGATGTTGGAGAACAGGTCGAATCTCGTTAGCTCTGTTATGAAGCTGGATGCGTCGTGGAGAGCGTTTATTCCCTGGGACGGATGAGAGGCGTGGGAAGCCTTCCCGAAGAACTCGATCTCGAAGAGGACCCTCCCCTCCGCCCCGACGATCACGACCGGGAAACTCGATCGGTGGATCCTTTTGTGAACGAGACAATGGTCGTGGATGCCCAGAAGCGGTGAGGGCTCCGGGTTTATGACGAGATCGTAACAGGACATGTCAAGCTCGTTCAGGAGCGCATCCGTTCCGAGTGAATAGGGAGCTTCCTCGCCGAACACGCAGCTCAGGACGAGCTCTCCGTTGATGTCAGGGGCTTTTCCTGCTATCTCCATGAACGATGAGATGGCAGAAGCGCATCCTCCCTTCATATCCGCGGCCCCGAGCCCGTATATCCTGCCGTCACACTCCTTTGCGGAGAAGGGAGAATCGAACCAGCCGTTCCCGGGATCCACCGTGTCCAGGTGGCAGTTGAGCATGATCCTGGGCCCCTTTCCGTTTCCCGTACTGGCATAGATGTTCCTGAAATCGGAATATTCCAGGTATCTGCTCTTTTCACCTTTCCAGACGGGGCCCGCGTGGACTTCCTTCAGGAGATCAAAGACGAGATCGTATATCTCCGTCCCGCTGCCAGAGGTGCTGGGTGTCGATACAAGCTTCTTTGCCAGCTCCACCGTATCTATATCGTGATCCTTACCCGTCAATGGCTCACCCTTCCGGGCCCGTGTAGAGCATCCTGTAGTATTTTCTCTTCAGTCCCATCTTCTCGTAGAGCTTTATGGCCCTCTTGTTGTCCGTTTCCACATGCAGGGACAGGGAGCCGCCGGATAGCTCCACGGCTTTCTGCATGAGCTGTGTCGCTATACCCATCCCCCTGAGGTCCTTCTTCGTGGCTATGTAGGAGAGATGATAATGTGGAAAGAAGTTTTTCCAGTTGGACCTTGAAAGGACCGTTATTCCGACAAGGTCCCCCCTGTCAAAGGCGCAGATGACGAACCCCTTCTCGAAGGCGTTGTCCGTGGCTTCTTTGATCTCCTCCATGGGGTCGCTGAACTGAACCAGCCAATTATCCAGGACCTTCAGGAATTCGTCGTAGGGTACATCGAGGTTCTCCTTCTTCACTAGCTTGAGCTCGATGTCGACCTTTCCGTCGTTGAGGATGATCACATGAGTTCCCTTCTCCATACTTCCCTCCCTTGCCTCCCTGATGAAGGCTGCCATTGGGTAGAAGTTGGGCACGGTGAACCTTATCTTCTCGAGCTTCCTGAAGTCCCTGGCGATTTCCTTCAGGTCCCGATCGGACACGCCGATCGCCCTTCCATGGGTATCGTAGATCGTGTTCAGGGCGTCCTGTCCGTTGAAGCATTCCCAGTTCACCACGTTACGATTTGTCCTGCTCTCCTGGATGTGGGAAGGGTCAAGGGTCATGATCGAGCGTTTTCCCTTCGTGAAAGATTCTACTATGGCGTTCCCGTGGGATGTGCTGATGGCGTTGATCCGGGGGAGGCGGGATATCTCCTCGTTTATCCAGAGCTGCTTGAATCCCATGTGAAGCCCGGAGATCGAGGAGCCGCCGGATGTCTGGCAGTAGATATCGGTGATCTCACCCTCGAGTTGTACGTTCAATTCCCTGGCGATGTAAGAAAATGCGTACATGTTCATCATGTTGTTAGCGAGGCCGGGGTTCGCATCATACCATCCGTTCTCCCTTGCGACCTTCCTGCTCTCCCGCACACAATCCTCGAAGGTGCCCCCGTGTTCTATGATCTTCACGTTGTCGGATCCCATCAGGTCCTTCCTGAGAGCTTTTCTTCTGTTGGGAACGTAGAAGACGCAGTTCACGTCGAAATACTTCGAGAGATGTGAGAGGGAGCCGCCCACCGTTCCGTAGGTTCCAAGGCAGATGGTCCTCTTCCCCCTTGTGAGCGCGTCTCTGATTATCAGGTAAGCAAGCCTGTCCTCTCGGTGCCCGGAGGGATTGTTTCCTTCGAGCTTCAGATATATCTTACCCACATCCAGCTCCTTCTCGAGCCTCTCCGCCCTGATCATGGGGGTCCTTCCGACCCTCTTCTTGATTATTTCCCTGTCCATCGTATCAACCCGTTGAAGTGGAAAGAACCGCCGGGGAGACCTATCCCTGTGGAAAAAATATCCGGGGCGGCTTTTTTTTTAGGTTATCATGATCTTTTTTTGAATATCTAATCCAGAAGAAGCAAATTATTTAAAGGTTTTTGTTGATATGAAATTGAAAATAAAATGATTTCCGGATGATTAATGGAAATTTCCACATTATTTCATGATAATGGGTTTTTTCCAATTACATCAGGTTAAAAAACCATTAGATCGAAACATCGACCAACGCTTACCCGGAAACGCGAATGATCCCCCGAATTTCTTCTGAGTGAATATTATGAGCGGTAAATCGGGCCTCACATCTCCTGTGATAACACAAACAGGTTTAGTAATGGAAAAAATATTTATAATCCCCACAACAAATGAATTTCCATGCGATAACATCGTGGTTCCCCAACGGGCCCCCTTCGATAACGTATCGCAATATCACCACCATTCCGAAAGGAGGAACAAAGCATGGAAGATTTCAACAGGACCTGTCCCCGATGCGGAAAGGAGGGACTCGTCAGGAAACAGATCGACAATGAACATTACACCATAGAATGCAAATACTGCGGGCTGAAGAGAGGCATCCTCAAGCCCGACAGCAAGAAAGGGGTCGTGTAAGGAACCACGGTAAGTAAAATGGAATTGATAGAATGTTCGACAGAAGAGACATAGAGAACCTGGGAATGGAATTCGAGAACGGACTCAAAAGCGTCGGTAACGGCTTCAAGGAAGAGCAGGTGATCGCCCTGCGCACAGCCTTCGAGATGGCAATGGTGAACGCCTTCAGGATGATAGAAAGCAGAGTGGAGCTGAAAAGGACCGAACATGTGAAGTAATGATCGGTCGAGGACTCATCCGAAATGATCAAGGGTGAGCTGAATGAGGCCCCTATGTGAAAGGTCCCCACTCACCAGATTGGATACGGCTATCCCCAGAAGTCTTACCTTCGATCTCCCAGCCTGTGTCCTATGGAGGAGTTCCGGTATCTGCTTCATTATCGAATCGGCATCGGAGACAGCTTCTTTCAGGGTGATGGACCTATTGATCCTGCAGAAATCGAAGTATCTGATCTTGAGGGTTACTGTCCTGCCTCTGATGTCCCTTTTCTTCATTAGCCTTTCCAGTTTCCCCGCGATAGAGGAGAGGATGTCCACCATCTCATCCCTGTCATCGATATCATTCCCGAGAGTCCTCTCGGAGCCTATCGACCTTCTCTCCCTGAAAGGTATAACGGGGCTGTCTTCCAGATTGTGAGCGATATCGTGGTAGTATGCCCCGTGTCTCCCGAACATCCTCACAAGTTCCGGTCTCGAGAACTTCTTCAGGTCCCTGCCCGTCAATATGCCGTGCTCGATCATTTTCTTCTCGGTAACCTCCCCCACCCCGTAGAACTTCCTGATGGGAAGATCGTCTATGAACCGGTCGGCCTCCTCCGGGCCCAGGACCTTCAGGCCGTCGGGTTTATAGATCCCGGAGCAGACCTTCGCCAAGAACTTGTTGAAGGACACACCGGCAGAAGCGGTGAGACCGGTTTCCTTCAATATTCTCTCCTTCAATCTCAGGGCGATGTCTCGGGGCCCCGTTACGTCATCGACGAGGTCCCCCGCGTCGATGAACGCCTCGTCCAGGGACATCGGCTCCACCAGGTCCGTCATATCGTGGAATATCTCCATTATCTGATCGGACACCCCCCTGTACACATCGAACCTGGGGTGAACGAAGATCGCTTCCGGACAGAACCTGCAGGCCCTCGAGCTCGGCATGGCGGACCGGACACCGAAATCCCGGGCCTCGTACGAGCATGCGGCCACAACACCCCTGGACCCGGGATCGCCGCCGACTATCACGGGTTTGCCCCTGAGTTCGGGATGGTCCCTCTGCTCCACGGATGCGTAGAACGCATCCATGTCAACGTGGATGATGTACCTCTTCCACCTCTCCATTTTCAAACCTCTTTCAAGGACCCTCTAAAAAAGTCCTTACAGCTATAATAAAGATGAAAGGGGGAGAGTTTGCCGAATTTGAATGTCAACACTAATATCATCTGGTGTCATTCCAGCCGGCATGGACGAAGACAGGGAAGCCTTTCTGCAACGCATATATTTCACCGCATACGGGTACGAGCACGATTTCGGAGGCTGCACCCAGTCGGTTCTGAGGACCATCCAGGAGTACTTCGGCACCGTCACGGACGATGTCATCAGGTCCGCGCATTCGCTTGCCGGAGGCGGGGCCCTTGCCTGCACGGGCACGTGTGGTTCACTAAGCGGAGGCCTCATGGTGATAAGCTGCTTCTTCGGGCGGACGAAGGACGGCTTCGGCAGGGAGAGGGAGTTCAAAGATTCCTACAGGATCTCGATGAGATTGTACAACAGGTTCCTCGAAGAATACGGAAGTGCGCTGTGCCCCGACGTCCAGAAAAGGATCATGGGACGCTCCTTCGATCTCAGAACCAGGGAGGGGAACATCGAGTTCGACGAGGCAGGGGGACACGATGACAGGTGCCCTTCCGTGGTCGGAAACGCGGCCATGTGGACCGCGGAGCTCCTGATGGAAGCCGGCATCCGACCGCTCTGACAGGAGCCCTTCAAAGATTTTAATAATACATGTGGTATCCGCATCCGGGGGTGATGATATGGCGAAAGGCAGCTTTGCAACGACGATAAACTGCATGGACGGAAGGACACAGCTTCCGGTGAACGAGTGGATGAGGGAGAATCTTGGCGTGGACCACGTCGATACCATCACCGAACCCGGGCCAAACGGCATACTGGCAAGGAACCAGGAAGACCTGGTCAGATCCATAAGGGACCGGGTTCTCATCTCGGTCAACGGACACGGGTCCCGTGTCATTGCCCTCATAGGTCATCACGACTGCGCCGGAAATCCGGGACCGAAGGAGATGCAGGACGATCAGGTGATGAAGGGACTGGATATCATACGTTCCTGGGGACTTCCCGTGCGGCTTCTCGGACTATGGCTGGGCGAGGATTGGAAGGTGGTAGTCATCCACGACAGCCTGGGTTGATCAGAGATCGATATCTCCCTTCAGCCCGCATTTTGGACATATGACCATGACCCCTTTCAGTGTGTCGAACCTCTCGCCGCACCCGGGACACAGAACGGTAATGGACAGAGGATCCTTGATCTTCT
>Ga0272442_10000515_pt1 | contig 61690 bp, 53 predicted proteins | sample SSMForm2O_FD_200262 | JGI IMG/M metagenome (GOLD analysis project Ga0272442, IMG submission 200262) | Marine sediment archaeal communities from Little Sippewissett salt marsh, Falmouth, MA, United States - SSM-Form-2O | ecosystem: Environmental > Aquatic > Marine > Wetlands > Sediment ...
CGACACAGACGGCGGTGATGGAGAAGGGGGTCTTTACGTCGCTGAAGAGCAAGGCGACGGGGGAGGAGTATATCGGTGGGGTGGACGCGTCGGCGACGGCGGCGTTGCAACTGCTGTATCGCGATGGGGGGAGCGTGCCGGTGGATCAGAGCAAGTTCGGGACGATCGAGACGCATGCGCTGTCGGCGCATCGGGCGGAGATTATCTTCCATAGTTGGGACTCGGACGGTGTGTTGAGTGTTTCCGTCGATCCGGAGTCGGGTGACATCCTGGTCGAACCGGCGGCGTACTCGTCGCGGAGCGGGGTGCTGGCGTGCCGGTGGAATCTTGTCGGGTTGCGGTCGGATCTAAAATTGGTGGCGCCGTTTTTTCAGGGTGTGAAGCTGGCGCTGGACGATGGGTTGATTAGGGACAGTCATTGGGAGTGGCCTTTCTTCTGGGAGGCGGGGTTGGCGATTCTGGAGGGGGCGAAGGGGGGCTTGTGGGTGCATACGCAGGACAGCCGGTTTCGGTATAAGGCGCTGCACGTGGGTACGCGGCAGGACGCGCGGCGGCTGGGGTTCGATACGCAGGCTTATGGGCCGGTGGATGACAATCTCAGTGCCGGGGGGTTGGCGTGGCGGATCAATGTGTTTGAGGGTGACTGGCATGAGCCGGCGGGGGCGTATCGCAAGTGGCTGTGGGAGGCGTACGGGCTGGAGGCGGAGGCGGCGCGGCGGGCGCCTTGGGTGCGGGACGTGCGGTTTGCGGTGAGCTGGTGTCCGACGGATGGGGCGGTGCTGGATGCGCTGGCGACGGCGCTGGACCCGAAGACGGTGCTGCTGCACATTCCGAACTGGCGGACCGATCCTTACGATGAGAACTATCCGACGTATGTGGCGAGCGAGAAGGCGAAGGCCTTTGTCGCGAAGGGGCAGGGCATGGGCTTTCACATGATGCCTCACTTCAATGCGATCGATATGGACCCGTCTCATGAGGCGTACGCGTACGTGCGTGATTTTCAGTATCGCGGTATCGAGCGGCGCGATCTGCGCGGCTGGAGCTGGTATCGGGGGCGGGGGCTGGGGGTGCCTGAGTCCAATGCGGCGCGACGGGCGAATCGCGATAAGAAGGTGATGATCAAGGTGCATCCGGGTCTGAGTATGTGGCGTTCGATTCTGGGGCGGGCGATCCTGGAGGCGACGAACGATTTGGGGATCGATGCGGCGTTTATCGATGTGACGCTGGTTTCGCACAATCTGCACAACTGCTTTGTGGAGGCAATGACGCCGACGGAGGGGATGCATAAGCTGATCCGTCACGTGGCTAGTCTGGGGGAAGGGTTGGTGGTCGGCGGGGAAGGGCTCAACGAGATTACCATGCAGGGGCAATCATTCGCGCAGGCGCATCTGTTTAAGAGTTGGCATGATTCGATCGATGGGCTGGAGCGCGCGGGGGGTTGCGATTTGAATGCGTTTCTCTTCGAGGGGCTGTGCCGCACGATTGGGTACGCCAACCTGGGGGGGCGGGATGCGAAGCAGGAGCTGCGGATGCGGATGCATCTGGAGCATGGGGCGATTCCGACGGTGACGATTGGGTCGGCGCGGGAGATCCTTGAGCCGAATGCGGCGGTGCGGCGGATGCTGGAGCGGGCGAAGGAGTAAGAGCGAGTCGTCGCCAGGACTCATCGTCGCCGCCGATTCCTCCTGAGGGGGGGAGGGAGGAGAAACGCGGCCCATGAGGCGGTGGGGCGAACTTGAACCTTTTTTCTTATTATATGGATTAATTTTGTAGACATCCGGGCGACGTGCCGATATCATAAAGCGTCTGTTTAGGAGTATCCTTTTCTCCCTCGAAGTTTACCCCTTGTACAAGAAGAGAGGGAATGTACGTTTACAGGCCGAGTTAAGGCCTCAGGAGTAGAACACGTGGCACAGGGAACAGTAAAGTGGTTCAACGATGCAAAAGGTTTTGGTTTTATCGTCCCGAGCGATGGCGGTGAGGACCTGTTCGTCCATCACTCGAACATCAGCGGTGGCGGCTTCAAGTCGCTTCAGGAGGGACAGACGGTGGAGTTTACTGCCGCCGAGGGCCGGAAGGGCCCGGAGGCCACCAACGTCTCCGGCTGCTGATCGGCATTACGCAAGCTGAATCCGGGGCCCCGTGCAATCGCGGGGCCTTTTTCATTTCGCGAGCCGCCGCCGCAGGCCGCCGCGGTGCAGGATTTCGCTGCCTTCGGGGAAATCCGTCATTATCAGAGAACAGAGCTCCTCCTGCACCAGTATATATTCTGCCAAGCGGCCCGCCACGACCCACTGCTGCAGAGGGATTCATCGAACGGCCTAGGGAGTCCTAGACACCAACCTTGAAAGCAGCGGCGCAGGGGTTTTGTTCGACAACCCGCGACGAAAGGCGTCATTTTGCGAATACTACTGATTCAACCCGATCTGCCCGAGTCGGTCGGCTTCCGTACGGTGGCGCTGCCGGAGCCGCTGCATCTGGAGATGGTTGCGGCGATGGTTCCCGAGCACGATGTGCGCATTCTCGACATGCGTTTGGATGACGGGCTCGATGCCATGCTGGAGATGTTCTGGCCTGAAATGGTGGCGGTGACTGCCCTGACGCCTGAGGTTTACGCGGCCCGGCGCATTCTGCGGCAGGTTAAGGCATTTTCCGGGGAGATCTTCACGGCGGTTGGGGGCCACCACGCGACGCTGATGCCTCAGGATTTCTTCGTTCGGCAGGTGGATGCCATCGCCATGGGCGAAGCGGAGTTGATGTTCGGTGAATTGGTGCGGGCGGCGGCAGACCGGCGTGGTCTGGAGCGCGTGCCCGGTATCATCTGGCAGAATCGCGACGGCGTGTTCGTCCGCAACGAGGCGTCGCGAAGCGGCGTCGACCTGGCCAGGCTGGCGCTGCCCCGGCGCGATCTGACGGAAGCCTATCGGAGCGAATACTATTTTCTGTTCGACAAGCCGGACACGTCGGTGGCCACTTCGAGGGGCTGTCCGTTCCGGTGCAATTTCTGTAGCGTCCACGAGTTCTATGGGGGCTCCATCAAGCAGATGCCGCCCGAGCGAGTCGTGTCGGAGATTACCTCTGTTGCTAGCGATCACGTGACGCTGGTCGATGACAATTTCCTCATGAATCACAAGCGGGAAGACGCGATTGCCGATCTGATCCGGTCGGAAGGCATCAAGAAGAGTTTCTCCATGGAATGCCGCGCCGATTCGATCGTCAGGCATCCCGAATTGGTGGCGAAGTGGGTGGACATTGGGCTGTACGCGGTTCTCCTGGGGCTGGAGGGTGGCAGCGAGCAGACGCTCAAGAGCATCAACAAGTCCTGCACGATCGCCACGAACAACAAGGCGATTCAGATTCTCCAGGACAACGGCGTGATCATCTGGGGCGCTTTTATCGTCGATCCGGACTGGGGGGAGGATGACTTCAAGCTGCTCGGCGACTATGTGAGCGAGAAAGAGATTACGCACACGCAGTTTACGATCCTTACGCCACTGCCCGGGACGCAGCTTCACCGGGATCGTCATGGGGAGCTGTTGACCGACGACTACTCCTGCTTTGACACGTTGCATGCGGTCCTGCCGACGCGGCTGCCGCGCGAGACGTTCTATCGGCACTTTGCCGATCTGTATCGTCAGCGTGACATCGGACCCTACTACGAGTTGGTGCGGGCGGGCAAGATGACGATCGAGGACTGCAAGCGTGGCAAGCGCATGCTGGATGCCATGGCGGATTGGGAGCGCTACATCGAGAACGATCCGATCCTGGGCCAAGAGCGCGTGTGCGGCGCTCCTGGGTCCTAGCCGGCAGCCTTCTGATTCTCACGAGACTCCTCGATACGGGTGTGGCGTTGTGTGTCTGGCGTCGGATTAAGAGCATCCCGTCTCCCAGCGCGTGCTGTTCCTCTTCGAGGTTTCCGCCTACTTCTCCTGCCGGATTCTGGTCATATCTAGCAGGCCCTATGATCTGAGCCCACGGAATGCCGGTGAGGCGGTGGCTTGTCGTTGTGGTTTCTGCTATGGTGGCGGGCGCTGTTGTGTATGAACGTGTTTGAGTGAAACGTTATTTGGGCATTGTTGATGAAGGCATCGCGCGGTGAGAAACCAGCTGGGCCGGTTGGCCAGGGGGGGGCTGTATATACGTATCAGGAGAATCGCTGCTATTTTGCGCAGATTGCGGAAGGGCTGGAGGATCTGGCGAAGGGCGAGCTTTTGCGGCTGGGGGCGTCGAAGATTCAGGCCGGTTTTCGCGGGCTGTACTTCTGCGCCGATAAGGAGGCGTTGTATCGCGTCAATTATCAGTCGCGTCTGATCCAGAAGATTATTGCGCCGCTGGAGCTGCTGGACTGTCATAGCACGAAGTATCTGTACCGGCGGGCCAAGGCGATTGACTGGACCGAGTTTTTGAGTTTGAGCAAGACGTTTGCGATCGTTTCGAATGTTTCCAACAGTCATATTCGGCATTCGAAGTATGCGGCGCTGTGTTTGAAGGATGCGATCGCGGATTTCTTTAGGGAGTCCGTGGGCAAACGTCCGAACGTGGATACGAAGACGCCGGATGTGTGGCTGAATCTGTATATCCATAACAATCGGGCGATCATCGGTTTGGAGGTCAGCGGCGGGTCGCTGCATAAGCGAGGGTATCGCGTCGTCGGTCATGAGGCGCCGATCCAGGAGACGGTGGCGGCGGCGATGCTGGAGCTTTCCGAATGGGACGGCGAGCGTCCGCTGTACGATCCGATGTGCGGGTCGGGGACGCTGCTTTGCGAGGCGGTGATGCGGTACTGTCAGATTCCGTCCGGCTATTTTCGCAAGCAGTTTGGATTCGAATCGCTGCCCGATTTCGACGCGAAGGTGTGGAAGGCGGTTAAGGCGGAGGCGGACAGCCAGATCCGGGCGTTGCCGGCGGGGCTGATTGGCGGCAGTGACATTTCCGTCAAGGCCTTGGAGGCAGCGGCGGCGAATCTCGGGCAACTCGACCAGGGGGCAGAGGTCAAACTGAAGGCGATCGACTTTCGCGATATCAAGGCGTTGGAGAACACCGTGATCATCAGCAATCCGCCTCATGGCCTGCGGCTCCAGAAGAAGGAGGGGATGGAGGCTTTCTGCAAGGACCTGGGGGATTTTCTCAAGCAGCGCTGCCAGGGCTCGACGGCCTATCTGTTCTTTGGCGACCGTGCGTGGATCAAGCGGATCGGGCTGCGTACGACGTGGAAGAAGCCGCTGACCAGTGGGGGGCTCGACGGGCGGCTTATCAAGCTGGAGTTGTATTAGGGGCGCTCTTGGACGATTGGCGTGCAACACGCTATGCGGTGAGAAGGGAGAGATGTCATGAGGCGATTGCGGCGGTGGGGGATGGTGGTGCTGGTGGCTGCGGTGGTGTGTACACTGCTGGTGACGCGGGATTGGTCGAAGAAGAGTGTGTGGGGAGCCAATAGGTTTCTGTCGCGTCTTGAGTTTGTGCCGTTGCCTGAGGGGGTGACGGAGGTGCGCTGCAAGTGGAGCGGGATCTTCGCGAAGTATGTGAACGTCAAGTTCGCTGCTTCGCGAGAACAGGCGCTGGCGTATTTGAAAGCGAACGCCGTCCCGCACTATACCGAATTCAGGGCCACGGATGGAGGGTATGAGGTCTGCGAGACGCACGTTCTGACGACATCTCCCGGGCGCGAGCTCCGTGACGTTCCCGTGCGGCTGGGGCATAGAAACATGTACAGGCGCAAGTGGTTTGAGAGCGTTTACGGGATTCGCCACGGCTGGTTCTATTCCTACGAGGATTTCCCGGTGCTGTATGAGATGTACTACGATCTGGATGCGGGGCAATTCTACATCTATTGGACGTACAGTTAGCGGGGGTGGTGTTAGAAATGGTATACGATGCCGAGTCCGGCGAAGAAGAAGTCGTGTAGGTTTTCGTCTTCGGGGTGGCGTTGGGGGTCGCTGTCGATGGCGATGTTGTAGGCGGCGAAGGAGGTGAGCTCGATACGGGGTGCGGGGTAGTAGGCGAGGTTGAGGCGGAGTTGGGCGTGGTTCAGGCCGTCGTGGCCTTGGGGGACGTAGCCTTCGTTGCCGCCGAGGATGCTGCGGAAGGTGAGGATGGTTTTGTCGTTGAGTATTTGCTCGCGTCTGAGGGCGAGTTTCCAGAAGGCCCCATCGGCGTCGAAGGAGTGGTAGGCGCTGGCGAGGAGGTCGAAGAGGGATGTGGGGGTGTAGATCAGGTCGAGTGACACTTTGTTGTCGTGGGCGTTGTCGCCGGGGAGGTGGGCTTGGATGTGGTTGTAGCCGGCGTAGAGATCGAGTTGGTCGGTGAGTCGGCGGCCATAGACGAGGTTGAGGTCGAGCTCGGTGTAGTCGGTGTCGCTGCTGTAGGCGAGCCAGGGGGTGAAGGTGAGATTTCCGAAGGCGACTTCCGAGGACAGGGAGGTGAGGGGGTCGCCATCGAGGTTGTCGCGTCCTTCGGTGACGTAGCGGCTTGCCCAGCGGAGGTGGACGTGGGCCGGGCGCAGGGCTTCGGCCTCGGATTGATAGGGGTTTTCGCGTCTGACGTCGCCGCCGACGCCGATCTCGACGGGTGTGACTTGCTTGGGATTGCGGACGTTCTGGTCGGGATCCTTATCCTGGCGTTCCTGGGCGGTGAGGACAACGGACGCGGCGAGGAGCAGGATGGCGGCATGAGTCAGGTGTGAGGTTGGGTGCATTGGTCTCCTTGTCGTCGTGGAAGAATCTGTCTGGGCGGCACAAAGACTGGCATACTATTGTGTGATTGTACAGGGGTTGTCATCTTTTTGTTCGGCGGTGCGTGGGTTCGGACGACGGGCGAGAGCGGCAACGGGTGGAGGTGTGTTGGCGGTGTCGGCTTGACAGGGTGGGGGGCAGCGTCTATGATGTGGGTTTGACGGGGCTCTTGTGACGGGATTCATAAGCTATGTCTGAAAAGGGATTTACACACCTTCATCTGCACAGTCAGTATTCGCTTCTGGACGGGGCGATTCCGCTGTCGCGGCTGTTTGGGCGGTGCAAGGAATACGGTATGGAGGCCGTGGCGCTGACGGACCACGGGAACATGTTCGGGGCGGTGGAGTTCTACACGAAGGCGGTGAAGGCGGGTGTCAAGCCGATCATCGGGATCGAGGCGTACATTGCGCCGAACAGTCGGTTCGAGAAGAGCGGGGGCGGGGGCGTCAAGGAGAACGCGTTTCACCTGATCCTGCTGGCGGAGAACCTGGCGGGGTATCGCAACCTGATGAAGCTTAGCAGTATCGGGTATACCGAGGGTTTCTACTATCGGCCGCGGATCGACAAGGAGGTGCTGGCGGCGCATAGCGAGGGGATCATCTGCACGACGGCGTGTGTGGCGGGCGAGGTGCCGGTGGCGCTGGCGCGGGGGGACGCGAAGGGCGCGCGGCTGGCGGCTGAGAGTTATGTGGATATCTTTGGGGCCGATCACTTTTTCATCGAGGTGCAGCAACACGAGAGTCCGGACGAGACGATGCCCGAGGTGCGGCAGCCTTTGATCGAGCTGGCGAATGAGATGGGGATCGGCATGATCGCGACGAACGACGTGCACTTTCTCGACGCCGACGATTACGAGGCGCACAATGCGCTGTGCTGCATCAGCACGGGCAAGCTGGTTAGCGATGAGAGCCGGATGGTGTATCCGCCGGACGTGTATCTCAAGAGTCCGGAGCAAATGCGGGAGATGTTTGCCGACATTCCGGAGGCGTGCGACAATACGCTGGCGATCGCGGAGCGCTGCAACGTCGAGATGGACCTGACCAGCCGGCACGCGCCGGTGTATACGCCGCCTGATGGGAGCAGTGCCGAGGATTACCTGACGCGGTTGGTGATGAAGGGCGCGAAGGAGCTTTATGGCGAGGTGACGCCCGAGATTCAGGAACGGATCGATCGCGAGCTGGCGGTGATCGAGGGGAAGGGCTTTTCCAGCTACTTTCTGATCGTGTGGGATTTCTGTAACTTCGCGCGGGAGCACGATATTCCGGTGGGGGCTCGTGGCAGCGCGGTCGGGACGGTGGCGGGGTATTGCCTGGGGATCTGCGACGTCGATCCGATTCGGTACGATTTGCTTTTCGAGCGGTTTATGGACCCCGAGCGGGACGAGATGCCTGATATCGATATCGACATCTGCCAGGATGGGCGGGTCAAGGCGCTCGAATACGTGCGGGAGAAGTACGGGCAGATCGCGCAGATCATTACGTTCGGGACGATGAAGGCCAAGGCGGTGATCCGCGACGTCTGTCGTGTGCTGGACGTGCCTTTGGGTGAGGCGGACCGGCTGGCGAAGCTGGTGCCGAACGAGCTGAAGATGACGCTGGACAAGGCGTTGGAGATCGAGCCGGAGCTGAAGCAAGCGTACGACGAGGACGAGCGGACGCGGAAGGTGATCGATATCGGTCGGCGGCTGGAGGGGTTGACGCGGCACGCTTCGGTGCACGCGTGCGGGGTGGTGATTGCCGATGAGGCGCTGACCAATTTTCTGCCTTTGTACAAAGCTTCGGGCTCGGACGATTTGATCACGCAGTTCGAAGGCCCGATGGTGGAGAAGGTGGGCCTGCTGAAGATGGACTTTCTGGGTCTTAAGACGCTGAGCATTCTGGCGCGGGCCCGCGATCTGGTCAAGCAGATCCACGGTGTGGAGATCGACCTGGAGAAGATCGACATTCACGATCTGGAGGCGTTCAAGGTCTTCGCGAGCGGGCGGACGAAGGGCGTGTTTCAGTTTGAGTCGGGCGGGATGCAGGACTTGCTGATGAAGATGCGTCCGGACCGGATCGAGGATTTGATCGCGGCCAACGCGTTGTATCGGCCCGGCCCGATGACGCTGATTCCCGACTATATCGACCGCAAACACGGGGCGAAGTGGTCGGTGCCGCATCCGATCATGACCGAGGTGCTCGAAGAGACGTTCGGGATCATGATCTACCAAGAGCAGGTGATGCGGATTTGCAACCGGCTCGGCGACATTCCGCTGCGCGAAGCTTATACGCTGATTAAGGCGATCAGCAAGAAGAAGCTGGGCATCATCGCCAAGGAGCGTGAGCGGTTCATCGGCGGGTGTGTCGAGAAGGGGCTGGGCAAGGACCAGGCGGCGCAGATCTTCGAGCTGATCGAGCGGTTTGCCGGTTACGGTTTCAACAAAAGCCACTCGACGCGTTACGCGTTTGTGGCGTTTCAGACGGCGTATATGAAGGCCCACTGGCCGGTGGAGTTCATGGCGGCGCTGCTGACGTATGAACGGGACAACACGGACAAGGTGGTCGAGTACATCGGCGAGTGCCAGGTCATGGGGATCGAGGTGCTGGCGCCGGACATCAACGAGAGCGGTGTGGACTTCACGCCGGTGTACAAGGATGGTGAGGAAGGCAAGGAGGTGATTCGGTTCGGGCTGGCGGCGGTGAAGGGTGTGGGTGAGAAGGCGGTCGAGCAGATCATTGCGGCGCGGGAGAAGGTGGGGCGGTTCGAGAGTCTGTTCCACTTCTGCGAGAACGTGGATTTGCGGGCGGTGAACAAGCAGGTGCTTGAAGCGTTGATCAAGGCGGGCGCGTTCGACCGTCTGGGGGGCAACCGGCACCAGATGATCGTGGGTTTGGAGAAGGCGATGGAGGGTGGGGCGAGCCTGCAGAGCGACAAGGCGAAGGGTCAGATGAACTTCTTCGGGCAGATGAGCGCGGAGATGGACTATGCGGACGACCACAAGCGTCTGCCCGACGTGGCGCCGTGGCCGGAGCCTCAGTTGCTGGCCTTTGAGAAGCAGGTGCTTGGGTTCTACGTGACGTCGAATCCGTTGAGCCATCACGCTGAGGAGATCGCCGACTACTCGACGATGAACACGGCGCATTTGGCTGAGAGTACGGGCGAGAAGCAGGTGGTCATCGGGGGCATGGTGACGCGGATTCGCTACAACATCACGCGCAACGGGCGGAACGCCGGGGCGAAGATGGCGGTTTTCGTCCTGGAGGATCTGCAGGGGACGGCCGAGGTGGTGCTGTTTCCGGATGTGCTGAATCAATATGCGTCGCTGGTGGTCGAGGATACGGTGGTGTTCGTCAAGGGCAAGACGGATTTCCGGCGGGAGCGGCCGAACATTATTGCGTCGGAGTTGATTCCGCTGGAGCGGGCCCGTGAGAAGCTGGCCAAGGGGGTTCGGATTCGGCTCGATGCGCGGGACGTGACGCAAGAAAAGGTGACGCAGATCCGCAGCATCTGCGAACATCACCGGGGGGACCGGCCGCTATCGGTTCTGGTGCTGACCAACAAGGGTCGGATCTCGGCGACGGCCGACAAGACGCTGTCGGTCAATCCGGATGTGGAGTTCTGCCGGAAGATGAAACAACTCGTCGGCGATGAGAACTTCGCGTTGGCGAAATGACGAGACCATGCTGACAACGGAACAGAAACAGAGACTCAAGGATCAACTGACGCAGACACTTGCGGGCGAGCGCGAGGTCTGCCGAATTGTGATCTTCGGATCCTTTCTGCATTCCGATGATCCGCACGATTTGGACGTTGCTGTCTTTCAGGACAGTGCGGAGGGTTATCTGCCGTTGGCCCTGAAGTACCGCAGGAAGACGCGGCAGATCGCGCGCATCATTCCCGTCGACATTATTCCTCTCAAGGCCAATGGGGAGGATGGGTTCTTCCTGGACGAGATCGAGCAGGGCGAGACTGTGTATGAAAGATGAAACTCAAAGATGGCTCACCTATGCAGATGAGAATCTAGCCTCTGCCAAGGTTCTACTGGACAATGGTTTGTACAATCCATGTTTGCAGAACGTCCAGCAAGCGGTTGAGAAGATGCTCAAGGCTGTTCTGATCGAGTCGCATCAGAGGCCGAAGAAGACCCATAGTCTAAATGAACTCGTGGGGATTCTGGAGGGCAAGGGCTTGAAGGTGTCCCTTACGGCCGACGAGATCGATTTGCTTGACTCGATCTACCTGCCATCGAAGTACCCTTTGGGTAATGTCTTGGCGGACTTCGAGGCGGATCAGGCATTGTGTCAGCAGTGTGTTGCCATCGCCGACCGTGTGAGAGACTCGGTCGCGGCCCTGCTCGGGCGCGAGCGGTGAACGAGTGCTTTCGATTCAGAGGGAACAGATGATGATGTCCGGAGATGATATGTGCCTTGCGAGACAGGTCGGCGTGGTGGGGATATTTCTGGTAATGCTGGCACTTGGCGGGTGTAGTACGGAGCGTTCGTTGCAGCCGGATGGGTTGCCGGGGGAGGAGTATCTCGTCGGTGGGGGGATGATGATCGATTGGGAGGCTCCCACGGCCGGGACGGTGTACCTCGTAGAGAAGGTTACCGGCAAGATCATTGAAACCCGCTCCGTCAAGGCGGGGGATTCGTACAGTTTCGCTGTCGCTTCGGACAAGCAGGCGTCCGAGTTCGAGCGGATGCTGGGGATCAAGTTTGCCGAGGCGCGTTTCCTGCTCTACTTTCAGCCCGACGAGAAGGCGGGCATGCGTCTGTAGGGCGACCGTGGCTTCGGGGAGTGACCAGCAGCCCGGAGAGGAGAGCTTCGAGACACGTCGTTAGGATCGTCAATGAATGTGAATGCGGAAGAGTCGAACGGGCGGTTTTCGGGAAAGTTCGTTGTTTTGGACGGTCCGGATGGGTGCGGTAAGAGTACGCAGAGCCGACTGTTGACGGCGTGGCTGAGCGGGCAGGGCGTCGAGACGGTGAGCTTTCGCGATCCGGGGACGACGGTGATTGGGGAGAAGATCCGCGAGATATTGCTGAGTCCCGCTCACGAGGCGATGACGACGCCGACGGAAGTGTTGCTCTACATGGCGGCGCGGGCGCAGCTCTGGGCTGAGGCGATCGCGCCGGCTCTGGAGCGTGGGCAGTGCGTGTTGCTGGATCGCTGGCTTTCGAGCACGTGCGCGTATCAGGGATACGCCGGGCAGTTCGGTATGGACAAGGTGATCGCCATTGCCTCCGATGCGCTGGAGCGTGTTTGGCCGGACCTGACGATTGTGCTCGACGTCGATTTGAAAACGGCGGCTGGGCGACTGGATCGCGAACTGGACCGGATGGAGCAGAAGGGCGATAGCTATCACGCGAAGGTGCGGGAGGGGTTTCTGAAATTAGCTGAGGGCCGCGACGACTTTGCGGTTGTCGATGCGACTGCGACGGCGGAGGCGGTACACGAGGCGGTGCTGAAAGTCGTGCAAGAGCTATGACGCGCCGCCGTCACGCGACTACAACGATCTCCAGGTGATGGGTATTCTATGTCATTGAAGGATATATTCTGCCAGGACCGGGCGATGGGTATGCTTCAGCGGGCCTTTGCGGGCGACCGTGCGGCGCATGCGTACATCTTCGCCGGGCTGGAAGGGGTGGGCAAGTACACGATGGCGCGGGAGTGGGCCAGGCTGTTGCTCTGTGAACGGCCGGTGGCCGTGGGGACAGCTGCCGAGCCCTTTGCCGATAGTTGCGGGGCGTGTGATTCGTGTGCGCTGTTCGAGGGTGGTTCGCATCCCGACTTCATTCATGTCTACAAGGAGCTGCGCGAGTTCACGCGGGATGGCAAGGGCAAGGCGGCGCCGGTCGATCTGCCGATCGATGTTGTGCGGGAGTTTTTGTTGGAGAAGGCGTCGATTCGCCCGATGTCGTCGACGCGGAAGGTCTTCGTGGTCAGTGAGGCGGAGAAGCTCAATGCGTCCTCGCAGAACGCGCTGCTGAAAGTGTTGGAGGAGCCGCCGGGCTATTGCACGATTGTGCTGCTGTGCACGCGGATCGAGAAGTTGCTGGCCACCACGAAATCGCGCTGCCAGACGATCCGGTTTGGGCCCATCGATGAGGAGCGGGTCGTCGGTAAGCTGGGCGAGATGGGGCTCGGGTCTCGTGAAGCCCTGTTTTTTGCGCGGCTGGCTCAGGGCAGTTTGGGTCTGGCCTGCCAATGGGCGCGGCTGGAATCCGAGGGGGCGGGGCTGTTCGAGGTCAAGCGCCAGGTCGTAGCCTCGGTGGCCCAGTTCGGCCTGCCTGAGGCGCTGGGTTTGGCTGAGCAGTTGGTCGCTGGGTCCAAGCAGCTCGGTGCGAACTGGGCTGAGATGGACAAGGGGGTTAGCAAGACGGACATCGGTCGGCGGGCCCAGAAGACGCTCATCCGCATCATCCTTTCGGCTTTTCACGACGCGATGCTGGTTCAGGTCGCGGGCGAGCCTGCCCTGATTCACGCCGATCAGGAGCGGGAGATCGCCCGTTTGGCCGAGCGGCTGGACCCTGAGGAGGCGGCCGAGAAGATCGAGGCCGGCTACGAGGCACTGCGCTGGATCGACGCCAATGTCAACGAGCGGCTAATTTTCGAGCGGCTGTTGTTGCGTCTGGCCCGGTCTGCTATAATTCCGGCAAAGCGTTAGTCCAGTGTGAATCTCCATTTGCGGGGCCCCCCGTTTCCCCTTTGGTGCAGGGTCTTCCCCGGTTAGGATAGCGGTTATGACGGATACGACGGCCAAGCAGAAGCCGATCAAGAGCAAGAAGTGTATGCTGGTGCGTTACGGGCGCATGAACAATCTGGGTCTTTTCGAGCATGAGGAGGCCCATATCCCCCGCACGCCGGCCCGGGTGGTGGTCAAGACGGACAAGGGGCTCGAACTGGGCCATATCGTCGGCCAGTTGAGTGCCTACAAAGAGGGTCGGTTCCGGTTCACCGAAGAGCAGATCTGCTGCTACTTCGCCAACAGCGACATTAATTTCTCGGGCACGCCGGCCGGCAAGTTCATTCGTTATGCGACGGCCGACGATGTGAGCGAGGAGCAGCACCTGACCAAGATCACCGAGGAAGAGATCGACTGCTGCGAACGCTTCGCCAAGGAGTTGGGGCTGAAGATGCGCATCATCAATGCTGAGCATATCTTCGGCGGCGAGCGCATCGTGTTCTACTTCATGGCGGAGGGCCGCGTCGATTTTCGCGAGTTGGTCCGCCGGCTGGCGCAGGAGTATCAGACGCGGATCGAGATGCGCCAGATCGGTTCTCGTGACGAGGCCAAGCTGCTGGGCGACGTTGAGAGCTGCGGCCAGGAGTGCTGTTGCATTCGGTTTTTGCAGTTGCTCAAGCCGGTGAACATGCGGATGGCCAAGATGCAGAAGGCGACGTTGGACCCGTCGAAGATCTCCGGCTATTGCGGCCGGCTGAAATGCTGCCTGCGCTACGAGGACGAGAACTACATGGACCTCAAGAAGCGGCTGCCCAAGCGGAACACGTGGGTGCAGGTCGAGCGCGATGATGGCAAGATAATCCAGGGCCGGGTCGTCGACACGCAGATCCTCACGCAGTTGGTGGTGGCCGAGCAGGAGGGGGGCGAGCGCGTGGCGCTATCGGTCGAAGAGATCAAGGTCATTCCGCCTCCGCCGCCCAAGCGGGACCGGGACGAGAAGGAAGGCGTGCCACCGCGTCGCGGCGGTTCGTCGCCACGCCGGGGTGGGGGCGGGCCTCGCAAGGGTGGATCTGGTCCTCGCCGGGGCGGGCCTGGGTCCCGCGCGGGCGAATCTGAACCTCGCAAGGGTGAATCCGGACCTCGTAAGGACGAGTCCGAGCCGACCAAGGACGAGTCGGAGCCTCGCAGCGACGAGGCCGGGCCTTGCGTGGACGAGTCTGGGCCTCGCGAGGATGGGTCTGAGCCCCGCGAAGGCGAGTCCGAACCTCGCAAGGACGGGTCTGCACCTCGCAAGGACGGGCCTGGATCGCGCGAGGGTCAATCCAAACGAGGCGGGAACCAATCGTCGTCGCGCAGGAGCGGGTCCAGGTCACGCAGGTCACGCCGGGGCGGCCGAGGCAAGAAACAGTAGAACGGTAAGGAAGAGCGATGCCCCGACAGATTGTTGTGACCTCGGCGTTACCCTATGCCAACGGGCCCATCCACATCGGGCACTTGGTCGAGTACCTGCAGACCGATATCTGGGTGCGATTCCAGAAGGCGTGCGGGCATCGTTGTTTCTACTTCTGCGCCGACGACACGCACGGGACGCCGATCATGCTCAGCGCGCGGGCGGCCGGGATCACGCCGGAAGAGTTGATCGAGGGAATCCATAAGGAGCATGCCGCGGATTTCGCTCGGTTTCACATCGAGTTCGACAACTACTACACGACCCATTCGCCTGAGAACCGGCAGCTCAGCGAGCTGATCTTCCAGCGACTCAACGAGGCCGGTTCGATCGCCAAGCGCGACGTCGAGCAGACGTATTGTGAGACGTGCAAGATGCCTTTGCCTGATCGCTACGTGCGAGGCACGTGCCCGCGCTGCGGGGCGACGGACCAATACGGGGATTCGTGCGAGGTTTGCAGCGCGACGTATCAGCCGAAAGACCTTGTCGAGCCGCAGTGCGCGACGTGCGGGCAGCCGCCCGTGCTCCAGACGTCCGAGCACTATTTCTTCAAGCTGGCGGACTACGAGCCGCAGCTCCGCGAGTTGATCGGCGGCGGGCACACACAGAAATCCGTGGCCAACAAGCTCGACGAATGGTTCCAGTCGGGCCTGCGGGATTGGGACATCTCGCGCGACGGCCCGTACTTCGGATTCAAGATCCCCGGCGAGGAGAACAAGTACTTCTACGTCTGGCTCGACGCGCCCATCGGGTACATGGCCTCGGCCGAGAACTACTGCGCGTCTCATGGGCTGGACTTCGATGAGCTGTGGAACAGCCCCGAGAACGAGTTGTACCACTTCATCGGCAAGGACATCATGTATTTCCACGCGTTGTTCTGGCCGGCGATGCTCATGGGTTCGGGATTCAAGACGGCCAACAAGCTATTCATTCATGGCTTCCTGACGGTTAACGGCGAGAAGATGAGCAAGTCGCGTGGGACGTTCATTCGCGCGAGCACGTTCGCCGGGCATTTGGACCCCGAGATTCTGCGGTATTACTACGCGAGCAAGCTGTCGGGTAACGTCGAGGACATCGACCTGGGGATCGAGGATTTCATCAGCCGGACGAATGCGGATTTGGTGGGCAAGTACGCCAATCTGGCGTCGCGGTCGGGTCCGATGCTGACGAAGAAGCTGGACGGCCGGCTCGGGCGGCTCGACGACGAGGGGCGCGGGCTCATTGCGACGCTTACCGCGGCGAAGGATGAGATTGCGAAGGGCTACGAAGAACTCAACTACGCCGCGGCGGTGCGCCGGATCAGTGCGCTGGCGGACGAAGCGAATCGCTACGTCGAACAGAAGCAGCCCTGGACGACGATCAAGACCGACCCCGAGCAGACCCGTACGACGCTCACGGCTGTACTCAACGCGGTGAAGGTCCTGGCGATTTACCTCAAGCCGATTCTGCCTGAGTTTTCCAGGAAGGTTGAGGCGTTTCTGAAGGTCGATGCGTTGAGTTTTGCCGACGTCGAAAGGACGTTGGAGGATCACGAGATCGGCACATTTGAACGGTTATTCGAGAGAATTGACGAGGATCAGGTAAATACGATGATTGACGAGAGCAAAGAGGGTCAAGGCCAGGCGGCACCGGCGGGTGAACCCGAAGCAGAGGCGGCGGTGTCTTTCAAGCCGGAAGTAACGATCGATGATTTCGCCAAGCTCGATCTGCGGATCGCGAAGGTCGTGACGGCTGAGCCGGTGGAAGGGGCGGACAAGCTTCTGCACCTGGTTCTGGACGTGGGCGGCGTGGAGCGGAACGTGCTGGCGGGGATCGCGAAGGCTTACGAACCGGAGCAGCTCGTGGGCCGGCTCGTCGTGTTCTTCGCGAATCTGAAGCCGCGGAAGATGAAGTTTGGCCTGTCCGAGGGCATGATTCTGGCGTCCGGGCCGGGTGGCAAGGACGTGTTTCTGCTGGCGCCCGACGCGGGGGCTGCGCCGGGACAGAGTGTTTCGTAGTCTCCTATCGGCGGTTCGGTCGGTGTTCTTTGGGGACGAAGTATGGAGGCGGCGGGGGCGGACCTCACGTCGCCGTTTGGAACCGGTTGCGTGAGTAGCCGCAAGGGTGTTAGAGAAAAGCAGCGATGAAAAAAGGTCTCGACGAGATTGCCAGGGAGCAGGGACGGTATAGTCCGGCGGCGTTCAAGTTCGTTTACGAGGGCCTGGGTTACACGGTCCAGAACGTCACGCAGGAGGCCAGGCACGTTAGCGGGCAGACGCTGTGCGAGGGGCTGCGGAAAATGGCGATCGAGAAGTACGGGCACATGGCCTTGTTGGTCCTGAATTCCTGGGGGCTCACGAGTACGCGCGATTTCGGTGAGATCGTGTATACTTTGATCGAGCACGAGTGGATGAGCGCCCAGCCTACGGATTCCATCGACGACTTCAACAACGTCTACGATTTCCAAGCCACCTTCAAGGAGCAGTTCGCCTTCTAGGTCGGCGCATAGGAGGTGTGCATGGACAGGTGCGGCCGGTTGCGATTGGTGTGTGTGCTGTTGGTTTGTCTTTCGATCGCCACGGTGGGGTACGGCGAGAGCAGGACTTTTTTCGTTTCTCCTGGGGGTAGCGATGCGAATCCGGGGACGGAATCGCGGCCGTTCGAGACGCTGGAGGCGGCGCGTGATGCGGCGCGGAAGGTTGAGCGTTCTGAGGGAGTCACCATTTGGCTGCGGGGCGGTGTCTATGAGCGCACGGAGCCTTTGTTGCTGAGCGAAGGCGATTCCGGTGCACCGGGGCATCCGGTTGTCTATCGGGCGTGGGCGGATGAAGAGGTGCGCATTGTGGGGGGCAAGGTGGTCGAAGGCTGGGCGCCGGTGACTGACAGGGCGATCCTGGATCACCTTGTTCCCGAAGCGCGGGGGCGCGTGCTCCAGGTCGATCTCAAGGCGCTGGGGCTGACCGATTACGGGCAGGTCAAAGGCGGGGGGCTCGAGCTGTTCTTCGACGACCGACCCATGACGCTGGCGCGCTGGCCTAACGAGGGGTTTGTGAAGATCACGGGGCTCGTCGAGCCGGATACCGTCAACGTGCGGGGCACGAAGGGGAGCAAGACGGGCAAGTTCATGTACGAGGGGGACCGGCCCAGCCGCTGGCTTGCCGAGAACGATGCGTGGGTGCATGGTTATTGGTTCTGGGACTGGTCGGACGAGCGGCATAAGATCGAATCGATCGATACCGAGAAGCGGATCATCTCGGTGGCGCCGCCGTATCACGGATACGGGTATCGCGTCGGACAGTGGTTCTACGGGATGAACATCCTGGCGGAGCTGGATGCGCCCGAGGAGTGGTATCTCGACCGCGAGACGGGGATTCTGTATTTCTGGCCGCCGAGGCCTGTGGCTCAGGGCCGGGCGGTCGTTTCGGTTTCGAACGGTCTGGTGGAGCTTAGTCGCCTCGCGCATGTGGCGTTGGAAGGGTTGATCTTCGAGGCCTGTCGCGGTACGGCGGTGGTGATGTCGGATTGCCGGCAGACGCGGGTGGCCGGTTGCACCTTGCGCAATCTCGGTGATTCGGCGGTGCGCGTCGGCGGGGGTCAAGAGAATTGCGTCGTGGGCTGCGACATCTACGGGACGGGCCGGGGTTGTATCAGTCTGCGCGGTGGCGACCGGGCGGGTTTGACGCCGGCCGGTCACGTCGCCGAGAACAACCACATCCATCACTACGGTCGCTGGAATCGCATGTACACCCCGGCGATCTCGCTGAGCGGGGTGGGCAACCGGGCTGCGCACAACCTCATCCACGACGCGCCGCATATGGCTATCGGGTTCAGCGGGAACGACCACATCATGGAGTTCAACGAGATCCATCACGTGTGTCTGGAATCGAACGACGCCGGGGCTATCTACTCCGGGCGCGACTGGACCATGCGCGGCACCGTTGTTCGCCATAACTACCTCCACCACATTGTTGGCTTTCAGGGCAAGGGATGCGTGGGCGTGTACCTCGACGATATGTTTTGCGGCACGCAGATCTACGGTAATGTGTTCTACCAAGTGACGCGGGCGGCCTTCATCGGGGGTGGGCGCGACTGCACGGTTGAGAACAACATCTTCGTCGACTGTCGTCCGGCCCTGCACATCGACGCCCGCGCGATGGGCTGGGCCAGCGACCATGTCGCCACCACGATGACCGATCGGCTCAAGGCGATGCCGTACATGTCTGAGCTTTGGCGGGGGCGCTATCCGCGGCTGGTGAACATTCTGGCGGACGCACCGGCTACACCGAAGGGTAATCTCGTCGCGCGCAACCTCTGCGTGGGCGGGCGCTGGGACGGGGTGCGCAAGGAGGCGAAGCCCTATGTCACGTTTAAGGACAACCATGTCGAGCGGGACGGGGTTCGCCTGGAGTCACTGCCGGCGCTGTCTGGCCTGGAAGCCGATGCCGCGACGGAGGTGCCCGGTTTCCAGCCGATCCCAATCGACACGATCGGCCCGTACAAGGACGCGTATCGCAAGGTCTTGCCTGCCCGGTGACGTGCTGCTGGGTCGTATCTCGGGCCGGACTGAGGTTTCTAGGGACAAATGGGCAATCGCGGCTATAATGGCGACGGATATCTCGTGCCACTCATTGCGAAAGGAGACGACCATGAGACGAGAGAACGCGGTGGCGGGACTTTGCCTGGTGGTCCTTTGTGCCTTCGGCTTGCCGGGCTGTGACACCAGCAGCACGTACCATCAAGCGGACGTCGCTGTCGTCCACATGAATGCCCTGAAGGCCGAGCTGGTGAGCGTCAAGGACCAGATCGCCCAAACGGTGCCCGCACTGAATCAAGTGGTCGAAGCGGCCGATGCCGATCCTCGAACGGCCTATGAAACGTTCAAGAGGGAGTTCGAGAATACCAGGCGGCAGTCCGGGAAGGTGCGCCACCGCGCCGACGACGTCAAGAGGCAGGGCCAGGCTTACTTCAGCGCGTGGGAGGCCCAGTTCGACAAGGTGGCCAACCCGGAAACGCGAGAACGCTTTGAAAAGCGCAAGACGGAGCTGGCTGCCCAGTACGACAAGATCGAAGAGTATGCCCAGCGGGTCGAGGCGGATTACGAAGCTTTCATGCGGGATCTGAATGACATCCAGCTTGTGCTCGGCGTGGATTTGACGCGCAAGGGCATCGAATCCGTGGCGGATCTCGTCACCAAGGCCACGCAGGACGCCAAGACGATCGACGGCTATCTCGATCAGTATGTCACTATCCTGGATGAGGTGACGGCCGAACTGCGACCGGGCCAGCAGTAGGGCCTATCGCTATTCCGCGAGCCGGGAGACTGAAGGTAGGAAGACGAAAGGACGGAGCGCGTTCTTCGTGGCGGGCCGGGGCATTTCTAACCCGCACTGTCCTGTGGCTCGTCAGGCTTGGGTCGAAGGACGGTGACCAGGAGGTGCGCGGCGCGGGCCAGGGTGGCGAATATCAGTCCGAGGACCCAGCCGCCGAGTATGATGGGCATACCGACGATGGACTCGGGAAAGCTGTGGACGACCACATGTCTGTTTGCCCCCAGAGAAACGAGCAGGCCCGGGATTACGACACAGAAAAGAAAGACGCCGGCAACGCTCAGCCCATAGAAGAGGAAGGCTCCCCTGGCGATGCTCTTGCTCTTGACGGTCGATCGAGCCGAGACAAACAGGGCCAACAGGAAAAAGATCGCTTGTCCGATCAACGCGAAGATGAGCAGCATCGTCTATCCCTTCTAGTTCTGTCGAACCGTGCAAACACGATTGGTGAGCGACGGGTCTCGGTTAGGCGTTGAGGTCATCGGGTAGGGTGATTCCGTAGCGTTCGGCGTATTCGCCCCGTTTGACGGCGGTGACGTCGCGCATGGCTTCCATGCGGGCGAGCAGGTGGGTGGGCATGCGTTCGTCGTAGCCGAGCTGGTAGCGGGTCGATCCGGCAAACGGCGCGCCGTCTCCTGAGAATCGCCGGCCGGCAATCTTCATGACCGTCGCCATGCTCATTTGCCAGGGCAAGCCCAGCTCGATCAGCCCCACGTGGAGGTAGGGCGCCAAGGCCCAGAACTGATAGACGTCGCGTCGTCGAAAGGCGATGGCGCGGCGCAGGTTCCTGAGCTTGGCCCGGTCGGCGATGCTGACACCTTTTAGGAACTCGATCATGTCGAGTCCGAACTCCCGGCTGAACACGTACTGGGGCGGCGCCTCACTGGCGGAGTAGAACCAGTAGTTCTTGTCGTACTCGGCCGGCTTGATCAGTCGCACGAGATGCGTTCGCCCTTCAACCAGGCGGCGGAGCTTGCCTTCGATGTTGCTGAAACCCGTTTCGCTCTCGAACTGATCGCCGCGAATGTTTTGAGGCACCTCGTTGGCGAATTTCGCCTCCATCTTGGCGAGGAACTCCAGCTCGGCTCTGGCCTCCGGGCGCAACTCGCCGGGCGACTGCGTGCCGGCCAGAATGGCATCAACGGTCTGTTCGTTCTTGCGCAGCCAGAGGTCATACTTCTTGCCCAGTTCCTCCAGCTCCAGATCGGTGGAATGCTTGTGGAAGCTGTAGAAGAATTCGTGACTGAACGTTCTGTACAGGGCAAGCGGTTCCATGGCTTCAGCGGAACACCTTCACGATTCGTGTTATCATGGCGGCACCCTATTCTACCATGCCGTCCTACCAGCCGTGCACCGAATCGTCGATCCGTCGCCAACCGTCGCCTCCCCCGTCACGTCCCACCTCCAGGGTAGGGAAATTGCCCGGTTCAGTCAATTCCCTTTCCGCACCGGTCTTTCGGGGTAGCGACCACCTGTTTTCGATAGCCACGTTGGAGCGGCGCGGCGGTGCGTTGACAGGAGCGAGGCTGGGACCTACTCTATAGGTGGGAAGAGTTGTCGTATGCGCTGCCTGGGGTTGTTTGAGGAGAACGCTGTGGTCGAGGGATATGCCTGCCGCTGTCTGTGTCGTTTCTGGTTTGTGTTCGTCCTGATTTGCGGCTGCATGGCTCTGGCGCGCGGGGCGGATTTGGCGCCGGCTCCGGGGTTTGGGTTGGGCGATGGCGTGGGACGGTTGGCCGGGAAGGGCGTCGGGCAGGTGGTCTTCGCGACGCGACTGGCCTATGACGATCCGCACTGGTACGCGAACATCGGCTACTACTGCGACGACGAGAACCAGAAGGCCTACGCGGGCAACGGCAAGCCTGATGAGAGCAAGCTCTATCTGCTGGACACGCAGCGCCGCGACGTGCGTGTGCTGTTCGACGGTAGGGGCGGCAGCATTCGCGATCCGCACGTGCACTACGACGGGGTCACGGTCCTGTTTTCTTACCGGCCGTCCGGGACGGATCACTACAATCTGTACGAGATCCAGACGGATGGTGCGGGGCTGCGGCGCGTCACGAACGTGCCTTACGATGACTACGAAGCCGCTTACCTGCCGGACGATCATATCGTCTTCGTGTCGACGCGGAGCATGCGCTGGGTGGGGTGTTGGATGACGCAGGTCGGTACGCTGTTTCGCTGCGACCGTAACGGGCGGGACGTGCGGCCGCTGTCGTTCAATCTCGAACACGACAACACGCCCTCGGTTCTACCTGATGGGCGCATTCTGTATACGCGGTGGGAGTACGTGGATCGCTCGCAGGTCGGCTATCATCAGCTCTGGACGATGAATCCGGACGGGACGGTGGTGATGGCCTACTTTGGGAACCAGCAGCACTATCCGTTGTTCATCGATGCCAAGCCGATTCCGGGCACCGACGATCTGCTGCTGATCGATTCGCCCGGGCATGGGCGTTCGGACCATCGGGGATTCGTTTGCACCGTCACGTCGAAGTACGGGCCGGACGACGGGCGCGGCGCGCGGCGTATCACTCGCCAAGGCGCGTTCAACGATCCGGCGCCGATCGATGAGACGTCTTTTGTTGTGGCTTCGCACAAGAATCTCGCGTTCGGCAACCACAAGGGCGAGGTCGCTGCTGCTCTGAGCTATAAGGGTGGCGCCAATATCCACGAGCCTGTTCTCGTGCGGAAGCGGGCGCGGGAGCGTATGGTTGTCGATCACACGGACCCGGCGCAGGCGACCGGACGTATGTTGCTGGCCGATGTGTATCGCGGCCGGAGCATGGAAGGCATTGAGCCTGGGCAGATCAAGAAGCTGCTCGTGCTGGAGATTCTGCCCAAACCGGTGAACTTCAGCGGGGGGATGGACCTGACGTCCTGGCTGGGCACCTTCATTCTGGAGCGCGTTCTGGGGACGGTGCCGGTCGAGGAGGACGGTTCGGCCTATTTCGAGGTGCCGGCCGGGCGACCGGTCTTCTTCGTTGCGATCGATGCCAATGACATGTCCGTCAAGCGCATGCAGAGCTTCACCAACGTGATGCCGGGCGAGACGCTGGGCTGTGTCGGCTGCCACGAGCAGCGGGGGCAGAGCCCGCCCTCGACGACCGGGGCGGTGCCCCTGGCGGCGCGTCGAGCGCCCAGCACAATCGCGCCGTTTGCCGGCCTGCCTGACGTGCTGGACTTTCGCAGGCACGTCCAGCCCGTGCTCGATGCGCGCTGCGCAGAATGTCACAACTACGACGACCCTCAAGGCCAGGTCGTGCTGACGGACGATCTGGGTCCGTGCTGGTCGATCAGCTACTTCACGCTGCTGGCGACGGGCCAGATCGCCGACGGCCGCAACGGATTGGGCGGCCAGAAACCGCGCACGATTGGCTCGTCGGCGAGTTCCCTGATGGCCAAGATCGACGGGTCGCACTACGATGTCACGCTTTCGGCCGGCGAATGGCGCACCGTCTGGATGTGGCTGGAGAGCGGGGCCCCATACGCCGGGTCGTATGCGGGCCTGCGCAATGCCGAAGACCAGGGCCGGCAAGGTTATGCCCACTCGGTATTCCGGTCGCCCGTTCTGAATCGGAGTTGTCGTCGCTGTCACGCGCCGGGCAAGCAGGCGCCGCCCTTGCCGGTGGGCATAACGGAGGAGGAGCGACGGGCGCTGGTCAAGGCGCAGGGTTTGGCACCGCACGAGCGTATTGTGCGCGACAGCGACCTGCACTTCTCGGCTCATGCGCTGGTCAACATGTCGCATCCGGAGCATTCGCCTCTGCTGCTCGGCCCGCTGGCCCAGGACGCCGGAGGCTGGGGGACGTGTCCGCATCGATTCAGCGGGACGAGCGATCCGCAGTACCAGAGCATGTTGAACCTGATCCGCCAGCGCAAGCAACAGTACGATCAGGTCCCCCGCTACGGTACGCCCGAGTTCAAGCCCAACAAGCAATACGTGCGCGAGATGAAGCGCTTCGGCGTCCTGCCCGCGCCATTCGCGCTGGAACGCGACCCCATCGACGTCTTCGAGGTCGATCAGCGCTACTGGAAGCTGTTCTGGTATCATCCGGAAGACGAGGTCAAGTGGCCTTACCTGCGCCAACTCTCGCGGCCGCAGCATCACTCCAATTCCATTCGATAGGCCTGGTCGCAGCGAGACGAGAGATGATCGGGCTGGTAGGGGACGAAGCCGTAGCTTTCGTAGAGGGCGATGGCTTCTTTTAGGACGGAGGCGGTTTCCAGGACGACACTCGCGAAGCCGAGTCGGCGCGCGTCGGCCAAGGCATCGTCCAGCAGCCGCCGGCCGAGTCCTTGGCCGCGGTAGTCCTTTCGCAGGTACATCTTGCGCAGCTCGCAGCTCCCGTCGTCCATTGGGTACAGGCCGTAAGCGCCGATGATGGCGCCGTTTTCGGTTTCGAGGACGCGGAAGGCGCCGCCTTGGGCTAGATAGGATTGCTCGATGTCCTTGAGGTCGGCGTCGGTGGTGTCGGGGTCGGGCTTGAGGCCGTACTCGGCCAGCGCGGTGAAGACGAGGTCTTTGACCTGCTCGCGGTCGGCGTTGGTGGCGGGTCTCAGTTCGGGCCAGGTCGATGGAGGCATGGGTCTTAAGAGGACACTTCGAGTCGGTTTTCGAGGTCTTCGTGGAAGGTGCCTTCGAAAGTGCCTTCGACGGGGCCGGTCATGAAGACTTCGCCGTCGTCGGCGATTTCGATGAGGAGCGTACCGCCGGGCATGTGGACGGTGATATCATTGTCGACGAGACCGAGCTTGTGGGCGGCGCAGGCGGCGGCGCAGGAGCTGGAACCGGAGGCGAGGGTGTAGCCGGCGCCGCGTTCCCAGATGCGGATGTCGATGTTGGCGCGGTCGATGACTTTGAGGATCTGGAGGTTGATGCGGTTGGGGAAACGCTCGTGGTTTTCGACGTACGGGCCGATCTCGCGGGCACGCTCTTCCGTGACGTCTTCCATGGGGATGACGCAGTGGGGGTTGCCGATGGACAGGCAGGTGACCTTGTGCTCGACGCCGTTGACGTCGAGGGGTTCGTCGACGACTTCGCGGGGGTCACCGGCGACGGGGATTTCGTTGCTGGTGAAGGTGACCTTGCCCATGTTGATGCGGATCAGGCCTGCGGTGTCGTCTTTGACCTGGACGGAAACGGTGCCGCCGAGGGTTCTGATCTGGAAGGTTTTCGATTGGACGTAGTTCATCTCGAAGAGGTACTTGGCGAAGATGCGCAGGCCGTTGCCACTCTTTTCGGCCTCGCTGCCGTCGGGGTTGAGGATGCGCAGGGCGGGGAGGTCGCCCTCGAAGAGGGGGCCGTAGAGGATACCGTCGGAGCCGAGACCGAAGTTGCGATCGCAGATCAGGCGGATGTTCGATTGCGTCATCGGCACGTCGCGGACGTTGGGGTCGATGACGAGGTAGTCGTTGCCCAGGCCGTGATATTTCTTGAAGTGGATGTCCATGCTGTTTTGCCTTGTGAAGTCTGTGTTCTCAATTGTGTTCAACGACCTGCGTTTATACAGGATTCTGGAGGGCTGTTCAATGATCGGGTCGGAGGGGGCTCTGGGTTGCTGCCTTCGCGGGACTGACAACCCGGGGGGTGCTGCGCGGAACGGGCGTGTTCAGCAGAAGGCTATTGTAGGGTGAGTTCGAGGAAGATGACGCCTGGGATGGGGACTTTTTGGTAGGGGGGGATTTCGCGGAAGCCTAGGGCGCGGTAGAGGTTCTTGGCGGGCTCGAGGACGGTGTCGAGGCGCATGCGTTGGTAGCCGATCTTCCGCGCTTCGGCGATGATGGCTTCGGCGAGGGCGCGGCCGATACCCTGGCGTTGGAAGGCGGGGCGGACGAAGAGGCGCTTCATTTCGCAGAGGCCGGGGCCGATTTGGCGCAGGGCGACGCAGCCGACGACGATGCCGCCTTGGCGGGCCATGAGGAGTTGGCCGGTCGGTGGGGCGTAGCGGCCGGGGAGGGCGTCGGCTTCGCGGTGGAAGTGCTGGAAGGCGAGGTCGAAGGGGAGGGACGCTTCGTATTCGCGGAAGAGCTCCTTGACGAGCGGGAGGTCCTCCATGGGGACGGGGACGACCTCGGCTTCGCGCCGGCCCAACTTGCGGGCGAGGTAGCGCTGGGTCCAGGGGCAGGCGTTGATGCAGACGCCGCAGATGGTGGCTTGGAATCCCGCTTGACTTGAAAGTCTTACGGCGGCGGCGCGGCAGGTGGGGGCGTCGTAGATGGCTTCGCGGGGTGTGCCGAGTTTCCAGTTTTGACCGACGATGGCCTGGGCGGGACAGCGGTCTACGCAGCTTCGGCAGGAGCCGCAGCTTGAGGTGTCTGTGGGGGCGGCGGTTTCGAGATTTGCATCGGTGAGGACGGAGGCAAAACGGAGGGCGGGGCCATAGGGTTTGGTGATGAGCAGGGCGGATTTGCCGATCCAGCCGAGGCCGGCACGGGTGGCGATGGTTTTGTGCTGGAGACGCGTCGAGAGGGCCACGAGGTCGAACTGTTCGGTGGTGGGCGGGACGGGATCGGCCTGGTGTCCGGCGTCCCTGAGAATGGCAGCGGCTTGTTCGCCAAGTTGGGCAAGCAGGGTGTTTACGCGGCTGTACTCGGCGAAGTAACGCGGGGTGGGGCCGTTGGTGATTTCGCGGATGGCCGCGGGGTCCAGGGGTACGGCAATGGAGACGGCTTGGGGCAGGCCGCCAGTCATGTCGGCGGGCAGACTGCTCACGTCGGCGAAGCCTACCAGGGCGGCGCCGGAGTTCAGCAGTTTCTGTTCGAGTTGTGAGTTCAACGATTTCACGGGCGGTCCATCTTAGTGTACCATTGACCGCTGTCAACGACGACTCCATGGCCCTCTGTGCGCAATGCCGAGACAGCGGCTGTAACATCGGCGGCGCGGATGAGCAGGTAATCGGTGTCGTAGGTGGACAGGGCGAAGACGCTGACGTTGGCCTGGGCAAGTGATTTCGTGAGGTTGGCGAGGACGCCTGTCATGGCGAGGTCCAGGGGGCCTTCGACCTTGAGGACTCTCCATCCTTTCTCCGCCTTGGCATCGCCCGGGACAAGCCGTTCGGGACAGACGACCGAGAGTTCGTCGGCTGTTCTGGTGATGCTGTAGAACGGTGCTTGCATGAGTTCTTCTGGAACCTGGCGATCCGGGCCAAGGCGACAGACTGCCATGCTCTCCGGCAGCAGCTGCAAGTTTAGCGACCTGTCTGGCACTGTCCTGGTCTCCCGGTCTGTCAGGCAGAGGCGAATGTCTGCGTTCCTGTGGCGTTGGGACAGATTGTCCGGCATTTGTTACAGATGTATAGGTGGTCACCTTTGGCGGTGCGGCTCTCGGAGTTTTCGCGGCAGCGCTTCTGCGTGACGGTCGAGGCGCCGATAGCGCGGGCGGGACAGGCGTCGATACAGAGCCGGCAGTCGTCGGCGCAGAGTCGATAGTCGGCCATCGGGTCACCGGGGAGTTCGACGTCGAGCAGGACGGCTCCGAGGCAGAGGCGGTTGCCGAATTGTCTGTTGGTCAGGAGGGTGTTCTTGCCCATGACGCCGAGGCCCGCCAGGACGGCAGCGTGCTTGAGGGAGAGCAGGCCCAGGCCCTGGCGGTTCATGGCGTCCCAGTACTCGTAGGGTTCGCTGGGGACGGGGACGGCGCGGAGGCGAGCGGTGCGTTCGAGGTTGTCGCAGAGTTGGTAGGTCAGACGGGTGACCTCGGCGAGGAGCACGTCGCTGGTGACGGTGTAGGGGATGGGGCTGAGCGCGTGAAAGGGGCCTTCGGGGAAGCGTTTGGCGATTACCACGACCGACTTGGTGTCGGGGAAGAGGTCTTTGGGGTGGAAGCCCTGCGGGGCGCGGTCGAAGCGAGCCACGGGGGCGATGCCACAGAGGTCGGCTCCGAGTTGCTTTGCCAGCTCTTTGACGGTCTGCGGGGAGATCATGGCCATTGTCCTTTCGCGACTTTGACGACCCGGCCCCCGACGTTGACGTCGATGATTCCTTCGCGGTCTTCGGCCTGGAGGCGGAGGAGGGAGGGGCGGTCGATTTCGTAGCCTTGCTCGACGCGGATGTCGATGCGGTCGCTTGCGAAGTAGCGATTCTTGACGAGGTAGGCGGCGAGGCAGCCGTTGCCACTGCCGGTGGCGGGGTCTTCTTCGACGCCGTAGCAGGGGACGAAGACTCGGACGTTCAGGTCGTTCTCGTCGCTGTAGGTTTCGGGGCAGAAGGCCAGGACGGCGCCGGGTCGTCCTGAGTCGATCCAGGTGGCGTACTTGTCGTGATCGACTCGCGCTCGTTTGAGGGCGTCGAGATTCTTCAGCGGGACGATGACGAACGAGATGCCTGTGGAGACTTCCTGGACGGGGAAGCGGGCGTCGATGTCCGCCTCGTTCAGCCGCAAGACGTCTGCGATCTCGGCCGGTTCGGATACAGGGCCGAACTGGGGTGGATTCTGCTTCATCCAGAGGATGTCGCCGTTGCTATGCTGCTTGAACGTGACGGGGATCCGGCCCACCTTGAGGTTGAGGTCGACCTGGTCGACGGGTTTGCCGATGATTTCTTCGCGGATTACGTAGGCTGTGCCCAGGGTCGGATGGCCTGCGAAGGGAACTTCGGCGGCGGGGGTGAAGATGCGGACATCGTAGCCACCGTCGCGCTGGGCGTCGGAGAGGATGAAGGTGGTCTCGGAGAAGTTCGTTTCGCGGGCGAACGTTTGCATCTGCTCATCGGACAGAGCCTGAGCATCGCGGAAGACGGCCAGTTGGTTGCCTGCGTACCTGGTTTCGGCGAATACGTCGACGATGTAGAAGGTCAGCGTTTTCATCATTGTGCTCCTGTAGGTCGTTGGGCTCTTACCAGCATGAGGCTGTCGCGGCAGTTGTCTTCGGATGTTTCGAAAGACGGCAAGAACTCGATGGTGGTGAAGCCGGCTTGTTCCAACATGCGGCGATACTCGTCGTCGGTGTAGGCTTGCATGGTCTGGGTCATCTGGCGGACGTTGTCTGTGGCAGCGTCGATGATGAAGAATCGCGTTGTCGCGGTCTTGGCTTCAGCGTTCCAGAGGTTCTCCTGGAGCCAGAGGTGCGGGTCGGGGGAGAACAGTCCGGTCTCGGCGGTGTGCCAGGAGGCGGGCTGGGCGCCGATCTGTTCGACGGCGGTGAATCGATGGGGCTCGAGAAGCAGGATGCCACCGGGGGCCAGGGCGCGGTGGGCCTTCTGTAGAATGGTCTGGGCGTCGATGGGGCGGAATACGTTGAACTCGCCGAATACGAACATGATGAGTTCGTACCCGTTGCCGAACGCCACCTGGCGGATGTCATCATGGATGTAGGTGCAGGTTAGTTGCTCGTGTGCGGCCTGCTCGACGGCGTGGCGAATTGATGCGGGTGAGAAGTCGATGCCGGTGCAGCGGTGGCCCAGTTTGGCGAGGCGGCCGCTGTAGAGACCGGGGCCGCAACCGAGGTCGAGGATCTTGGATGGTTTTCCATCGAGCAGGCGATTGTGGATCCAGTCGACGTGGGCATCGACGATTGCCGAGCGGCGGCTGGCGAGGTCGTGGTCCTGGGAGAGGTGCTCGCGGAGCATGCGCTCGCTGAATTCGGGCTCGTTCCAGGGGATCTTGTCGCCTTCGGTCCAGGGTGTCGGTTCGGCTATGCGTTTGACGATATCTGCTATGCGCACGATGCTCTCCAGTGGTTATTTGGCCTGCAACAGTTCTCTCATGATTTGTCCGAGGCGACGAATTCCTTCTTCTATCATGTCTTCGTCGGCGTTGGAGAAGTTCAGTCTCAGGTTGTGCGTGCCACCCCCATCGACGAAGAAAGGTGTGCCCGGGACGAAGGCGACTCTCTTGCCGACGGCGTGTTCGAACAGCTCCATGGCTGAGAGCTGTTCGGGCAGCGTTACCCAAAGGAACATGCCGCCTTGCGGGTGGGTGAAGGCGATGTCCGGGGGGAAATGCGCTTCGATGGCCATCAGCATGGCGTCGCGCTGGCTGCGATAGGCGGCGACGATGGTGGCGATGTGGCTGTCGACGTCGTTGGTGGTCAGGTAGCGATGCAGCACGCGCTGGCTGAATGAGTTGGTGTGCAGGTCTGACGCCTGCTTAGCGACAACGAGCTTGTCAATAAGGGGACGGGGGGCGCAGATCCAGCCTAAGCGTAGCCCCGGCGCCACGATTTTGGAGAACGATCCCAACAACACGACCTGGCGGTTGAGCCAGGTGCGCAGGGAGGGCTTCGGTATTCCCTCGAATCGCAGGTCACTGTAGGGGTCGTCCTCGACGACGATCGTTTCGTGGCGCCGGAGCAGCTCGGCTAAGGTAGCACGCTTTTCGGATGCGTAACTGATTCCAGAGGGGTTCTGGAAGTTGATGACGGTGTGGAAGAACTTGACACGGTGCTCGTCCAGGACGGCGGCGAGGCGGTCGAGGTCGATACCGTCTTCGGCAAGCGGGACCGGACAGAACTGGGGCTCGTATGCTGAGAAGGCCTGGATGGCGCCGAGGTAGGCGGGGCGCTCGATGGCGATGGTATCGTTTCTGTCGATGAAGACTTTGCCCAGCAGGTCCAGAGCCTGTTGCGATCCGCTGGTAATGAGGACTTCATCGGGCGAGACATCCAGGCCCTTGGTGTGGCGATATCGTTGGGCGACATAATCGCGGAGGGGGGTGTATCCCTCGCTTCGGCCGTACTGAAGGGCGGCGCCGTTGGATTGGGCCAGGACGTCCGCGGTGGCCTGGGCGATTTGGCGCACGGGGAAGAAGCGGGGATTGGGCAGTCCGCCGGCGAAGGAGATGATCTGCGGGTCCTCGGTGACCTTCAGTATCTCTCGGATGAAGGACTTGGGAATGCTGTTCATCCTCGATGCGTATGGGGAGTCTGTCACGTCCGTCTCCATCGATTATAGTTTCTTTGCCATGAATGCCACGACGAAGGGCAGGTGATCGAATGTTTTGGTGCCGGTGAGGACGAAGCCGAATCGGCGGTACCATTCTTTCAGTTCTGTGTCTTCGGCGATGATGCCGATCTCGATGCGCTTGGCGCCGAGGGTCCCGGCCTCTGTGAAGGCGTGCTGAACGAGGGCCGTGCCGAGACCTTTGGATCGGTGCTTGGGCAGGACGGCGAGGCGCTCCAAGTAACAGACGTCCGGCTTGGCTCCTTCCAGGGCAACACACCCCCGGACGTCGGCGTCTTCTTCCAGGAGATAGTATCGGATGCCTCGATTGATGTCCTCTTCGAGGCGGTTGATCGTATAAAAGGCCGGGCTTCTTGGGCAGTTCTCGGGCGTCAAGGCGAAGCGTTTGGCCACGGTGGCGCAGGCTCGGCGGATCACGTCCAGCAGCGTCTGCGTGTCCTCTGCATTGATTGGTCTGATGGTCATTTGCTGCTACCTTCCAGGCCCACGACTTCGCTTCGCCTCTCCAGGAGGACGACGTCGCGCCATCGGCCGTTCATTTGTCCGAGGCGCTGCTGGTATCCGACCATGCGGAAGCCGGCGTGTTGGTGGAGCGTCAGACTGGCAGCGTTCTCGGGGAAGATGCCCGCCTGCAAGGTCCAGTAGCCGGCTTGTTCGGAATCCTTGATGATCGCGTTGAGAAGCGTGCGACCGATGCCCTGGCCTCGTGCGGAGGCTTTGATGTAGACGCTCAATTCTGCGACGCCCCTATAGACGGGCCGGTGCGAGACGGGGCTGAGGAGGGCCCAGCCCAGAACGCAGCCGTCGGCTTCGGCGACCAGACGACAGTCCGGCGTGTGCTGGCTGTCGAACTGCTCCCAGGTGGGGACGGTCTGTTCGAAGGTGGCGTCGCCCGTGTCGATGCCTTCAGCGTAGATGGCGGCGACGGCCGGCCAGTCCGCATCGGTCATTTGTCTGACGGTTGTCATCGTGATGTCTTCCCAAGTCATTTGCAGCGTCATGGATCGATCCTCAGGCCCATAAGATAGGCGTCATAGAATTCGTCTGCCACGAGAAACTGGCGGGTGATGTAACCTTCTCTGACGAATCCGAGATTTCGGTAGAGATCGAGCGCTCGTGTGTTGTCGGTGCGCACTTTGAGGTTGATTTTGCGAACGACGCGTGAGTCCCTTGCCCACTGGATCACGGATTCGGTGAGGGCAGTGCCGAGTCCGAGGCCCCAGTACTCGCGCAAGACGGTGACGCCGAATTCGCCCTGGTGTCGGAAGCGCTTTCTGTGGTCGCCTGTGAATCCGGCGATGGCGGCGATGCGGCCGTCGATTTCGGCGAGGATCAGGACCTTGTTGTCGGCCTGGCGGTGGTCCTCGATGAAGGCACGTTCCTTTTCCTCGGGCCAGTCGAGTTCGCCCCGGCCCATAGCGAGGAAATCGGTTTGGCCTGTGACGACGTCCAGATAGGCGATGGCGTCGATGGCGTCATCGGGTACGACTTGTCTGATCGTCGCGGTGCGGCCGTCTCTCAATTGCCTTTTCTTCGTTTGCATGGTTGTCTCGTGTTCTTACTTTGTTGAGCCGTTGGCGCTTCTGAGCAATACGACCACACAGGCTGCGAGGACGGTTGCCGAGCCGAGGACCGAACGGACGGATACAGGTTCTTCAAACAAGGTGACGCCCATTACGTAGTTCAATACGGGCACGAGCATTCCCAGGAGTGATCCCGTGGCGACGGACAGATGGCGATAGCCCTCGGTCGAGAGGAGCTGGCCGATGGCCGAGGTGATGCCGATGGCGACCAGGAGAATGCCACCCGTCCAGCCGAGGGAGCAAGCCACCGTATTGGCCGGGACCACGACGATCCACAGGCCAATGACGCACTGGGCGAAGAAGATCGCGTACGAGGAATCGGTGTCGTGGAGTTTCTTCACCAGCACCAGGGCGATGCCTCCGAGCATGGCGCCGAAGATCGTCAGTAGCTCATACTTGCCCGGCAGCGCTAGCAGCGAGGCGGTGTCACCATTGTCGGAGGCGAGCAGGCCAATACCGAGAAAGGCTGCGATCATCGACGCGGCGTGGGCGAGGCTGAGTTTCTCCTTCAGAAATATGGTGCTGAAGATGCTCCCGAAGATCGGGAAGGAGTAGACGAGCACGGTCGCCTTGCCGATACCGAGTTTTGGGATCGACCAGAAGAAGATGAGAATCGCCGTTCCGCCGAAGAGACCGCGCAGGAAGAGCAGGGGGCCGTGGGCGAATCTGAGCTTGATTCTGCCGAAAAGGGCCGCGGTGCCCAGGATGCCCAGGCCGACAACGAACCGGAAGAGCGTGGTCTTGTAGGGATCGATATGGGAGGCGTATCGAACCAGGCTGGACATCAGGCAGAAGGCGACTGTTGAGGACAGCATCAATACGGCGCCCCGGCGCTGCTGATCGGTTGTGGCGAACTGGCGAAGCATCTTCAGGCACTCCTTTTGGTGCAGAGGTAGCCGGCGAGGAACTCGTTGCGTCGCGCGGTGGTGGCGATTTCGAATCCTGCTTTTTCAAGCAGGCCGGCCATGATCCAGTCGCACGTGCTGTACTCGGCGCGACAGTGGGTTTCCGATTCGATTTGGCCGCTGGGACCCATATCCGTGCTCAGCGTCCGGACGAACTTCTTAATCCGGGCTTCGTACCCGGCGACGTCGAAAGCGAAGACCACGTCGAAGAGGTAGAGCCGTCCACCCGGCTTGAGCATGGACGCCAGGCGGTGGAGGCCCACCAGTTTCCAAAAGTCCGGGAGATGGTGTAGGGCGGCCACTGTGACGACGGCGTCAGCAGGGGCGTCGTCATGCTCGTAAGTGAGGAATCCGCCTTGGTGGAACTCGACGTTGTGCAGACCGGCTTTTCTGGCCTTGCGGCGGGCGCGGCGGAGCATGGCTCGGGAGATATCGACGGCGTGCACGGTCTGGTAGTGAACGGCCGCATTGATCGCGAATGCCCCGGTGCCGCAGCCCATGTCGATAACGGTCGCGGTCGGTTCCAGATTCAGCATGGCGACGATTTCTTCGGTTTCGCGCCGGTAGTCCCTGAACGTCTGATGATGCGCATCGTAGAGACCGGCGAGAACGATGTTGTTGTAGTTGAGGCCGCACGGCTTCGTCTCGTCGTAGCGCCAAGCCGGTCCTTTGGCTGCTTCAAGCGTCTGGAAGTAGTGGTGGTAGAATTCGATGTCCATCTCTCTGACCTTTACCATGTGACACACCTTCCACGTCCTCGCAAAACCCGGTGTTTTGCTGGTTCTGTCAGCAACGAAAAAAGCCTTTCAGGGTCTCTTGTTCCCTGAAAGGCTTCGTCGGTTGATTCTCAAACGCGATGTCAGGTCCTTATCAGGGAGCACCCTCCTGCTTAGCGGATGCCAGCATGGCCGTACCGCAAATCCTGGTAATGGCCATGACAAAGCACGGGCGCACAGGCACCGGCGTCACCGTGTGACAGGTCGGATACTTGTGCATGTTTTCCCTGATCTGAACCATTGACACCTTCCGCACGTTTTGCTTGATGTTGAGATCATCGTATGAAAGGCGGCGAAGTGATGTCAAGGGCAATATAGACAAAAATGCATGAGATTATAAGAATTCTTGCGCGTGTGCTTCAGTCAATGCCATGCGGCGCGTCGTTGGGTTTCACACGCGCAGGTTCATCTGGTAGAGGACCGTTGCATGGGTGTGCGACGTTGAGGCGGGTGTCGTAGCGACTTCGTGAAAGCCGCACGCTTCGTACATGCGGCGGGCGGGCTCGAAGAAGGGATGAAGCGATGTGGTGACGCGCGCGGTTTCGAAATCCCGGGCGGTGAGTATGCGGACGATCTCCTGGACCTGGTGGTGGCCGTAGCCTTGGCGTTGATGACTGGGCAGGACGCCGTTGTAGCCGATGATGCCGTACTGGGGGCGTTGGCGCGGATCGTATGAGATCACTCCTACAGTTTCTTGGGCGACCGATGCGATGAGCGTGCAGGCGCCGATGGTATCGGGATTGGCGAAGACCTCACGGTCGAACCGGCGCAGGCTTTGCTCGAGGGGTGGGTCGAGGATTTCGGCGAAGCATGCGGACAAGATAGTATAGACGATGCCCGGGTCGGATCGGGTGGCCGTGGTGAACGTCAGGGCCATTGGCATGGGTTAGCCCAGGAAGGTGCGGATGACGTTGCCGAAGACGTCGACACCTTGCTGGAGGTCGTCGATGGTGATGTGCTCGTCGACCTGGTGGCACATGTTGGGCTTTCCGGGCCCGTAGATGACGATGGGGGCGCCGAGGGGGAGCAGGTGGGGGCCGTCAGTGGTGAAGCCGACGGCGTTGGTCATGTCGACTTCCACGGCGGAGCAGAAGTCCTTGACGAAGGGGCACTCGGAATCGGTCTCCATGGCTTCGACGGAGCGGTCGACGGAGAGCGTGCCCTCGAATTGGGGTACCCTGGTCTTGAGTTCGGCGAGCAGTCGCTCGACGTCGGACCGGAGACTGTCGTGGTTCTGGCCTGGGAGGGTGCGGATGTCGAGGCCGATGACGCATCGGTCGGGGACGATGTTCATCGCCTCGCCTCCGGTGATGGTGTTGACACTTGTGGAGCATTCGCCCAGGAGCGGATGGGGGTCGCACGCCACCTCGTAGTGTTCGAGGGCGTCGAGGAGGTGCTTCATGTGCATGATGGCATTGACGCCGCGGCGGGGCATGGAGCTGTGGGCGGCTTTGCCCTTGGTGGCGATGTGGAGCCAGAGCAGCCCTCGGTGGGCGGTGATGACGGAGAAGTCGGTGGGCTCAGGGACGATGATGCCGGCGATCTGGGGCAGCCAGTCGCGGTTCTGCATGAGTCTTACGATTCCGGCGCTGTCGGTTTCCTCGCCGGCGGTGGCGGCAAAGACGATGTCGCCCTTGAGGTCCTGGCCTGACTGGACGGTCCGGCATATGGCTGCGATGGCGGCGGCGGTTCCGCCTTTCATGTCAACGGTTCCGCGGCCGTAGATTCTGCCGTCGGCTTCATGGGCCTCAAACGGATCATGTTGCCAGGTATCCTCGCCCGGGCTGACGACGTCGAGATGGCAGACGAAAAGGAGGGCGGGTCGCTGGCCGGTCGACTTGACGTGGGCGATGACATTGGCGCGATTGCCGTCCCACGTGTCGACTCGGCAATCCACGTCGTGCCTACGGAAATAGTCGGCGATGGTTTGGGCGGCCGCCCGTTCTCCGTCCTGCGGCGTGGATCTGGCACGAACGAGTTGTTTGAGCAGGTCTTTCATCGGATGGCCATTATACCGCGTCGGGCAGCGAGATCAACGTTCGTTGCGGCAGAATGCGAGGTCTGGGCTACGCCTGTGCAGGCGTGTTAGAAATGGGACGCGAGGGGCGGCCCGTCACGAGGAACCACCACTCGTTAGATACACGAAAATACGTATATTCCGCAATTGACACAACCAGGGGAGACGCTAGATTTGCTTCGGGTGGACACCTGGGAATCTGGCCGCTTGGTGTCGCTATCATCGCGTGCGAGACTTGTTTTTCGTCCTCCAGGCGGCCGTCATCGCTGAGAGCCCAAGATTTCGTGCGGCAGGTTCGGGATGCGTTCCGTACTGATTCGGCCGGTTCTCTGTCGATCGGCCTGATCCATACATGGAGCATCACAAGGGAAGGAAGCGAGGTCTGTCATGAGTCGCAACCTACTTCGTGTTCTGGGGCTGTTTCTGGTTGCCATCTGCATCTCGGGATGCTCGACGTCGAAGCAGTCAAGCTACGCCAAGCCCACTTGGATTGATGACCCGGCTGCCCCAGCGGAAGCAGCTCCGCAGCGGGTGTACGGTGCGTCGTCCAATCCTAACGCGGTGTCGAGGATCTACCCGTGCGGAGACTGTGGCGACATGCGATTGGACAAGACCATGCCCGAGCAGGTCCAGATGAATACCCCGTTTTCCTACGCGATCATGGTCACGAACGACACGAGCATGACGGCCCGGAACGTGGTTGTGCGGGAACACGCTGCCGGTCATTTCAAGCTGACGAAGGCATCTCCTTCGGCGGTGGACGACGGCGGCGTTCTGGCGTGGACGTTTGCCTCGATACCACCAGGCGCGAGCCGCGTCATCGATATAGAAGGTGTGGCGACGGACGTTGGGCCTGTGATGCAGTGCGCGACGATGGACTTTGTCATCCCGGTCTGCGCCCAGGCCAATGTCGTGGTGCCGCAGATCACACTGACCAAGACAGCATCCGAGGTTGTGACGGTCTGTGACGAGATCACGCAGACACTGGTGGTGGCGAATACGGGGACCGGTCCGGCGCGCAACGTGATGGTGAAAGAGATGTTGCCGCCAGGTTTGACCACGCTTGATGGCAAGAGTCAGGTGCTGTTCACGGCGGGCACGCTGAATCCGGGCGAGTCCAGGCGGTTCACGGCTACGTTGAAGGCTCCCCGGGCGGGCGAGTACGCGCACAAGGCGGTGGCCACGGCAGACGGCGGCCTGCAAGCGTATTCGTCGCCGGTGACGACTGTCGTGACGCAGCCCATTTTGCGGATCACGAAGTCGGGGCCGGAGCGGCGCTATCTGGGGCGGCCCGTCAACTACCTGATCACGATCGCCAACGAAGGCAGCGGAACGGCCACTGACATCGCGATGGAGGACGCGATTCCGCGCGGGATGGAGTTTGTCAGCGCCAATCATCTCGGCGTGGCCAGGCAAGGAAAGGTCATTTGGAGTCTTCCTGATCTGCCGCCGGGCGATTCTCACCTTGTGGAGGTCACCTTCCGGGCGGATTCGGAGGGGACATTCACCAACCAGGCCACGGTGCGTGCGACGTGTGTGGATCCCGTCAGTGCCTCGGCGCAGACAACTGTCCGAGGGATTCCGGCCGTTCTCCTCGAGGTGATCGACGTCGAAGATCCGATTGAGCTGGGCAGCTACGAAACCTACATCATCACGACCACAAACCAAGGCACCACGGCCAGTACGGGCGTGAGCATCGCCTGCATGCTGGAAGACAATGTGGAATACTATAGCTCGGGTGGGCCGACGACGGCGACAGTCAGGGGTAGAACGGTCACCTTTGCTCCTCTGGCCAGTCTTGCCCCCAAGCAGAAGGCGACCTGGAAGGTCGTTGTCAAGGCCGTCAGGGCCGGTGACGTTCGGTTCAGAGTCGTTATGAACACGGATCAGCTCCAGCGTCCCGTTGAGGAGTCGGAGTCTACCGAGATGTATGAGTGATCTTCAGTCTTGCTGAGGAGCATGCGAATCCGTACCGGCCGCACCCTGCCTCGGATCCGGTTTCGGCCAGGTTGGTCACTGCGAGTGAGGATATCACGCCTTGCTGGGGATACCGTTCTTGCGCGTCTGGTGCGCACGACGTCTCGCTATCACCCATTGGGGGCGATGTCTGACCGTCGGCCAGAGGGGGGGGCATGTGAGAAAAATATCGCAAAAATGGATCAGGTTTTTGTTGCGACCCGTCGAGAGCCGGCCCATAATAAAGGGTTCAAACGCTGTCGCTTGAACGCTGAGGAGCATGCATGGGACCTGTACTGAATGGGTTGTTAAAACTTCAGAGTGTTGAGAACCGATTACGGGCCGCCAAGGCCAAGCTCGCGCGTTGCCGGCGAAGCGTCATCATCCAGGAAAACCAAGTTCGCAGTCTTCAGAGTGCCCTGGAAGCGAAGAAGGAAGAGACCCAGTTGACGAAGGTGCAGTCCGACCGCCTGGAGTTGGAGCTCAAGACGCGTGACGCGGAGGTCGCGAAGCTTCGGGGAGCCCTGAACAACGCCAAGACCAACAAGGAGTATGCTGCGGTCCTGACTCAACTGAACACGACGAAGGCGGACAACTCAAAGATTGAGACACAGATCCTGGAGTTGATGAAGGCGATCGAGGCAGACGAAGAGGAATGTGCGAACATCCGCCAGCAGATCGAGGCACAGAAGCAACTGCTGGAAGAGACGCGGAAGAAAGCCGATGCATCGTCCGGGGACCATGAAGGGGAGATCGCTGCGATCCAGGCGGAGTGGGATGCGGTTGCCAAGGACATCCCGCCCGATCCTCTGGAGGCTTTCAAGCGTGTTGCCGAGACATACGACGGCGAGGCGGTGGTGAGGGTTGATCAGTCGGAAGGCAAGTCGGGTGCGTACAGTTGCGGTGGCTGCTTCATGGGTATCACGGCCGAGTCCGTGAATATGCTGATGACGCGGGACGAGATCATCCGCTGCCCGAACTGCACGCGGATTCTGGTCCTCAGCGAGTCTGCCGACTAGTGCAGTGCGTCACGATCCCCACCCTTTCTCGAAGGAACGCCCGTGTCCAGCAAGCTGATTGTTCATACCGATGGCGGCAGCCGAGGGAATCCGGGGCCTGCGGCAGCCGGTTTTGTTATTGACGATGCGCAAGGCCGGCGCCTCTGCGCGCGGGGCTTTTTCCTGGGCAGAGCCACCAACAACGTGGCTGAGTATACGGCTCTGGTCAGGGCGCTGGAGGCGGTGCAGGCGCTGGGGGCCGAGGCCGTCGCGGTCTACAGCGACAGCGAGTTGCTGGTGCGGCAGATGGAGGGTCGGTACAAGGTCAAGAGTGAGCTGATTCGGCCTCTCTTCGAGCAGGCCCGCGCCCTGGCGAGGGGATTTGCGACGTGTGACATCGTCCACGTGAGGCGGGAGAAGAACAAAGACGCCGACAGGCTTGTCAACCAGGCGCTGGATACCGGTGGCGACGTGGAGGAGAGGTCGTCGGTCGCTGCGTCGGGACGCCAGAAGCGGTTGCGGCTGGGGGTGCTCATCAGCGGTGGCGGCCGGACGATGCTTAACATTCTGGACGCGATCCGCGAGGGTAAGCTCAATGCGGAGATTGCGCTGGTGATCAGTTCACGGTCGACGGTGGCCGGGGTTCAGAGGTCGCGGGACGCGGGATTGCCCGTGGAGATCGTCCGGAAGAGGGATTATCCGGATATCGACGCGTTCAGCCGGCAGATCGAAGAGAAGCTGGTGGCGGCTGACGTGGATCTGGTGATTCAGGGGGGGTGGCTATGCCTCTGGAAGATACCGGCACGTTACGAGCATCGCGTCATGAACATCCACCCCGCCCTGCTGCCAAGCTTTGGCGGCAAAGGGATGTGGGGACACCACGTACACGAGGCGGTGCTGGCGGCCGGCTGCAAGGTCAGCGGCTGCACCGTTCATTTCTGCACGAACGAATACGACGACGGGCCGATCATCGTCCAGCGCACCTGCGTGGTCGAGGACGGTGACACGGCCGATACGCTGGCCGCCCGGGTGTTCGAGCAGGAGTGTATCGCCTTTCCGGAAGCGATTGCCTGGTTTGCCAAGGGCCGACTTCAGGTCGAAGGCAATCGGGCGAAGGTCAAACCCTAGCAGCGACCGCATGGATGGGGGGATAGGCGTCATCGCTTGGAAGAGAGCCTTGCTGATTGGGTCCGGCCTTGTTGTGGCGGCGAGTGCGGCGGTGAAACAAAGAAAGCCGCGTGGTCGTGGGGACGCACGCGGCTTTGAATGGCGTTGTCAGGTCGGGCAGCTATTCAGACTTGATCGCCTCGACCTCGCTGGACTCGTCCTTCTCAGGCTCTTCCATCTTCTCGCCCTCGAAGTTGAGATGCTCTTCGTCCTGGACGTCGATTTTGATAAGGTTCTTGCCCTTGAACTGGCCGCTTAGGACCGCCTCGGAGAGTGGGTCCTCGATGTAGTGCTCGATGGCTCGTCGTAGCGGCCGGGCACCGAACTCGGGGTTGTAGCCCTTCTCGATGAGGAATTCCTTGGCTTGCGGGGTCAGTTCGAGATGCAGGCCATGCTCGATCAGTCGCTTGAAGACCTTGGCCAATTCGTACTCGACGATGGTCTGGAGGTCTTCCTTGCTGAGCGGCTTGAAGACGATCATGTTGTCGACGCGGTTGAGGAACTCCGGCCGGAAGTGACGCTCGACCTCTTTGTGGAGGACGTCCTTCATTTTGTCGAAGTTGGACTCGGGCGTCTTCTTGCCGAACCCGAACCCGGACTGATTCTTGATGAGTTCGGCGCCGATGTTGCTGGTCATGATCAGGATGACGTTCTTGAAGTCGATGCTGCGGCCGAAGCTGTCTGTGAGGCGTCCTTCGTCCATAATCTGGAGCAGCATGTTGTAGACGTCGGGGTGTGCCTTCTCGATTTCGTCGAGCAGGAGCACGGAATAGGGCCGACGTCGGATGCGTTCGGTCAACTGTCCGCCTTCTTCGTAGCCGACGTATCCTGGAGGGGCACCGACCAGACGGCTGACGTTGTGCTTCTCCATGAACTCGCTCATGTCGAGGCGGATCAGGGCGTTGCGATCGCTGAAGAGGAACTCTGCGAGCGCCTGGGCCAGCAAGGTCTTACCGACGCCACTGGGGCCGAGGAAGATGAAACAGCCCATCGGGCGGTTCGGGTCCTTCATGCCGCTACGGCTGCGCCGCACGGCCTTGGCTACGGTGGTAATCGCCTCGTGCTGCGAGACGACGGTGTGGTGCAGTTCGGTCTCGAGTTCCAGCAGTCGCTGGGTTTCCTTCTTCTCGAGCCTGGTTAGCGGGACGCCTGTCATGTTGCTGACGACCTCGGCGATGATCTCGGTGTCCACCACGCCGGTGGCCTCTTTGTTTTGCTCGTACCACTTCTTGTGGAGCTGGGTCTTCTCTTCGAGCAGCTTCTGGGCTTCATCCCGGAGGGAGGCGGCCCGCTCGTAGTCGGCGCCGCGTACGGCTTCGTCTTTCTCGCGCTGGAGCCGCTCGATCTTGGTTTCGACCTCGGTCAGATCCGGTGGCGGGGTCATATTCTTGAGACGGACGCGGGCTCCGGACTCATCGACGACGTCGATGGCCTTGTCCGGCAGGCACCGGCCTGTGATGTAGCGTGTCGAGAATTCGACGGCCTGGAAGAGGGCCTCGTCGGTGAAGCGGACGCGATGGTGCGCTTCGTAGCGGTCCTGGAGACCGCGGAGGATTTCCAGTGCCTCCTCCTTGGACGGGGGCTCGACGATGATCGTCTGGAATCGGCGCTCCAGGGCGCCGTCTTTTTCGATGTATTTGCGGTATTCGTCGAGCGTGGTGGCACCGATGCACTGGACTTCACCTCGGGCCAGTGCGGGCTTCAGTACGTTGGACGCGTCAATGGCGCCCTCGGCCCCGCCGGCACCGACCAGGGTGTGGAGTTCGTCGACGAAGAGGATGACGTTTGCTGCCCGCCGGACCTCGTTGATCACGGCCTTGATTCGTTCCTCGAACTGGCCGCGGTACTTGGTCCCAGCGACCATCATCGCCAGGTCCAGTACGACGATGCGCTTGTCCTTGAGGATCTCCGGGACTTCCTTGTTGATGATCTGCTGGCTGAGCCCTTCGACGATGGCGGTTTTGCCCACGCCGGCTTCGCCCAGCAACACGGGATTGTTTTTCGTGCGGCGGCAGAGAATCTGGATCAGGCGCTCGATCTCGCGCTGACGGCCGATGACCGGGTCCAGTTCGCCGTTGGTGGCCAGTTGGGTCAGATCCCTTCCGAAACTATCCAGGGCGGGGGTCTTGCTCTTGAGTTTGCGTCCGCTGGCCGGGCCCATCTTGAGGCCCAGGTCGCTGGGGGCATCCTCGACGCCGGCGCCGAGCAGGTTCAGGACCTCCTGGCGGACGTCTTCGAGCTTGAGCCCCAGGTTCATCAGGACCTGGGCGGCGATGCCTTCGCTCTCGCGCAGCAGACCGAGAAGGATATGCTCGGTGCCCACATAGTTGTGGTTCAGCGCGCGGGCCTCCTCGATCGCGTACTCGATGACTTTCTTGGCACGTGGGGTCTGGGGCAGCTTGCCCATGGTGACCATGTCGGGGCCGCTCTTGACCAGCTTCTCGACCTCCAGCCGCAGCTTCTTGATATCTACGTCGAGGTTCTTCAGCACGGTTGCGCCGACGCCACTGCCCTCTTTGACCAAGCCTAGCAGGATGTGCTCGGTTCCGATGTATTCGTGATTGAATCGCTGGGCTTCCTGGTTGGCCAGCGCCATCACTTTCCGTGCCCGATCTGTAAAGCGCTCAAACATATTCTTTTAGCCCACTCCAATGAATGTCCGTTTTCCTACGGCTGTTGCGGTCAAAGAGCTAACCTAAATCCCCTAGTTGGCGTTAAGTTATCCCATTTGGTGCTGTTCTGTCAACTCAGTGGAGCAGACAAAGTCTAACGTTCTCAAGTCAGCTACAATCTGGGATACTCGCACTGCATGGCATTAGATTATATGACGCACAGGACCTCCGTGTTCACTTGTCCCAGGGGCCATTGCCCCGGATAATGTAGGTATCGGCAAAATCCCTAGAGAACTTTCCCCCTTGATGCGGCGAAAGGCCATCTTCGCTGTATTTGTGGGATTGCCTCGATTCGGATTGGGCGATGATTTTCGGAACTTCCAGGTCACCGCCTGCCCCCCAATGGTCGGCGTACCAGCTGGTACGGAATCCGTCCGGCCCCTCTGCGACTCGTTCAGGAGACGGCGAGCGGCCGGTTTGTCCCCCCGAGCGGCCTACTTCTCGTCGCGGTTGCTCTCCTCGAGCAATTTGCGGAGGTAGGTGTTCTCTCGCCGCGTGGCCTCCAGGTCGAAGGCCTGGTATTTGATGCAGACTCGCAGATAATCGAGCAGCTCCTGCAGGGTATTGATGCTCTTCTGGAGTTCCTTGCGGTTGGCTTCGGCTTGCTTGGCCAGGTCGGCGAGCTTCTTGTGGCTGGGATTTGTGCTTTCGCCGAATTGCTTGACCAGTTCGTTCAGTTCACCTTCCAGGCTGGCTTCATCCATCGTAGTCCTCCTCAAGAATACTTCTGAATCACCCATTGTGTGCCTTACACCCCATGTGCCCCATTTTACCAAAACGGGGGTGTCGAACGAAGGGCATTCCGGCTCGTTTGGGTCCATTGGCGGCGATGCGGGGGCAAAAAGATGTTCGGAGTCTTGTGTCTGTCGAACATGCGGTCTGTGCGCGGTCTGCGGAGGGGGGCGTCTGTACCGGTTATGACGGCGTGATCATGAGGCTGTGGGCGCTATCCTTGCGGGCGTGGGTCGTTGAGTCGTCCGAGGAAGAGGATGCTGCCGGAGGGGTTGTCGCGGATCATGAAGAGGAAGGGGTGGTCGGCGCGGAAGACGGGTGTTCTGTCGGGCTGCATGGACGTCAGTCTCATAACGACTCCGGTAGCTGCGGCGGCCTCGGTGCCTTCCTCGTTGACGTCGACATAGGCCTGGTGGACGACGGCGGAGATGAACAGCTCGCGGTTGCCCGTCATGCCTGAGAAATCGGCCTTGCCCGAGAAGGCGTCTGTCATGCCCATAGCGGCCAGAATGTCCTGGAGGCCGAACTTGCTGGTCATTCGGAATCGGGGGATCGAGACGATGACCTCGCGCTGGTGCAGGTCGTCCAGCCAGGCCGAGAGGTTCGCGCCGGTGAGCTTCTCCTCAAGGTGTCCGATTCCGTCAACGGCTTTGGGCAGCAGGATGACCATCGACAGGTCGTCGCCCACATAGGGCAGTTCCAGCACCTGGATCTCGTCGGTTTCGGCGTAGCGAAACTTGTCCCTTTGGTTCATCATGGGGACCTCGGCCTTCCTGCCATTTAACAGAGTAAATGGCCGAGGGTGCGTCAGTTCTTCCTTGAACTGCCTGGCCCAATTGCCCTTGAAGTAGATGGCGTTGGTCAGGACGAGTCGGGTCATTGCGTCGAGGAGGCCGGGGCCGATGAGGTCCTTGATCTTGCCTTTGGTCTTCTTCTCCACCCAGGCGTTGATCTTCTTTCTGGATTTCTCAGCGGCGCTGACGAAATCCATTTCCTGGAGCTTGCCCTCGTATTCGGTCTCAAGACACTCCACGAAGGCCGGAAGGAAGGCGCAATCCTCCTGCGCCCACAGGGCGTTGGCGACGTTCAACTGGATCTCGCCTGCGTTGCCCCGGGCGTTCAGTTCTTTCATGAGTTGGCCGGCGAGCAGGGCGAATTGCTCTTGTGTCGGCGTGGCGGTGGCGCCGAGCTTCTGCCAGGTCTTGGCGGAGGTCGGCAAGCAAAGGGCAGCGGCCATTTGGCTCTCGGTGGCGCCTCTGGCCCCGGCGTAGGTCATGGCCAGTGCCGTGGAGATACTGTAGGGGGAGAAGAAGACGTTCCCTTCCTGGTCTCGCAGATTCTGATAGAGTTCGAGGGCGAACTGACTGTTGCCCTGAACGACGATATCGTGGTCCAGGCTCGTGACGGTCTCGCTCGGTTCCTGGCCGGAGGTGCAGCCGGGCGAGGTCGCGAGGACAAGCCCGGTCAAGATTGTTGCCAGCATTCTCATTCCTTCGTTCTCCCGAATTCAAGCATCCCTTCTATCATCAGGACGCTGATTGTACCAATTTGGTTGACATTTGTCTGCTACGACCGCGATGGTTATTCAGGTCAATCTCTTGAGCCCGGCTGCGATCTTCGCTAGGATGCGAGCGACGAATCTTGTGAGAAGGAACCTTGGCACGCTCCACATACAGATTCCCGACTTGTGTAAGTGGAGGCACGTGCAACCTGGGGGGCGGTCGGGAGAGCGGCGTTCATGGTCATTGCCGGCGTTTTCGGATTGACCAACCGCCGCAGAAACGGCCGTGCCAGAGGAACTTGTTCTTACTGAGCCTTAAGCAGAACTGTGAGGATGTTGCTGTGCTGAGTTCCAAGATCAATCGAGGACGTATTGTCGGGGTCATTCCGGCTCGATATGGCTCGTCCAGATTCGAGGGGAAGGTGATAGCGGATATCGCCGGCAAACCCATGATTCAATGGGTGTACGAGCGCGCCAGTCAATCGAGCACATTGGATGAACTTCTCGTGGCCGTCGACGACCCGAGTGTCCAGTCCAGAGTCGAGGGATTCGGGGGCAAAGCCGTCATGACAGGGGCGCACCACGCGTCAGGGACGGACAGGATTGCCGAGGTCGTTGAAAAGATGCCGACAGACATTATCGTCAACATCCAGGGTGATCAGCCATTGATTGACCCTAATATGATCGATGAAGCGGTCCGGCCCATGATCGACAATCCTGAGATTCAAATGTCAACTTTGAAGAGGGAGATAGACAAAGAGGAGTTTGACGATCCTGGGGTGGTCAAGGTCGTGGTCGACGATCAGGATTTCGCCCTCTATTTTTCGAGATCGCTGATCCCCTATCCTCTTCACGATGAAGGCTTACGGGTCTATGAACACATCGGTTTGTATGTGTATCGCAAAGAATTTCTTCTGAGATTGTCCAAGATGCCGCAAGGGTATTTGGAGAGGATTGAATCGTTGGAGCAACTTCGTGTTTTGGAGAGGGGTTACCGAATCCTGGTTGTCGAAACGAAGATGGATAGAAGGACTGGTGTCAGCGTAGACACACCTGAAGACATTGGGAAAGTGGAAAGACTAGTTGCCGAGATGAAAGGCCTGAACGATGGCTGCCAATAGAGAACCGATCGAACGGCTGTACCGTGGCCTGCCAACCGACACGAAAGAGATGTTCGATCGCGCGATTGCAGGCATCGTATCTGCGAAGGAGAAAGGTGGAAAGGTCGTTGTCGTTACCGGAAGCGGCCCCAATCTCCACGAGGGCATAACAACGCTCATTGCAGAACTGATCCACAAGGGCATCGTGGATGGCGTCACCACCAGCTCGGCCGTGATTGCCCATGAAATGGCGGGTGCTCTCGAGGAAGTCAAGAGAGTGGACGGCATACAACTCGGCTTTTCGGAAGCTGAGCTTCCCCGGGGCAACGTCTTCGAGGCAAACCTGATGCCGCCGGATCTTCTGGAACAGCTCAAGAAGGAAATGCCCGTTGATACCGCGCTGCTGGAGAAAGCGCTTGCCCTCGATGGCAAGGTCATTATCAAAGCAGCCGGTAATATGGCTTACCCTTTGGGATTGCGCACGGAGAATCTGGCCAAGGAGATACTGTTCATCGCCAAGAGCAAGGGCGTTCCTTTCGAGGAGTTGGCGGGCGCCGGTGCGGACGGTCGGACGATGCTGGGTGCGGCATACGCCAAGGGCGTCCCGATCCTGGTTACGATACCGCAGTTGGTTGGCGGTGGAATGGTCGGGTTGGCTATTGGAGACTCCATATCTCTCACGGAAAGGGCGGGAAGAGTTGCTCAGATGATGCAGTCTGCGGATGTCATCATCGAGTCTGCGGTAGCCCTTACTCAGGAGATCCACGATGGGCCTTTTGAAACCTACACGGGGCACGGTATATGGTCTGGCTGGGAAGGCTACGCTACGTATAGTCTGAGAGACAAAGTGCTGATACGCATCGATCTTGACCCGAGCTTAAGGAAGGCATGGGAATTCGAGAAGGACTCCGGTAAAGTCCAGAGCGCGATTGACGAGGGATTACCCAAAACCAAGCTTATGTCCATTCCCTTCCGGATGGAAATGTCAGGTTTTGCCCGACTGGAGAAGAGCATTCCGGTGGTGGCCGATGTAGGGGTTGCCTGGCCCATTATGGCGCATCGTCTAGAGCAGGAATTGGGAATCTCGCTTGACTTCATTTCTTACCCTCAACAGAGTTCCGAAGGGCAGGAGATGCGAAAGTGGATTGTGGAGAATGTCCGGCCGATCGTGAAGAAGAAACTGTTTCAATAGAACGGAGCGGAGGATCTTATCGTGATTAGAAAACACCTCTTTTGCCTGGCCGCGATCCCTTTCCTGCTGCAGATGTCGGGATGTAGTGGTGACGATGCGGAGAAAGACAAAGGGATTTCGGGGGACACGCTGCATTCGTCCGCTGTTGTGCTGAGCGAATTCGTGTTTGAAGAAGCTCCCTTTGCTCAATGTCACGCATCGACGATTGCCGAGACGAAAGACGGCTTGGTGGCAGCATGGTTTGGCGGAACCAGGGAAAGCGAACCGGACGTGAGTATCTGGATGTCCCGTCGGGGCCCCGATGGATGGTCGCCCGTGGAAAAGGTCGCCGATGGTTCAGAACTCTCAGGCAGGCGAGTTGCTTGCTGGAATCCGGTGCTGTTTCAGCCGAGGTCCGGGCCGCTCATGTTGTTCTATAAGGTTGGCGATGACGAGCCGGAGTGGTGGGGCGAATACAAGACGTCCGGCGACAGTGGGAAGACATGGTCGAAACCAACGCGGCTGCCGGATGGATTCCTGGGCCCGATCAAGAACAAGTCGATCCAATTATCAGATGGTTCAATTCTCAGCCCATCGAGCATCGAATACTATGTCGGCGGGGACCCGAAGGCCGAAGTGTGGCAGGTGCATCTCGAATTGTCAAAGGACATGGGAGAGACCTGGGAAAAGATCGGACCGCTCAACGATGGCAAGGAGTTCAATGCGATCCAGCCGTCAATACTGATCTATCCTGACGGAAAAATGCAGATTCTCTGCAGAACAGAGCGCGCAAGACGTATATGCCAGGCATGGTCCGATGACATGGGCGCGACGTGGGGCGACATGAGCTCTACAGAATTGCCCAACCCCGACGCCGGAACAGATGCGGTTATGCTTAGTGATGGACGGGCCCTGTTGGTTTACAATCACAGTACTTCAGATGGGAAAGACCGCACGTTTCTGAACGTAGCGGTGTCTGACGACGGCAGAAGATGGCACGCGGCCCTGGCGCTGGAGGACCAGGAAGGAGAGTACTCCTATCCTGCGGTTATTCAGACTTCCGATGGCCTTGTTCACGTTACCTACACCTGGAAGCGGGAGCGCATAAGGCACGTTGTACTCGATCCCAGACAATTTAATCTGAGGGAAATCCGCAATGGCAAATGGCCAAGGTGACAGAGGGAATCGCCATATGGGACAATTCGACCATATAGCTTTCCAGGTCGGCAACATGGATACAGCCATCCAGTTCTACGTTGAGAAGTTGGGTTTCGCCCTTTCGTCCAGAACAGTCGATCAGGAGGAGATGGAAGAATTTGCATTCCTTACCCTGGGTGATTTGCGATTGGAGCTCCTTAAGGACCTGAACCCGGCCGTTTATCAGAAACCAAGTATCAAGCCCCCGTATTGTCCGCACCTGGCCATCAAGACAGACGATCTGGACCGAGCCGTGGCCCACCTGAGAGAGAAAGAGGTCTCGATCATTCGCGGTCCCTTGGTCATCGAGGGAGAAGTGACGTGGGTGTATTTTGCGGATCCAGATAACAACGTCCTAGAATACGTTCAGTGGTATAAGTAGAAACAGCGTCGATCGAGTGGGGGAGAATTCGTTTCTGGTTGCCCGTACCCGATCCGATATTCAGGCACATCGGCTGCTCGAATGAAGCGACTTCGGGAACGAACACCACCTCCATTCCATGGGGTGTTCAGGGGGGAGCAGGATATTGTCCTTGATCGTGCTGCCGGGGGAGGCTATATGTCTATCCCTTTGCTGATCGACCGGGGTTTTGGAGATACTTCAATTGAGTGACGATGCCAGGAAGATAGACCTGATCATCACCGATTTGGGCGGGACGATGGTCAAGACGGACGACGCGATCATCGCGGCTGTGAAGCGCGCGGCTAGTGAACTCGGCATTCCCGAGGGGTATACGGACCCGGTGTACGATGTTTTCGGGACGAGTATCTGGGAATACGTCCACGCGTACCTGCCTGAGGGACACAAGGAGCGGACGGATGCGTGTCATGAGCGGTTCTGGGCGCTGTTTCCGCATGCGGTGCTGGACCAGATCACGCCTTTCGACGGGGTGGAAGAGGCGCTTGTCGAACTGAAGGGCCGGGGTGTGCGGCTGGCGGTGCTGAGCGGCTTGCACCTCGAATCGATCGAGGAGATCCTGGCGACGTTTCGTTTCAAAGACTGGGACGCGGTGCGTTCGTCGATGCCGCTGAAGGCGGCGGCGGACTCTCGTGCCCAGGGGATCGTGGCACTGATCGAGGAGTTCGGCGTGGCGCGCGAGCGCACGATCTACATTGGCGATACGGACCACGACGTGCGGCAGGCGAAGAAAGCGGGCGTGGTATCAGCCGTCGTTAAGACGGGCGGTCAGGCTGTGAAGCATCTTGAGAAGATCGAGGCTGAGGATCCCGAACACCTCCTCGAAGCGTGGCCCGGCCTGGTCGCGGTCGTTGGCGGTTGACGCCAGCGGCAGCAGCGGCTTGGACCGATCTGAGGGCGATCGGCTCAGCGGGCTCGTCAGATTCCCAGGCGCCCATTTCCTCAAGGACCCAGGTGATCTCGGCTCGGACTTCGGGATTGTCGTCTTGTTCGTAGAGTTCCAGTAGCGTCTCCGTGTCGCCCCAGACGTAGAGCAAATCCACGGCTACGATGCGGACGGGGCCTTCATTGCGATCCCACACCTGCATCAGGCGCCCGGTGTCCTCGGTCTGAGGGGTGTTGATGTGACCGAGCAGGTACAGAATCCACCATTCGCTGAGTCCTTCAGTGGCCAGGGCTGTCCGGGTAATCGTATCGCGGATCTCGGGTGGCATGTCACGGTGATAGTAGGGATAGCGCGGGTACAAGCGCCAGAGCATCCAGTCCCGCAGAGTGACTTCCTCGTTTCGCCCCGACAGGGATGGCAGATACGCGTAACCGTCGGAGGCGCGAATCTGCAGTTCGTTCGGATCTTCCACCATCCCCTGGGCCACCATCGTGATAGCCTCGGCTGACCCGCAGGCGGCCTCGGCGGTGAAGAGGAATGTGAAGGCCCCGTCAACGGTCTCTGGGGCCAGTCCAAAGCGGAACTCCTGTAATGGAGCGAGTAGCTGCGCATCCTGTGTCAGTGCGGCGCGCCACACGACCCAGCCGGGCCAGCCGTAAGGCACATACTCTGATCCCAGAATGGCGATCTCCGGTCCCAGCGGCAGATTCCTTATCATGTCCGCCAGGGTCTTGATGGCGGCTTCTTTCTCTTGGCGGGAGCCGAAACGCTCGAGCCAATCGGCGACCATGTCCATCTCCGCGATAAGGATCTGGAGATCGAACGACCATGGGTAGATCATCGGGGTCGGAATGGTGTCTGGGACTTGGACTTCGCCGAAGCGCTCCGTCAGGATCGGGCCGAGGCTTTCGGCTTTGAGCTTGATCAGGGCAGTGTAGGCCTCCATGCGGATGAGCTGGCTGTCGTGTCTGGCGCAGCGGAGCAGGGCCGTTTCGACTACCGGGTCCAGTTCATTCTCGACGGCGATCTCGCCCAGTGCCCAGATGCAGCTTCGCAGGTGCCAGCAAGTCTCGGTGTGCCTATCGAGTCCCTCCGATGAGAGGGTTCGAACGGAAGGGCCCAGCCAGAGGGGGTAGTCCTCCGGGGCCGGTTGCACGGTCTCGAGAGCCGTGGGTGATATTGCCTCAACCAGACTGGACACACCGACGGGGTCGCGCTGTCGACCCAGCTGGGTGGCGCCCTGAGCGATCGAATATGGGTCTTCGCTTGCGAGGAGCTTGGTGTAGTCCATTGCTTCAAAGACCAGGTCGTCCGTCATCTCTTCGGGCTCGAAGACGCGTCTCAGCTTCGTCAGGTATCTTTCAGATTCAGTGGTCACGTTTCCGGCCAGGATCTCCAGGGCCTGATCGACGGCCGAGAAGGCGTATTCGTCCGGGAGGGTCCGCTTCATTCCCCCGAGGATCTTGATGCTCCAGTCATCTCCGGCGAGGGTAGCCGGCTGGTAGTGGCAAGGGCCTTCGATGTAGATCAACTCCTCGACCGGTCCGGCTGCCAACGAGGTCAGACGCAGGGGATAGATGCATTCGAAGGACGGGAAGGTGATGTCCAGAGGATGGAGGGTTCCCTCGGCCAGGGCGTCGCGGGTGATTTCGGTCAGGGCATCGGGATGGATGCGCGCCGCGATCATCCACCACTCGTTGGCGATGTAGTCGGCGAGGATGGCGTCGGCCTCTTCGGGCATGCCAAACTCGTTGGCGTTGAGCCAGGCGATGACATTATCCTCACCGACAGGCGCCAGCAGGACGACGTCGTAATCTCCAATCCGCTCCCGCCACTCGACCGGGTCCCTATTCCTGCCGCCGGAAAACGTGGAGAGGCGCAAGGCCACGAAATCTGTCTGGGAAATATCGAACCAGCGTGTTTCCTTGCCCAGTTCCTCGAAGAGGTTGGGGTCACCTCGTTCGACGGTCGGCCGGGCGGGGACGGGGATGAGCCAGACCATCTCCTCGGCCGGGCCCTCGTACTTGGTTTGAATCACGAGCCTTTCTTCACTGCCGTCGTGGTGGATGTAGACCTTCTGCGTCGGCTGGAGGATGTCAGCATCGCTATTCCAACGGATGCGGATGGTGCCATCGGCCAGCATGATACCAGCGGAGAATAGGAGGACAGTCAAAGCGGTCGCCAGTCGGAATGGTCTTTTCATCGTATCGCCGTCTCCCCGCACCCTTGCTCGCTATTTGTCACTGGGCATTCGCACAGGCTGCTCCCAGCCTATTCCACACTTCCCGGTTATCGACGACAACGCCACCGTAGCCGATGCTATTGTATCTTTCTTGGGCACTGGTTGTCAAACGCAGCGCCGAGGCGGGCACAGTGGAGAGAGGGAAAGCCACGGCCCGGACCACGTTGGTTCGTGGTCCGGGCCGAGCAGTGCGATCAGTGACGCGGGCTGCCGTCCTGGAATCCGCCCCTCAGCGGGGCTCAGGATTTCTCAGGCGTCCTTGTTGCGATCAGGCGATGTCGAAGCGGTCGAGGTTCATCACCTTGTCCCACGCCGCAACAAAGTCGTGCACGAACTTCTCCTGGGAGTCCGCGCTGCCATAGACTTCCGCGAGAGCCCGCAACTGGGAGTTCGAACCGAAGATGAGATCGACGCGGGTGCCGGTCCACTTCAGTTCGCCCGTCGAGCGATCACGCCCCTCGAACACGTCTTTGTCTTTCGAGGTCGGCTTCCACGCGGTGCCCATGTCGAGCAGGTTCACGAAGAAGTCGTTGGTGAGCGTCTCTGGCTGCTTGGTGAAGACGCCGTGGGGGGACTGCCCGACGTTGGCGCCCAGGACGCGCAGGCCGCCGATGAGAGCTGTCATCTCGGGGGCGGTCAGCGTTAGCAACTGCGCGCGATCGAGCAACAGGTGCTCAGCCCCTACGCTGAACTTGGCCTTGAGGTAGTTGCGGAATCCGTCTGCTTTCGGTTCGAGTACGGTAAATGAGGCCGCGTCGGTTTGGTCCTGCGACGCATCCGTGCGTCCCGGCGTGAAGGGAACGGTCACGGCGTGACCGGCGTCCTTCGCGGCCTGTTCCACAGCAGCGCAGCCGCCCAGAACGATCACGTCGGCGAGCGAGACCTTCTTGCCGCCGGACGACGCGCTGTTGAAGTCCTTCTGGATGCCCTCGAGCGTCTTCAGCACGGTCTTCAACTGGTCTGGCTGGTTGACGGCCCAATCCTTCTGCGGCGCGAGACGGATGCGTGCCCCGTTCGCTCCGCCGCGCTTGTCGGATCCGCGGAACGTGGACGCCGAGGCCCAAGCGGTCAAGACCAGTTGGGAGACTGACAGTCCCGAAGCCAGGATCTTGCCCTTGAGTGCGGTGATGTCCTTCTCGTCGATCAGCTTGTGATCGACGTCGGGCACCGGGTCCTGCCAGATCAGGTCCTCGGCCGGGACCTCCGGGCCGAGATAGCGCGAGCGGGGGCCCATGTCACGGTGGGTCAGCTTGAACCACGCCCGGGCGAAGGCGTCCTCGAATTCTTCGGGGTTGTCCAGGTAGTGCCGCGCGATCGGCTCGTAGATCGGATCGAACCTAAGCGAGAGGTCTGCCGTGGTCATCATCGGCCGGTGCTTCTTCGACGGGTCGTGCGCGTCAACCACCATGTCCTCTTCGTCCACGTCCTTGGCCAGCCACTGCTGTGCGCCGGCCGGGCTTTTGAGAAGCTCCCACTCGTACTTGAACAGCACCCTTAGATAGCCCATGTCCCATTTGGTCGGGTCCGGCTTCCAGGCGCCTTCGATGCCGCTGCCGATCGTATCGCCGCCTTTGCCGCTGCCGAAGCTGCTCTTCCAGCCGAGCCCCATCTCCTCGATGGGAGCCGCTTCGGGCTCGGGCCCCACGTGGGTCGCCGGACCGGCACCATGACACTTGCCGAAGGTGTGCCCGCCGGCCACGAGCGCCACAGTCTCTTCGTCGTTCATGGCCATGCGCGCGAAGGTTTCGCGGACGTCACGACCGGAGGCGACCGGGTCCGGGTTGCCGTCCGGGCCTTCGGGGTTGACATAGATCAGACCCATCTGCACGGCCGCCAGGGGGTTGTCCAGATCCCGATCGCCGGAATAACGGCTCTTGGGCTTGTCGCTCGTCGCCAGCCATTCCTCTTCGGCACCCCAGTAGACGTCCTCTTCCGGCTCCCAGATATCCTCGCGCCCGCCGCCGAAGCCGAAGGTCTTGAATCCCATCGACTCCAGCGCGCAGTTGCCGGCCAGGATCATCAGGTCGGCCCAGGACAGCTTGCGACCGTATTTCTGTTTGATCGGCCAGAGCAGTCTGCGCGCCTTGTCGAGATTCACGTTGTCCGGCCAACTGTTGAGCGGCGCAAAACGCTGGTTTCCGGAACCTCCTCCCCCGCGGCCGTCGCCCATGCGGTAGGTGCCCGCACTGTGCCACGCCATGCGGATGAAGAGCCCCCCATAGTGACCCCAATCGGCCGGCCACCAGTCCTGGGAGTCGGTCATCAGCGCATAGAGGTCCTTCTTCACCGCCTTCAGGTCGAGCGTTTTGAATTCCTTGGCGTAGTTGAACGCCTCGCCCAGGGGATTGCTGAGGTTCGAGTGTTGATGAAGAACCTTGAGGTTCAACTGGTTCGGCCACCAGTCTCGATTTGACCTGCCGCCGCCGGCCGTGGGATTGCTTGTCCTGCCCGTTACCGGGCACTTGCTTTCGTCATTCATGAGGTTGTCTCCTTTCGTCGTCTGAACTGATGCATAGCGCCGCTATGAACCGAAATTCTCTGGATCGCTTCTGATCAACGACCGCCATCATCGGAGGTGACCTCCGACGTGGGGTCCCCCTTTATCCCTAATAGATACTAACTCGTATTGCTTCCTAACTAACAGCTACAAAACGCATTCGCGTCCTTCGTGAGTCTATCTGCTACTTCTTGCCTCGCGCGCAGGTCGAGCAGATCCCGCGCAGTTGTACGTGGGATGATTCAACCCGTCCAAGCGTCGCTACGGATTTCGGAATGGGCAGCTCGTCGAGCTTCTCACTGTAGAAGTCGCGAACCAGGCCGCATTCCGTGCAGACGAAATGGTGGTGCCGATCCATGTTGGCATCGTAGCGTCCCTTGCTGGAGAGGACCTCGGCCTTGCGGACCAAGTCCTGCTCTTCCAGGGTCGCCAGGGTACGATACACGGTATCGCGGGAGATCGCGGGCACGCGCTTCCGGACGCTCTGGTAGAGCGTCTCGGCGTCCGGGTGGTCCTCGGCGCCCGCCAGTTCGCGAAACACTTCCATCCGCTGGTGGGTGACCTTCATGCCGTTTTGCCGACAGGTCTCGGTAAAACGCCGCATGCGCCGCTCGATCTCGACCTTCGATATCGCCATCCCAGTCTTTCGTAAATAGGAATTATTACGATTAAGGAATCTTAGGCAAGTCCATGTTCGTGTGTCAACCACAAAATGTTGGAAATTGAGTGGAAGACAGATTGTTGGTCCTCTGTGTACGGAAACCGCTGAGAATCCTTTTGTATGGGGATTTGCCAGCGATATAATACAGAGTAGGAAGGACTGGCATTGAACATTGCCTACTACTGCCGTGGAGCGAGCATGGATCAGGAAGCTGAGCAGGGTCCCGAGCGAGAAGCGTTTGATGCTTATTGTCTAATTCTTGGGTTCACAGGTTCTCTCGGTAGCGGCTGTACCTTTCTGGCTGAGGGAGTTGCAGATAAGCTTGGAGAGCACGGACACTACTACCGGCTTTCCAGGTCTCTCAGAGAAGAGGCCGAGAAAAGGAGGATTGAGCCTACGGTGTCGAATCTTCAAACTCTTGGGGATACGATACGTCTCGAACAAGGGAACTCCATTCTGGCAAAACGATGTCTGGATAAGATCAAAACAGAGGATCAAGAGTCGAGGTTCACGGAAAAGGATGACACGGTCCTTCTGATCGACGGCATCAAGAATGGTGGAGAGGTCAAGTACCTTCGCCAGTTTCCGAATTTCTACTTAATCTCCGTGCATGCCGACCAGAGCATCCGACAGGAACGCTTGGTTGGAGACAGCGCGCCCGAAACCAGATTCAAGACAAAGGAGGAGTTCCTTCTCGCCGACCGGCGAGATGAGCAAGAAGACTTACCGCATGGGCAGGAGATCAAGAGGTGTAATTATCTGGCAGACATCATTGTCAACAACATCACGTCTTTGCCACCTGCGAAACAGAGGGAGCGGGATGAGTTCTTCAATGCGTTTATCAACGACTACATCTATCCCATGCGTAAGATTCGCAAGGGAGAGGAAGCCCATGACAGACCGCCGAAGATGGAAGAAACGCTTATGACGATGGCCTATTGCGCGAGCAAGCGTTCCAGTTGTCTCAAGCGGAAGGTCGGTGCTGTTATTGCCTACATACGGAAAATCAAGGACGTCTATCCAAATGCCAACCATGAGAGTGGGGAGAAAGATCTCCCGTTTCAGATCGTGTCATCGGGATACAATGATGTACCGGCAGGTATCGCATGTGTTTTTTCGGAGTGGCAAGGATGTTATCGGGACAGCCTCTTGGAGAGTCATGCAAGAATAGTCAAAGCGTGCCCTAATTGTGGTGAGAAGTTGCCTGACATGATTGCATGTGCCCACTGTGGAACTGAGCACGGTATACGCGCGCTTCAATGTGAGATGTGCCGCGGCGATCTGCTTGCCGATTATGAATGTGCAAAATGTGAGTTCAAGGTCTTCAGCGTATGTCTTCCCGGCAAAGAGGCTGCTCCTGGGAAGCTCTTGGATATGTGCAGAGCTTTGCACGCAGAGGAGAACGCCATTCTCGGACTGTCCGGTATCAGCAAGGGCGGTGTGGGCGAATTGGTGTTGTACACGACGACATTTCCGTGCAATTTGTGCGCGAACAAAATCATTGCCGCTGGCATCAGGACGGTGTATTATGCCGAACCGTACACTATGAAGGAGTCCAGAGAGTTGCTGGAGAAATGCGGCGTCAAGGTCGAGAAGTTCGAGGGGATCAAGAGTAGTGCGTACTTTCGGCTCTATGCGTAAGGAGGACGATTATGAAAGATGACCGGGGAGAGGCGAAGAAGTCGGTTAATGTACAGATTGATAAGAAAGTAGAAAAGGGCGCGAAGACAGTGGTTGTCAGGAAATCCGTCAGTATGCCCAATCCCGTGAAAGGCTTGAAGTTGTCTTTGTATCCGATGACCAAGCAACACTAGGTTGGTGCTATTGCGTTTCGAGTCATCATGGTCCGGGTAACGTCACGTTGCCCGGGCTGTCGTCGTTTCTGGAGCCGTTTGAGTTGCCTGGGGTAGCTGGCAATGCTCTTAGCCAGTCATCGAGCGCCACGAGTGCATTGCTATGCTGCGGTCACTTCTTCAGGTGTTGGCGGCGATGGACTCGAGGTGCTCCCAGCGTTCGAAGGCTTCGGTGTGTTGGGCTTCTAGGTCGGCCAGTCGCTTCTTGGCGGCCACGACGTTGTCCTGGTTGCGATAGAACGCCGAATCGGCGAGCTGGTTGTGGAGGACTTCCAGGTCGGCTTCCAGGGATTCGATCAGGGCCGGCAGGGCCTCCAGTTCCCTGGTCTCCTTGAACGAGAGCCGTCGCGGTTGGGCCGCCTTGCGCGTGTCCTTGTAGAGCTTCTTCTTGTCGACCTTGGGTCTTTCCGGCTCGGGCGGCGTCTGGTCTTGCTGTTCGAGCCAATCGTTATAGCCGCCGACGTACTCGGTGACGGTTCCGCCGGCTGAGAAGACCAGGGTGCTGGTGACGACGTTGTCGAGGAAGGCCCGGTCGTGGCAGATCAACAGCAGCGTTCCCTTGAAGTTGACCAGCAGCTCTTCGAGCAGTTCGAGCGTCTCACTGTCCAGGTCGTTGGTCGGTTCGTCCAGGACCAGCAGGTTGGCCGGCTGGGTGAAGAGCTGTGCCAGGAGCAGTCGGTTTCGCTCTCCGCCAGAAAGGTAGCGGACGCGTGTCTTGGCTCGCTCGGGCGTGAAGAGGAAGTCCTGGAGATAGGCGATGATGTGTTTGCTCTTGCCATCGACGGTGACGGTGTCCCCATTGGGCTGCACGTTCTCCCAGACTGTCTTGTCCTCGTCGAGTTGCCTTCGCAACTGATCGAAGTAGGTGATCGACAGTTGTGTTCCGTGCCGGACGGTGCCGGCCTGCGGGGCCAACTCTCCCAGCAGCAGGCGAACCAACGTTGTTTTCCCACAGCCATTGGGCCCGATGATGCCAATCTTGTCGCCTCGGGTTATCAGGGCGCTGAAATCCTTGATCAGCGGGGTTTCGTCGTAGTTGTAGCTTACGTCTTTGGCTTCCAGCACGAGTGTGCCTGATCCCTGGGCCTCGGCCAGCCGCAGGGTCGCGGTCCCCAGTTTCTCGCGACGGGCTTTGCGCTCGGCTCGCATCTTCAGCAGGGCTCGCACGCGCCCCTCGTTGCGCCGGCGCCGGGCCTTGATGCCTTGCCGAATCCAAATCTCCTCCTGGGCCAGCTTCTTGTCGAACCCCCTCCACTCCTTCTCCTGCGCGTCCAATGCGTCCTGTTTTCTTTCCAGGAACGTGTCGTAGTCGCACGACCAGTCGAACAGCCGGCCCCGGTCGATCTCGATGATCCGCGTGGCCAGCTTCCTCAATAGCATGCGGTCGTGGGTGACGAACAGCAAGGTTTTGCCCAGCCCGAGCAAATACGTCTCGAGCCAGGCGATCGAATCGATATCCAGATGGTTCGTTGGCTCGTCCAACAGCAAGAGATCGGGCTCGGAGACCAACGCGGCTGCCAGCAGGACGCGCCGTTTCTGCCCGCCGGAGAGGGTGCGGTAGTCCCAGTCGGCGTCTAGCGACATGCGCGAGGTTATGGATGCAATCTCCTCCAGGACCGACCAGGCCCGATGGGCATCTAATTGTTCGTGCAACTGGTTGAGGCGGCTATGATTCGGGTCGGGGTGTTGGGCCAGACGCGCTTCTTCCCGGTGATAGCGCAGCAGCAACTCACCCCGCTGGCCCAGGCCCCGGGCGATGACCTCAAAGACCGAGCCATCCACATCGCGCGGGATCATCTGCGAGAAGTATGCGACTTGCAGGTCCGCTTCCTTGTGGACGGTCCCCGCGTCAGGAGTGACCTGTCCGGCCAGGATCTTCATCAACGTCGATTTGCCCGTGCCGTTGCGGCCCAGCAGGCAGATCCGCTCCTGCTTCTCGATCTGAAGATTGATGCCGTCCAGCAGGGCGGGCCCGCCAAAGGCGATACTGATGTCTTGCAGCGATACGAAAGCCATATTCGGGGAAGTCCCGCATTATTTCGATTCCATCGTTCGGTCAAGGACCACACAGACGCCCCATGGTAACGAGCAGACGGCTGGAACTCAATTCTGATGTCGCCGTGGTAGGGCGGGTATGGCGGGTCGGTGGCAGGGTCTGGCGATTTTCGGGCGGGAATGGGGGTTGACTTCGGGGGGCGAGGGACATAGACTCAACGGTTTGTTTTTGTGCGAATTTGAAGGAATCCTGGCGTGCAAGAGGCGATTGCCAAGGCTGGTGCCCTCATCGAGGCGATGGAGTACATCCGCGATTTTCGCGGGCGTGTGGTCGTCGTCAAGCTGGGGGGCAGCGTGCTGGACGACCCGGTGGCGCAGAAGAATCTGCTGACCGACGTGGCGTTCATGGCAACGGTGGGGATGCGCCCGATCATCGTCCACGGGGGCGGCAAGGCCATTACTCGCGCCATGAACGAGGCGGGTCTGGAACCGGTCTGGGTGCAGGGCCGTCGCTACACGGACAAGCGGACGCTGAATATCGCCGAGCACACGCTCGTGCAGAAGATCAACACGCCGATCTGCCAGACGCTGGAGGGGCTGGGGTGCGACGTGATGGGCCTGCACTCGCTGAGCAGTTGCGTGTTGCTGGCCGAGACACTGCGCCTGGAGGGCGAGGAGGGACGTAAGCTGGACCTGGGGTTGGTGGGCAAAGTCGTTGAGGTCAACGGCAAGCTGCTCAATACGCTTTGTGCCGACGGGGCGATTCCGGTGATTGCCTCGGTTGCCATCGACCGAGGCGGCGGCAAGCTCAACGTCAACGCCGACAGCGCCGCCGGTAAGGTGGCTGCGGCCGTGGTGGCCGAGAAGCTGGTGATGGTCAGTGACACGCACGGTATCCGTCGGGATATCAACGATCCGGAGAGCTGGATCAGCAGCCTGGACGAGGCGCAGATCAAGGAGATGATCGAAGCCGGCGTGATTACCGACGCGATGTTCCCCAAGGTCGAGGCGTGTCTGACCGCTCTCGATGCCGGGGTCCGCAAGGCGCACATCATCGACGGGCGCATCGCGCATTCCCTGCTGCTGGAGATCTACACCGACGAAGGCATCGGCACGCAGATCGTTCGGGGTAGGTGACGGGCGTCGCGGGCTGGGCCCGACGGCGCCGCGCGATCCAGGCACGAAACAACAAGAACCGAATCAGAGAATTGCGAGAGTGACCTCATGACGACACAAGAGACGATAGCTGTCTTTGATAAGTACGTGATTGCCAACTACGGCCGGCTGCCGCGAGTGATGGTCAAGGGCGAAGGGTGCTGGCTGTGGGACGCCGACGGTAACAAGATCCTGGATATGTTCCCCGGTTGGGCGGTCAGCGGGATCGGGCACTGCCATCCGAAGGTGGTCGAGGCCGTGCGTCGGCAGGTGGGCGAGCTGATCCACATCGACAATACGTTCTATTCCGAGCCCCAGGGCAAGCTGGCCCAATTGCTCAGCGAGCGGGCCTTTGGTGGCAAGGTCTTCTTCTGCAACAGCGGTGCCGAGGCCAACGAAGGGGCCCTGAAGCTGGCACGGCTGCACACGACCAAGGAGAAGTATAAGTTCATCACAGCGGAGGGCAGCTTTCACGGCCGGACGTTTGCGACGGTGACGGCGACGGCCCAGGCCAAGTACCATGAGGGCTTTCTGCCTTTGCTGCCCGGTTTTAGCTACATCCCGTTCAATGACGTGGCGGCCTTGGAATCGGCGTTCACCGACGAGGTCGCGGCGGTGATGGTCGAGCCGATCCAGGGCGAGGGCGGGATCAACGTTGCGACAGGCGAGTTCCTTCAGAAGATTCGAGAGCTTTGCGATCAGAGCGGCGCCGTGATGATTCTCGACGAGGTGCAGACGGGCATCGGCCGGACGGGCAAATGGTTTGGCTATCAGCACTATGACGTGGAGCCTGACATCATCACGATGGCCAAGGCACTGGGGGGTGGTGTGGCGATCGGCGCGATGATGGCGACCGACGAAGTGGCGACTTCGCTCGTGCCGGGCAAGCACGCCTCGACGTTTGGCGGCAACAGCCTTGCCTGTGCGGCCGGTGTTGCGACGATCGAGGCCATCGAAGAAGGCAACCTGCTCCAACAGGCGGCCGAGGTGGGGCAGTACACACAGGAGAAGCTGCGGGCGCTGAAGGACAAGCACTCGGTTATCGACCATGTCCGAGGTATCGGCATGATGATCGGTATCCAGTTGACCCGGCCCGGCGCGGACATCGTGGCGACGTGCCTGGAGAAAGGGCTAAGGATCAACTGCACGCACGACACCGTG
>Ga0272442_10000516_pt1 | contig 61673 bp, 59 predicted proteins | sample SSMForm2O_FD_200262 | JGI IMG/M metagenome (GOLD analysis project Ga0272442, IMG submission 200262) | Marine sediment archaeal communities from Little Sippewissett salt marsh, Falmouth, MA, United States - SSM-Form-2O | ecosystem: Environmental > Aquatic > Marine > Wetlands > Sediment ...
TTTTGGACGTAGTAGTAGTATGAATACTTCTTGACCTTCTTCTTTCTCAGGAAACCCATGTTAAGGTTATTAGTCCCTACGTTTATATACTTTGCGTTTGCTCATATGCATGTCCACAACGTAATGGCCAATAATAAAATATTAGTCCCTACAAAATGCATGGTTGCTGGCCATCAGAAAAAAACGATAACTCTTAAACTACGGTTTTAATAATAAATGATTCAATTTTTAATTAACAAGCCTATCTCTCCTATAAAACCCTCTGGTGGCTTCTTTTATTTTACATATATTATTTGGAATTATAATAGTATTATATGAAGTTATGTGGGCGAAATATTTTTCATAATTACTATTTGGTCTTTTTTACAATGCATCATCGATGATATTAAGTCTCCTGATATGCTCTTTGATATTGAGTCCAGCAGCAAGAGCAAGGGTATTCTCCATTTGTCCACTCTGAGAGATCCTTCCCTTTAACTTTGGCATTCTTCGCAGTACTATTTCCCTCCAATCATCGTTTTCACGAATTGCTATGATAACCAGTTCGATGTCGCTTCTTTGAAGCAGCATTGCCATATCGTGGTTGTTCTTGTAATCAACCGGTAGACCAAGTTTCACTGCTGCCATGTGTTCTATCGGTGGAACCCTCACCTTTACTTCACCCCTTCCATCATGAAATGGAATCCCTTTGATCTCAAAGTCGGTCAGGCTGAATTCGAAGAAATGATGGATACTGTGTTCCGTGATCCTTGGTTCTGATATCTCTATCCTGATCTGGATCTTATCAACTTCCTCTCCGAGGGCTTCCGGGACGGTAATATTCGGTTCATACTTCTTTTGGAACTGGATCCCCCATTCCGGGTGATGATCTTCGAAACCATATCCCTCCATCTCTTCCCGAATGACCTCCATATTCTTCTCATCTGTAACTCCATCTACATCAAGTGTGTATCTATGATGGTTCTCACCAAGATGTGCCCTGACCGCCCATCCGCCGATCACGATGATCCGATCCTTGATCTTGTCAAGAATGTATAAACTCTGATCCTCTATATCGTTCTTGATATCCGTTGGAAACTGTTCAAGGTTCATGCTGATCTCACTCCATGTCTGATAGCATCAAGGTCAAGGTACAGATCAATGTTCCATTTCTTCTCATATTCACTCTCCCATCCGCTCTTACCGAATGAACTCTCCTGTTTCAGGAATGTTTTTTTCTTCTCCCCGTATGACAGTCCAAGGTATTTCTCGATGATCTCATCCGATACGATATCCTCATCGAGATCTTTCAGAATATCTAGATAGCATCCCACAACCGATGTCATTTTTGTATCAACAGATAACGAGAGGAGTCCATCAAGATCAAGTTCGCCTGTTTTCAGGATCTTGATGCAGATATCTTCAACTCCTTCCGTGGTTAGTAGTTTTTTCAGAAACAACTCCTCAAGTAATGGAACCTTATCTGTGCTCTCCAGGATAGAAACGGTCCCTTTTCCATTTTTAACAAGGAATCCCGTGTTTTTGATAGAGATGCCTTCTCCGATCCTATCAAAAAGAATCTTTTGGAGTTCATCCGGTGTCACATACTCCTCTTTGAATGGGATGGTTCCCGGATAGTAATATGTCTCACCATTTTGTTCCCGGGACAGGAGCTTCTGCAGTTCCTTGTTGATCGGATGATCATCCTTTCTTACGACAATAACAGGTTTTCTTCGCTTGAATATTGCAAGCCCAATTTCCACGAGATGAGAAATGATGTTCTTGACCGTAACAAGAGAATACCCGGTAAGGTCCTTCACATCCTCATAACGGCGTTCCGCCTCCAGAGTCTTCCAGATGGAAAGTGTACTTTCCTTCAGAATGAATTCAGGATCGATACCGTGACCTAGTGAAAGGATATGGATATCAGCGATCTTTTTTGCTTTGAAACCATCTGCCACGAGGATGAGTTCATCCTCTCTCCTCAACAGATTTTTCTCTTCCAGGTCTCTTACAGCTTCGTAGATAGTGGATGGAGCAAAGGGCAGTCTATTCAATAGATCCCTCATCGATTGAGGTTTGATCGCAATGATCGACATGACTGCAGATCTTGAGTCCATAGTAAAATTATAACATAATATCTATATTTAAAATTATGGATTTTCTTTACGATAGAATTTATTCATTGATTTAATTTTCACGGGCGAATCGCCTAAGCTACCCTGGTGGCTCCATCATATCGATTGTGATCAGCTTGTAGCTTAGATATGACACACCAGAAGGGGATTCGAACCTTGGTCCTGGAAATTCCGTGGTTCCTTTTCGCGGAATTTGCAGGCGCGCATAATTCCGAAGGAATTACTGCTGCGTCGAAACCCTCTGGTAACTTCTTTTATTTTGTGTGTATTATTTAGCATTACAATGATATTGTTTGCAATCTTGTAGATGATATTTTAACATGAATGGAATCAGTCAGAATTAATTGCGATATTCTTTTTCATAAAGGCCTTTATTTGAGTACATCTATCTGGCGTAAAGTTTGAATTTTGCTCTGGATCTCAGGACTATTTTCATTGTTCTTCAACCTTTTCTATAAGCATCTTATCACGCCATGTATCTTGAACCCAACCATCTTTAAGAACAGAAGATTGGACACCAGCAACACCATTACACCCCTTGATATCATCCATGAGTTCATTGTATCTCTTGATTGAAGGGGACCAGGCATAGCTTGAGATGAGTCCGGGGACGTTGCTCAGAGTGGTGATAACGAAAAGAGATCCGCTGAATCTATTATATAATTCATTACGGACCTTCTTCTGATCAGCTCCTTCTTCAAGGATAACGGCAAGCATTGCTGTAAGACCTGATGCGTTCCCTGGTCGCCAATCGATACTGAAGTCGATCGCTCCATCCTCCATCAATCGATCGAGACGTCGTTTCACCGTTCGGGCTGAAGCATCACATTTCTCTGCGATATCTCCGATGGGCAACCGGGCATCCTCATAGAGTGCGTGAATGATCTTGTAATCGAGCATGGTCAGCTCAGAAGGACCTTTGTAACGGGTATCCAGGACCTTCTCTCCGAACTTCATCTGAGAATCCAGAAGTACATTCGGATTCGGGATATCAACCTTTTTTCGCAGATATTCCACGAGGGAGTCCATATCCTTGATATCCCGGATGATACATTCCAGGAAGAGATGAGGTTGTCCCTCTCCTATGAACACCGAATGCACCATTTCGTTCTTCCTGAGTGCTTTCATCACATCATCAGGATCGCCCTGGGAAATACCTTCCATAAGTACCCGAACGGCACGGAGATAACCTATCGACAGTGAGGCTTTGAAACGATGTATGAGTCCCTCATCCTTCAGTATCTGAATTCGGCGATGTGTGGCCTGAATGGAAATATTCAGTCTATCCGAAAGCTCACGTATGGGGATCCGCGAGTCGGTGAAAAGCATCTGGCAAAATCGAATGTCGGTCTCGTCCATGATGGGAGAACGAATGATGATATTCTTAATTGTACGTTATCTCGTGATATTCTCTTCCATCAATGATATCAGAAATTCCGATCCATCCTTGATGTTGCCAGGGGTGACATTGCATTCCGCAAAGATCCATCCTCCTTCCTCGCTTGTCAAGCAATATCCCCTTTCGGTCAGAAAGTCTGCGATACCCATGAGATGCTTAATTCGAAGGGGATCAACCTCACAATTCTCATCCGTCAGCCGAACAAGCAGCTCCAGCGAGTAGGTTATCCTTTCGGATTCTTCGATCCTTGCAACCAGCCCTATTTTAAATCTATCACCCCTGGCAACCACAATATACCCTTCTCGATCATCCGAGGAACGGGCTTCCTCAGCAAACTTCTCGACATCGATATCCGGATTTCTTTCCATATCATTATCTCCCTGCCTACTCGAACTTTAATTTCCCGATTTCCTTCACTGCCTTGTCTGTCAGATACTGGACATCCTGTTCATTCAAACGGTACACCGATGTGTCCTGTCTGGTAGGTTTCGGATCGGACGGCAACAGATCAGCTATGTGAAGATCGATCACAGCATTGGGTTTCTTTCCGATCCTCTTGGTCAGTTCATCGGCAAGTTTGGGATTCGGACCGAGGGCTCCCCCACTTATCGAAATGAATGCATATTGCCTGAGTCGGTTTTTCAGTTCATTGAAACACACCCGTAATGGTGAGGCTGCCTGCCCCATCCATACAGGTCCAATGAAAATGACAAATCCATCCGCATCCAGATCTTTCATCGATTCATTGATCTTTGGTGTTCGATTTAAGATCATATCCATTGCGATCTTTCCATTAGATCTCTTTTTGGGTTCGGTGATCCTGATATGCTTTGCTCCAAGATTCTTGGCTATACTTTTTGCCAGACCGTCGTTGTTTCCTGTCATCGAGTATGATATCACGATTTTTTTCATTCTTGTCCCTCCTTTCCTTCACCTGTTTACAGTCATTCTCACTGCTGTCATATCGAAGATCCTTCCCATCATCTTCTTCACCGGATTCAACCGGATCGGATAGTAGTAATCAGATTCGAACCATCCTTCTTTCTTGAAATAAGAAAAATCTCGATATTCCTCATTGAGCATCAATCGAGCGCTGGTTCTGGACATCCTGAATATCATCAACTTGAACAGGGTCGGGGCCGGATATCCCTTCTTGACTAGCAAAGAATAAAAGTTCCTGCTATGCTTGTCCAGGATCGTATCGATCTTTCTCTGACCTTTTTCAGTCATGGGTTCGAGGGTTGTTAGAACTGATCCTTTCACAATATTGAAACCGAGTCTGTCCCCGACGAAGCTGAGATACTTGACAATATCCTTTCCTCCCATCATTCCCTGTGCCACAATACTCGTGAATGTCTTTCCAAAAAAAGCAGGGCGATGTGAGAAGAAGCTCAGTCTGTCAATGAACAATTTCATGAATGCTGATTCATGAAAGAAGTAGTTCGGTGTTGCAAATACTATACCATCGGATCCCTCTATCTTCTCGATAAGGATATCCCTGTCATCTTTCAATGGACATAGTTTCTCGTTTTTATCAGTGCAGATCTTACAGCCCCTGCAAGGTTTCAGGTTGTAGTCACTGAGTTGAACTATCTCATATTCAACATTACCTATCTTCTGCAAGTTCTTCATGAATTGCAGGGAAGCATTATATGTATGATTCTTTTGTGCGCTTCCGACGAAAGCGGTTACCTTGATTTTCTTTCCCTTGCTTTGGATTTTGATCACCTTGGATTGTTAGTAGGCATCTGTTGCCTCCGAAAATGGCCATGAAGATGTCTATAATAATGGCATGTTCACCATGGATTTGAAAAATGAACACCAAGATCCTCCAATATGGACGATCTTTCAAACTAGTGTTTGACGAAATGGACACAAATAGGTCTGGATTTAACTTGCCAGTCATTATCATTAACAGGTTCACAGGATTCTCATGTTATGTGTAGAAAAAATAGGAGCAGCGAATATCAATCTCGAACTTTAATGGCATCTATCAGGATTTTGATATTGGACTTATTCACATGATCGAAGGGGTTATAGAGAGCGTCCATGAGCATCTTCTCATCCTCTTCGAGGTCCTCTTTGTCTTTCATGGCCTTCTTGACCACGGTCATCATTATCTTTTCCTTGAGAGGGAGCTTATCCATGTAGAAGGCCCCCCTCATGAAGAAGAACTCGATCTGTTTGAGTTCATCCGGGGTGAAATTCTTCTCTTTCATCCTGTCTATTGATTCCTTATCACCAGTAGAGAAGCCGTTCGCAAAGACGACGATCCTTTTTCCACCGAGCTTTTTAAGGTTCTTCTTGATGAATTTGATGCCATTGATCCTCTCGGTATATATTCCAGCACCGTAGATGATCGTATCGTATTCCTTCAGGTCCTTGACCTTGACCTTGTTTGCCGGAACCGCTTTGGTTCCAAATTCCTCGGCGATCCATTTGGCATATCTCTTGGTATTCCCCGTCTTCGATGAGTAAATCACGATCGATCTCATCTTTCTCACCATGAATATCAATAATCCTTGCTCATGGTATCTGATCAACCACAACCACAGCTTTCCTCACAACATGATCCTTTGAATTGATCCAACACCTTCAATATCCCTTCCCGGAGCATCTCCTTGGGTATGTTCTCGCTTGTATCTCCTTCGTATTTGAATGTCCTGCAATTGGTATCCTCGCCCATAACTTCAGAGCAGGAACCACAATAATTATCGGACATCACCAGTTCTCCGGATACGATCTCTTCTATGTCCTGTCCGTTCAATCTGATGGTCGGTGATCTCTTCAAACCATATTTGTTCTCATCGTCCCTGGTGCTGATCCTTATCTTGTTCACGCTGAGATGATCGATGACCCTCAGTTCCGGACTCAGTTCCACGAGTACCTCATCCAGTATCTCATCCGTGGATCGGCACCTCTCGCAGCAGGACAGGTCCAGATACAGGAAATCTATTACCAACCTTTTCATTTTCATTTCACCCCGAACGTCTTATTTTCCGGAGAGTGTTTCGATCCATGGGGTCGATCCGGAATATCAGTTCCTTCTCGAGGATGGTATCACCAGTTCGCTGTCCATGAACAGCTCCTTTGACCTCTTCAAAGCCGTGAGAACGGGCATCTCCTTTCCGCTCAGATAATTGATCAGGGCCCCTCCACCGGTTGAGACATGATCGATATCCGTGAACCTCATGTCCTTGATCACAGCCGTCGTCTCCCCTCCACCCATCACGGAATAAGCCGAAGACCCGTTGATGGCTCTGAAGATCTCAACCGTGCCATCGGAGAATTCCGGAACCTCGTACACACCCGACGGCCCGTTGGCGATGATGGTCCTTGCCTTCTGTATTATCGATGAATATTTTGCTATGGTCTCGATATCGATGTCATATATGGGCCCCTTGGCGGGAAGCTCTTCCAGAGTGATCCTCACCCTTTTCCCCTCGATGTTAAGGGCCATGTCCCCGGGATAATGTATCTTATCCCTGTGGTTCTCGAGGATACTTTCACATCTTTCGATCAGCTCATCCGCACCCTTGATCTCCTGTCGGATGAAGTTCACGTTTACGGTTCCGAGGTCGTATCCATCTGCCCACTGGAACATTGAGCCAACAACCCCGGTGGTCAGGATGGTATCGCATATGCCGTTCTCCAGCAGATGCTCGGCAACGTTGATCGAATCATCGACCTTCAGTCCCCCCAGTATGGCCACGCAGGGGCTTTCAGGATCGTCCGTGACCCTTGATAGAGCCATCAACTCTTTCTCCATAACTGGCCCCGCACAGCTGGGGAGGACCCTCGTGAAACCCACGAGGGTCGGCTGTGAACGATGCACCGCAGAGAACGCGTCATTCACGTAGATGTCGGAAACCTTCGAAAGCGACCTGACGATATGTGTCCGCTCCTGAACATCCAGTGATGTGTCGCTCAGGGCAACTTCTTCAGCATAGAACCTTGAGTTCTCAAGCAGGATAATATCCCCGACCTTCATTTCCTTGATGGCTTCCACCGCTCTTTCATGGAACAGGGATGGAATGTAGACAACATCCCTGTCGAGAACCTTTGAGAGGACCCTCGCATGCTCCTTGAGAGGGTAGTAATCCTTCTTTCCGGGTCTGCTCTGGTGAGCGAGGAGCACCAGCTTGCATGGAGGTAGCTTCTTGATAGAGGAAGCATGCTCATTTATCCTTTTCAGAGAGAGGATCTCACCGGTCTCCGGATTGATGGGTGAATTTATATCAACCCTCATAAGCACCGTCCTGCCCTCAAGGGAAAGGTCCGAAATCGTGAAGAACGGAAGCACCATGTTGACGCACCACGGCTAAATAAAGGGCATGGATATTATGTTTTCCTAGTCCAAGGCAACCTTATCAATTACAGATGGATTTTCACCGGGTCTGGAAAATGTTAATATCACAATATAGTTTATGGATACTCTACACAGGGGTCATCACATGTTTCTCAATCCTCTACTTCAAGATTTCAAGGACGATGTCAAGGAGAACACGGGCAGAAGGGGTCTTGCACTGCTCGTGGACCTTGGAATACTTGGAGTGGTGATGTTTTTGGTGAATGCAATAATGGTGTTCGCCGTCTTCCAGTCAAATCCCTTCTCGCTCTTGATCGGTCTTCTTGGCCCCGTATTATACACTTACGAGGTCTACGGCATAGAGAGCACCTCGATCTTTGTTGCCATGATGCCATTCGCACTGGTCCACCTCGCCATCTCGATCCCGTATTTCAGTATCCTCGAATCGAACGGGAGAAGGACACCGGGGAAAAAATGGCTTCACCTTGACGTTCTCAGAAGGGACGGGAAGTTCCCTGTTCCCTCCCAGGCCTTTCAGAGGAATATTCTGAAATTCGCCGCTGGCGCCCTCGGAGCTTACATTGGCGGTTTGTTGGGTTGGGGGCTCTTCATCGGCCTTGCATGCTACATCGATCTGAAGATTTCCCCTGGAAAGAAGAGGGATATCAGACAGAGACTGTCCGAGGTGAGGCTCGGAACAATGGTGTTCCTCGAGGATGATGAGCTTCCGATGGGTGAGATCTCGCTTCCTGGAGAGAAGATAGAAGAGATGAAGGCAGTGAAAAAACCGGGAGGCATACTCGGGGGCCTTAAACCAAAAAAGTCGAGAACTCCCCCAACCCTCGGGTTGAAGAATGAAGAGCCGCTCCTCGAAAAGAAGGAGAGACCGCTTCTCGGGGCCCACGAAGAAAAAGTAGAGAAGGAGACCATCGAGCTCGGCGTGGAGGAAGAGAAGCCGAAGGAAAGGAAACTCTTCTCACCTGTAGATGAAGATGAAACCGGCAGGGAGCCCGAGAAAGCAGAGGACAAACCTAAGGAGGAGAAGGTTTCCTTCTTCAAGAAGCTCTTCGGAGGTGGGGGGCAGAAGAAGGTTGAGGAAAAAGAAGAGGAAAAACCTCCTGAAGAAAAGAAGAAGGAACCGGTCCCGCTTCCCCCGAGAAAGGAGATCGCCCGGGATGAGATCGTGCTGCAGTTCATGTTCGATTTCGATATCGACGAGAAAAGGGCCCGGGGCCTCTATGATATGGGTTACAGGAACAAGGCCGAGTTCAAGGATGCGATCCCGCAGGACCTGATGATGATAGACGGGATAAATCCGACAATTGCAAAGAGGATAATCAACAGAGCGGAAGTCTGATGTCTGTAACCTTCAAATAAGAAATCGTGTTATGGAAACCGGAAATCGTGGGCCGGTAGATCAGCTCGGTAGATCGCTTGCTTCGCAAGCAAGAGGCCTCGGGTTCAAATCCCGACCGGTCCACCATTCCCTTTTGAATAATTACTAATTACTTCGGGAATGGTGGCCCTGTCTGTAAACTAAAGGTATACAGCTTATAATATGTTCCTCTCCTTTAGTCACACCTTGGTGTCGATGCTTTCAAATTGCTGATAGTCTCCGACACCAAGATCCCAACCGGTCCACCATTCATTTTTTAGATATATTCAACATATATCTGGATTATTCAAGATTATCATGTTCTACCCTGAAATTGGTTTAGAACTCGGTCGATCCACTTGTTTTTCACCTTTACCTGGTTGATGTGAATAAATCTCTATTTAGATGGTTATTTCTCAACTCTCCGAAGAAGGAATGAAAATATTTGTGGAAGTCATCTTTGTTCAATAACCAACTTATATATCATGATCAATGAGTTCTCATGAAGAGAAAGGGAGATCGGATAACATCAACCCCATTTCTTCTTTTTATCACATTAGCATTAATACTCCAAGCAAATCAAATCTCATTTTTTGCTGATGGCAGCATCCAATCAACAAATGATCAGAATTATCACATAGAGATGAAATTATCTCATATTTCCCTATCATCATTCATCGGTGAGGGTGAAGAAGATACATTTCGAAAATCGATCTCTGGGGCGGGAGATGTGAACGGAGATGGTTTCGAAGATATCCTCATCGGGGCTTCAGGGAATGATGAAGGCGGTGAAAATGCGGGCAAAGCCTATCTGATCCTGGGGCGGTCGACAGGATGGAAAATCGACATGGATCTATCTTCATCGGATGCGTCATTTATCGGGGAGACCGAAGATGATCGTTTGGGGGAATCGGTATCCGGAGTGGGAGATGTAAACGGGGACGGGTACGATGACATTCTCATCGGAGCTTCGGCCAATAAAGAGGACTGGCCAGGGACAGTCCAAGCCTATCTATTTTTGGGCAGGTCGACAGGATGGAACTTGGGTATGAACATGTCCAATGCGAATGCATCGTTCATTGGTGCTTCAGGGATTCCGATCTCTGGAGCCGGTGATGTGAACGGGGACGGATACGACGACATCCTCTTTGGATTCGAGGATTATGATGATCGCCGGTCAAATGTAGGTAAGACATATCTTGTCCTGGGTCGGGCGACAGGTTGGAGTATGAACATGAACCTGTCTTCATCGGATGCGATGTTCATAGGCGAGGAGGCCGCTGATCGTTCAGGGTGTTCGGTCTCTGGAGCGGGGGATGTGAATGGGGACGGATACGATGATATTCTAATCGGAGCCAAAGATTATGGTATAGGGCAGACATATCTTGTCCTGGGACGCGCTATAGGTTGGAAAAGGGATATGGATCTGTCGTCGGGAGATGCTTCATTCATCGGTGAAGGCGGGGGTGATAATTCCGGATTTTCTGTCTCCGGAGCTGGTGATGTTAACGGGGATGGATACGACGACATTCTCATTGGAGCTCATCTGAACGATGAGGAAAAGCGAAGCGCGGGGCAGACTTACCTTATCCTGGGCCGAGCTACAGGTTGGAAAATGGATATGGATCTATCCTTATCGGATGCTTCGTTCATCGGCGAGTATTACGGTGATCAATCAGGTTATTCAGTTTCCGGAGCCGGGGATGTCAACGCGGATGGATATGATGATATCATCATAGGAGCTCGTTTTAATGATGAGGGCAGGCATTCTGCGGGCCAAACGTACATTGTCCTGGGTCGGGCCAAAGGTTGGACCATGGACATAAGGCTATCCTGCGCGGAAGTGTCGTTCATGAGTGAGGCTGCTTTTGATCGTTCAGGTTATTCAGTTTCCGGAGCTGGTGATGTCAATGGGGATGGCTTCGATGACATCTTGATAGGTGCTAACGGAAACGATGAAAGCGTGCTATATTCTGGCAAGATATATCTGATATCGGGATATGGTTTTCCTGAACCACATGAATGGAATGATCCAGACAGGGACGGATGGAATGACAATAGGGACCTGTTCCCAGAGGATCCAACTGAATGGAATGACACTGATAATGATGGATGGGGAGACAACCGGGATGTATTCCCGAAAGATTCTTCTGAATGGAATGACACTGATAATGATGGATGGGGAGACAACCGGGATGTATTCCCGGAAGATCCATTCGATTGGAATGATACGGATAAGGATGGGTGGGGTGACAACCGGGATGTATTCCCGAAAGATCCTTCTGGATGGAATGATACTGATGAAGATGGTACAGGTGATAATTCCGATCCCTTCCCATCGGAACAAACGGATAACAATAATGTAATGTTGTACATCATTTTTATAATCTCATGTTTATTCATCATTTTACTAGTTCTTACATTTTTAAAGAGAAAAGGAGAGATCAATAAAAGGATCAAGATCTTATTCCTCATAATCCTGATTCTTTTACCATTGGTAGCTATTATTCTGTATGAGACTGAGATCAATAATTCAGAAGACGAACAATATGAAGATAAGAAAGAAGTGGAAATGATAAAATTTGAAGAGATCGGTCATTTTGATCTTGAAAATATCCGGGAGATCGAGGTTACGGATGCATATGTATGGATCAGTTGTTTTGATTGGGATTCCGATGATAACGGACTGTATAGATACGATCCAGATACCCATGAATTATTGTATTTCAATGAAAGTAAAGGACTTCTTTCAAATTGGATCAATTGTATCGAAGTGGATGATGAAAAAGTATGGATCGGCACTGGTGGTGGATTATCACTCTATGATCAAAAAGAAGACAGTTGGAGTAATTTCACAGTGGAAATCGGACTAGGTGATGCCGAACATGGATATTACTGGGTTGATGACATAATTGTCGAGGACGATTACGTATGGGTTGCAACATCGGGAAATTGGCAATATACAATGGGAATCCGGCCCTTTGGTGGAATAAGCTGTTATGATAAAATGACGAGAACATGGACTGCTTATGGGTCAAAGAACGGGTATCTGATAGATGATTATGTTCAATCCATCCTGATGGAAGGAGATAAAGTTTTCATGTCAACCCTCAGTGGCATTTATATCTTCAATACAAGCGAAAGAGCGACTTATTATTGGGATGATTGGACCATGGACTGGGTGAAGAAGAGTGATGAAGATAACTATCAAACGATTTATTCTTCATTTACAGGTTCCAGGATATCTGAAATGGCAGTTAGCCAAGATTACATTGTGATCTGGCCCGAATGGAATGATAGTGTTGAGATCCGTTCTATCTCTCTGAATATTGGGACAATTCTAACACAAGAAGACCGTATGTATGATATTGAGATCGACAAGGACCGCATATACCTTGGAACCAAAGATGGTGTGAAAATCCATAACATGACAACAGACGAATGGACATTCATAAATATAACTCATGGATTATTCAGCAATTATGTCAGGGATATCGAAATATTCGACGAACAACTCTGGATTGTCAGTGAAGAAGGTTTGAACATTTTTCAGATCTCCTTTTAAAACAGTTATTAAGCCCGAATGAAAACTCCAATTCTCTGTTCTTGATATCCGTTCTAAACTAATAATGGTATTAAACCCGACCGGTCCACTCAACTTGTTATATGCATATTTACGTGGACCTATCCCGCATTGAAATCCGCTCGATGATCAGAAAGTGTTCTTGGATTTCAATGCTACAATATACTGAAACACGCAAAATAGGTTGAATAGCCGATGATGTCCATTTTGCTGGATCTGGATGTTTAAGACCATTTCTTTATTTGTGCTTAACATCCAGAGAGGGAAAATCTTTGATTTTCCCGGACTTTTGAACCTGAGATCGGGATTTGAACACTGGATCATGAAATTCGATGGAGTGGGAAATCACGGCGTTAGGGAACTCGGCGATCATATGGGATATGGCAAGATCGAGTATACTTATTACCTGATCGCATCAGCTTCCGGAAGATATCATAACCGATATTTCCCGGAACCTGTTTATGGAACTATGATCTGATAGATACGTCACCCGGGATAGCTCATATCCTAAGACATCAATTCAATGCTTCACCAATAATTATTTACACATTTTCAAGAATTGATAATTCCCATGAAAAGCGGAGTAGGGGTAGGAGGAGTTTCTATCAGATCCTCGAATGGTCATCCTGGGGTATCGCGAGTCTCATGGATCCTGATGGTCTTGATCGTATCGGCACTGCTTTCATCGAACCCGGCCATCAATTTCATTGATACCGGGATCGAAACAGGTGACGGACTCAAGGAAGGGAGCCCTCCATCGAGGAAGATATCCCTATCCGGAGAGGTCGACATCTATGACGCGATCGACACACTGATCCTGGGGAAGACCTTCGATGGTGCGGGACACCGACTGGGGACCTACTCCTACCTTGGCGATATCAACGGTGACGGTTTCAACGACATTGCGCTCTCTTCCATGGAGGATTACAGCAATCACAGTTTCAGGGGAGACGGAAGGATATACATCTATTTCGGCAATGAAAGCGGGCTCCCCCCGCAGATCGATCTGGACTCGAAGGAGCCGGACCAGGTGATCATGGGTGATGCGCAGTATGTGAACAAGGTCGACACCCGGGTGGAGAACTGGACGTTACTTGGGAACCAGATGGAGATCGGGGATTTCAACAACGATAACTGCACGGATATCGTTGTTTCGGTACCGTCAAACACATCAGTGAGGGAATCCGCCATCATCTGGGGAAGGGAGGGAGGCCTCCCAAAGAAGATCGTTGTGAACTTGTCCGAGGACTACCATCCTGGTTACAAGGTGACCCGTCTCACAGCCGGGAATTACAGCAGGGAAAGTATACCAGTCTACACTGATGACCAGTATGATGCCATCTTCGATCCGAATATGAGCCGCTATGGAAATCCAAGAGGATCATTCGGTATGGACCGGGAGGTCACGACGGATTTCATGATGGTGGAGGACCTGGACCATGACGGCTTCGATGACCTCATAAGTGGTGGCTTCCTCACTGATGATTGCGGCAATTTCGGGAGCGGGAACCTGCCCAGGGTTTGGACACTCTCGATCTACTGGGGAGCCACCGGAAATAAAACTGTTCTGTTCGAGGAGCAGGACCAGTGCTTCATGGCAAGAAGCTTCGACATAGGGGATATCGACGGCGACGGGGAGTTCGATCTGGTCGTAGGGGCCCCCTTCATGTCCAAGGATAAGATGGTACTCGAGAACTATGGGGCGGCGTTCATCGTCTTCAATCTCTCGAGAGTCCGTTTCGGGGACTACATCGTTGATGAAAGGTTCATCCCCATGAACGAGACCTTCAATTCAATGATATGGGGTTCCGGAAAGAACGACTGGTTCGGCAACCTGATAAAACTCCGTGACATCAACGGGGACGGGAAGGATGATATCTTCATAGGAGCGCCATACGCCGACGGGCCGGGTGATCTAAATATAAATTCGGGCCAGATCTACATGTTCAAGGGAAGGGCCAGGAATGCGTTTCCATCGATCATGGATGCGGACAACCATGCAGACTCGATAGTATTCGGGGACCAGGGATACGATAATGGGCCGCCCGAGGTGATGGCGGACACACTGGGGAACCGATTCGAGATAGCCGATATTGACGCAAACGGTGAGCTCGAATTCGTGGCCGGGCTCCCACTCAAGGACCTTCCGGACAAGGATGGGAGATCAAGGGTAAAGGCCGGACTGGTCATGGTTTACACATTGACGGACCTCTTCAACGACGATACGAGGATCGTTCAGATCAGCAATTCCCGTGGTATATTCGTACTCCATGGATACGATATCGAAGATACACTGGGCATCCAGCTCCTCGTTGGGGATATGGACAACGACGGTATAGATGATATATTCCTCACATCACCCATGGCGGACGGCATCGACAACGGCAGACCCAGGTGCGGTGAAGCATACATCATTCGTGGAAATGGTCTGGTAATAAATGACCTGTCCGTCAAGGGTTCCGCTGTAACCGACAGGAACGTCTTCCTGGGTGACGGAGCCCTGGAGATCAAGATACCATTCCGATACACACCGGGCAGCGACCGAATAGAAAAGGGTAAGCTTTTGATCGACACCGGGGGCATGAACCTCAACATGGAATTCTCCAGGAATGGATATGAGCTCGGGGATACCCTGAAGAGCTCATTGCTCTCCCGGCAGGTCCAGGTTCTATGGGAAGGTTCCGGGGAAAAGGGAAGCGTGGCGATCACGCTCGAACCCGGATGGGACATGAAAACAAACAGATGGATGGACATACATGCAGAATTCACAAACGAATACAACGAAACCATTGGAAGAGTTTTCGAGGATGCCTTGAGGTTCCGCAGTGATGTGATGATATCCTCCCAGCCGGGACTCTTTGCGGACGGGAATATGGTGTTGAGACCTGGCAGATGGTACAGCCCGGGGGAGGAACTGAGCATGGAAGAGCCGGAACTGAGATACAGGCATGACACCTCGAGGATCGTGGACCGCGGGCCCTTCACATTCGAACTCCTGAGGGATGGAGCATCCATCCTGGATACCCTCGAACATGATGAAGGCGGAATGTTATCAACCGTTCTTGGCGATGAGCGGCTCTACAACCTCTCGGTGGCCGTTTCAACAAAGTACGATCAGGGCTACCATTGGGATCGGGGCATTCCTGATACGGGAGATCCTTACTGGGTCGGCAGGATAAGGGTTGATCCCTACAGGCCTTCCTCACCGGAGAACCTTACCATAGGTTCGGGGTCAGGGATAGAGAACATGTCCAGCAATGGACAGTTCGAACTGAAATGGGCGGACACATTAGGAGCGGAGGGGGACCATAACGGATCGGGTATCAGGATCTATGAGGTCCTCCGCAACGGCATCACCGAGATCCCTGTAAGCTCTGGTGGACTGATAGGTACATATTTTCAGGACAGTGACCTCTTCACTACCGTATTCGACAGGGCCGATAATACCATCGACTTCCTCGATTGGGGTTCCTGGGGCCCCGACATCGAAAGGATACCGCCCGAACACTTCTCCGTCAGATGGCACGGGTACATCAGCCTGAAAGGGGAGTGGGATCAGTATCTGAGATTTACGGGCAGAGGGGAGGTCAAGGTTCTCATGGACGAAGATCTGGTCCTGGATTGGACCAGGGTGGCTACCCTTCCGGAGATAGGCCCAATCGAGGAGAACAGGTTGATCCCCGTGGAGGTGTACTACAGACACGGAACAGGAATTTCCGGGATAAGAATGGAATACCTCAACTCCTCCGGTTCCTTTGACCTGCTGCCCGAGGAAGCACTGTACCATCCCACGAACATCATGACGATAAATGAAGAATACAACGAGACCGTATCCTGCTCCGTATTCTCGGTGGATTGGACCGGAAAAAGGTCGGACCCTTCGGATATCACGGGGGTGACCGATAGTACCGGTCCCCGGATCGGGTTCGAGGAATTCAGCACCTGGTATGGTTACACTGATGTGAGAATGAAGATCAGCATCGATGATGGGGACCCTTTGATCTCATCCGGGATCGACATCGGATCGATCACCTACAGGCTAAAAAGGGATGACGATATCTGGTCTGATTGGACCAGTGATGGACTCGGGTTGTTCCATGGGGATCCTGGAGAGCCCATGGATGTGATCATTCAGCCGGATGTTAACGACACCTGGAGGGGCATCATCCAGGTTCTTGCAGAGGACTTGCTTGGAAATCAGGCTCTATCCGAGATTAAGTGGTTCGGTATCGATACGGAGCCCCCTGAACTACTTCCCCTGGAACCGAAGCCCTGGTCCACCATCACAAAGGAGGAGGTGGAACTGGTCGTATCCGCCATGGATATGGGATCCGGAATAAACACATCCACCATTATGTTCAGGTATTCCTGCATAGAGGAGGAATGGTCCCCTTGGACGGAGATGGTCATCGATCAGGAGTTGATCTCCATAGATAGTGTAACCGCTTCGGCCTTCCTTCCCGAGATTTACGGCGGTATAAGATATCAGTTCAGGGTATCGGATATTGTTGAAAATGAGTGTACATCAGGGGAATACACCATCTTTGTCAAGAGGCCGGTATCGGACCTTCCTCCATATCCGGTCATCTCCGAACCCCTGGACGGGCAGGTTTTCCTGTCCGGGGTCAATATCAACTTCTCGGGTGAAGGGACAACGGATGACTTGATCGATGACCCGGAAATGTTGACTTTCACATGGATATCCTCGATCGATGGTTTGATCGGCTCCGGGATGAGGATCAGTAGAAAACTTTCCACGGGGAACCATACGATCCGACTCTACGTTTCTGATGGGGTGTCGGGACATAACGTTAGCTCATCCGTCAATATCACCGTCAGAGAGAAGGAACAGGTACCCGATGATGATGAGGAACCTGCCGGGAAGGAGCGTGGAAGCGGATTGATGTGGGTCCTTGCCGGAATACTGTCCATCTCGATCATCATCGCTGTGATCCTAGTCGTGATCTCGAGGAGAGGTGGAAAGACCGGTTCCACGGATACCCCTGATGACCCGCCTCTTGACAACGATCACGAGGAATAGGCCTTCCCATCGATCCTCTTCCGACCGATCCGGGGTATCAACCACGATCCCTAATCGATACGCTTTACCCTTCTCTTCAGATCGCTCCCCTTCTTCTTGATCTTCCTGTTCAGGTCCTTCAGTTTCTCGTTGAGGGATTCCTGAAGTTTAGAATCGAGCTCGAGGTGGGAAAGGTTGTTGAAGGACAGGAAGAACCTCTCAAGGGGATTTGCAATGTTTCCTTCCCTCAGGGTTCTGTTTATCCTATGCTTGAACTGTCTGTAGTCTATCCAGAACTTCTGAACCTGCTCCTTGTTGAACAGGGTGACGGCGGCCCTTATCTTGTATGCAAGGCTCAATGTATTGAAGATATCGGCAACCATCACTCCATAGTATATGCCGACGACGAAGAACAGAGATATGTTACCCGAAAACACACCGGTGACTTCCTTCATCAGAGGATAGACAAGGAGACAATAGCCGATCCCGATAAGGGCCCAGTAGAGGGAGAATTTCGGGCATATCAATCCCCTGTAGTTCAACCATTCATCGGAATAATCCCAGAGTTTGATCTTCAGATGATTGATGAAAACTATCCCCGTTATGAGTTCCAGCAGGGTCAGGCTGAAGAGAAAAAGCAATACTAGAATGGGCCAGGGGACTTCTATTGAACAGAGCAGGAAAAGGATTACGGACCCCGAACCGTAGATCGGTAGATACGGCCCGTTGAGAAAGCCCGGATTGACCAGTTTCTTCCGGGAAAAGAGGAATCGATACAAAACCTCGATCAGCCATCCTCCCGATGCACCGATGGCAAATACCAAAGAGAGATCGAGGATGTTCACCATATCCGGAAATTCCATCGGTCCTATTAATCCATTTTGCACCGGGGTCAAAACGTGCGGAGGCCGAGGTCGATGAAGGATATCGAAACGGACCCGATCAATGCAAGCACATCCTGGACCAGGATCAAGGACGGATCCGATACCTGGTTTGACTTTAATTAAAATTTAAATTGAAAGCACCCGATGACGGGTGCTTCTGAAAAGAGAAAAAAAGTAGCAGTCCAGGACGTCTACATCAGTTCCTTGGCCTGCTTCTCGGAGAGGATCCTCCAGCACTCGTGGGGACCCGTCTGGGACTTCGCAACGGCGAAGTACCTGCCCTTCTTTTCCCTGATCTCATATTTGTCTGTCCCGAACTTGGTCTTGGCCTTGACGTCGTAGAACTCCAGCTCTTTCATTTGGTAACCTCCGAAAGATTGTTAACGGCAGTAAAAGGGAGATTCCATATTAAAACTTGTTCACGGGGTGGGTGTTCCTTTTTATAGTCACGACGGAAATTATCCCCGCTCCCCCCTACCGATCACCCGTTTTCCCTTGTCCGTGAGCTCGTACATCTTCGGATATGCTCCCTCTCCCGAACAGGAACGGCTTACAGGACAGCCCGAACAACTCCTTGAATCGCATGAATCCTTTGGATCGAGCTTCTTGATATACCCCATGAGTTCCAGCTCCATGAACCTCTGGCGCAGATTGTCGCCGGGGATTCCAAGGTCCTTTGCCATACTCTCAAGCGTCCTTCCTCCTCCGGACACCATCAGGAGAATGTCCCTTATCATGGTTTTACCTCCTTGCTTTCTCTCCTTGCGGTTTTTCTGAAGGCCCTGATCACGGGGGGGGATAACAGGAGGAGCGGCACTGACAAATACAATCCCGGGACAAAACCCCCCAAAATGAATTGGATGTCCACCACCGCATCCCCTCTAAGACTGGTTGTGGCAATGCTGGAGAGGAGGACCAGCAGATGAACCAGGGCAAGAAATATGCCCATGATGAAACCAACAATGATGAAACCGCTGCCGTTTTGGTCCTTTTTCATCGAGCTGATGCATCCGTTGATTAGAAGGATGCCGGTAACCATCACCACAAAACCCGCCGCCATGTCGCCTGGCACATTGAGGAACCGAACCATGGGGGGGGAGAAGCCTGCTCCCTCGATGAACTGGGCCAGGGCAAAGAGGGCGTAAGCCGATCCGATCACCGTGGTCAACACGGAATACCGGGGGGAGAATTCACCAGATCCGTGTTCGACCTCATCCGAATCCAAGCAGGACACCTCCCTGGTATATCAGAAACGCAGCCACCCATGCCACGGCAGTACTGTAGAACACGGAAAAGATCGTCCATTTCCAGGATCCTGTCTCTTGTTTTATCACCCCTATCGTTGCGATACAGGGCATGTAAAGCAGGGTGAACACCATCAATCCCATGGAATTCAGTGGAGAGAAGGCCGCATCGGAGGATATGCTGTCGGTCAGCGCCTGTTCGCTCTCCCCCGTGTTGTAGAGGACCCCCAGAGAACTGATGACTATCTCCTTAGCGAAGAAGCCGAAGATCAGGGCGACACCGATCCTCCAGTCAAAACCAAGGGGCGCAAGTAATGGCTCGATGACCACTCCAAGCTGCCCTGCAATGCTCGAGCGGCTACCATAATCCACCCTGGATAGATCGAGCGAGAAGTTTGCAAGGAGCCACATGATAACTGACCCGAACAGAATCACCGTTCCGGCCTTTTTGATATACAGGTAGCCTTTTTCCCATGTGTTCTTCACCCCTTCCCTGAAACCCGGTGACTGGTATTCCGGAAGCTCCATTATCAAAGAGGAAGGTGAGCCTTTCAGGATGGTCATCCGGAAAAGCTTGGCTGACCCGATGGCAACTGCTATCCCGAGTATATAAAGGCCGAATATCACCGTTCCCCCTGCCTGGGGGAAGAATATACCGGTAAACAATATGTATACAGGAAGTCGGGCCCCGCATGAGATAAAGGGATTGACAAGTATGGTCACGAGCCTGTCCTTTTTGTCCTCTATGGTCCTCGTCGACATTATTGCCGGGACATTACAGCCAAACCCTATGACCATCGGGATGAACGACTTCCCGCTCAGACCTATCCTCGTCATGATGTGGTCCATGACGAACGCGGCCCTTGCCATGTATCCGCTTCCCTCGAGGAGGGATATGAGAAGAAAGAGTATCATTATGTTCGGAAGGAACACAAGTACTGCCCCTACCCCTCCAACTATGCCCTCTCCCAGAAGTGACGCCAGCCATTCCGGACGCAGATCCTCCAGGATAAGGGCGGAGAGCTCCGCAAATCCGATATCTATCAACTCCGAGAAGGGCTCCCCGGCCGTGAATGTGAGCTGGAACATACCCCACATGATCACAAGAAAAATGGGAATGCCGAAATATCGATTCGTCAGCACGCTGTCCAGTATGTCGGTCATTGTCCTCTTTCGGGTAGTATACTCCGTCACGCTTGCTGCCGTCTTCCCCGCAAGTTCATACCTTGCATCGGTCAACTGAAGCTCGAGCTCCTCGGCATCGATCCCGCCTATTACCCTGTTTATCCTCGGCCAGAGGCGAGAATCCCTGGCCGTTCTCAGAACCTCATCGTCCCCTTCGAGGAGCTTCACCGCAAGCCATCGTCTGGGGAAGGGACCGAGGATGTTCCCGGCATCCTTCAGTACTCCCTCGAGCGAGTCTATCCTTGATTCTATTTCCTTTCCGTATTTCAACGGCTCGGGGTCGGGATGCAGGGAGGACGCCCTCTCGACTATCCTGTCAAGCAGTTCCTTGACACCCTTCCCGGTGTTCGCGACAGTGCTGATCACATCAACCCCGAGGGAACCGGAAAGAAGATCGATATCAATGGGTTCTCCCTTTCTATCCTGTATATCGCTCTTGTTAAGGGCGATCATCACCTGGGCCCCGAGCTCCATGAGCTGCAAGGTGAGATAGAGGTTCCTTTCGAGATTGCCGGAATCAACTATATGCAGTACAATATCCGGCCTTTCCTTGATGATGAAATCCCTGGTTATCACCTCATCCTTGGAATAAGCGCTGAGAGAATAGGTCCCCGGGAGGTCGATGAACTCGATGGTTTTACCATTATGGACCCTGGTTCCTTCCACCCTCTCCACGGTTACTCCGGGCCAGTTGCCCACATGATGTTTCGAGCCCGTAAGCCTGTTGAACAGCGATGTCTTTCCGACATTGGGGTTTCCGGCAAGTGCGACCCTTATATTTCTTCTCTTCATCGAGACCATCTTTTAGGGTTCCCTAACTATTTTAGCTATGCCGAAAGGACGAACCCTGAAACAATATTTAATCCTTGCGAATTGTTCCGTTCTCGGAGGAAAAAAACCCGACTAACCGATCACGATATCAATTCACCACGGGGCTCAGGATCGAAATACCGTTCTCCCCGATATCGATCAGGTGCTTCTTACGGGAGTGATGACAGGACCTCATCTTTACGACCTGCATGTAGAGATGAATGTCGTGCTGGTGCTCGATGGGACCCATCTCGATAATGCCGTCTGCAAGGAACATCTCGGATCCCTGACCCTCTATGATGTTCGAGAACCTGGGTGTCTCCATTATGATGAAAGAGGTTATGTTGTATTCCCTGAGCTTTTTGAAGAAATGGAACATCTTGGCCCTGAGGTTCCCCGTTTCTATCAGTGAATACAGACCACCGAGGGAATCAAGGCCGAAAACCGTGAAATTGTCCCCCTCCTTGTCCTTGAAGAACTTTATCACTCCGTCCACCATCTCCAGGAAATCGGGATGGTCCGAATCATCCGGGTTCTCGAACCTGCTGCGGATATCGCTGTAATCGGAGATCAGAAGGTTCTCCGGGACCCCTATCCCGAGTGAGTCCATGTTCCGGAGGTGGGAGATCGTGTTCTCCTCAACCGTGAGATACATTCCGAACTCCCCGGACCTCTGCAGATATTTGGAGAGGATCGAGAAGACCATGCCCGATTTCAGGGAGCCGGGCGGCCCGTACACAATGACAGTGGATCCCTGGAAAATATCCGTATGAAAGATGTTCTCCATCCCATCGATGCTGTTCCTTAGCATAGAAAACAACCTTTGATCTTTATATTCGAAACATTGCCTAACCCTGTTATATTATTTTCGGAATAATATCATTCTGTGGATAGTAATGGGAAAAAATGCTTAATTACCCCCGGCCATAAGGTTTCATGTTCCCTCGTACCAAAGGGGATCTGTCGGATGAGCTCGGGGAGTGGGTCGAAGACCTCAACTTGCTCGGAGAGGGTTCCCTGGTTGTGGTGGAGGGGAAAAAAGATGAAAAGACACTGAAAAACATCGGTGTCGGTCTTCCAATTGTCCATCTCAACAAAGGAATGTCCATCCTGAACTTCCTGGAATCGATAAAGCTGCGTCATTCACCATTCGACGGTCTTCCGAAAATATCTAGGATCGTTATCATGACGGACTGGGACAGGACGGGGAACAGATTGAGCTCCAGGATGTTCGAGGGTTGCTCCATTGTGGGCATGGGGTCCGATCTGGAAATGAGAAGGAGATTGATCTCGCTGACGGGTAAATATATCAAGACCGTGGAATCACTTGATTCCCTGATGAACAGATGATAAGAACAACATCAGGCGCCATGGATCATCTGAACGGCAGGACCTCTGACACCTCTGGTCATCACCCCGGAGGGGACCATGGCCCTTCCCACGCCCCTGTAGTCATCATCGTAACCCACGAGGACGATATCACCGCTTCTGATCATCCCGATCGATCCGGTGACACCCTGTGAAAAGACAGTCCCGCGGGGTTTGAAATCATCTATGAAGACCCGTTTTCCATTAGCCTCCATGTCCCAGATCAGCTTCCCTCCCCGCGACGTGGGAACCGGGCCCCCTTTTCTGAAAACGAAGAGCACCTCTTTTCCGAGCCTCAGCTCCTTTCCCCTCCTTGTCCATTTGACGTTCAGACCGTCGATCCCGCCCAGTTCCATGCAGCAGGAGAAACGTATCTGAGATAGCAGCTCTTTGAGTTCGGAATTTCCCGTCCTCGGTGATGACCCGACCAGGGGTCGAAGATGTTCCACCAGAACATCGAACGGATCTCCGTTACAGTATCGAGCCAATGAATGGATATCCGTGAACGGGACCCCTCCCAGAGATCCCTGCTCAACACCATCAGGGAAAAACAATGCCCCTTCCTGATGGAAGGACACGACCCGATCGTAATGACCCCTTTCCAGGATGGAGAGCACGATCTCCCTTGTGCGCTGGATCTCCTCGGGGAACCATTCCCCGGTCACCGGGATATCGTAATGAGAGGCAGGATAGAGGTCCTCGAGCTCCATGGGAACCCCTCCCAGAGGAGATGTCAGGACCACCTGCTGCACTGCCTTTCTCCAACCCTTGATGGGTTTGAGTGCATCCCGTATCCTCTGATGGGTCCTGGATATTGAATAAGGTTTCCTTGCCGAGCATGGCAAAAGAAGCAAAACGGAGCGGTCATCCAGGGGTATGTATTCTTCCTTCAACCTCTTCGCCCAGAGCCTGAAATCCGGGTTGTTGAGGTCCTCCCTGTAGGTCACCCGGACCTGGTCCACACCCCTCCAAGAGGGGGACCGGTCCAGCATGAGATCGTCTGCCCTGGATTCGACGGACCTCAGTGCGGACAACCAGCCGGGATTCCCGGCCAGGCTCTTCATCACAAGCTCCCTCGATCTTCCCTCCTCGAGCGCCGATCTTGCATGAAAAAGCCTCCTCACCATCATATTCACGTTATGGTCCCCGATAAGGTCCTTTATACGGGCCTCATCCTTCTCCCCCTCAAGGGATCTGCATGCGGAACAATCGCAGAACCTTGAAGGGCCACCGTATCTGGATATCCTCTCGTAGGGGACAGGACCGGACCATGAATGAAAACTGGACCTGGCCCCGTCCATCCTGAATGAGATGGTATCGAATATCTCCAGGCCGAAGTGAAGAAGGAGTTCCAGGTTGGCCTGGTTCGGAACGGTAGGGACCATCAGGGGGGGATGGACGGGATCGAAGGCCCTGAGGTCCATCAAAGCGGTCAGGGCCTGACGCGGGTCCAGAGCAATGATCGGAAAATGTGGTAGAACCAGGACCTCCATCGGACCATCCATTCCCTCCGAACTACCCACGAGCTCGATGTCGGTTGAGGTGACCGCTGGAAAGAGAAACCTTGCTCCAAGAGAGGTCAGGGCTCTCTTATGGGCTTCGACAAGGGGCCCGGGCAAAACCCTCTCCTTTCCGGTCCGCTCCATTCTGACATGGGCGCCCCTCCAGTCCCCGGAAATGGGTATGACCCGGAACGCGGAACCCGTATCCCGGGTATCGATCACAACCGGAAGATCGTACCTGGACCCGTTGAACTCCATGGCACCGGCCCTTGCGGGACCGTCGATGATATCGAACCTGTAGGTCCACACCCCTTCCACCAAGGGACATCAGGCCCCCTCAAGCATAGGACCTCATCTGGTCCTTTTTGTAACCCTTCCACATACGGTCGACCTTCTCGCGGATATCCGCTATGTCTCCGGCTGTCTCGGAGGGTTTTCCGAGCTCTGCAGTTCTGAAAAGTACCTTCTTCACCCTGAACCGGTCGAAGGGAAGGTCGTCCCTATTGAGCGAGTTTGAGACCATGTCCTCAATGAAAAAGATCAGGTCCTTGTAGGTAAGCATCTGCTTGGGTATGACATGCACCGCAAAAACACCCGCGGATGATATCTCAACGATATCAACAACGAGCTTGTCCTCTATCTCCTTCACGATCTCGTAACCATCAAGGGCATCGGCAAGTGCGAACATCTCCTTGCCCGTAAGCTCCTCTTCCGTGTCAAGAGATATTATCACATCGAGGGGGTTCTGAACGATGACGGTCAAGCATTCACCTTCACGAACTATGTCCTTAAATGTCTTTAATCTTTTCACCTGATTTTTCAATTTGTATCGGAATGGTCCGATACGGTTCCTATAGCTTATATCAGGTGTTTCCCGGCGGCATGACATTGAGCTCGTAGAACACCGACCGGCCGCGGCTCTCCTTGGATATGAGACCGACTTTCTTCATTCTCTCCATGTGCCAGTGCACCGTTGAGGGAGATATATCCAGCTGACCAACCAGATCGTTCTGGCTGCAGGGGCCCTCCTTGAGGAGTTCCACAATGCTCCTCGAGGTCTCGTTCGAGAGGATCGATTCTATCTCGTCCACCCGTGCCTGTCTCATTGCCGCCTGGTATCCCATTGCGGAGGGGTAATACCTTCTCTCCTTGGATCCCTTTTCGGAGAAGATCTTTCCCGTCTTCTCGAGCTTCATGATATGATAGGAAACGGCCCCCTGGGAGAGTTGAAGCTCCCTCCTTATCGAGGTCAGGTTGATCCCGGGATTCACCGTGATCAGGTCCAGAAGGTCGGCCCTGACCATATTCTCACCCCTTTTTGACCGGAAATACAGGTTACCGGTCCCGATAAGGAACAAGCAGGCCATGACTGCAGACACCCCCAGTACCGGAAGGACCCAATCCGGGATCATCTCATCATCGGTCCCGGAATGGGTTTCAGGGGATGAGTTCATGGGAACCTGACCAGGATCCTCCCTGTCACCGACCATGCCCTCATCATCGCCTTCGCCTGACCCTGAGAAAGGGTCGCCTGCAATAACGCCAAGACCGGCAAATATCGACCCGAACAGGGCAAGGACGAACGCGAAAGCCATCATCAATGTAAGGACCCTTCTCTGTTCCATGAAGGGGACTTCGCATGATGCTTTTAAAATATTCCGGCGGTTGGGTAGAAAGCTCATTGCTCTTGACCGGCGGAAAGGGTATCTTTGTCCGGGGTGCCTTTCCCGGCCAGTTCACCGAGGACCACGGACTCTCTCATGAGCTTGATAACACCCGCACATGACCTGCAGCAGAGCTCGTCCTCGGAATAGCATGAGTCCTTACAGACCCATCTCCCGCAGAATGGGCACTGGAGTATCCGGGATCGTTTAAGGGTGACCAGGCAGAGATCACATACGAGCCCGTCCATGGATTCGAGGTCCTCTTCCGGTGGGTCCCCCTGTTTCCGGACCGGTTTTATCGTATCCTTGACCTTGGAGAAGAGGTCCGGACCTTTGCTGGACTGCTTTCGCCTCACTTTTTTCCTCCCCTTGTCGGCGGGAAAGCATCGGAGAATATCTTCTTCTCCGTCTCCCTCACGGCCCCTATCCTGGATTCCGCCCACCTTAGCTCCGATCCTCTCTCTGCCCTTTTGAGGCGGTCCTCGAGCTCGTTCAGTTTGAAAAGTGCTTTCCGGGAAACGATGGCATTGTCTTCCCAGATGGAGTAAAGATGCGCCCTCTCCCCGGGGTCAAGCATGGTTACCGCATCCCTGAGGGCCCTCCTCTTCTGGTAGTTCGCATATCTCTCGAGCTTCTCCCTCTTCGCTTCAAGCTCGTCCAATCTGATCCGGTTCTTCAGCCTGTCCCAGCTGTTCAGGATAGTGAGGGCTCCTATCACTATTATCGAAACAGCAGCCACCACCGCGATCAGGAGTATGTTATCTGTTATGGATGAGGCCGCATCCAGGGGAAGCGAGGTTGTCGGGATATCCACCGGTGTCATCTTCCACACCTCACACCGTCATCTCGTGATGCCCGCAATGCGGACACTCCTTCTTGTAGTTCTTGAACCTGCTGCATCCGGGACAGAAGCAGGAGCCTAGCTTGACAGGCCTGTCTCCGGCGGGAGGTGAGAACAGGTCCTCTTCCATATGCATCGCCTTCATCTCGACGGCTATGCTCTTTTTTTCCTTTACGATCAACAATTCGAGGTCCTTTCCGGAAGGGTGGAGACCGTGGTAAGCGTCGAGGTAGATCTTCAGATCCTCGAGCTCAGCCTCTCCATAGCCGGCCTGGTGGGACAGGATGAACGCCCTGAGGACGGACCTCACTTCAGGGGAGGGGTTGCCCTTGACCGCTTTTTTCTTCACTGTATCTTTCTTCATTTCCGGCCCCTCCCCCCGTTGTCGGCCACATCCTCACCGAAGAGCCTGTCCTCGTAGTTCTTGATCTTCTCCAGGGTCTCGAAGAGATCCGAGGTCTCATTCCCCAGCTCCAGTCTCTTCACCTTGGTGTCCGCAAGGACCATTCCGGTATCCAGCTTGGATTTCAGCATCCTGTTCTCGTTCATGGTCCGGTCATATTTCTTGAGGTCCCTGCCGGACCACTGAACGGAATCCTCGATCAGGTTCTCCAGATGGGCCTGCTTTGATAGCAGGTCCATCTTGAGCAGGGCTATCTCTCTCGAGGCATCCCTTACCCGCATCCTTCTCTTGAGGATCACAAGGATAACGAACATGATGTACAAAATGACTACCAGTATGAGGACAGCGATTATGATCCAATGGATATTATCCTCCATGCCTGTCATTTGATCCCTGCTGTAAAATGACGGACCTTACTATTAATCCTTTCTGAACCCGCGAAGCACGGGGGATTCCCTTCATCCAGACCTCACATGAGTTCGATATTAATACTCCCGGCGCCATCAAGGTGCATGGTCAAGAAGGAGCCCTATGGAATGGAAAAGGACCTGAAGGTACTTGAAGGCAGGTCCGGGAAGCACAGTGCCAGGCTTGAGGGGCAATTCCTCGGTATCATCCCAGGTCCGGAGGTCGAGATATTCGAGAAAGATGGAAGCAGGGGTGGAAGGTCCGTTGTGGTTCGCGGCGTCAGGGATCCCAAGATAGAGATCGACCTGGATGTGAAGGAACTGGAAAAGGATCCGGGGCCTTTTCGGGAAATGCTTCATCTGATAGGGCTTGGTCAGAGGGAAGGTGATTTCGAGGTCATCTCGACGATGGACAGGGTCCTGAGGGCCCTTTCCAAGGCCAAGTTCAGGAACATGGCCGAGCTCAAGATCAATGGAAAGGTGATCTACGATCACCCCGAAAAGGAATGGGACCTCCGGGACGTTCTAAAGACGATCAATGATCTGCCGGATGATGGGTCCATGGAAGAAGCGGAGGCGAGGGTCATCGAGAAGGAGATGGGTGATGTCGAGGCTCTTGTGAAGGTAGACAGGGTTCACAGCAGATTCTCCCATGACATCAGGATCGAGTTCAGGGGCGAGATAGAGGGAGAGATGCTGAGAAGGGTGATAAATTATCTCGAGGAGAACCTGGAGATCGATGAGCTCATTCGGGGATGAGGGGTCACTCCACGAAATTCTCCCAGGGCTTTTTCTCGTCCTCCTGAAGCACCCTGACCATGAGGTCCCTCAGATCTTCCAGGCCCTCACCCGTTTCCGCAGATATGGATACCACCTCGATACACTGGTCACCAAGAGAGTCCGCGAGTGAGGCAAGGGGCGAGGTGTCGACATCTTCCGGCATACCGATATCGGATTTGTTGATCACGACAATTATTCCCATCCCGGGAAGGGATTCCGAGATCGATGCGAGCAGGTCAAGCTGGGGATCGAGTGGAAAACCGCAGTGTCCCGTGGGATCGATCATGAATATGCAGGTGCTGCTCAGCAGTGTCAGGGCCAGGATGCCCTGTTTCTCGATGGTATTTCGCTCCTCGAAGGGGCGGTCCAGGAGGCCGGGGGTGTCAACGATCTGGTATCTGGTCCTGTGCTTCTCGAAATATCCCACTGTTAGCTCCTGGGTGGTAAAAGGATATGGTGCAACCTTCGGGTCCGCAGTTGAGACTGCCTTCACAAGTTTCGATTTTCCGACGCTCGGGTATCCTGCAACCACTATCGTCGGGTGCTTGGTCGGTATGGATGGGAGCTGCTTGAACTTCTCCCTCACCTCGGCCAGACGTAGAAGGTCGCCCTCCAGGTCGTTAACCATGGATGAGATCCTTCCGAAGGCCTCCTTCCTCTTGACCTCCATGTACGCTGTTTTGGAGGTCCGGTCGATCTGCCTCACGGTCTTGGTCTTGATGGCATCCACCTGTTTTATGACACCCTGCAGCCTTCCAAGTATCCTTCTTATGTCGTCAACGGGTGTCAACAGGTCTATCAATGCCATATAGAAAGGTGGAAGCTGATTGAAGGACGGGAATGCCTTGATGTATTTTTCCAGGGTTGATGATATCACCCCGGCAAAGGATTCGACCTTGGAGCGGTTCAGCTTCTGCATCCTGAACCTGTAATCAGGGTCCGCTACCTGAACCCTCCTGGACCTGCGAATTGCCTTGTCCAGTATCTCCTGGGATCTCAGAACCGTCGGGATCGTGAACATCTTGCTCGATCGGGTCGACACCATAAGGGGTATTAGTAGGTTCCGAAGCGGTGAAGATGGGTTCCACCGGCCTTACGGCCTCCTCCGTGGGAGGTTGTTCGTCCATGTTCGGGGGTTCGGACCCGAACTCATCAGCCGGGGTCTTATCGACCCCGACAGGGACCGGGACTTTCTGAACAGCAGGCTGATGGAGGGCCCTTTCCCCGGGTTTGTGATAGGATGAACCGTCCACCAGTACCCTGCCAGGAGGAAGGCCGTGAGCTGAGACCGGTGGAAGCCCCGCCTCATCGAGAATTCCGGTTTGCCCGGATGACGGCAATGCCGGAACCTGATGGGGGCCCAGGGTGGACACCTGCTGCTCGGGTGAGAGACCCATATATACGGGAGGTGCGGGAACCATCTCCTGACCGCTCCTTCTCCTGAATAGAATTACCATGATGACAGCAACAAGCAGTAGAATGAGGATCACCGCGAACAGGGCCAAAATGATCAGCAGGTTCATGTCTTCACCTCCCTCCTCGGTCGGGTTCTCAACGAGAGGGCGAAAGGCGAATTCCAGATCTACCGTCTCGTTGAACCAGGCTGTCCTGCCGAAATCGTCTTTGACCATGACAGACCCGTGATAGGGTACATCATCCAGGTGAAAGGAACCTGTCCATATACCCGTGGAATACGGGTCCTCGACGGTTCCATCAAGTATGAGTTCACCCGAACGGTTGTAGAACATTATGCGGACCTCGATCGGCTTAGTCGAGCCCAGACCGGATCCCAGGGAGATCTCAACCGTGGTGTTGGATGCGAGATCGATGAACGCATCCGCTGACTGGAAAAAGGGCATCTGTGCATCCAGTACGAAGATGCGTTCAATGATCGTTGAATTCTTCCCTCCGTCAACGTCCTCCACCCGGACCTCCAGTTCATAGGTTCCGAGCTTCCAGTCGGAACCTGTGGAAAGTCTGGCAATGTAAGTGCCTTCTCCCCTCTGGTCGAAGAATACCTCGTTCTCCGTCCCTTCATCCGAATTGCCAACACGTCCGTTCACGTTCAGGCCCCAGCCCTGGCTGTCAGGGTCATCAACCGTGATCGTAAGGGTCGCCGAGCCACCCCTGTCGAATGTCTCCCCGGCGGGCCCTTCTCCGAATGGATATGTTATGAAAACGTTCCTAATGGATGGGATCATGTTGTAAACCTCCATTGCATCCCAAACGGTCAACTCTCCTCCGAGGTTCTCGTCGTCCCTGTAGGTGACCAGAAGTGTATAGTTCCCGATGGGAAGGTCGCGTGCCGGAACCTTGACGGACACGGCTTCCCCTGACCCGATCCTCAGTTCGGTGGAGAAATGGACAGAGGCTCCGGGGGAACCCGTGGGCCCGTGGACCGAGAAGATGATACTCCCGGATCCCATACCCTCCGGGTCCTCATATCTGACAACGAACTCCGCTTCCTGAAGCCTGGTTACCCTGGCCCCGGAGCCGCTCAGCACCTCGAGAGTGGGTTTCCTGTTGTAGCTTCTTATGATATCCGTCCACACGGCTGTCTCCGAGTCCCGGTCTTTTACCTCTGCGGTGAAGGTCCATGTCTGGGTTGGATCGTTTGCAGGAAGCCTGAAAATACAGGATGAAGAGAAATTGGATACGGATATCTCCTCTGCCGGGATCAACTTCCCACCCTGGGCCCTCTCACCGTAAACTTCCAGTTCAAGGGAACCGTCAGGTGTGTCCGGGTCGTTCCAGGTAATGTTGAGAACTAGTTGCTCTCCCCTGGGGACCTCCTCAAGCGAGAACTCGGCCGATACCTCCGGTCGGGTGTTGAGGACCTTGAATCCGGCCGTAAGGTCCACTTCGAAAAAGCTCCCCGCCGGATCGGTGTAGGTTCCGTAAAGGCTGTAGAAACCCAGGTGTGCATCCCACGGAGGTGTGAAGTTGAAGCCGTATTCGACAATGGAGCCGCTACCGGTTGTCTCGACAAGCTCCAGATCATATTCAATGCCTCCGGGTCCCTCGATCCAAAGCTCCAGATGATCAAGTGAGATGTCACCGTCCGGGTCCCGGATGGAGAAGTTGAAAGGTAGGGAAGAGGTACGATCCACTGTTATGTATGGATATTCAACCTCCACCTCTGGAGGTGTGTTAACGGTGAGGTTGGCCTCGATGAGGTTATTCTTCTCGTCGTATTCCCAGACCCCGTCTCCCGGGTCCATTCTCATGGAGAAGATATGTCTGCCCAGAATTGGATGGTCTTCCGATGATATATTGATGAATATCGTCGAGTTCGGCTGGATATCGACCACCTCCTCGTGGAACTTTACCGATCCCTCCATGTAGAATTCGACCACGGCCTCCTCCACCGGACGCTTCCCCTTGTTGTGGAGCACATAGGTCAACCACGGTACCCCGTCCTCATCGACCCATGTATATATCGGGTCCGTGTCGGTGGCGGGACCCATGTCGGCCCTCTCGTTAACGAAGGGAGTGCATTTCGGGTCCCCGATGACGGTTCCCATCCAGGAGAGGTATGGGGACCCCATCCAGAAGGATTCCGCAAGACTGAATCCCATATAGTAAGCAGGGATCAGTATGTGAGCCCTTGATACGGCCGTGATGAACGGCTCCCAGGTATACCCTTTGATACCTGTGGCGCCGTCACGAATGATGTCCGCAACCAGGGACTGGCCGTACCAGGTCCCGTAGGTTATGGACCTGCCACCTGTTGAGACGATGGTCTCTGCAATGGAGCCGTTCAACCACTGGTTGTGGGGTCTTATCACCCTGAGGTAGAACTGATCGAAGTATGCCTTCCCCCCTCCCAGAAGTTCGCAGATCATTCGGATGGATGTAACCGCAGAATCATTTTCGATCGGGTCCTGGTAGGTATCAAAATTCCTTGTCCCGGACCTGTTCGCCAGCTCGTGGGTCCACCTGAGGACTCCCTGCTGATCATAGCCCTCCAGGACCATCCTTGCACCGGGTGAGGTGACGCCATCCATACTCATCCTGCCGTCGGCGATGAAACGGTGATCGGGATAGATCAGGGAAACATCCTGATATGCCCTTAGTATGCCGTCTCCCGTGCGTTCGAGACCGAGGGACCATGTGCCGGAAGCGCTTCTATTCGTGGTCCTTCCCGCTATCCCGCCCGATTCCTCGAAGGTCCATCCCGATGCAGACGGACCCGATCCAGATTCGAACCCGTAATTAATGGTCTGGATCTCGCCCCAATCACCGTCATTCGAACCCCAGGAATAGTAGGCCATCGTGTTCTCCCATCCGGTCAGGAAATCCCTGGTACCATCCAGGTAGCTGTTGTGACCGTTGTCCTTGAGCCAGGCGTCGGCTGCAAGCATCCAGTCGTTGCCCTGCTTGTACCCTGACGAGCCATTCTTGGAGGGGTCCATATCGAGAAGGGCATTCCCTCTGATGTTGAATGAGGTCTCGGCACGGTCGATAAGACCCCTGGCCTCCTCCACGGTATAGCCGGTCAATCTCGTCACGAGCCGTATGCCGTAATCCTCTCTTGAAAAGGGTTTCTCGGAATCCCAATATGGATTGCTTACGGTGTAGAGATTATGGACCTGGTACTCCATGTCGCTGTCGAGGAGCATGAGTTCCGAGTCCACCGATGCGGATTCATAGTATTTCTGACGGTTCATGTTGGTCTCGCCCGAGGTTACCTTCAGAGGGACGCCCTTGGTCGTGACCATGTAGTTGATACTGTTCGTAAGACCCCTGCTCGAGAGATTCTCCTTGACCTGCCTCTCCAGTTCGTCATACTCCTCGAATGTGATGATCTCCTTTTCGGGGACCGAAATGTTGATGATATTGATCCCCGGGATGCCCCTTCTCTCAGCGAAATAGGTGCCTATATCCTTTGATATCAAGGAGTTGTCGTTCACTATCAGGGCAACATCCTCGTATGTGATGAGCCCGTCATAGAGTCCCTTCGAAGCGTTGGCATCGGAATTTCTTGAAGGAGGAGAGGGGGATGATGCCGGCAATATTGTAGTGCGGTCCTTCCCGGTGCCGTCTCCCGCCAGGGTGATCGAGGATAGAATGAACAATGATACGATGAACAGCGAAATGAGTGATCGGTGCATCAGATGGCCTCCAACGGACGGAGGTATCGGATTGATGATACTTCGATATAACCGTAACGGTTGATTCTATAACAGTGAATTCAGGCGTTTACCTTCTTTCAACCTCTCTCATTATATTCTTGATCTCCAGGAGAAAAATCGAAAGCGCCATCCCTTCCCCCCATACCATAACGTAATTACCCCCCTTTGTGGGTTTCAAAGGCGGTATCTTGGCATTGAGGATCCTTGAGAAGTACCTCAGCCCCTCCAGGGGAACGGTGAATATTCTCCAGGGGTCCCCCCTCACACCCTTGAACCTGTAGGCGTATATGGGGAAGGTGTTCGCTCTGACACAATCCTGCATGAACTGCTCCAGCTGCTCCTTCAGCCTAGGCTGGCTGAGATAGATCTTCGGGTGTATGGAGGATTTGACCTCCAGCGGAAAAGATAACTCGCCCCTTAGCGCAACGAGATCGACCCCGAACGAGCCCGCCCCTCTTATCACCATGAAGGGGTACCTTTCCATGACACCGTATCCCAGACATTCCAGCCCCGAGCAGGTCTTCTTCATCTTCACAAGTGCCTGCAGGTCCCCCTCGAGGAGCTTTTTCAACTCCCTCTCGTAGTCCACTCCCATCCGTTGCTCTACTGCAGACAGATATAAAAAGCTGCAATGTGGGGGTTCACCGAACCTACCTCACACCTTTTCCAGCCACTGGGGCTGGGTCAGCCTCATCTCCTTTAACCCCACGAGCTGACGGATGATCTTTCCCGCAAGGCCGGGTGTTATGTACCTCTCGATATCGGGAGATACCTCCATCACATCCATCGCCAGAACACTCCCGTATACCTCCTCCAACAGTCTCAGAAGATCGAAGGAGGTGAGCCCCCAGGGCTCCGGGGTTCCCGTACCGGGGGCATAGGCGGGATCGAGCCCATCGATATCTATGGAGAGGTACATCGGCCTCTCCCTGATGGAGTATCCCGAATCCCAATCATCGATAATATCGTGTATACCGTGGGTCAGCACCTGCCTGGAGGTCGCATACCTCAGCTCCATGGAAGAGGCTGCCGAATATTCCTCCCTACATCCCGACCGGACACCCACGACGAAGACGGAGTCATCTCCCCATCTTTCCACTATCCTGCGGATGACGCAGGCATGGGAGTGGGGATTGTCCAGATACTCATCCCTGAAATCCAGATGAGCATCCACGATCAGAACGAGCCCTCCTTTGTTATGAAAGCGCTCCATGAATGCGTTCACGCCGCCCTCGGTTACGGAATGCTCCCCCCCCATCATCACCGGCATCTTTCCCTCGTCAAGGAGAAATCCAACGAGGTTGTGTACATCGGAGAGCATCTGCGTCTGACCCTCGGGGGAATTATCAACGATAAGGTCCCCGATGTCGCAGATATCAATATCCGCGAGCTCGACGTCGAGGTCCATGAGGTAAGTTTCAAAATTGTAGGTCTCGGCCCTTATGCTCCCCGGAGCGGATGAAGCGCCAGACCGGTGGGAGACCGTTGCATCGAAGGGAACCCCGAAAATGGCATACTTCGAACTCTCGAAATCCCCGTTGGCATCGGCAAAACGGGGCTCGACCTCCCCGAGATCCACGCCCTGTCGGTTCATGGAGATCACGGGTTCAGACCCTGGTGATCTGTCTTCGGCCCATTGCATCCTGATAGCTGACCTCCTGGCCAGCCTCGATCTTGCCCTTGAATTCCTCCGGGACATCGATGTTGAACATCTCGTAGGTCTCCATGTCCATGAGCTGGACCTCTTCGCCCTGGATGGATACCACCTGAGCCGTCCTCTTCTCTATCATCGGGACCTGGACCTTGTGGGTGACCGGGGCGACCATGGATTTCTTGCTTCCCGAAAATATGCCGATGGCAACTATCCTTGCCTTGGCCTCACCATGCTTCCCGGGTTTGGAAGTCGTGAGCTCGATTATCTTGCAGGGCTCGTCATCGATGACGAGATACCTGTTGACCTTCAATTCCCTGACTTGCTGCATGGTCCAGGACATGGTTGACACCCCTAGATTGATATAAGGTCTGTAAATGAATGACCTTTATAAATATTTTCAATTGGGTGGCCTCACGGAAGGGATCGGGACAGGCCTTTCTTTCCCGTATTTGGCCATATCGGGTAAAAGAAGGTTTAAATTGTAAAATGAAATTGTTATGACTGGATGCATTCTTCCACCAAGACGGGCGTCATACTCATGATCGTGTCCGGCGTTCTTTTCGTAATCGCTTTTTTCATGGATCTCATCTTCTCCTTTTCCTCGGGACATCTCAATTCACTCTTCAGCTCCCTGTGCTGCATGGTCTCTCCTTTCATCTTCATCGCGGGCTTTATTCTCATGATGATCGGCCTTGTTCAGAAGGATCCGGCCATATCAGCCAACTGGCCCCCTCGGACTTCACCACCAGAGCTGCCCACGAGGCCACCGCACGCCCCCGCAGGCCCGGACCCATCGTTGCTCCAGATGGCCCTGAACTACGAGAAGGCAGAAAGATGGGGGGAAGCCGCTGGTATATACCAGAAACTGGGACTCCTGGAGGAAGCCGTGAGATGCAGGAGAAAGCAAAGGGAAGTAATGTCAGGCATGACCGGATGAACGCAGAAAACCTGTTCGATTAAATCAGGATAAACCTCTCTGGAATGCGGTATAATTTATCGGATCGAAAAAGAAAAAGAGGCCCGGAACCCGGGCCATTTTCATACAGATGTCTGATCAGAACACCCACGCCAGCAGCGCTCTAATAACACCGAACATGATCCACAGGAAAAACGCCACGCCGCATAGGACCATTCCTATGACCGCCTTCTTCTTGTTCTCACCCGCTCCCATGGCCAGTGATATGATGCCCAGAATTATACCAGCAAGGAAAGCGATCCATCCAACGGGTGCCATGAAACAGTTGGAACACCATTGTCCAATAAACGGGATGAACCAGCCGGGAATATTTATAAGGGCAAGAATGGCCGCAACGAGGCCCGCGATAAAGGAAAACTTCGCCAGACCCTCCCCCCCGCTCTTTTCAGACTTCTTGGAACCTTTCTTTTTCTTCTTGGGTTTGGATTTGGACTCTTTGCTCTTTTTCGGCTTCTTCTTCGGTTCATCCTCGTCCTCATCTTCATCATCGTCATCCGGGTCGAGGTCCTCTTCATCCTCCTCATCGTCATCTTCATCCAGGTCGAGATCCTCATCGTCCTCCTCATCGTCTTCGAGCTCCTCCTTCGGAGGGGATCTCGCCTTCTTTGGTTTCTCCTCTTCCTCGACCTCGTCGAGATCCTCCGTCTCCTCTGTTTTCCTGTCCTTCTCTGGTTTTTTGACCAACATTTCACCCCCACTCTGTATCTTTTCCATATTCCCTATGTTTCAAAGGGTAATTTAAGATTTTTCATGCTCGCCCGCCTTTTTGATAATAGCAAGCGTCCAGATAGATGGGAAATCATTCCTATTCAATATGGCACGGGATCGGACCCGGTCTATCAGACACCGGTGATAACTTCCTTCTCCTTTAACTCCCTTGAGTCCTTCGTCTTTTCCCTGCCCCACTTCTCGACGACGTGGGAAAGCCTCTTAACACCCTCCACTATCTTTTCATCCTCCGCGTGGGTGAAGTTGAGCCTCATGCAGTTCGTTCCGGAACCGTCTGCGAAGAATGCGCTCCCTATGACGTATGCGACGTTCTCGGCGATGGCATCGGTGAACATATCCGTCGTATTGATGGCTTCGTGAAGGGTCGCCCAGAGGAACATTCCGCCATGGGGGACCGGCCATCTGATGTATTCCTTTGGCATGTACTCGTCCATGGATTTCCCCATTATCCTCTGCTTCCGCCCGTAGAGTTCTATGATGGATGTAAGATGCTGGTCGATGTAGCCTCTTTTGAGATACTCCTTGGCCACGTGCTGCGTGAATGGCGGAGTGCAGAGATCCACTGCCTGTTTGGCGATCACCATCTTCTCTATCACGGGTTTGGGACCGAAGGTCCATGCTATCCTGAAGCCGGGAACCAGCGTCTTCGAGAAGGTTCCCAGGTAGATCACCCTCTCCTCCCGGTCCATGGATTTCAGCGGAGGCAACCTCTCGCCGGAATACCTGAGCTCCCCGTAGGGATCGTCCTCAACGACCATGAAATCATATTCATGGGCCAGATCGATCACCTTTCGCCTCCTTGGTAGGGACATGCAGACCCCTGCGGGATTGTGGAAGGTCGGGACAGTGTAGAGGAACTTGATGTTGATATTGTGCTTTCTGGCATCCCGGAGGAACTCCTCGAGAAGGTCCACCCGGAGCCCGTCGTCATCGAGGGGGATGGAAGCGATCTGAGGACTGTAAACGCTGAAGGCATTCAGTGCGCCCAGATAAGTGGGGGCCTCCATGATGAGTGTGGAATCCGAACCGATGAAGAGTCGTCCGAGAAGGTCCAATCCCTGCTGGGACCCCACAGTGATGAGTGTGTTGTCCTTGTCGCCGTCAATATCCCATATTCTCTTGAGCCTCATGGCGATCTGCTCCCGGAGCTCTGGAACACCTTCGGTGGACCCGTACTGGAGTATGGTGCTGGGGGAGGACTTGAGTAGATCATGAACTATCTCCTCGATCTTCTCGACGGGGAAGGCCAAGGGGTTGGGTAGACCCCCGGCGAAGGAGATCACCTCCGGTTTCTGTGTCAACTTGAGCAGTTCGCGGATCACCGACGCCTTCATCCTGTTCGCCCTGTTGCTGAAGATATTCTCGTATATGGGAACCGTCATCTGATTGCCTCCTGTACAATTCTCGGGGTATGCTAACTGGAATTATAAGCTATACCTTTAAGATATCGGTCCGATGGAAGGGCGTCTGATCGAGGATCGGGTTCTCAGACCTCGATGTTCCATATGGGGTCCCCGACGTAGTGCAGGGTCGCCACGGCCTTCCCGCCGTTTCCCGCAACCATCTCGTTACCGGACATCATGGCTCTCCCGACGCAGAGGGGGCGCAGGTTCCTCTCATCCCTTACCCACACAAGGTCGTCCACCTCGATCAGAGGGTCGGCATCCGTAACACCGGGAGCCATGACATCGGCACCGTTGGCGAGGAACCTGACCGCTCCCATATCCACCGTTACCCATTTTCTTGTCGGTCCCAATTTCAGGATACCCTTCAATGTCAGGAGCAGTCCCCCTTGCTCCTCGATACCTATCACCTCGCCATCAAGAACGTAGGATTCCCTTCCCCCTATTGAGCCCGACTCGAGCTCCTCCAGGCTGTCGTTCTCCACCCCCCACTCTTCCTTCATCCAGGCCAGTATCTTCCTTGTTTCCTTTGACCTCATTCTGGACCTTCTCTTCACCGACAGATCCTTCATGATGAGATAACCCTCCCATGGGTTAAAACCGTTGCCTTCGGGGGTATATTTTATATTGGCATCGGATTCAGGTATGATGGACCCCATGGATTACCTCGATTCGCTCGGCCAGTTCAGGATGAGGGCAGGTCTTGAACGTATAGTGGGGGTCTTAAGGGCGTTCGGGGACCCTCACCTCTCCATCCCTGCGGTGCACATCGGAGGTACCAATGGAAAGGGCACCACGGTTGCGATGGTCGAGGCCATCCTGTCAACCTTTCCCCTGCGGACAGGATCATACACATCTCCGCATCTCATCGATGTTACGGAAAGGCTCCGGATACAGGGAGAGAACGTCCCGAAGGATAAGCTATCGGAAGGGATCCGCCGGATAAGGGATCTGATCGAGGGTAGCCCGGATACTGAGGGACTGACATATTTCGAGGTCCTGACGGCAGCTTCCTATCTGATAATGGCAGATGAAGGGGTGGATATCAACATCTCGGAGGTCGGGATGGGCGGCAGGTGGGACGCCACGAACATCCTCGGGCCCCAGGCCGTGGCCATTACCAGCATCTCGATGGACCACATGGAGCATCTGGGTGAGGATCCGGTCTCCATAACCAGGGAGAAATGCGGCATAATCAAGCCCTCCACGCCTGTTGTGGTGGGGAACATTTGCAGCAGGCTCGAAGAGGGAAACAGGTGCCTCAGATATGTGCTGGACGTTTGCACCCGCAACGGGTGCCCTGTCGTGGTCGTTTCGGAGATCGACAGGATGGGGGAGACCATCTCGCTCCTTTCCTCCTACAATGTTCCCGATTGGAGGGTGATCGAGGCCCATGCAAGGACCGGGAACGGATCGACATTGATCGACCTGAAGATGCACTGTCCCGTGGACCAGGCTTCTCTCGAGCCGAGGTTCGAACTACTTGACAGGATAATGGAGGGAAGTTACCTCGTGCCGTTGGCCGGAAAGCACCAGGCCTGCAACCTGGCTATTGCTGTCGCCCTTTCATTGATGGTTCTCCCGTTCGCACTTTCCCATAACAGACTGCGCTCCGGAGACCGAACAGCCCTGAAGGACCTTATAGAGGGAAGTGTTGATGAGGTAAACGATCGGTATGGATCCTCCGAACTGAAGGAGATGGTCCGTAAAGGTATATCCCGTGTCAGTATACGGGGCAGGGGAGAGATCTTCAATATCGATGGAAAGGAAATAATCATTGACGGATGCCATAATCTCGAAGCCGCCAGGGCATTGAGGGAGACCATCCGGGACATATTCCCGGGCAGGTGCGTGCACCTTCTGATCGCCATGATGAGGGACAAGCATCCCGGAGACATGATCGAGCCCTTCGGGGGGCTCATCTCAACACTGACAATCACGAGTCTGCCAACAGAGAGGTCCATGGGAACAGGCGACCTGCTGAGAGGAGTACTGATGGGGGGGAAGGACATTCCGGAGATCCATATCAGGGAGGAACCGACCCGTGCCATTGAGGAATGGCTGGAAAGGCTCGACGGAGATTCCATCGGGGTTGCAGCTGGCAGCTTCTATCTCTACAGGCATATCCGGGAGTTCTTGGGTCGTCAGAAAGTATAGTCCAACCACCGGAATCCCCCCGAGAACAGCGGACCGGCTTCCTTCAAATACGATAACAGTTCAGGGTGTCTGATGGCACCAAGCATGAGTCCCTTCCTTCCCATCTGTAAAAAATCCCTACCTTGTGTAATGCCGGTTATCGTGTCAAGGGCCCCATCCGGAAGCGATGAGAGCATATCTCTCCACCGGATGTTGGATATGGAGAAGGCAGGGTGTTCCCTGATATCCTTATCGAACCGAACCAACGCATACTCATCCCCCGAGAGTTGTGACATGATGGCCTTTGCAGCCTCGACCCCCGATATCATGGAACAGTATACACCCCCCTTTGAAACGGGGTGGCAGAATCCTCCTGCGTCCCCAACTGCCACACAGCAGTGTCCCACAAGGGGATTGATCGGGCCGCCGTCCGGAATGGGACCTCCGAAGAAGGATCTCAAATCGCTCCCTGATATCTTCAGGTGTCTGATCAGCCTGTTTAACAAGAATCGTATATTCCCCCGGGAGCAGACACCAATGTTCGTCTCATGTCCCCTGGGAAAATGCCATCCGTAACCGCCTTCCATGTCGGCGGAAACAAAGAAATCCATATGCTTTCCGGTATCCCGTCCGGTGATCCTTGCTCCGAGCCCCATCATCAATTCGAGGTTCGATCCGAGACCCAGTAGCCTGTTCAGTGGCGATACTGCCCCGGATGCGAGTATCACCGACCTTGTCCTGTATTCACCTCTCCGGGTACGCAGGACCCAATGAGATCGTGAGAATTTCGCCTGGTTCACCGCCTCTCCATATCTCATGTCCGCCCCCAGGTCGATCGACCTCTTTATCAGCTCCTCCTCGAACCGTGATCTATCGATCGAAAGAGCGGGATACCTGACCGAAAGCATATCACCTGAAGGTGAAATTATCCTGTAAAGGTCCATTTCGTGGACGACGATGCCTTCTTCTTCCAGACCTGAATATTCGAGGGCTCTCCTGGAGATCACCTCACCGCACTGGGGCCTTCTTCTTCTCGGGGGTTGCGGGTCGATCAGTGCAACTTTGAAACCCCCATCCGCGGCGGTCCAGGCCGCGCTGGAACCGGCCGGACCTGCGCCTATGACGATTATATCATGAACCTTCCTTTCGGCAAACAGGACCTGTACCCCCGTTCTGAAGAGATTTCCCGGGATGTCCCCGATCCTTGGAAAAAACCAGGGGCTCAATCATCGAATATATCCTTGATATATCCCCTTCCCTTGACCTTGTCCAGGGGTTCGTAATCACTGCTGATATAGAAGCATCTCATCTGAAGTGAATAGATGCTCGAATCCGACCTTATCATCCTGTTCATTCCCCAACCACCAAAGATGGAAATTGGACTGAGAGCTTATAAAGCTTTCCTAGGGGCACTGATCATCCATCCTGTCTGGATATGGAACCACCGGCAATTCATGGATAAAAGGAGGATCCCGGGGTATTGGAACAGAAACCTCATGAGAGGAAATGTTTTATCGAGAAATCACATTACCAGGCGAGATTTCTCCTCAAGGAAGGGTTACAATGAGACAAGCGGTAATAGTATCGGCAGTAAGAACAGCGCAGGGCAAGTTCGCTGGGGCCCTCAAGGACTTCAAGGCCACCCAGCTGGGCAGCATCGTGATCAGGGAAGCCATTAAAAAAGCCGGTTTGGAACCCGGGGAGATTGATGAGGTCATCATGGGAAACGTCGTCTCCGCCGGCCAGGGCCAGAACGTTGCCAGACAGGCATCCCTGGGGGCAGGTGTTCCGGTGGAGGTCGGTGCCCTCCATGTCGACAAGGTCTGCGGTTCATCGCTGAAGGCGGTGATCCTCGCAGCCCAGGCCATCAAATGCGGGGATGCGGACATCATCGTCGCCGGTGGAATGGAAAGCATGACGAATTGCCCGTATCTCCTTGACAATGCCAGGTTCGGCTACAGGTTGTTCGACGGAAAGTTGATAGATTCCATGGTCAAGGATGGCCTCTGGGACGTCTACAATGATTTTCACATGGGGAATACTGGAGAGGTGATAGCCGAGAAATTCTCCCTCACAAGGGAGGAGATCGATGAGTTCGCTGCCTGGAGCCACCAGAAAGCGGCAGAGGCCACGGAGAACGGTCACTTCCGGGATGAGATCGTTCCGGTCGAGATCCCCCAGAAAAGAAAGGACCCCATTATCTTCGACAAGGACGAGGGGATAAGATACGATGCTTCCATCGAGGGTATGGCAAAGCTCAAGCCATTCTTCAAGGAAAGCGGAGTGGTGACGGCGGGCAATGCGTCCCAGTTGACGGACGGAGCTTCCGCAGTTGTGGTCATGTCGGAGGAAAAGGCAAGGGAAAAGGGTCTCGAGATCCTCGGAAGGATCGTAGATTACAACACCGTTGGGGTGAAACCCGAACTGGTCATGTACGCCGTCGTTCCCGGGGTGAGGCAACTCCTTGAGAAGACAGGGCTTACGATCGACGATATAGACCTTGTGGAGCACAACGAGGCGTTCTCCTCCGCATCGGTGGGCCTGATGAAGGAATTCGGAATACCCCGGGAAAAGTTCAATGTTCATGGCGGTGCGGTTGCGATCGGGCACCCCATAGGTTCAAGTGGAAGCAGAATATTGGTGACGTTGCTCCATACCATGAAGGCAAAGGGGAAGAAAAGGGGTCTGGCAACGATCTGCCTCGGTGGCGGAAATGCTGTGAGCATGATCGTGGAGCGGGATTGAACCCTGTGAAAGGTGATTAACATGGAGATAAGGAAGATAGGTGTGATAGGGGCCGGCCAGATGGGGCACGGGATTGCCCTGGTCTGCGCAAAAGCGGGTTTCGATGTGGTTCTCAACGACATGAAGGATGAGTTCGTGCAGGGTGGACTTGGAAAGATCGCGAAGTTCCTCCTGAAGAGCGTTGAGAAGGGAAAGATGGAGGCAGCTGAAAAGGATGCCATCGTCTCGAGGATCAAGGGGACCACCGACCTGAACGAGATGGCGGACGCAGACCTCGTGATCGAGGCCATCGTGGAGGATCTCAAAACCAAGAAGGACCTCTTCTTCAGGCTGGATAACATCTGCAAACCGGAAACAATACTGGCATCTAATACCTCCACCATACCCATCACCGACCTTGCTTCGGCAACGAAAAGACCGGAGAGGTTCATCGGAATGCATTTCATGAACCCCGTTCCGATAATGAAGCTCGTGGAAGTGATCCGGGGCCTCAGGACCGATGATGAGACTACCAGGTCGATCTTCGAGCTGTCGGAGAAGATGGACAAGGTCCCCATCGAGGTGAATGATAGCCCGGGTTTCGTTTCGAACAGGGTGCTCCTTCCCATGATCAACGAGGCTATCTACTGCCTTTATGAGAGCGTCGGAACGCCGGAGGCCATTGATGGCGTAATGAAGCTTGGGATGAACCATCCCATGGGCCCGTTGGCGCTTGCCGACCTTATAGGTCTCGATGTGTGTTTGAGCATTATGAACGTCCTTCACGACGGTTTCAACGATTCAAAGTACAGACCCTGCCCGCTTCTCAAGAAGATGGTGCAGGCGGGGTACCTGGGAAGGAAGACGGGAAGAGGGTTCTACGATTACAGTCAGGGGTGAGCCGGATGGAATATGAGAACATCATAGTGGAGAAGGAAGGGGCTGTGGCGGTGATAAGGATCAACCGGCCGGAGGCCCTGAACGCATTGAACGAGCAGACACTCAGGGACCTGATGCATGCCGTTACCGAGCTCGAGACGGACAAAGGGGTCAGCGTAGCGATACTTACAGGTGAAGGTAAAGCGTTCATTGCGGGAGCTGACATCAAACACATGGTGAACCTGACGCCCCTGCAGGCCAAGGTGTTTGCCGAATACGGGCATAATCTCCTGAACAAGATAGAGGGCTCGAGACTTCCCTATATCGCTGCCGTCAACGGTTTCGCTCTCGGTGGGGGGTGCGAGGTCATGATGGCATGCGATATCGCAATTGCTTCAACAAAGGCGAAGATCGGGCAGCCAGAGATCAATCTGGGTATCAGCCCGGGTTTCGGGGGCACCCAGAGGTTGACGAGACATATCGGAAGGATGAGGGCGAAGGAGCTTCTGCTCACAGGAGATGCGATCTCGGCCCAGGAAGCCTACGAGCTGGGGCTTGTGAACAGGGTCGTGGAGCCAGAGGGCCTGATGGATGCCGCAATGGAGCTTGCGAAGAAGATCGCCTCCAAGTCCGATGTCCAGATATCGTTCATCAAGGCCCTTGTGAACAAGGGTGCGGATATCGACCTAGCAACCGCAAATTATCTGGAGATCTCGTACTTCTCCTCCTCGTTCTCCACACATGATCAGAAGGAAGGGATGACGGCCTTCATAGAGAAGAGGAAGCCCGAATTCACCGATGAGTGAGTTACGGGCATCTCGAAAGATACGCCATCAGGATGCTGCAGGTTGCAAGATGGGAAAAAAATACGGGCACATGGCCCAGCGCTTATCCATGTCAGAGTCCCTTCAGTATCTCATCGATATGCTCCGAGATGATCTTCATCTGCACATCCGGGGCCCATTTAATTCACTTTCACTGACTTCACTCCATTGCCCAATATCAAATACCTGATAAAACAGTAACCGAGCGCAAAGCACATTGAATTGAATCATTGGCGGGATAAATTTGTGCGGTGGGAGATCTGGAATACCTTTTAATAAAAACATATACATATGTATAAACATGCCGAAAGTTAAGGACCGCTTGTCGATACCCGTCTCACTACCAATGGGTCTTGTCCATGAGATCGATGAACTGGTGGAGCAGAAGTTGTTCGGATCACGGTCCGAGGTCCTGAGATACGGTGCAAGACTTGCCGTAATTTATCATAGAAGGCTTCACGAAAGAGCCGAGCAATACGCCCTGGGAGAGGTTGAGGAGGGTCTGGAACGTGGCAGGAAGATATCTTGATACTGACTGTATACTTGCACTCATCAAGGAAAGCGATTGGTTAAAATCTCATGTGGAAAATGCTGTTGGTCCTGACGAAAAATATTATATGTCGGTTCTCACGGTCATCGAATGCAAACTTGTGATATCAAGAGAAGATCAAAGAGAGAAGATACATGACCTTAACGTTCGTATCATGGATCACAATATAGAGTTGCTGCCCGTAGACAACTATGTGGAGCGGGTGTCAGATCAATTGTTGAAAAAATATGATTTCCTTGGAATATTCGATTCGATACATGCTGCAACAGCTATCATCAATGGTCTTACTATACTCTCCACTGACCACATCTTTCCATTGATGGAGGAGCTTTCTGTGAATGATCCGAGGGATCTCTCCGATACATGATCGATCCATTTATCAGACCAATGAGCCGATATCAAAGTCCCTTCAATATCTCATCGATGTGTTCCGATATTATCTTCATCTGCACCTCCGGGGCCCCTTCCCCGATGATCGATACAAGCGAATCGTGGGGGAAATCCGAGATCGGGTTCTGCTCTATGACACCACGGGCACCCATCGTTATCGCCCCCCAGAGGGAGATCTTCATTCCCTCTTCGGTGTTGTAGTGTTTCGCAAGGGATGAGAAGTGTTTGAAATCTCTTCCCCTGTCGCTCTCGAATGCTGCTTTCTGGATGAGAAGCCACCCTGCCTGGAGATGTGCGACCTTGTCCGCGAACTCGTTGCTCTTGGACTCATGGTGGAACAGGGTCTTTCCGAAAGCCTTCCTCTTTCTCGCATGTGAAAGAGCATGCCTGTAGGCACCGAGAGCCGCCCCGAAGGCAAGGGCCGCAACACCTATTCTGCCGTTGTTGAATATCTCCATCGTCTGATAGAAACCCCTTCCTCTCTCCCCCAACATGTTCTCTTTCGGCACCTTGACGTTCTCGAAACGCAACGTGCAGAGATGGGATTCCTTCCATCCATACTTCTTCAATCTGGTCCGGGTCAACCCCTCTGCATCACCATCTATGATGAACATCGATATGCCTCTGTGCCTCTTCTCGGCCTGCGGGTCCGTCACTGCTGTGAATATGATGTCGTCTGCAAAGTCCGCGTTCGTTATGTAAGCCTTCATCCCGTTGACGAGGAAGTGATCCCCTCTGTCCTCGGCTGTCATCCGGATAGCGGAAGCGTCGGACCCTGCCGAGGGTTCCGTGTTCGCGAAGGCGAAGAGCCTTTTACCTTCGATCCCGGGCTTGAGATATTTTTCCCTCTGCTCATCGTTGGCAAACAGGTAAAAAGCCTGATTTCCGAGCTGCCCCTGGACGAAGGTCGCTATACCGAGGCCTCCGGAAAATGCTGAAAGCTCCTTGTACAAGTGGATATTCTCGAGCCACGGGATCTGCTCGATCTCCCCGTTCCTCTCCCTGAACCCGAGGAGCCTCTCCTCGCCCCATATCTCGAACATCCTCCTTGGTGTGGTCTTTTTCTCCCTCCAATCAGGATATTCGGGGGATATCCTATCGGATATCACCTTACGAACATGCTCCAGAAAACCGGATTCTTTTTCTGATAGATCAAGGTCCATCTCTACACCCCGGACATTAACACCATCCTGACAATATATTCTTATTCGCTGAATAATGAACCCTGTACTCCCGTTTAAATTCCATTGCTCAATCTTTGCATCAGGAAAGCAAGGGAAAGGTCCCCACCCCAAACTATAAGTAAGATGGCATTATAGAAAGGAGCCAGGAGTAGTTCATTTGTCCAGAAGAAGCAAGTATCGAGGCGGAAAGAAGAGCAATCAAGGTAAAAAGAAGGACAATCCGGGCGAGAGGCTAAGGAAACCTCTTCTCAACCTTGGTAGGCTGGACTATTTCAAGTACGACCTCAATCAGATAATGGGCAACTCCGACATGGAGGAGGAGCATATTCCGTCCTTCAAGGCTTCCGTCACGGCCAAATCATCCCAGAGGTCCATTGACGAGGCAAAGGATTACATTCTCGATATAGAAAAGAAGGAAAAGATCACCAGGGAAACCTCCATACAGCTCTGCAAGCTTCTGGACAGATACACGAAGATCAGATGATCCGGATATCTGGTCATCATTCCCTGGTGGAAAGGGACATCATGTCATCTTGAAAACGGATTTCAATTTTTCAGCTATCATGTCATTGTCCTGGCCTTGACCTTTCTGGCCGGTCATTATCTTGTCCATCAACACCATGTTCCGGAGACCAACGGGTTCTCCCTCTCCGTAACCCAGTACAAGTTTTATTCCGTCGTGTGATATCCTCAGGGCGCTGTCTTTCGCATAGACCCTAGCCATCGCCTTCCATGTGTCGCGGTCGAACTTCACGGCCTTTGAATACTTCTCCTGCGCCGCCATCTTCGAGAATACCGCTGCCGTCTCCCCCCAGGCAGCGAGCTCCCCGAGTCTCATCAGCACATGCTGGTTTCTCGTGAGCTTTTGCAATCTGCATTCCTCGTAGAGGTTCGCAAGGGCCCGTAGAGCAAGGGCTGCCACATCAGAGCCCACGTCGGGGTCTTTCGAATGGAGCTCCTCCGCTTCCCCGGCAAGGTCCTTGAAATAGGAACCCCTGGTCTTCAGGTGCTGTTGCCACCTGCTCCGGGCAATGGTTATCTCGAGTATCTCGTTCGTCCCCTCGTAGATCTGCGTGATCTTGACATCACGTTTGATCTTTTCAACCACCATCTCGTGGACGTAACCGTACCCGCCCATGGCCTGAATGGAATCCTCCGCGGCTTTGTTACCGGCTTCCGATCCGACCCATTTGGCAATGGCACCTTCCGCCTGGTATCCCTCGTGAACCCGGTCAAGCTCCCCCGCAACGAATTCTATGTAAGCCCTGGCAGCCTCCAACCTCACGGCATTTGGCACGATAAGTTTGTGGGTATAACCCTGTTTCTCGGAAAGGGGACCACCCGCCTGTATCCTTCCCTGGGAATAGCTCACTGCCCTGCCGAGGGCCGCCCACCCGCAGCCAAGGCCGAAAGCTGCGACCATGACCCTGGTGAAACCGAACACGGCTTGAGCCTGGGTAAGACCCTGCCCCTCCTCCATTCCGACCAGATTTTCCGCAGGTACATAGACCTCATCCAGAGAAAAAGCAACGGTGTTCGCCAGTCTTATCCCGTGTTTCTCTTCGGGATTGTTGAACTCCATTCCCCCTGATCCTCTCTCGACTATGAACCATCCTACCGCTTTGGGGTCCTTGGCAAGGATCAGATACATATCAGCGATCCCACCGTTGGAGATCCACTGCTTGTTGCCCGTTATCCTGTATCCAACTGTTTTTCCGTCCTCGATCACGGGAACGGCCTTTGTCTTCAAAGCCCCAAGGTCCGATCCCGCCTCCGCTTCGGTGGCCCCGTAGGCACATAGCAGTCCCTCGGTGGCAAGCCTCGTGAACCACTTCTTCTTCTGGTCGGAGGTCCCGCCGACCCTTATGGGGTCCATCCCGAGGAATGTGGCAAAAACAGATGTTGCAACCCCGAGGTCGATACCGGCAAGGGTCTCGCATATCTGGTACATGTCGTAACTGCCAGCACCGATACCGCCGTATTCGGAAGGTATCATGAGAAGGTTTATTCCGAGTTTCGTGGGATCGTACATCTCCTTGATCTTCTCCCTGGAGATATCCTCACCCTTTCTGTCGAGGTCCAGAAGATAGTCCTCGGGAAGGTTCCTGTCCGCAAAAGCCCTGATCCCGTTTATCATCATCTTCCTGGAATTGTCATCTAGTCCGACCATGAGGCTCACCGGGTACCCTAACGGCTCTATTGAATGAAAACATGCATTATATTGATTTGCTTCACTTCGATATTATGTATATCACATATACTGGATGTTCCGACGGTAGATCCCAAATGAAAACTTATTTTATCATCCAATCGTTCACCGGTCCATGAAGTTCGAACTTACCGAACAGCAGAAGATGGTCAGGGAGATGGTAAGGGAATTCGCAAGGAGCGAAGTGGACCCTATAGCATCGGAACTCGACCGGAAAGAGGAATACCCTGCCGCCACCATGAAGAGGATCGGAGAGCTCGGACTTCTTGGGATAATGATCCCGAAGGAATACGGCGGGTCCGGATTGGGTGCCGTGTCATACTCTCTGGTGGTCGAGGAACTGTCAAAGGCATGCGCCTCGACCGGTGCCCTTACTTCCGTGCACAACTCCTTTGCGCCGTACATGATCCTGAAATGGGGAACAGAGGAGCAGAGGAGAAAGTACATCCCTCCACTTGCAAGGGGTGAGATCCTTGGAGGCTTCGCTGCAACAGAGCCCAACGCTGGCTCCGATCTCGGGGCCATGCAGACCACCGCCGTTCTCGAAGGGGACCATTATATCATCAACGGGTCGAAGACCTTCATCACGGGTGGGCCAAAGGCAGGAACGGTCATCGTCTTCGCCCTCACAGATAGGGGAAGTGGCCCCAGGGGACTAACCGGGTTCATTGTCGAGAACACTTGTAAAGGCTACAAGGTCGGACCGATCTTCGAGAAGATGGGGATAAGGGCTTCCGAGACCTCGGAGCTCATATTCGAGGACATGGAAGTGCCGAGAGAGAACGTTCTTGGTAAAGAGGGAGAAGGCTTCAAGATCGCACTGGCAGCCATAGACGGCGGCAGAATAGGCATATCCGCCCAGGCTGTCGGCATCGCCCAGAGGGCACTTGACCTTTCGATAGAGAGAGCAAGGACGAGGGAGCAGTTCGGGGGGCCCATCGGAAAGCTCCAGGCCATACAGTGGATGCTCGCGGAGATGGCAACAAAAGTGGAAGCATCGCGTCTCCTGACCCTTCAGGCAGCCTATATCAAAGATACAGGGCAGAGGTTCAGCAAGGAAGCGGCGATGGCAAAGCTCATGTCGAGCGAGACTGCGGTTTTCTGCGCTGACAGGGCGCTTCAGATCCACGGGGGATACGGCTACATGAGGGATTACCCAATAGAGCGTCTATACAGGGACGCAAAGATAACGGAGATATACGAGGGAACCTCCGAGGTCCAGAAACTTGTGATCTCATCCCAGCTCCTTAGATAGATTAATAGATCGATCACTTTCCAATATTATACTTTTATATGAATATTTTTGTATTTATATTTTAAATAATAATAAAAATATTTTTAAAAATCCCCTACCGTGTCCATTTCAGGAAAGGAGGTGTTAAAGATGCAAGGTAGGAAAAGAACAATGGGCGAACCTCTGCAGGTGGATGAGCTGAAGGGACAGAACGGATACGTCGACAGGATCTCTTCCGGTTTGACGACCGGAGATGTTATCAGGTTGATGCTCAAGAGGAGCAGGGTGGCATTTCTGATATTTGCCATTTTCCTCGTATTCTTCCCGATCCTTCTGCTGCCGATCGACCCTATTGGTGCTCTGGTATTCATAGGGATGATACTGTTTGTTCTGCTGATAATGATAAGCGCCCTCGCCATAGGGATCCTCTGCTCGGGGAAGAACGTTGCGAAAATGCTCATGGAAAACAACTACATCCTCGTCCTCAAGGACAGGCTGGTGATACAGAGCCAGGCGGACATGATGATGATCGTTCTGAGGAACGAGGTCCCCATCTCCAAGATCTCATGTATCGAACCTGTACCCGGTACCTACATACCCGAAAGGAGAGAAAAGACCAACCTGTGTACCAGGATCTTCACGGGAATTTACATCCCACCCGTCGGGGGTCTATACCCTATGGCCGCCAAGGATGGAAACCTGATGGTGATCCATCTGAAAAAACCCCATGAGATCCAATGCTCGGGCAGGAGCCCGAACGGCATGTTCCAGCTCGGGGATAAGAGGGAATACGTAAAGGAGATCATAATATCCGTCGAGCCCATGTCACAGGGCCGCCTGACAGAACAGATCTCTTCCAGAAAGATGTGATTGAGCGGAGGGATCATTTGAGAACCCTGGAGAGGATCTCCTCGGCCGCGGAATAGGGATCGATCTCCCTGTCCTGTATCCGGTCGAGGAGCCCCTCGACCTTCCCCTTGAACACTGCCTCGTCGAAGATCAGGTTCATCAGCCGTTTCCGGATGATCTCGACCAGCTCTGCCTGGTAGCGTCTTCTGCGGTGCTCGGCCATCTCGCCTGAGATCTCGAGCTCGCTGTGATGTTTCTCTATCTCGTCCACGATCTCCGTTATTCCCCTGGATTCTATGGCTACCGCACCCAGAACGGGCGTCCTCTTCCCTCCTGCGGATACGGTAAGGTCGACCAGGGATCCTATCTCTGCCATGGTTCGCTCGAACCCGGGGTGGTCAGCCTTGTTCACCACGTAGATGTCCGCTATCTCCATGAGACCGGCCTTGATAGCCTGTATGGAATCGCCAAGACCGGGAACCAGGACCACCATTGTCGTGTCCGCTATCTTGATGATGTCGACCTCGGCCTGGCCCACACCAACCGTTTCCACGATCACTATGTCCTTTCCCGCCGCATCGAGTATCTCCACCACATCGTAAACCGCACTGGCCAACCCTCCGAGCATGCCCCTTGTACCCATGGACCTTATGAATATCTCGGGATCCGTGGTTATCTCCATCATCCTGATGCGGTCTCCAAGGAGCGCACCCCCGCTGAAGGGCGACGTCGGGTCTATGGCAACAATGCCCACGGTCATTCCCCTTCTCCGATACTCCAGTGCGATCTCCGATATCAATGTGGACTTTCCCGCCCCCATTACCCCCGTGATACCTATGATCTGGGCCCGCCCGGAGCTTTGATGAAGCTTTGACATCAGCTCCGCGGCATCCGGGGCATCGTTCTCGGCGAGGGTTATCATCCTGGCTATTGCCCTGGTCTCCCCTTTCAGGACCCTCCCGGCCAGGTCCGTCATCCTTTCACGTTCTCCTTGATGAATCTGATGATATCCTCGAGAGGGGTCCCGGGTCCGAACACTCCTGTGATCCCGGATTCCTTCAACGCCGGCATGTCGCTTTCAGGGATTATCCCCCCGCCGACAACCAGAACGTCCTCCATATTGTTCTTCTTCAGAATATCGGTAACATCCCTGAAAAGTGTCATATGGGCGCCCGAAAGCAGACTTAGACCGATAACGTCTACATCCTCCTGTATGGCGGTGTTCACGATCATTTCCGGCGTCTGATGGAGACCGGTGTAGATGACCTCCATGCCTGCGTCCCTCAAAGCCCTTGCAACGACCTTTGCCCCTCTGTCGTGACCGTCAAGCCCCGGTTTTGCAACAAGCACCCTGATCTTCTTTTCCATTTGTTCAACCCCATCGGTAATCAATATAGAGCCGGTTCCTTGTACTCGCCGAACACCTCTCTGAGCACACCGCAGGTCTCCCCGAGCGTCGCATAAGCATGTACGCAGTCAAGGATGAACGGCATGGTGTTCTCATCACCCTGCGCCGCCTTCCTCAGACGTGAGAGGGCCCGGTCAACCTTGCTCTGGTCCCTTTCGGCTCTCAGCTTCTTCAATCTGTTTATCTGTATCCTCTCCCCCTCCTCGTCCATCTTGAGAATGGGGATATCGACCGGCTCCTCCATCTGGTATTTGTTCACCCCTACTATTGTTCTCTTGCCGTTCTCGTATTCGGTCTGGAGCTTGTAGGATGCGTCAGCGATCTCCCTCTGGAAGAAACCGCTCTCGATCGCCGGTATGACCCCTCCGAACTGCTCGATGCGGTCGAAGTATCTCATTGTCTCCTCCTCCATCTTGTCGGTGAGCCATTCGACATAATAGGAACCGCCGAGCGGATCCACGGTACCCGTGACCCCGGTCTCTTCGGCGATTATCTGCTGTGTCCTGAGAGCGAGCCTTACGGCCTTCTCCGATGGCAGTGCCAGTGCCTCGTCCATGGAATTGGTGTGAAGTGATTGGGTTCCGCCCAGTACCGCCGCAAGGGCCTGGATGGCAACCCGCACCAGGTTGATCTCCGGCTGCTGGGCTGTAAGCGACACGCCGGCGGTCTGGGTGTGGAACCTCATCAGCATGGACCTTGGTTTTTTGGCCCCCAGGTCCTTCATTCCTCTGGCCCATATCCTTCTTGCGGCCCTGTATTTCGCGATCTCCTCGAAGAAATCATTGTGAGCGTTGAAGAAGAAGCTCAGCCTCGGTGCGAATGTGTCGATATCCAGCCCCCTCCTCACCGCCCACCTGACATACTCGAAACCATCTGCAAGTGTGAAGGCCAGTTCCTGAACGGCCGTTGAGCCCGCCTCCCTGATGTGGTAGCCTGAAATGGATATGGTGTTCCACCTGGGAACTTCCTTGAAGCCGAACTCGAATGTGTCCACCGTAAGCCTCATGGAGGGCTCCGGAGGGAAGATAAAAGATTTCTGGGCAATATACTCCTTCAGGACATCGTTCTGTATTGTTCCACCTATCTGCGACCGGGGTATGTTCTGATTGTCGGCATTTGCAATGTAGAAAGCCCAGACGATCGGTGCGGGTCCATTGATGGTCATGGAGGTCGTGATACGGTCCACGGGAATGTCCTTGAAGAGTATCTCCATATCCTTGAGAGATGATATGGCGACCCCGCATTTACCGAACTCGCCTCTGGATTGGGGCTGGTCGGTGTCATAACCGTATAGTGTAGGATAATCGAAGGCGACGCTGAGACCGGTCTCTCCGTGGTCTAGGAGATATTTGTACCTCCTGTTGGTCTCCTCCGCGGTTCCGAAGCCCGCGAACTGCCTCATGGTCCAAAGCCGGCTCCTGTGAAGTGTGGAATGAACACCCCTCAGGTAGGGATACTCCCCCGGAAATCCGATATCCTCGATGTAATCCTTGTCGCGAACATCAACAGGGGTGTAGAGCGGCCCGATATCGGTCCAGGAGAGGTTCTGGAACCTCTCCATCCTCTCGGGTATCCTCTCCTTGAGAGGCGCATAGCAGGTCCTTTCCCACTCATTCCTTCTCTTCTCGATCTCCTTCAGCTTCTCCTTGTCGTACATGCATCTACCCCTTCCTCAGAACTCTATACCTTTCCTTGCCTCGACACCCACTTGATAGAAATGCCTGACCTCCCTCATCTCGGTGACGAGATCTGCCAGCTCCAGAAACTCCCTGGGGGCGTATCTTCCTGTGAGGACAAGCTCCACATTTTCAGGCCTGTCCCTGATGAGTTGCAACACTTCATCAACGGTCAGGAGACCGTAATCCACGGCAACGTTTATCTCATCGAGTATGACCAGGTCGAAGTTCCCGGACATCACGACCTCCCTGGCCTTCACGAATCCGTCTCTGGCAAGCTCTATATCTATTCTTTCCGGGTTCTCCCGGGATACGAACTCGTCCCTTCCGTGCTGGGAGATGCTGAAGTTCCGAACCCCCACCAAAGCGTCAATCTCGCTGTACCTGCGACCCTTCATGAACTGGACCATGTGTACCCTGAGTCCCGCACCGGAAGCTCTCAGACCCAGACCGAGGGAAGCGGTCGTCTTGCCCTTTCCGTTGCCGGTATAGACCTGCAAGTACCCTTTTATCAAGGCCATTGAAGCATCCATAAACCATAATTCGATTTATTACTTTCTTCGACAACCTGAGACAGGCCAGATAAAAACCACCGGGATTTTGCCGGTCCTGTAACTAAGCTACAGAAACTTTTATGTTGGCAGATTTCATTGGCCCATTTGCATGATTCTCGAACTTAACGAACAACAAAAGATGATACGGAACATGGTAAGGGAATTCGCCGAAAAGGAGGTGAAACCCAGGGCCGCCGAGCTCGATGAGAAGGAAGAGTATCCGCATGCTTCCCTCAAGAGAATGGCCGAGCTCGGGATCCTCGGAACGATCATACCCCAGGAATACGGTGGCGCCGGACTCGATACCGTGACCTACTCCATGGTCATAGAGGAGATATCCCGGGCATGCGCCTCCACCGGGGTCGTCACTTCGGTGCATAACTCTCTGACCGCGTGGCCCATTATGCATTACGGGAGCGAAGAACAGAAGAAGAAATACCTGCCCATACTCGCAAGGGGTGAGAAGATCGGCGCTTTTGGTGGGACCGAACCCAACGCCGGGTCTGATCTCGGGGCAATGCAGACGGTTGCTGAGCTCAGGGGTGATCATTATATCATCAACGGGGCAAAGACCTTCATCACCAGCGGACCCAAAGCGGGTATTATTATAGTTTTCGCAGTGACGGACAAAGAGGCGGGACCGAAAGGGATCAGTGCTTTCATAGTGGAGAAGGAGTTCGAAGGTTTCTCTGTTGGTGGCATCTTCGACAAGATAGGGATCAACGCTTCCCTCACCTCCGAGCTGCTCTTCGAGGACATGAAGGTCCCGAAGGAGAATCTGCTCGGCAAAGAAGGCGAGGGGTTCAAGATAGCCCTCAGCACACTTGACGGGGGAAGGATCGGAATTGCCGCCCAGGCGGTGGGGATAGCGCAGGCAGCACTTGATGAGAGCATTGAATACTCCAAGCAGAGACAGCAGTTCGGAAAACCCCTTGCCAAGTTCCAGGCCATCCAGTGGATGATCTCGGAGATGGCAACAAAGGTCGAAGCGGCGAGATTGCTTGTCAGGAACGCAGCATACCAGAAGGACATCGGCAACAGGATAAGCAAGGAAGCTGCCATGGCAAAGTTGTTCGCGGCGGAGACCGCTTCATGGTGCGCCGATAGGGCCATCCAGGTCCACGGAGGTTACGGCTACACAAAGGAGTACCCGGTTGAGAGGCTATACCGCGATGCCCGGATCACGGGCATATACGAAGGAACATCCGAAGTGATGAAGATGGTCATCGCCGGGAGCCTTCTTCGCTGACCATTTACATTAGTGGGGATTTGAAATGGGGGATCTTGATTACGAGAAGGAATACAGAAACTGGAACTGGGATATCCCGGAATTCTACAACATAGGATACGATGTCGTGGACAGGCATTTGGCAGACCCTGCCATGAAGAACAAGGTGGCACTCTACTGGGAGCATGAAACGGGGGAGACAAGGAAATACACTTTCTGGGAGATGTCAACCCTCTCCAACAGAGCCGGGAACATGCTCAGGCAACTGGGCCTGAAGAAAGGGGACCGGTTCCTGATCAGACTTCCGAACATTCCCGAATTCCAGATGATATTCCTCGGTGGTGTGAAGATCGGGGCCGTGCCTATTCCGAGCTCCGTCATGTTCAAGGCAAAGGAGGTCGAGTACAGAATACTCGACAGCGATGCGGTCCTGGTGATAACGACACCTGAGTATGTTGGGGAGGTCGAGAGTATCAGGAATAACTGCCCGTCGCTGAAGCATATACTGGTCATCGGGAAACCGCAGGGAGATCAGCATTCATTCTATGATCTGCTGAATGCTTCATCCAGATACCTCGAGATAGAAAGGACCCGACCCGACGATATGGCCTTTTTCTGCTACACCAGCGGAACAACGGGTATGCCAAAGGGAGCGGTACACGCACACAGATGGGCCATCGGAAACGATCCAAATGCACGCTACTGGCAGGCCTTCAAACCGGATGACATCATGGCACACACCGGAGCCCTGTCATGGATATATCCGCTGGGCAACGCCTTCATCTACGCCTGGAGGCATGGAGCGTCCGTCCTCCTTTACGAGGGAAGGTTCGATCCAGTGAAATGGTTCGAGCTCCTTGAGAGATATCAGGTAACCAACCTTGCCTGCGTACCGACGGGATACAGGATGTTCCTGACCGTGAACGATTTCGAGAAGAATTACGACCTGTCGCAGCTGAGGCACTGTATCAGCGCCGGGGAGCCCCTGAACCCCGAAGTGATAGCCGAGTGGAAGAGAAAACTAGGAATCCAGATATACGATGGGATAGGGATGACCGAGTGCATGGTCTATCTCTCGAACATTCCCGGAATGGAGATCAAACCCGGATCATGCGGCAGGCCACAGCCGGGACATGTATGTGCCATCGTGGATGATGAGGGCAATCCCGTTCCCCGGGGTGAGCTCGGAACCCTTGCTGTCCACAAGGACGATCCCGGACTGTTCCTCGAATACTGGAACAAACCCGAAAAGACCGCGGAATGCTTCAGAGGCGAATGGTTCCTCACCGGTGACACACTCTTCATGGATGAGGACGGATATTACTGGTTCTCGGCGAGGGGCGACGACCTCATCATGACGGCTGGGTACAGGGTTTCCCCCTTCGAGGTGGAATCCACGCTCATCGAGCATCCGGCGGTACTCGAGGCTGCGGTCGTGGCAAGCCCGGATCGGATGAGAGGCGTGATCGTCAAGGCATTCCTGATACTGAACGAGGGATACGATGCTTCGGAGGATCTCCTGAGGGATATTCAGAAGTTCATGAAGGAAAATGCGGCCCCTTACAAATATCCAAGGGAGATCGAGTTTGTCAAGGAATTACCAAAGACACAATCAGGTAAGATCAAGCGTAAGCTCCTGAGAGAACAGGAGCTCGAAAAGAAAAAGGAGTGAGAATGATGAATATTGTGGTATGTGCAAAGCAGGTGGTGGATGTCGGGGAGATAAAGATCAATCCCTCCACGAACAAACCTGTTCTGGAAGGGATCCCCAAGAAGATCAGCGATATCGACAAGAATGCCGTGGAAGAGGCCATCAGGACCAAGGAGAGAACAGGGGGGAAGATCACCGTCCTGACCGTTGGAACTTCGGATGCCAGGGAGAAGATCAAGGAGCTCCTGGCAATGGGAGCAGATGAGGGGATCCTCATCCCGAAACCACAGGGAGCAGACTACCACGTGGTATCGAAACTTCTTGCAAAAGCGGTGGAAAAGATCGGGGATGTGGGTCTCGTCCTGTGCGGTGAGGCTTCCATCGACATGTTCTCGGGCCAGGTCGGACCGAGGATCGCAGGATACCTGAACTGGCCCCAGCTTACCTACGCGTTCAAGGTCGAACCCTCCGACGACAGGATAAAGGCGCAGAGGAACATGGGTGACAGGATGGTCGTCTCGGAATCGGGCTATCCCGTTGTTGTGACCGTGACCAAGGAGATCAATGAACCAAGGCTTCCGAGCCTCATGCAGATCCTGGGATCCGCAAGCAAGCCCATACATGAATGGACACCGGCCGATCTGGGACTCGAGGGAGAAGGAGCCAGGGTCCAGGAGATGGATTTGAAGGGCATAGCAATGGAAAGGAAGAACGTCATCTACAAGGATGACCTGGATTCGGCAGTGAACGATCTAACGGAAAAACTCGCCAAAGAGGGGCTGCTGGGGTGATATCATGGTGTTAGTATTCTCGGATGTTAAGAAGAACGGTCTTGAGCTCCTTGCAAAGGCAAGGGAACTTGCGGACCAGAAGGGCGACAAGGTAACCGCCGTACTGATAGGGAAGGCCTCCGGGGATTGGGCCGGGGATTACATCAAGCATGGCGCCGACAGGGTCATCACGGCGGGGGCTTCGATGGAGAACTTCAAGGCGGAGGAGGCAGCCGACATCCTTGAGGCTGTTGTGAAGGAAGAGCAATCCGCTGTCGTTCTCATCTCATCAACAAAGGACGGAAAGGAGCTGGCCCCGAGGCTTGCGGCAAAGCTGGATGCCGGCTGCATCTCGGATGCCGGCAAGATCTATTATCAGGGTGATTCCGTCATAGCCGAAAGGGGTGTTTACAGCGGAAATGCTATCGCCATTGAGCAGTTCATCTCGCTGCCAGGGATCATAACCGTACCGGGGAAGGCCTACGACCCACTCGCCCCGGACCCCTCAAGGTCCGGAGAGATCATACAAAAGGAAATGGATCTCAAGGACTACGGCTCGAAGATCATGGATGTCCAGAAGATGAAAACAGAGGGGACCAATGTGGAGGATGCGGAGATAATCGTATCCTGCGGAAGAGGGTTCAAAGGGTCGGATGACCTCAAGCTAATACGAGAGCTTGCAGAGATTATCAAGGGGAATACCCTCGGATGCTCGAGACCCATTGCTGCGGACCTGAAATGGTTGTCGGAGGACCACTGGATCGGGCTTTCCGGTCACAAGGTAAAGCCAAAATTGTACATTGCATGCGGGATATCCGGTCAGATACAGCATGTTGCCGGCATGAGGGACTCCGGTGTGATCGTGGCCATCAACAAGGACCCGGATGCGCCCATTTTCAACTCTGCCGATTACGGCATAGTGGGAGACCTTTACCAGGTCATACCCAAACTCATTGACGCTATAAAACAGAAGATGTGACGCATCCCTTGCTCCCATCTTTACACTGTAAACGGGGAAATCACATGAGTATTACAGATTTGACCTCCATGGCGGAGGCACAGGTCGGCGAAAGGCAGGAGATCAACGAGAGGCTTCGGAAACTTCGCGAGGAGGTCTCCGATTCCTGCTTCCAGTGCGCCAGGTGCACATCCGGATGCGAGGCACACAAACTGCTGGAACTGGAACCCCACAGGATCGTCGCCCTTCTGAAAAGGGGTCTCATCGACGAGATGGTGAACTCGGACATCATCTGGACCTGCATGAGCTGTTTCAAGTGCAAGGAAAGATGCCCGCAGAAGGTAGCTCCCGTGAACATCCTTTTCACCCTGAAGAACCTGGCCGTCGCAAGCGGAAAGCAGATCCCGGGCGATTTCACTGCAATGCTCCAGAGTGCCATGGGCATCGGGCTCATACAGGACGTCCAGTCCGTTCCCACAAGATCGGGAGAGACAAGAAGAAGGGAGGACCTTGGCCTCCCTCCGTGCTCGAAGCCAGTAGACCCTGCAAAATTCCAGCAGACCATAATGACCGTTGCCATGGAGAAGGTGTAGAGGAGTGGAGATGACAAGATACGCGCTATATCCCGGTTGCCTGATGCCAACAGAGCAGTACGGCTATGAGGTGTCACTTAAAAGCACACTCCCGCTCCTCGGTGTGGAGCTGGTGGAACTTCAGGGATTCTCCTGCTGCGGTGAGCCTCTTAAGAGCATCAACCAGATGCTCACACTTACCCTCTCGGCCAGAAATCTTGCCATCTGCGAGAAGGAAGAACTCGACATACTGGTCCCTTGCCCCATGTGTCATCTTGCCCTTTCCGAATCAAAGAGCATTCTCGACGGAGATGCAAAGATGAAGGAAAGGATCAATTCCAAACTCTCGGGGGAGGGCCTCGAATACAGGGGCATTTCCCGGATATTCCACATTATCGACCTGATCCATGATGTCATAGGTCTTGATGCTGTCAGGGAGAAGGTGGAAAAACCACTTTCAGGGCTAAACTTTGCAACCCATTACGGTTGTCATCTTATCAGGCCCTCCAGCCTCGGAAGGCCCGTGGACCCGGAGAACCCGCAGAAGATGGAGAATATACTGGAGGCTCTGGGGGCAAAGGCGGATGATTACGCCGAAAAGCTGGATTGTTGCGGGGCCCCGCTCCTTCCCGTCCATCCCGAAACGTCCCTTACAAAGGCAGGACAGAAGCTCAGGTCGATCCAGGAACAGGAGTTCAGCGGAATGGCCCTCTCCTGTCCCTGGTGCCACAAGATGTACGATTCCAGACAGAAAAAAGCAGGGGAAACGGTCGGAGCCCGATTGAGCGTCCCCGTGTTCTACCTGACCCAGCTCATGGGGCTCGCTTTCGGCGTTGACGGGGAGAAGCTCGGATTGGACCTGAATCTCAGCCCCCTTGAGAAGGTCCTTGACAGGGAAAAGGAGGTGACATCTTGAGGAGGATCGGCGTGTTCGTCTGCCACTGCGGGATCAACATTGCCTCAAAGGTGGATGTGGAGGATGTGACCGATTTCTCATCCAGGCTTGAGGGTGTGGTGGTTTCAAAAGATTACAAGTACATGTGCTCCGACCCGGGGGCAAAGCTCATCAAGGACTCCATATCCGAATAC
>Ga0272442_10000517_pt1 | contig 61629 bp, 51 predicted proteins | sample SSMForm2O_FD_200262 | JGI IMG/M metagenome (GOLD analysis project Ga0272442, IMG submission 200262) | Marine sediment archaeal communities from Little Sippewissett salt marsh, Falmouth, MA, United States - SSM-Form-2O | ecosystem: Environmental > Aquatic > Marine > Wetlands > Sediment ...
GAAACATTGAGCATCCCTTTGATATTTGTGAACTAGCTAAGGCTCTTGGTGCAAATTATGTTGCTCGCTGGTCTGTTACTCATCCGTATCAACCAATAAAATCAATAAAAGAAGGCATACAAAAAAAAGGTTTCTCAATAATAGAGTTTTTATCACCCTGCCCTACTGCTTATGGTCGACGTAATAAACTCGGTGATATCAAAAAACATTGGAAATGGTATGATGATAACACGATTCTTATTGAGGATTATAACAAGATTATGAAATATGGGACAGATGAGGAAAAAGAAAAAATCAAAAACAAAATACAATGTGGTGTTTTTCAAGATATAGAAAAATCCGGTTTTTTTGTACAGTATGAGAAACTTGTTGAAAGATTACAAGAAAAACGGGTTAAGGGGGGCAAGAAATGAAAAAAGAAATGCGTATTTGTGGTTTTGGTGGCCAGGGTGTAATTTTATCTGGTTTCATTTTCGGTAAGGCAGCATCTGTTTTTATGGATTATAGTGCTGTTCAAAGCCAATCATATGGGCCTGAAGCTCGTGGTGGAGCTGCCAGATCTGAGGTGATTATTTCTGATGAAAAGATAGGTTATCCTCGACCAACAAGTGTTGATTTTTTTATTGCCATGTCACAGGAGGCATTTGATACTTACCGAAAGGATATTCGTAAGGATACCGTGGTTGTTATTGACCCTGATTTGGTCCCAAAACACAACATTGGTCAACCAGTCCATAAAGTTCATGCTCAGAAAATCGCTGAAAAACTTGGTAACAAGATTGTTACAAATATTGTTATGGTTGGTGCAGCTACAGCGATTTTTGATGTATTAAAGCATGACGCTGTAAGAGAAGCAGTTATTGATAGTGTACCAAAAAAGTTTATCGAGCTTAATAAAAAGGCCTTTGAAGAAGGACTTGAGGCAGGTAAGAATGCCAAAAAGGAGTTATAATCAAAAAATAGATCATGATTTGGGAATACCCCTTCAGGATGATTATTTTTATGATGCACCAGAGGAAGTCATAGAAACAAACCAGATGGAAAAAGTAGAGAGTGATGTAAAACTCTCTAAAAAACTAAAAACAAAGGAAGAAAAAAGAGTAATAAACGCTGATGTTCTTATTGTAGGTGCTGGCATTTCTGGGATGCAAGCCGCTCTTGACATCGGTGATAAGGGTTACAAGGTTGTAATTGTTGATAAGACGTCAACAATTGGCGGGTCAATGGTCAAACTTGATAAAACGTTTCCAACAAATGATTGTAGTATTTGTACTGCAGCACCAAAGATGGTGGAGATGTCACGGCATCCCAACATTGAGCTTATTACTTATGCTGAGCTAAACTCGCTTGAAGGTAAAAAAGGAGATTTTAAAGCAAATGTTTGGAAGAAAAGCAAATACGTTGATCCAGATAAATGTACTGGATGTAATGATTGCGCAGAAGTTTGTCCTGTTGATGTAGTAAGCAGTTTTGATGAAAAAATTACAACACGAAAAGCAATATATATTGAGTTTCCACAGGCAGTACCAATTGTTTATACAATTGATCATGAAAATTGTGTTGGCTGCGGTTCATGTGATCGAGTCTGTGAACCAGGGGCAATAAGTTTTCTTGAAAAGTCTGAGGAAATCGAGGTAAACGCGGGGAGTGTTATTGTTGCAACAGGTTTTGAAGTATTTGAGCCCACTGAGATGAGAAGAGAATATGGTTATGGCAAATATGAAAATGTGATAACTGCAATGCAGTTCGAAAGATTACTGTCTTCTTTTGGTCCTACAGAAGGAAAAGTCCTACGTTTGTCTGATGGTAAAAAACCAAAAACAATTGGCTGGATTCAATGTGTCGGATCACGTAGTGCACAACTGGGTTTTCCTTATTGCTCACGTGTATGTTGTATGTATGCAACAAAGGAGGCATCAATTGTTAAAGAAGCAAACCCGGATATTGGCATTTCGATTTATTATATGGATATCCGAGCTTATGGTAAAGACTTCCAGCAATACTATGATCATGCTAAAGATATTGGTGTCAGATATGTTCGTGGGCGGCCGTCTTCCATTTATGAAAACAAGGATAAAAGCCTCACAATCCGTTATAAGAATACACTTACTGGTGAGATAGAAGAAGACACAGCGGATCTGCTTGTGTTATCCACTGCAATAATTCCTAACCGAGATAACAAAAAACTTGGTGAAACACTTGGAATAGATGTTGATGAAAATGGTTTTTTCAAACAAAAATCTTTGTTAAATAATCCGATTCAGTCGACCAAAGAAGGGGTTTTTTTAGCGGGCTGTATTCAGGGTCCGAAGGATATACCGGATAGCGTAGCTATGGCAAGTGGTGCTGCTGCAAAAGCAGTTGGACCAATTAAGGATCGGGAACGTCATGTTGGTAAGGATTTTCCAGCTGAGGTAGATGTAACAGATGAGGAACCTCGTATTGGTGTGTTTGTCTGCCATTGTGGTAAAAACATTGCTAGTTACTTGGATGTAGAAAAAGTTACTAAAGCTGCCAAAAAATTACCAAATGTTGTGTATGCTGAGCATGTAATGTTTGCTTGCTCTGAGGATAGTGGTAAGAAAATTAAAGAGGCTATTAAAGAAAAAAAATTGAACAGGGTTGTTGTTGCCGCTTGTTCGCCGAGCACTCATGGTGGGCTATTTCAAGATACACTCATGGAGGCGGGTTTAAATAAGTATCTTTTTGAAATGGCTAATATACGTAATCAGTGCTCTTGGGTTCATTCTGACGATTGGGATGCAGCAACTAAAAAAGCAACTTACCTGGTTAAAGCTGCTGTGGCAAAAGTCGGCTTGCTTGAACCACTTACCGAAGAAGAGTTTTCAATTATTCCAAAAACACTTGTCGTTGGTGGTGGTGTTTCAGGTATGAAAGCCGCTCTTGCCCTGGCTAATATGGGTGTTAAATCTATTCTCCTTGAAAAAAATTCAAAACTTGGCGGGAGGCTTAGAGAACTTCATTCAATGTTTCCATCTGATACAAAAACAGAAGATATTATAAACCCGTTGATTAAAGAGGTTACGAAAAACAAGTTAATCAGTGTTATGACTAATGCTGAGCTAGTTAATGTAGATGGTTTTATAGGTAATTATGAAGGGAAAATAAAACAAAGCGGTAAAAACAAAAAGGCGAGGTTTGGAACAATTATTGTTGCAACTGGTTTTAGAGAAATTGATCTTGATGGGGATTACCAGTATGGTAAAAACAATAATATTCTTTCTCAAACTGAATTAGAGGAGGAAATTAAAAACAACTCTTTCAAAAAGAAACCAAAAAACGTTGTTTTTATTAATTGTGCTGGTGCGATGGATAAAAAACATCCTTATTGTTGTCGTGTTGGCTGCGGCGTATCAATTAAGAATGCGAAACTTGTTAGTGAGAAATTTCCAGATTCCAAAGTATATATTTTATATAGGGATATGAGAGTTTTTGGTAAAGAGGAAGAGGAGTATTATTCTGATGTCTTGAAAAAGCATCATGTTACAACCATTCGCTATGCGGGTGATAAAAAACCAAAGGTTGTTCTTGACAAAGATAATCCGAAGGATGGCTCTGTAACTGTGAAAGTTTTTGATGATATTTTAAATGAAGAATTGAAAATACCTGCTGATCTTGTGATCCTTACAATTAATACAGAAGGCGAGGTTTCGACAGAGTCGTTGAAAAATATGCTTAAAATCCCTGCTGATGCTGGAGGTTTTTTCATGGAGGCACATGCAAAGATTCGCCCATTGGATTTCGCAACTGATGGTATTTATTTGTGTGGTGCTGCTCATTATCCAAAAAATTTAGTTGACTCAATTGCACAGGCAGAAGGTGCCGCTTCCAGAGCGGCTATTCCTATTATGCAAGAAACAATGACTGGTGAAGGTGCTGTGTCAGATGTTGATGAAGATCTTTGTAGTGGTTGTGGGACATGCGAGTCCGTATGTACCTATTCTGCTATTGAAATCCAGCCTCGTTCTGATAATCCTGAACATTCTGTTGCAGTTGTGAACAAAGCATTGTGTAAGGGATGTGGAGCTTGTGCTGGTGCATGTCCTTCTGGTGCGATAGATCAAAAAGGATACAAAAGCAATCAGATTGATGTAATGCTAGAGGTCCTTCTGAAGGAGGTGACTGTCTGAAAAAGAAGTTGGAGGAAAACAAAGAGATTGATGCCATCAAGTTTAAAGAAGGAGGGCTTGCAGCAGAGGTGGAGGAACTCTCTGGGGAAAATCTGTTTGCTTGTTATCAATGTGGAACTTGTTCGGCTGGTTGTCCGTTTATTGATGATATGGATCTAGGTCCTGATGAAGCTATTAGATATGTTATATTGGATAGAAAAGAAGTGTTGAATTCAAATACAATTTGGATGTGTGCATCATGTTATACATGTGCAGAAAGATGCCCTCGTGATTTGAATATTACAAAGATTATGGAGGCTCTGCGTCAAATAGTTCTTAGGAAAAAAATCGATCGAACAAAAGTTGTGAAAATTTCTAAAGAGGAAAAAAAATTAATTCCTCAGTTGGCGTTTGTTAGTTTATTTAGAAAAAATATAGGTTAAGACATACAAAAATATATGAATATAGTAGGGTAATATCATGAAGCTGTTGTACTATCCCGGATGCACGCTTAAAACATCTGCAAAAAACCTTGAGAAATCCGCATTTGCAATAATGGAAGCTCTGGGTCATGAAATGGTAGAAATGGAAGATTGGAACTGCTGTGGAGTAGTTGCATCTCTCACGGATGATGATCTCATGCATCATCTCGCACCACTTAGAAGTTTGATACATGTAGAAGATGCTGGAGAAGATAAGGTTGTAACGCTTTGCGATATGTGCTGCAATACCCTTAAACAAACAAATCTTAGGGTAAAAGAGAACCCGGATGATCTTGAAACTCTAAACTTATTTATGGACCGGGAAAATGATTACAAGGGAACTGTAAAGGTTATTCATTTTCTTGAGTTTTTACGTGATGAAATTAGTTTCGATGTAATTAAGAAAAAAGTAAAACACCCTCTTAAGGGTATAAAAATTATGCCATATTATGGATGCATGCTTCTACGTCCGCGTGAGGTGGCAATTGATGATGCTGAAGAACCAACAATTCTAAGTGACCTTCTTTCTGCTCTTGGTGCAGAGGTTGTTAACAACCCATTCAAGATAGAATGCTGTGGTTCATACCATACCGTTGAAAATAAAGAGTTGGTTTCCAAAAGAGCTCATCGAATTACAGGTTTTGCAACTGAGAGGGATAGTGATGCAATGGTGCTTTCGTGTCCGCTATGCAAGTTTAACCTTGATGTGCGAGGTAAAGAAGCAGAAAAAATGTTCGAGGGTTACAAACAAATTCCAGTTTATTATTACACTCAGCTTATTGCAATTGCATTGGGTCTTGATCCAACAGTATGCGGATTTGATGAACATGCTGTGGATCCTAGTTTACTATTAAAAAAGAAGGGAGTTTATAAAAAATAAAAATTTGAGAATAAAAATAGGTGGTAGTATATGTCAGAAGAAAAAAAGAAAACTGAATTAAAAAAGAAACTACAACTTGCCTTCTATTGGGCTGCAAGTTGTGGTGGTTGTGAGATAGCAGTACTTGATATAGATGAAAAAATATTAGATGTTCTAGAAATAGCAGATATCTTGTTTTGGCCCGTAGCAATGGATTTCAAATATAAAGATGTTGAAGCAATGAAGGATAATCATATCGATGTTTGTTTCTTCAATGGTTCCATTCGTACAGAGGAGCAGGAGCGCATTGCTAAACTGCTTCGTAAGAAATCAAAAGTACTTGTTGCTTTTGGAGCTTGCGCGGTAAACGGCGGGATACCTGGCCTAGCAAATATTGCAAACCGTGAGGAAGTTTTTAATGTGGCGTATATAAACAATCCGTCTACTGTTAATCCAAAAAAGATTGTTCCAAAGAAATCTGTGAAGGTTAAAGAGGGAACTCTTACTCTTCCAGAGTTTTATGATACAGTTAAAACACTTGATCAAACAGTTGATGTTGATTACTATCTACCAGGCTGCCCACCTACTCCAGATATGATTATGACTGCGGTTGGTGCAATAGTTGAAAATAAACTACCACCAAAAGGCAGTATTATTGGTCCTTTGAAATCTGTTTGTGATGAATGTCGTTTTGAAAAAACTGAGAAAAAAATCAAACAAATCAAACGTGTTTGGGAGATTGACGAAATCGAGGATAAATGTTTACTAGAGCAAGGTATAATTTGCCTAGGTCCGGCTACTCGCGGAGGTTGTGATGCTAGATGTCTAGATGCAAATATGCCATGTACTGGTTGTGGGGGTCCAACACCGAATAGTCTTGATCAGGGTGCGAAGATGATATCTGCACTTGCAAGTATCCTTGGGATTGAAGGTGAAGAAAAAATGAGTGATGAAGAAGTTCAGAAGCTTATTGATCAAGTCGTTGACCCAGTTGGAACGTTTTATAAATATGGGTTGCCAAATGCTCTTATAAACAGGAGGGTGATGAAATAATGAAAACTATTACTATCGATCCGATAACCCGGCTGGAGGGTCATGGTAAAATAAGTATCTTCCTTGACAACAAGGGTGACGTAGCAAATGCATACCTTCAAATTCCTGAGCTGAGAGGTTTTGAACGTTTCGCTCAAGGGCGTCGTGCTGAGGATATGCCACAGATAACTAGCCGTATCTGCGGTGTCTGCCCTGTTGCACATCATTTCGCATCAACAAAAGCTCTTGATGCCGCGTTCAATGTAGAACCGACATCTGCTGCTAAGAAACTCCGTGAATTAATGTACATGGGGTACTTCATTTATGATCATACACTTCATTTTTACTATCTTGGTGGTCCTGATTTTGTTGTTGGACCTGACGCCCCAGCAGCCAAACGAAATGTGATAGGTGTTATTGAAAAAGCAGGTGTAGAAATCGGTAAAGAAGTAATTAAACATCGAGCCTTTGGTCAGAAAATAACAGCTATACTAGGTGGAAAGGCTACACATCCAGTATGCGGTCTCCCCGGCGGAGTGAGTAAGGGTTTAAACAAGGATGAAGTCAAGGATATCAAAACAATGGGTGACTCCTGTATCAAGTTTGCACAATTTTCACTAAAACTCTTTGATGATATAGTTCTGAAAAACAAAAATTATGTCGATCTCATACTTAGTGATCCGTATCAACTAGCAACCTACAACATGGGACTTGTTGATAAAAACAACAAGGTCAACTTTTATGATGGAAAAATACGCTTAACAGATCAACAGGGAAAAGAAAAAGTAAAATTCGATGTTAAAGACTACTACAAGCATATCGAGGAACATGTAGAAGAATGGACATATATCAAATTCCCATATCTAAAAAGCGTAGGTTGGAAAGGATTCAAAGATGGAAAAGACAGTGGAATCTACCGTGTTGGACCATTAGGACGTCTTAATGCAGCAGAAGGAATGGCAACACCACTTGCTGATAAAGAATACAAAAAAATGTTTGAAACACTGGGTGGGAAATCAGTCAATAGCACACTTGCATTTCACTGGGCTAGACTTATCGAGTTACTTTATGCAACAGAACGAGCAAAAGAGCTGATCAATGACTCGGAAATCACATCTACAAAAATACGTAATCCTGTAGGTGAACCCGGTGAGGGAATGGGTGTAACCGAGGCAGCACGTGGAACACTCATACATCATTACAAACTAACCAAAGATGGACTTATCGACAAAGCAAACCTTATCGTTGCAACAACAAACAATGCCGGAGCAATAAACATGAGTGTTCGTGATGCAGCAAAAGGATTAATTCATAAAGGAAAAGTAAACGATGGTCTTCTAAACATGGTAGAGATGGCCTTCCGAGCCTATGATCCATGTTTCGCATGTGCAACACATACACTACCAGGTGGAATGCCATTAGAAGTCAACATCTACAATCATAAAAAGAAATTATACAAAACGATTCGTCAGAATCTTTAGAGGAAAAAAACATGAAAACAATAATCCTGGGAGTTGGTAACCCAATACTTGGCGATGATGGAGTTGGAAACCACATCGCTAACAAATTAAAAGAAAAAATCAATGATCCAAACATAACAATAGATGAAGCAATAACTGGAGGTATGAATCTTCTGGATTTAATCGTGGGATATGAAAAAGCCATCATAGTTGATGCAGTAAAATCAGAGAACGCTCAGACCGGCGAGGTAAAACGAATCCTCCTAGGTGATTTCAACACTATGCATTCATGTAACCCACATGATGTATCGCTCATCGAGGCTATAAAAATGGCTGAAAAACTTGGAGAGAAAAACATCCCTCGTGAGATCATCATAATTGGTGTAATGATGAAACGAATCCCATGTGAATTTGGAGAAAAACTAAGTAAGGATATAGCTGCAGCTGTCCCTAAAGCTGTGAATATGACTCTTAAAGAAATTGAAAAAGGAATTTCAAGTTGAGGTGAAAAAAAATTATGGCAAAAGAATTTGAACCAAACATAATAGGATTTTTATGTAACTGGTGTAGTTATGCCGGTGCTGATCTAGCAGGTACAAGCCGTATTAAATATCCACCAAATATCAAAAGCATCCGTGTAATGTGTTCAGGAAGAGTCGACCCAGTTTTTGTACTAGAGGCATTAAAAAAAGGAGCAGATGGGGTACTAATCGCTGGTTGTCACCCTGGTGATTGTCACTACCAGTCTGGTAATTATAAAACTAATCGACGAATTAAATTGTTAAAAAAATTTCTATCTGATATGGGTGTTGAACCTGAACGTGTACGTTTTGAATACATTTCTGCATCAGAGGGACAAAAATTTGCAGAAACTGTTACAGATTTTGTTGATCAACTTAAAAAAATCGGTCCAAATCCAATAAAGGTAGAAGCATGAAAATAGATATAAAACTTTTAAAAGAAATCGTCGATGAAGAAAACGTTACAGATAATATTGCTGATCTCTATGTTTATTCCTCAGATGCATCTGTACATACAAAACTTCCAGATGTAGTTATTAGACCACGTAAAACAGAAGAAATACAGAAAATACTGAAATATGCAAATAAAAACAAGATTCCTGTTGTAACCCGTGGTGCAGGTTCAGGTATGAGCGGTCAAACAGTTCCTATTGATGGTGGGATTGTTCTTGATATGAAAAAAATGGATAAAATAATTAAAATCAGTCCTGAAGACGTACTATGTAAAGTAGAACCAGGTGTTATAAATGATGAACTTAACAGAGTCCTGAAACCTTATGGTTTCTTTTTTCCACCAACACCCTCCTCTGGAAAGATTTGTACAATAGGAGGTATGATTGGTACAAATGCTTCAGGTAACCGTTCTGTTAAATATGGTGCTACTCGTGATGCTGTTCTTGGTATGAAGGTAGTTCTAGCTAATGGAGATCTTGTAACCCTTGGTTCTAATACCAAGGTTGATTCTTCTGGTTATCAACTAGCAAAACTAATGGTTGGTAGTGAAGGAACCCTAGGTGTAGTAGTTGAAGCAACACTTCAGATTTCACCAATTCCAAAACATAGAGCTATGGGTGTTGCAAACTTTGCCACACTGCAAGATGCAGGTAAAATGATTAGTGAGACAATAGCATCAGGTATAACACCATCTATGCTTGAACTTATGGATAAAATAGCGATAACAGCTGTAAATAACGCACAAAAACTTGGTCTTCCAAATGTAGCAGCTATAGTTATTTTTGAATGTAATGGCATGGTTAAAGAAGCAGTTGAATATGATATAAATCAGATTAAAAAGGTTTGTAAGAAAAACAATGGAACAGGTATAAAAGTAACACACGATGAAGATGAAATGACAAAGATTTATACTGGCCGAAAAAAACTATTCCCCTCTTTATCAAGTTATAAAGATGGGCTTTTTACAACTGCATTAGCTGATGATATGGCAGTACCAATGTCAAAAATAGCTGATACTGTTCAAAAAATCCATGAAATAGCAAAAAACAACCATTTAGTAATGAGTGCATATGGACATTGCGGATCTGGTTTAATACATACAAAAATACTAATGGATACAAATAAAAAATCACAATGGCAAGATGCAAAAAAAGCAGTAAAACAAGTCTATGATTATGTACATTCAATTGGTGGGACAACCTCTGGTGAACATGGTATAGGTTTTTCAAAAGGACCATCCTTCAAAGAAGAAAAAAAAGACTCACTTGAGATGATGAAATCTATAAAACATGCACTTGATCCAAATAATATTCTAAATCCACATAAACTAATGGATTCACCTGATGATTGGCTTACAGCAACACCACTAAGATACCAGGTTGATATATAAAAAAACACAAAAAAAAGTTTGAGGGAGAAAACTTGGCAAAAAATACTAAAAAAACATCTAAAAGTAAACGTTTACAAGAATACGAAAAACAGATGAATATGTGCATACGTTGCGCATATTGTTTTGAGAAATGCCCAGTTATAAAAGAAGTACAATGGGATACAGATGGGGCACGTGGTAAAATAATAATGAGCTACGGACTTCTAACAGGTGACCTAAAACCATCTCAGTATATCGCTGATAAACTTTTTAGATGTACATATTGTCGAGATTGCATGGACAGATGCCCCTCAAATTTAGAAATACTTGAAATTTTTACAAATGCAAGAACAGAGCTAGTAGATGCAGGATTTGCATCAGATACCCATAAATATATCATTAACAACATTAAAAAAACTGGTAACATTTATGGTGATACAGAGGTTATAACACCTGAGCAGAAAGGAAAAATACCTCTTTTTATAGGATGTCAATATCTAGGTCGCCCTAACAAAACAAAAAAATATATAAAAATCCTTGAAAAACTTGGGATACAACCTACTGTTGTAAAAGAAATCTGCTGTGGATTTCCTATGGAAGTCCTAGGTTTTAAAGATGAATATGAGAAACATAAAATCGATTTTAAAAAACAATTCCCCTATAACGATGCAATTGCTCTATGTCCAACTTGTACTGTTTTTTTAAAAGAAGGACATAAGATAAAAGCAAAACATGTTCTACAAGTAATACTTGAAAAAATTCCAAAGGCAAATCTTGGATTGAAAGTCACATTTCATGATCCCTGTGATTTTTCCCGTGGTTTAAAAATAATAGATGAACCACGAAAAATCTTAGAAAAACTAGGAGTAGAAATCGTTGAAATGAAAAACAACAAAGAAAACAGTCGTTGCTGTGGAGGGGGTGGAGGTATACTTATGACAGATCAAGAGCTTTCTAATGATATTGCAAAAAAACGAATACATGAAGCACTAGAAACAGGAGTTGACATGCTAGTTACATCTTGTCCAACATGTGAATCCACACTTAAAAAAGCGGCACAAGAAATAAGTGAAAAAGAGGGAAAAACCATCACTGTGAGAAACATAGAAGACATAATTTGGAGAGGGTTAAAAGATGCTGAAAATTCTTAAACTTGAAAATATGCCAGGGCAACAATCAATGCTTGTGTTCCATGCATTAGCACGTCTAGGTTTCGAAGGACTAGTAATTGTTTCACCAGAAATACCGCTTGCATCAATAGGTTATTTCCAGGACGCCTCAAAAGAAATAGATCTCAATTATTGTAAAAAAGCGAATATTCCTGTTATGCGTCGAGAAGTAGGTGGCGGTGCTACATATCTCGATAAAAATCAGATTTTTTATCAATGTATATGGAAAAAAGGAAACAAAAAGTTTCCAAGAAAAATAAAAGACGTTTTTTCAGATTTATCTCAACCAGTAATAAGAACATATAATGATTTTGGGATAAAAGCCATGTTTCGACCTGAAAATGATATAATTACTAAAAACAAACGTAAAATTGCAGGTGAAGGTGGTGGTGACATTGGGGATAGCATGGTTTTTGTCGGTGGAATCCTCATGGATTTTGATTATAAAACCATGAGTAAAATACTCAAAGTCCCTGATGAAAAATTCCGGGATAAAATCTACAAAACAATGGAAGAAAACCTCACAACTATGAAACGTGAAATAGGTCACATGCCTAACAGAAATGACGTAGTTACTTCTCTGATTAATAATTTTGAAAGCCAAATTGGGAAACTAAAGGAGATAAATCTTGATAGAACAACAATTGACAAAATGATAGAGCTTGAGGAATATTTTACCTCTGATAAGTTTTTATTCAAAAAAACCCCACGTATTCCAAAAGGTGTAAAAATCCGGGAGGGAGTAGAAATATTATACAGTATATACAAAGCAAAAGGCGGTTTAATTCGTACATCCCAAGAAGTAAAAGAAAACATGATTGAAACAATTGATATATCTGGTGATTTCCAGTTTTTCCCAAAATCTGAGCTTTCAAGTCTTGAAAAAGATCTTAAAAAAATTAAGCGTAAAGAAAGAATGATTATTGATAAAGTTGAAGATTTTTATGAGAAAAATAAGGTGGAAAGCCCAGGTGTTGAACCTGAGGATTTAACCGAGGCTATTATGGAGGCGAAATAAATATGATTGACTCAAAAGACTTAGATTCAAATTTTAAATATGAAGTAGCCGCTGAAATGGGCGGGGAGAATATCAATCGTTGCTTTTCCTGTGGGACATGCACAGCTGGTTGCCCTGTTCGTGAAATAGATGAGAAATATAATCCTCGTAAAATCATCCGTATGGTTTTACTAGGCATGCGTGAGAAAGTTTTGAAAAGTGATTTTATATGGTTGTGTTCTACTTGTTATACTTGTTATGATAGATGCCCTCAAGGAGTTCAGCTTACTTCTATTATGACTGCATTAAAAAACATTGCAGCACGTGAGGGATATGTTCATCCTTCTTTTAAGGAGCAGGCTAGACTTGTAAAGGAATTCGGAAGGCTTTATGAGGTTGAAGATTTTGATAACAAAAAACGGAAGAAATTAGGACTTCCTCCTGTTAAAAAAAATTTTGAGGATATCACAAAAATTCTAGATGATACACTTCCAAAGGAGGTGCTAAAGTGAAATATGCTCTCTTTTTAGGATGTACAATACCTGTTAGGGCACAAAACTATGAAATGAGCGCGCGTGAAGTTGCAAAAATTCTTGGTATTAATTTCGTTGATATTCCAGAGTTTTCATGTTGTGGTTTTCCAGTTAAATCAAGTAATGCTGAGTCATCTCTAGTTATTGCTGCACGAAACATTGCAATAGCCGCTAAAAAAGGTGAAAAAATTTGCACTCTCTGTAATGCATGTACCTCGGTTTTATCTGAAGCTAATAAAGAACTTACAGAGAACAAAGAACTTAGAGACAAGGTTAATAAAGAACTTAAAAAAATTGATCTTGAGTTTAAACCAGGGGTTGAAATTAAGCATTTCTGTCGTATTTTATATGAAGATATAGGTGTAGAAAAAATACAGAATGAAATTAAGAAAGATCTTAGTAAACTTAGTATGAGTGTTCATTATGGATGTCATTATCTACGCCCGTTTGAACTATATGACGGTTTTGATGACCCAGAGAATCCTGTATCTGTTGAAAATCTTGTAGCGGTTACTGGTGCAGCAGTAGTTGATTACAAAAAAAAGCTTGAATGTTGTGGTGGTGCCATTCTTGGTGTGGAAGAAGATATTGCTTTGGCCATGGCTAAAGATAAACTTGATAATGTTACTGATAATAAGGTGGATGCGCTTGTAACGATTTGCCCGTTTTGTAATATTATGTATGAGGATAATCAGAGGAAAATTGAATCCAAGTTTAATGTTGAATACAAACTTCCAGTTCTTTATTATCCACAGGTTTTGGGTTTAGCTTTAGGTGTGGAACCAAAACCTCTTGGTTTCCGTTTGAATAAAGTTAAAGCAAATGATGTTCTTAAAAAAGTGGGGTTGGAAATTTGAGTTCGAAATCTTCTAAAGTAGGTTCTGTTCTTGTTGTTGGTGCTGGTATTGGTGGTATGCAATCTGCTCTCGATCTTGCTAACTCTGGGTTTAAAACATATCTTTTGGAAAAAAAACCTGCGATTGGTGGAGTGATGGCTCAGCTTGATAAAACTTTTCCAACCAATGACTGCAGCATGTGCATTATGTCACCAAAGCTTGTGGATGTAGGCCGTCATCCAAATATTGAACTTATAACATATGCTGATTTAGAAGATATAAAAGGCTCAGCTGGTAATTTTAATGTTAAAATTAATAAAAGAACAAGTTACGTTGATCCTGATAAATGTACTGGTTGTGGGGAATGTGAAGAGGTTTGCCCTGTTGATCTTGAGTCAGAGTTTGATGAGGGTTTAGCTGGGCGTCATGCTATTTATAAGATGTACCCACAGGCTATTCCAAATGTTTATACTATTGATAAAGTAGGTATTCCACCTTGTACGGATGCGTGTCCTGCACATGTTAACGCTCAGGGTTATGTCGCTCTTATCAGGCAGGGTAAGTTTCAGGAAGCGGCTGATCTTATCCGTGAGCGTAATCCTCTCCCTAGTGTCTGTGGCCGTATTTGTACTCATGTATGTGAGGATAACTGTAATCGAAATGAAATAGATCAACCTGTAGCGATTCGTGCTTTGAAACGTTTTGCACTTGATCATGAGCGTATTCATGGAAGAAAAAGAAAAGAGGAAAAAGATAGAAAATCTGAGGCACGTGGTAATGGAAGAAAAGTAGCTATAATTGGTTCTGGTCCTGCAGGTCTTACTGTTGGATATGATTTAGCAGGTATGGGTTATAAACCAACTATTTTTGAGGCTCTCTCTAAAGCTGGTGGTATGTTACGGGTGGGAGTACCAAAATATCGTCTTCCACCTGATGCACTGGATTATGATATCAAAATGATAGAAGAAGAAGGAGTTGAGATTCGTAGAAACACTCCAATTGGTCCTGATCTAACACTTAATGATTTACACAATGCAGACTATGAAGCAGTTTTTATAGCTATTGGTACTCATAAAAGTAAAAAACTTGGTATTGACGGTGAAGATCTTGAAGGTGTAGTCCATGCCACGGGTTTTCTACATGATCTTGGTATAGGTAAAAAAGTAGATTACCGGGGTAAAATTGTAGCTGTAATTGGTGGAGGAAATGTAGCAATTGATAGTGTTAGAACTGCTCTTAGACTTGGCGCTAAAACAGCCTTTGTTTTGTATAGACGTTCCCGTGATGAGATCCCTGCTAATAAAGAGGAGCTTGAGGAATGTGAGAGAGAAGGAATTTCTTTTTATTATCTTACTGCCCCTAAAAAGATTATTGGTAAAAATGGAAAAGTCAAAGGTATAGAATGTGTACGTATGAAACTTGGTGAACCAGATGATACCGGTCGTAGAAGGCCTATCCCAATCGAGGGTTCAACTTTTACTCTTGATGCAGATGTTGTAATCTCTGCTATAGGACAGGCACCTATACTTCAACCCCTTGCTGAGGCAGAGGTAGAACTGGGCCTTAATAAAGACGGTATTGTATCAGTCCCCATCCAGAATCTTGAAATGGAAGGTGTATTTGGATTTACTGCCTTCCTAAAGGCTTTAAGTATGGGTCAGAAAGTTGAGATCGGCAAAAAAATCCTGGTTGTTGGTGGTGGAAATGTTGCAATCGATGTAGCTCGTTCAGCTGTTCGTATTGGTGGCGAAGAAGTACATATGGTATGTGTGGAAAATAGAGAGGAGATGCCTGCTTTTGACTATGAAATTGAAGAAGCAGAGCAGGAAGGCATTGTAATACATACCCGTCAGATGCCTAAACGTATTGTTGGCGTTAGTGGAAGAGCAGTTGGCGTTGAGACTTTAAAAGTTAAATCAGTTTTTGATGATAAAGGACGATTTAATCCCCAGGTGAAACCTAATACTGAAAAGATTATTGAAGCAGATACTATAATTGTTGCAATAGGTCAAGAGGTTGACTATACCCTTCTTAAAGCTGCCGATGGAGTGCTTGTCACTAAAAGAGGTCTATTGCAGGTTGACAACACAACTTATCAGACTAATATTCCATGGATTTTTGCAGGTGGAGATGCAGTTCGTGGGCCTGGTCTTGTAATCGAAGCTATCGCTCACGCTCATGAGGCAGCTGTCTCCATTGATCGTCATTTAAATAACGAAGATCTATATGAAGGAAGAAACAAAAAGGAACCTATTGTTGCACCTAAGCCTGATAAGGATTTTGAAAAAATTCCTCGTACAGAGATTCCAAAGCGTACTGTAAAAGATAGAGTAGATAATTTTGAAGAAGTAGAATTAGCTTTAACTGAAGAGCAAGCAATAACAGAAGCTAGTCGTTGTCTGTCTTGTAACTTCTGTAGTATTTGTAAACAGTGTGTCGACGCATGTGAAGCTGATGCAATTAACCATGATATGGTTGATGAAAAAATCAATTTGAATGTAGGATCAATCATTCTTGCTCCTGGTTATGAGCTTTTTGATGCCAAAATTAAAAGTGAGTACGGTTACAAGCGTTTTCCAAATGTTGTAACAAGTATAGAGTTTGAAAGAATACTTTCTGCATCTGGTCCTTTTAGTGGTCATGTAGTCCGTCCTAGTGATGAGAAAGAACCTGAAAGGATTGCTTGGATTCAATGTGTAGGAAGCCGTGATAATGCATGTGGTAAAAATTATTGTTCCTCGGTATGTTGTACATACGCAATTAAAGAAGCAGTAATAGCAAAAGAGCATTCTCCAAAAATTAAACCCACCATTTTCTATATGGATATGAGAACCTATGGTAAAGGATTTGAGCGATATTACAACCGTGCTGAAGATGAACAGGGTGTTAATTTTATTCGCTGCCGAGTATCTTCTGTTGAAGAAGATCCTAAAACAAAAAATCTTAGAATAAAATATGAATCTGAAGATGGAAAACTAAAAGAAGAAGAATTTGACATGGTTGTTTTATCAGTTGGTTTTTCCCCTATTCAAGGTATAAGGGATATCGCAAAAAAAATAAATGTAGATCTAAATGAGTTTGGATTTTGTCAGACCTCTGAGTTTGATCCTATAAATACATCCCGACAAGGAATATTTGTCTGTGGTGCTTTTTCTGGTCCAAAAGATATACCTGAAACTGTAATGGAAGCATCTGGTGCCGCTGCAAAAGCAAGTAATATTATAGCATCAGAGAGAAATACCTTGATTGAAAAGAAAGAATATCCACCTGAAAAAGATGTAAGCGGTGAGGAACCACGAATAGGTGTATTCATATGTCATTGTGGAATAAATATAGGTGCATATGTTGACGTTCCCTCTGTTGTAGAATATACAAAGAAACTTCCAAATGTTGCATATGCTGAAGATAATTTGTATACTTGTTCTGAAGATACTCAGAATAAAATCGTTGAAAAAATTAAAGAACATAATTTAAACCGGGTGATTGTTGCATCTTGTACTCCTCGTACCCATGAGCCTTTATTTCAGGCTACTATTAGAGAGGCTGGTCTTAATCCTCATCTTTTTGAGATGGCTAATATCCGTGATCAATGCAGCTGGGTTCATATGAAAGAACCTGAAAAGGCTACTCAAAAAGCCAAAAATCTTGTAAGTATGGCTGTCTCTAAGGCAAGGCTTATAGAGCCTCTTCAATCAATAGAACTAGATGTTATCCAGAAAGCACTTGTCATAGGTGGTGGTCTGGCAGGTATAATTTCCTCTTTGGAGATGGCTGATCAAGGTTATGAAGTATTTCTTGTTGAAAAAGAAAAAGAACTAGGGGGTAATCTAAGGAATTTATATTGGACTATTGAGGATCATGATGTCCAGCCTTATATGAGATCAATTATTGAAAAAGTAGAGAAACATCCAAAAATCAAGGTATATAAAAAAGCAAAAATAGAGAAGGTGGATGGATACATTGGAAACTATGCAACTACTCTTAAAAATGGTTCTGCAAAGCTAACCATTGAACATGGTGTTATAATAGTTGCTACCGGGGCTGAGGAATACAAACCAAATGAATATTTATATGGCAAACATAAACATGTTTTAACTCAACTTGAATTTGAAAAAAAGCTAGCTGATAAAGAAAATCTTGGAAAGAAAACAATAGTTATGATTCAATGTGTAGGAAGCCGTGATGAAAACCATCCTTATTGTAGTAGAATATGTTGCACAGATGCAATTAAAAATGCTTTGAAAGTTAAAGAACGTCATCCTGATTCCCAAGTTTATATCTTGTATCGTGATATGAGAACCTATGGATTTCGAGAAATTCTTTATGAAAAGGCTAGAGAAAAAGGTATTATATTTATAAGATATGAAAAAGACAAAAAACCTAAAGTTAGTAAAGAAAAAAATACTATAAAAGTAGAGATAAAGGATCCTATACTTCAAGAAAACTTCTTAATACATACTGATTACCTTGTACTTAGTCCAGCTATTGTTCCTCGTTCAGATAACATAGAACTAGCTCAGAAACTTAAGGTGCCATTGAATGAGGATAATTTCTTCTTGGAGGCACATGTGAAACTACGGCCTGTTGATTTTGCAACAGAAGGAATTTTCCTTGCAGGTATGGCTCATTCACCTAAATCAATATCTGAATCAATAACTCAAGCTTATGGTGCTGCGTCAAGAGCACTAACTATTATTTCTAAAGATAAATACCACACAGATGCGCCTATTGCCCATGTCAATGAGGATCTGTGTAGTGGATGTGGAGTGTGTGAAAAGGTATGTCCATATGGAGCTATAGAAATGATAACGGAGACTAGTGATGAAGAAACAAAAAGGTTATCCCGGGTTCTTGAGGGTGTCTGTAAAGGCTGTGGTAGTTGCGTATCAGCATGTCCATCTGGTGCGATAGAGCAAAAAGGATTTAAACACGAGCAAATAATTTCAATGATAGATGTAGCAGCTGAATAAAAACAATAAAAACCCTTTTTCATTGTTACCTTCGTAATAATGATTTGGATCTTATGGTTGTAAAAATAATGTCTGAAAAATTTGAACCAAACATTTTAGCATTTCTCTGTAACTGGTGTAGTTATGCTGGTGCAGATCTAGCAGGGACTAGTAGAATACAATATTCACCTAACGTAAAAATAATACGGGTGATGTGCAGTGGCCGAGTTAACCCAGTTTTTATACTCAATGCATTACAAAACGGCATAGATGGCGTACTAATTGGTGGATGTCACCCTGGTGAATGTCACTACGAAACTGGGAATTATTTAGCACGTAGACGTATTACAATCCTGAAAAAATTATTGGAATACATAGGTATAGATTCAAGACGTATAAAGTTAACATGGGTTTCTGCATCAGAGGGACAAAAATTTGCAGATGTAATTAATGAATATACAGCAGAGATCAAAAAGATAGGACCCATAAAAAAAATCGTTAGGAGAAATGAATGGTAGATACTAAAAAATTAAAAAATGAGATATTAAAAATCCTTGAAAAAAAAGATGTTAAGCATGTTATATGTTATACTGCGGGTTCCTATGGTTTTCAGACCCGTCCTTTTTTTATTTCAAAAAAAGAAGATATTGAAAAGATTATTTTTTCACCGTTATGCTTGCATAATCTTTCTTTATATGTTAACAATAATGATGAGAAAAAAATAGGTGTTGTTGTTAAAGGCTGCGATAGCAAATCAGTTGTTCAATTGATACAAGAAAAACAGTTAGATCGAAAAAAGATCATAATAATAGGTATACCCTGCAAAGGTGTTATTGATCCTAAAAAACTTAGGGAAAAAATATCGGAACCATTAGAACAAGTAGATGTTAAAGAAATCAAGGATAAATACATTATAACCTTTAAAGACAAAAAACATGAGTTTAATAAAAAAGACCTTGTATTTGATAAATGTCTCACCTGTGAACATCCGACACCTATTATTTATGATGTTTTAATTGATGAAAAAATTAAACCAACAGGTAAAGAAAAATATGAGCAGGTAAAAACTTTTGAAAAACAAACAATTGATAATAAATGGAAGTTTTGGGAAGAACAATTCAGTAAATGTATACGGTGTTATGCATGTAGAAATGTATGTCCTATTTGTTTCTGTGAAGAATGCATGGCTGAGCAACTTAACCCTCAGTGGCTATATCGCTCTGTTAATATATCTGAGAATACAATCTGGCATATAATGCGAGCATTTCATCTTGCAGGTAGATGCACTGGCTGTGGTGAATGTGAAAGAGTATGTCCAATGGATATTCCATTGATGCTTCTAAATAAAAAACTTGAAAAAGAAATCAAAGAACTATATGATTATATACCTGGTACAAATCCTGAAAACATACCTCTTTTTGCAATGTATAAACCTGATGATCCGGGGGGTGATATCAAATGAAACGATATACTATACATAAACAAAAAATAAATGATCTCATAAAAACCCTCCTTAAAAAATACAGAGTTATTGCTCCTGTTGAAAAAAATGACATTATATTATTTAAACAAATAGAAAGACCTGATGAAATAAAACTAGATTTTACAAATAGTAAAATACCACCAAAATCAATATTTTTACCACAGACTGAAACTCTTTTCAAGTTTTCAACTGATAAAGATATAAAACTAGAAACACCAAAAAATTTTGAAGAAACAGCATTATTTGGAATTAGACCATGTGATGCAAAAAGCTTAGATATTTTAAAAAATGTATTCAGCGATGAATATGAGGATAACTTGTTTTTATCAAAATTAAAAAACACACTTTTTATTGGATTAACCTGTAAAGATCCACCAGTTAACTGTTTCTGTACATCAGTCGATGGCAGTCCTTTTGGTACAGCTGGCCTGGATATATTACTAACAGATATTGAGGATAAATATTTTGTAGAAATAATTACAAAAAAAGGTGAAAATCTTCTAAAAATTTTTAAAGATTTAAAACCCGTTACAAAAAAAGATATAGAGAAAAAAACAACTATTGCAAAAAATGCAGAAAACAAGATTAAACGTCATATGCAGACAAAAAACATTGAAAAAATTTTAGATCAAATATTTGAAAACAACTTTTGGGGAGAAATAGCTAAAAGATGTGTTGGATGTGGAATTTGTACTTATTTATGTCCAACATGTCACTGTTTTGATATACAAGATGAAAAAAAAGGAAAACATGGTGCAAGAATCCGTGTTTGGGATTCCTGTATGTACTCTGAATATACAAAACAGGCATCAGGTTATAACCCCCGTCCCAGTCAAATGAACCGGATTCGTAACAGGATATATCATAAATTTAATTATTTTCCAAAAAACAGTCAGGTTTTTGGCTGTGTAGGATGTGGTAGATGTATTACAGAATGCCCAGTTAATATAGATATAATTGAGACAATAAATGATGCACGGCAGGTGAAAAAATAAAAAACATTTATCAACCATGGCTAGTAAAAATAGATGATATCCAAACCGAGGTAAATGGAGATCGTGCAATAAAAACATTTAAACTAAAATTTATAGACAAAAAAATACAGAAAGATTTTATTTTTAAACCCGGGCAATGTATAATGCTTAGTCTTTTTGGTATTGGTGAATGCATGTTTGCAATTTGTTCATCACCAACTCAGAAAGATTTTATTGAAATAAGTGTGATGAAACATGGTAAGGTTACAAGTGAGATACATAATTTAAAAACTGGAGATATAGTTGGAATTCGTGGTCCTTATGGTAATAGTTTTAACTTGGAAAAATGGAAAAGTAAAAACTTGGTTTTCATAGGTGGTGGTATAGGTCAGGCACCATTACGGTCAGTTATAAACTATGTTTCAGATAACCGTAAAAAATATGGTAAAATAGATATAATCTATGGTGCTAGGACAAGTGATGATCTATGTTACAAAGATGATTTTTCCAGTCTCAAAAAGAGAAAAGATGTAAACATCTATCTATCAGTTGATCAAAAAGAAAATGGCTGGAAGGATTTCATTGGTTTTGTACCAGACAATCTGATTAGAGTTAAACCTTCACCAAAAGATACTATAGCGATTACTTGTGGTCCACCGGTTATGATATCTTTTGTGATTAAAAATTTGAAAAAACTTGGTTTTGCAGATGATCAGATTTTTACAACTCTTGAAATGAGGATGAAATGTGGTGTTGGAAAATGTGGGCGATGTAACATTGGAAATCTTTATGTTTGTAAAGATGGACCAGTTTTTTCAAATAAACAGTTGAAAAACCTGCAAGGTGAAAGATGAAAAAAATTGAAAAAGGGTCGAGTTCAAAACCTGTATCTAAGGTTCTTGTTGTAGGAGGCGGTATAGCAGGGATTCAGTCTTCTTTAGATCTGGCAAATTCTGGTTTTAAAGTCTATCTATTGGAAAAAAAACCAAGTATGGGGGGTGTGATGGCTCAGCTTGATAAAACTTTTCCAACCAATGATTGCAGCATGTGCATTCTTTCACCTAAACTAGTAGATGCAGGTCGTCATCCAAATATTGAACTCATCACTTATGCTGATGTTGAACATGTAAAAGGTGATGCTGGAAATTTTAGTGTAAAAATTAGAAAACGTTCACGTTATGTAGATGTTGAAAAATGTAAAAGTTGCGGAGACTGTAGTGATGTATGTCCTGTTCTTCTTCCAAATCTTTTTGAGGAAAAAATTTGTAAAAATAATGCTATTTATCAGCTTTTTCCACAGGCTAACCCAAGTGCCTATGTAATAAAAAAAGAAGGGATACCTCCATGTAGAGCTACTTGTCCTATTCATGTAAATGCTTATGGATACATATCACTTATAAGAGATGGTAAATACAAAGAAGCCTTTGATCTAATATTTGAAAAAAACCCGTTTCTTGGTATTACTGGACGTGTTTGCTCACGACCATGTGAAACTGCTTGTCGCCGTGGAGACGTGGATGAACCTGTTGCTATTGATTATTTGAAACGTTTTATCTATGATAAAGAATTTGATGAAAAAAAGATAAAAATTCAAAAAGCTAAATCTGCAGGGGAAAAAATAGCTATTATTGGTAGTGGCCCCGCGGGTTTATTAGCAGCTTATGATCTTGCAAAACAGGGTCATAGTCCCACTATTTTTGAAGCGTTACCAGTTGCTGGTGGAATGTTAGCTGTTGGTATACCCGAGTATCGTCTGCCTAAAGATATTTTAAAACGTGAAATTGATATTGTTAGAAATCTTGGAGTAAAAATTAAAACAAATATTTGTATAGGTAGGGATGTTCTTTTTTCTGATCTGAGAAAACAAGGTTTTAAAGCTTTTTTTATAGCTGTTGGTGCACATATAAGTCGAAGGCTTGGAATACCTGGTGAAGATTTAGAAAATGTTGTTCCTGCTACTGAGTTTTTAAAAAATGTAAATCTCAATAAAAAGGTACATATTGGTTCTAGGATAGCTGTTATTGGTGGTGGTGATGCAGCAGTTGATGCTGCACGTACTTCTCTACGTCTATCTCAAGAAAAATATGGTGAAAAATCTAAAGTTTTTATTATTTATCGCCGTTCAATTGAGGAAATGCCAGCTCAAAGTTCAGAAATACGAGAAGCTGAAAAAGAAGGAATAGAGATAATATATCTTTCAAACCCTGTTAAAATAAATGGTTGTGATGGTAAGGTTTCATCTATTGGTTGTCAAAAAATGAAACTAGGGCCCCTTGATGAGTCTGCTCGTAGACGTCCAATTCCTATAAAAGATTCTGAGTTTAAAATTGAGGTGAATATGGTTTTAACTGCGATAGGGCAGAAACCTGATATGTCTTTTTCATCTGAAAAAGTTATTCAAATGACTAGTTGGGGTACTATTAAAGCTGACCCGTTTACTCTGGAGACAAATCTCCTAGGTGTTTTTGCTGGTGGGGATGCAGTTACAGGTCCTCGTACCTATATTGAAGCTATGGCTGCGGGGAGAAAAGCAGCTATATCCATAGATCGGTTTCTAAGAGGAGAAGATCTACATATAAACCGGGAGGATGAAGGATCATCTGATAATTATGTACAAGCAGATATAATTGGTGTAAAAACTCTTTCACGGGTTAAGATGAAAACGTTGCCATTATCTAAAAGAAAAGCATCTTTTGATGAGGTGGAGCTTGGTTTTTCAGAGAAACAAGCAAATATTGAAGCAAATCGTTGTCTAAACTGTGGTGGTTGCTGTGAATGTATGCAATGTGTACAGAATTGTGAACCAGAGGCAATAGATCATGATATGACAGATGAAATTGTTACATTAAATGTGGGATCTGTAATCCTTGCTCCTGGTTTTGATGAATTTAACCCAGAAATTAAACATGAATATGGTTATAGTCGTTTTCCAAATGTTGTAACAAGTATAGAGTTTGAAAGAATACTTTCTGCATCTGGTCCTTTTAGTGGTCATGTAGTCCGCCCATCTGATGAGAAAGAACCTGAAAGGATTGCTTGGATTCAATGTGTAGGAAGCCGTGATCCACATATTAACAAGGGTTACTGTTCATCTGTATGTTGTATGTATGCAACTAAAGAAGCAGTTATTGCAAAAGAACACGCGCCAAATGTTGAGCCAACCATTTTTTATATGGATATGAGGTCTTATGGTAAAGATTTTGATAAATATATAGATCGTGCGGAGAAGGACTATAATGTAAGGTTTATTCGTTCTAGAATTTCTAATATAGATGAAAATCCTCGTACTCATAATCTTTTTATAAAATATGAAACAGAAGATGGAAAACTAAAAGAAGAAGAATTCGACCTGGTTGTTTTATCAGTAGGTCTAGGTCCACCAACTGATGCAAGTTTTTTTGCTGAAAGATTTGGTATAAAACTAAATAAATACAATTTTGCGCAGACAAATACTTTTAAGCCTTTTACAACAAACAAACCAGGTATATATGTTACAGGTGCTTTTTCTGGTCCAAAAGACATTCCTGAAACTGTTGCTCAGGCTAGCGGTGTTGCAGCAGTTGCATCTGGTCCTCTTGTAGATTGTCGTGGTGAATATGTGACAGTAAAAAAATATCCACCTGAAATTGATGTGAGATATAAACCACCCAGGGTGGGTGTATTCATCTGTCATTGTGGTAGTAACATTGGTGGTTTTCTAAATGTACCCTCTCTTGTAGAATATGCAAAAGATTTACCATATGTAGTATATGCTGAGGATAATCTTTTCACTTGTTCGCAGGATACTCAGACACATATTAAAGAAATGATAAAAGAACATGATATCAATAGAATAGTAATTGCGTCATGTACACCTCGTACACATGAAGCACTCTTTCAAGACACTATAAAAGAAGCAGGATTAAACCCGAATCTTTTTGAGATGGCTAATATCCGTGATCAATGCAGCTGGGTTCATATGAAAGAACCTGAGAAAGCAACTGAAAAAGCCCGTGATTTGATTAATATGACTGTTTCCAAAGTAACATTATTGAAACCACTGCCAATTGTTAATCTTGATGTAAATCATAAAGGATTGGTAATAGGTGGAGGAGTAGCTGGTTTAACTGCAGCTTTAAAATTAGCCGAACAAGGATTTGAAACATATTTAATTGAAAAAGAAAAAGAACTCGGTGGAAACCTTAGACATATATATTACACTATTTATGACGAGGATGTTCAAAGTTTTTTGAAAGATTTAATACATAAAGTTACTGTTAATAATAAAATCAAGGTTTTCACAGAGGCTGAAATTGAGGATATATCTGGTTATCTTGGTAATTTTAAAACCACAATAAAAAATAAACAAGTAACCCTTGAGCTGGATCATGGGATAATTATTGTTGCTACTGGTGCACAGGAGTATATTTCTAAAGAATACTTATATGGTAAAGATAAAAGAGTTATTACTCAACGTGAATTGGAATATAAAATAGCAAATGGCAATTTATCGTCAGATGATAATAAAAATATTGTAATGATTCAATGTGTTGGCTCTAGGGATGATGATCATCCTTATTGCAGTAGGGTTTGCTGCTCCGAGGCGGTAAAGAACGCTCTAAAGATTAAGGAATTTAATGATAAAATAAATGTTTATGTTCTCTACAGAGATATGAGAACATATGGTTTCAGAGAAGATTATTACCAGAAAGCTCGTGAAAAAGGAATAATTTTCATACGCTATAATCCTGATAAAAAACCGGATGTTAAAGTTGATGATAAGAAATTAATTGTGAAAATTTTTGACAATATCTTAAATGAAGATATCTCTATCGCAACTGATATTTTAGCTCTTAGTATTGGTATTATTCCATATGAGGAAAACTACCGTATGTCACAATTATTAAAAGTACCCCTGAATGAGGACGGGTTCTTTTTAGAAGCACATATGAAACTTCGACCTGTTGATTTTGCAACTGATGGAATATTTCTATCGGGTATGGCTCATTCACCAAAGTTTATTGATGAAAGTATCTCTCAAGCGTGTGCAGCTGTTTCCCGAGCTTGTACTATTTTAACAAAAGACCATCTAGACTTACCTGGAAAAGTCGCAAAGGTTGATGAATCTAAATGTGTTGGATGTGGTTTATGTGTGGAGGTTTGTAGTTATCAGGCTATTGAACTTGTTACAAAAACAATAGATAGGAAAGAAAAAATTATTGCACAAGTTAATGAGGCTCTATGTAAAGGATGTGGTGTTTGTGCTGGTGCTTGTTATTCTGGCTCAATACAGCATAGTGGTTTTACTGATATTCAAATCCTCAAAATGATTAAAACTCTCGGTGAAAATTAAGTTTAGTTAATGAATTTTTTTTATTTACCACCGATTTCACAAATTTTATTTTTTATTAAACAAGATGAGACATATTCTGGATCAACTGAAAATGTCATAGCTGGAGATAGATATGTATCTTTAATTGCTCCTATGCAAGATGGAAAATCCTGATCTAGTTTCTCTTGCCATTTCAAATGATCTTCGATTTTATAAAATGTACTAAAAACAACTAAGTTGTATCCCCCTTTACCTGTGACTGCTTTTATCATCCATGAAACATGGTGGTCTGATTTTAGATTCTTTATTATATTATTATGTTGCTTTTGTATTTGAAATAATGATTTGACTAGAATATAAGTAGGTGGTACGATTAATTTTGGAAAGCGGCAAATTGGTCTACCAATGATTCCTGCTTTGTATAAAGTATTTATTCGTCTTTCTATTGTTTTTCTGTGTACGTTTAAAATGTTAGCTAAATAATTTTCGTTAGTTCGTATTCCATATCCTCTTAATAGACTTTTAAGTATATCAAATGATAATTTATCTATTTTGTACCCTTTGATTTCTTCAAATCTTTTTTCCTTGATGTCTTCTTCTATTACTTTTATTGATATTGATGGATTGTATTTCTCAAAACAACCTGTGCCTAAATGAATAACTTCTGAAGAATATCCCTCTTCACGGTAAGGTATTATTTGGTCTCTTATTGTCTTGTCGTACCATTGTTGGTGGTTGCATACATTTTCATGGAAAGAGATCATTAATGTGTTGTATTCTTCTTCTTTAAAGAAAAAGGCTGCGAATATGTGATTATCGTTTTCAATGAAATTTTTGGTTTTTTGGTCTCTTAAAAAATTATGTCTTGATATTACCATGAGAGGTAATTCTTTAAATAACTGTAGATATGGATATTGTGGTTTGTTTATTATCTTGTTTTTTATAAGTTCATTTACTCTTGTTTTAATTGTGTTCCTATGTTTTTTTAGTTTTTTTGATAGTTCACTAATGTTTATTTCAACGCCTACACCTGTCACGATTAATCTTAAAAGGTTTAAGTTGAGTTCATTCCCTAGCAAATCCGTCATAAAAAAACATATATTTTATAAATTTTTATACTTTTTCTATAAATAATGTATCATTATTACCAATAGATTGTAAAATAATATGTGTAATGATAGGTATTTTTGTAAGCAAAAATACACAAAGTATTACAAATTATAGTAAATAATTTAGCATTTATATCACTTTTTTGCTTATAAATGTACAATAGTTATTTTAAAGATAAAAAACACATATATAACAAGGATAATAAAAAATTAGAAATAAAATGTCAAAAATGATAACAAACTAGGAGAACCTAAAATTGAAAGCAAAACAAATGACAATCTGTAAAAAAGAAAAAAATCAGATTCATGACTTTCTAGATGAATTATTCAAAAAATGTTACATCGATGCATTAACAGGAAAATTCCACTGTAAACTATGTGATAACGTAGTTCACGTAGACTTATCTAGAAAACTTGTGTATTGTTCAGTTCATGGTATGTTGATTTAAAACCACTATTACAAGGGGTGTTAAAGATGGCTTACGTATACCAAAATTGGTGTCTGTACAAAACTAATATCCAGTTATTGAATGGAATAACTGAAGAAGTCTATTTTTTCAGTAAAAGAAAACCCATACGAGGCACCCCTTGTGATCTCCCAAAAAGATTTGAAGTTGTTCTGAGTGATAGAATCGGACTACCATATTTAATAGAAAAAAATGAGAGAAATAATAGATGATTTTGTGATGGAAGAGGATGATTAATATTGGCCAACGAAGATATTAAAAAGATGAAAAAACAAATAGATAAACAAAAACAGATTATAAACAGACTAAAAAACATAATTAAGATGTATGCACCATATATGGAATTTCCAAAAGAGTAAAAGTTCCATTCTTAATCAACCAAAAATTTTCTTAATAATTCTTATTATTAAGAAAGCTATTATACCATTATTAGATACAGGTTCGTGAAAATTAACACCGTTTAGCATATGGGGATTATTTGTTAGGTGAAGTGTTATGAAAAAAACCAAAGATATAAGGATAATCACAAAAAATGAGTTTAAAAATTTTGTGAATAATATGATAAAAGACGAATATTACAATGTCATCGGTGTTAAAGAAAAGGGAATAAAATATGTTTTTGATTCACTTGAAAATGCAGATGATCTTCGCTTGGATTATGATGTTACTATCTTACCACCTAAGAAATATTTTCTGCCGCAGTATGAAAAAATGATGGATTTTAATCTCAGGGAATCCTTTAACGTTAAAAAAGATAACTCGATTAAACCGATGATCCTCCTTGGTGTTCATCCTTATGATATTATTGCTATCCAACAAACTGATAAGCTCTATCTTGATGCACAGAAAGATGATTTCTACAAAAAACGCAGGGATAACATAATTATTATTGGTGTCGATATTCAGAAAATTTCACCAAAATCATTTGCTGGCAGTATGAAAACTCATGTTACAGACTTTGGTTTTGATTTAATGATTACAAACCTTGAGGATAAATATGCTATTACTATCGGGTCTGAAAAGGGTAGGACTTTACTGGAAAAACATGGAAAAACAAAATCTGCTGATAGCACCGATGTTAAAAAAATTCGTGAGATTCGTAAAAAAATATTATCCCAATATACCCGAGAACTCAAGGTGCCAAAAGAAGAATGGTCAAATGTTCTAGCGGCAAATTATAATCATCCAATATGGGAGAAACGTTCACAGAAATGCATGGAATGTAGTAGTTGTACTATGGTTTGTCCTACTTGTTATTGTTATGATGTTGTAGATGATGTCTCTCTTGATCTTAAAGAAGGTAGCCGGATTCGTACTTGGGATGGATGTCTGATACGGGATTTTACTAAGATTGGTAGTGGTGAAGTGTTTCGTGATGATATAAGTAAAAGATATCGTCATCGTTTTTATCGTAAAGGTAACTATTTACCAGAACGTTATGGTTTTGTTGCATGTGTTGGTTGCGGTCGTTGTGGTACTGCCTGTTTACCGAATATTGCAGACCCCTGTGATGTAATTAATGACCTCTCTCATTTTGAAAGATCTGAAGATACTAGTAGGTTTTTTATTAAACAAAAAAGCAAGGTCGATGAAAAAGGCGTTATACATGTTCCTAGAAGTGCTACTATTAAAAGAGCTGAAAAATTAACTGAAAACGAGATGTTTTTTGAGATCGAGCTAGATGATCATAAAAAATTAGGTCATAAACCTGGTCAGTTTGTAGAGGTTAGTATTTTTGGGGTTGGAGAAGCACCGATAAGTGTTTCTTCTGGATCTAGTTCAAAACTGAGTTTCGATCTTGTAGTGCGTCGTGTTGGTAATGTTACATCTCGACTGTTTAAAATGAAACCTGGTGACAAGATTGGCATTCGTGGTCCCTTTGGAAATGGATTTGATGTTAAAAATTTTGAAAAGAAACATCTTTTACTTTCTTCTGGTGGGCTTGGTATTGCTCCTATGAGATCCTTGATACAATATGTGCTTGATCCAAATAATCGTAAAAAATACAAAGATATTACGATTCTTTATGGTGCAAAACAACCAAATGCTCTTTTATTTTTGGATGAAGTAAAAGAGTGGTCTAAAGTTCATAATGTAAAATGTGAGATTACGGTTGATGAATGTGCTGAGAGTGATTGCTGGACTGGTTGTACTGGTTTAATAACTACGCTTTATCCTAAAATTAAACTTGATAGATATGATTCTGAAAATACAATTGCAGTAATTATTGGTCCTCCAGTAGTATATAAGTATATCATAAAATGTCTTGAGACTCTTGGTATCCAGGATGGTAATATCTATGTTTCATTAGAGCGTCGAATGAAATGTGGAGTTGGAAAATGTGGTCACTGTCAGATTAATGGCGTTTATGTTTGTAAGGAAGGTCCTGTTTTCAATTATAATCAAATCAAAGATTTACCGGAGGCATTCGAATGAAACCACGAGTAGCATTCTTTGATTTTTCGAGCTGCGAAGGGTGTCAACTGCAAATCGCTGATCTTGAGGAGGAAATTCTTGATCTCATTGAAATTGTTGATGTGGTTTCTTTCCGTGAGGTTATGAAAGAACATTCTGATGAATATGACATTGCAATAGTTGAAGGTTCAATAATGCGACCTATGGATGAGCATCGTTTACGTAAAATCCGGAGTAGAGCCAAAACGCTTATTGCACTTGGTGCTTGTGCAACAATAGGCGGCGTAAATAAAATCCGTAATCAATGGCCTACTGAAGAAGTAATAAAAGAGGTCTATAAGGATGCTGATATTAAGGATAACGAATTTTTCAATGTTTATCCAACAAAAGCTGTTAATGAAGTTGTACCTGTAGATTATTATATACATGGTTGCCCAATCACAAGAGATGAATTTAAAAAAGTGATAACGGCTCTTGCTCTTGGGAAAAAACCAGAAATACCAAACTATCCTGTTTGTGTTGAATGTAAAAAAAATGAAAACGTTTGTCTATTTGAACTTGGTAAGTTCTGCTTAGGGCCTATAACAAGAGCAGGATGTGGAGCTATATGTCCATCAAAGGGTAGCCCATGTGATGGATGCCGAGGGATACTTAGTAAGCCAGATGTTGAATGCGTTATGGAACTATTGGAACGTTATGATTTAACATATGAAGAAATGAAAAGCCGATGTATGATGTATAACACTGAGTCTTTTAATCCAAAAGATGGAATGACAATAGTAAGGAGGGGCAGAAAATGAACAAAGACATAGAGATCGGCATCGAACATGTAACACGTGTAGAAGGACATGGAAATATAGTTCTAAATGTTAAAAAAGGAAAAATTGAAAAAGTTCAATGGCAGATTTCAGAGGCACCACGGTTCTTTGAAGCAATGCTAAGAGGAAGAAATTACTATGAATTAAGAACAATAACTTCTCGCATATGTGGAATATGTTCAATCGGACATTCGCTGGCATCATTAAAAGCAACAGAGGATGCATTAAACGTTTCGATATCTGAACAGACAGGAATTCTAAGACGTCTGGCAATTAACGGGGAAAACATGCAAAGCCATATACTTCATGTCGGGTATCTTGCGCTACCAGATCTACTTGATGTAAAAAGCGTTTTTCCATTAGTAGGATCAAAACATAATGATAGTCTTCTAAAAGTTGTGAAACTTCATCGTCTTTCAAACGAAATGTCAGATTTAATATGCGGTAGAACTACACATCCGATAACACTAGTAGTGGGAGGTTTTTCATCGATACCATCAAAAAAACAACTGTTAAAATTGAAGAAAAATTTAGAAGAAGGTCTAGAAACTGTAAAACAGCTCGCACAAGTCATACATAGCGTTATCGATAAGCTACCTAATTTCAAAAGAGAAACAGAATACATAGGTTTAACCTCAAAAAAAGAATATGCATTTTATGATGGAGATATAGCTTCAACAGATACCGGGATATTCCAAAAATACAAAGATTACAAGGAAATAATGAAAGAATATTTTGTCCCACAATCCACGGCACTACATGCAAAACACAACCGTGACTCCTATATGGTTGGAGCACTAGCTCGATACAACCTAAACAGTGAACAATTACACAAAGAAGCAAAAAATACCGCTGATCTCTTAAATTTAAAACCAATATGTTATAACCCTTATATGAACAACATAGCTCAACTTGTTGAATTTGTTCATAACATCGAAGATTCAATTATACAAATTGATAAACTAATAAAAAACGGAATAAAAGATGAAAAACCCGCTGATGTAAAAATAAAACAAGGACGAGGTGTAGGAATTATAGAAGTGCCGCGTGGAATACTAGTACATGATTACACTTTGAATGAAAAAGGAAAATGTACAAAGGCTAACTGTATTATCCCAACAAATCAAAACCATGCAAATATCCAAAAAGATATGGAAGCCCTAGTTCCAGGAATATTAAATGAAACAAAAGAAAAAATAGAATTAACCCTAGAAATGCTAGTTAGAGCCTATGATCCATGTATTTCATGCAGTACTCACTATCTTAATGTAAAATTTGTATAAATATGAAAAAAATTGGAATAATTGGAATCGGTAATCCTCTAAGACAGGATGACGGAATAGGGATTTTTCTCCTAGAAAAACTAATCAAAAAAAAAAATAATTTACCAAAAAACATTGAATATATAGATGGAGGGACAGGTTTTCTCAATCTTTTACCAGTTCTCTCAAATTTTAGCAAAATAATAATTATAGACGCTGTCAATTTTAATGGAAAAATTGGGGAATCAAAATTGTTCACAATAAAAGACATTAAAAATTCAGATTTCTATGAAAAATTTAATAGCCATGGTACAAATTTTTTACAAATCATTGAACTATCTAAAAAATTGAATAAGAAACCTACAGAAATATATTTTTTTGGGGTACGGCCAAAAGAAATTTCGCAAGGAGCTACTCTAACAACTGAACTTGAAAAAAAAACAGATTTAATATTAGAAAAATTAGTTAAAGATATAAAAAAAATTTGTGATGTGAGCAAATGAAAGGAGAACCTGTAAAATATGTTTATAATACGAATCTTAAATGGGTTGGTGAAAAAAAAGGAAAACTAAGTGCAGAAGGTAAACCCGATATACTAACTGCATGTCCACCAGAGTTTCAAGGTCATCCAAACATCTGGTCACCAGAGGATCTTTATATTGCTTCAGTAGAAGTTTGTACCATGACAACTTTTTTATATCTAGCAAAAAAATTTAATCTAGAAATAAAATCTTATCAAAGCAAGGCAAAAGGTATCGCGCAATTGGTCGATAAATACTTTCAATTTTCTTCAATCAAAATCGATTTAAAAATCGGTGTTTGTGATAAAAAAGAAAAAGATAAAATCAACAAAATTCTTGAAAAAATCCCAAAGATATGTCTTGTTTCAAATTCGATCAAATCTAAAGTAATAATGAAAGCTGATATTTTTGTTGAGAAATAATGACAAATCTTATAATACTAACTTAATTACTGTTTATATGGAGGAAATATTATGGTAAAATTAGAGGGATATAATCTACCGGATGATCTACATTATCATAATGATCATGCATGGGCAAGAATCGAATCAGATGGTACTGTAACTGTAGGAATGAATGATTTTTATCAAAAAAGCGCAGGAGATACAACTTATATTGATTTGCCCTTTGAAGGAGATGATGTAGAACAAGGTGAAACTTGTGGAAAAATTCAATCTGCTAAATGGGTGGGTAAATTTGTATCACCGATATCAGGTGAAATAGTTGAAGTAAATGAAGAACTGGAAGATGATTGTACATTGATTAATAAAAGTCCATATGACGATGGTTGGATAATGAAAGTTAAACCATCAAATCTTGATGAAGATTTAAAAAAATTAATTACTGGTCCAAAGATAGAACTATGGCTTAAGAAAGAAGTTGATGATGCTGAAAAAAAGAAGAAATAATTATAAAATACTTTTATTGTTCTAAGTACTGCCCGGTGAAAAATTAGGTGGTGTTCCAACTGTGGCGTACTTTGCTTTTTTATCGCTGATGTTTCTTGCTCTATGTTTCACATCAGATTTATGCCAGAGTAAATCTCCTTTATTTAATTTGTATGATTTTTCTCCTACTTCGTATTCTATTTCGCCTTCAAGTATATAATGAAGTTCTTCCCCGTCATGTTTATACCAACGTGATGATGTATGTGGTTCTATTTCTGCTATTATTGCCTCCATTTTTTCTGATTTGACCATCAATCTGAAAAGTTTACCCGGTGTTTTTGTTTCACTTAATTGATCGCCACTCCTTAGTAATTTTGGTTCATTCTTCATTTTTTCTCAACCTATGAAAAAGAGATGGTTTAATAAATATTTCCAATATCGGCATAAAAAATCAGATGAATTTATGTTGGAAAATTTTGCTTAGTTTCATTTTTTATATGGTAGAAATTCGTTTCCTAGTAATTCTCTAGCGATAATTATTCTCATTATGTTCATTGTTCCTTCTGCGCCTATTGAGTATGATCGTATTCCTCTTATTCCCATTTCAATGGGGTATTCTTTTGTGTAACCTATGGCGCCTAACCAGTCTGCAACCTCGTTCATAGCTTGAAATCCATAGATGGGCGCACGTAGTTTACTCATGGCGGCGGCAAGAGCTACATCATGATGTGAAAACTTGTTCTCCTGGTACATTTTATCCATGATCCATGCGGCCTTGTATGTGAGTAGTTTAACGCTTTCAATGTTTGTATAGTGTTCAGCTAGTGGAAACTGTATACCTTCAAAGCTTCCGAGAGGTCTACCGAAGGTTTTACGGTTTTTTATGTATTCTTTCCCGAGTTTTAGTGCTTCTTCTGAGGCTCCTACACATGTTGCACCGATTAGTATTCGTGCAGCTGAGAATCCTTCCATTGCATAGTAGAATCCTTTGTTGATTTCTCCGATGAGGTTTTCTTCTGGTAGTTCGATGTCGTTCATTTTGAATCCACCTGTTGAGATTCCCATGCGTCCCATATCTTCAAATAGTGTGGTTTCAATATTTTTGTTGTTCTTCAGTGGTACTGCAAAAAATGAGAATCCTTTGTAATCTTTGGATGGGTTTGTTCTAGCGAGTGTTAGATGTATTCCTCCCAGTTTATTTGATTCAGCGATGCCGCTTATGAATATTTTTTCTCCGTTTAGAATCCATTTGTCATTGTTTTTATCTGCTTTAGTTTTATTTGCACCGACAATGTCTGAGCCTCCTTCGGGTTCTGTTACGGCTATTCCGCAGAAGGCTTCACCTTTGGTGATTTTTGGTAGATATTTCTCTTTGATTTCTTTTGATCCGTATCTGCTTAAAATGAATCCCCATGCTGCTTCTACTAGGTATAGTACTGGTATTGCTAGGCTTATGTCTGCTCGTCCTAGTTCTTCTGCGGCTATAGCTGTCATTGTCCAATCCAGATCTGCTCCGCCGTATTCTTTTGAGACGGTTGGAGCGAGTAATCCTAAATTTGCCATTTCTTTAATGATTTCTTCAGGGATTTTTTTGTTTGTATCGATTTCTCTTACTCTCGGTTTAATTTTATTTTGTGCGAATTCTCTGACAGTTTTCCTCCATATTTCTTGTTCCTGTGTCCAGCTGAAATCCATGTTTTTATTTTCCCCCTGTGATCTGGGGTATAGTTAAGCTTCCAGATGGCATAACAATGATTTTTGGTTTTTTTCCTTTTGATTTTATTAGTTTTATGGCATCATTGATTGCATTTTGGATATTTTTGTATGGTTTAAGTTGTGATTTTTTAATAATTGCATCATCTAGATCGGTTACTGCCCACATTTCAGCTCTTATTCCTATTTGTGCCATTTTCGCGGCTTTATGGTATCCTAATTTGTATTCTTCGTCTAGTATTTCCATTATTTTTTTTGGGCAGTCTGCTTTTCCTAGTAGCTCCAAGAATGTTTTTTCTCCTATCCCATCTCTGCATTTGGATATTAATATTATTACACCATCATCTTCAAGGGCATGTTTTCCGTTGTCTAATGCTTTCTGGGATTGGTACAAATCTATGTCCATAGGGTATGGTGCTGCTGTTATCACTATGTTACCTTTTTGTTTTAAAGGGACGCAAAATATTTTTTCTGAATATTTAACTGCTGCATCAAAAGATTTATGAAGATCACCGGCAGTAACAGCGTAAAGCTGGTGGTCTCCTGTTAGTACTGTTTGTATTGAGAAAACATTGATGTTTTTTAGTACTTTCATTGCGTCTATCATGTCTTCATTGACTGGGTTGCCTTTAAGAGAGAGTGAGCGCGCATTATTACTTAGGGCGAGTTTGTGGTTCATTTCTATTGTTTTGTAGGATGCAACACCTGGTAGGAATGATTTTCGTCCACCAGTATATCCTGCGAAATAGTGTGGTTCAACGCTTCCGATGACAAGGACATTTTTGTATTCAGGAACTAGCTTGTTGATGTACATCTCAGTTCCGTTTTTTGATTTACCAAGATATATCATGTCTTTGTTTTTTCTGGCATCATGAACATATATTTTTCTTCTAAAAACGTTATAGGTATCACCAAGAATAAACTTGTATTCTTCTTCTGTAGGTGCGCGATGGACACCAGTGGCAATTAGAAACTTTACATCAGGATGTGATGAAAGAACTGGGAGTAGATATTTTAGGATTTTAGCGGTTGGTGTTGGTCTTGTTGCATCATTGACGATGACAAGTAGTTTATCTGTATCCATTGCAAATTCATCATATGACTCAAAGCCAAGTGGGTTTTCTAATGCATCTTCAATTAATTTATCTTGGTCTTTGATCGATACTTTATTTGGTACAAGGACCTCGCAGGGTTCAGGTATATCAACTTTGATTTTTTCTTTCCCATACGGTATATCAACTTTCATTATTCTCCCTCAGCATAAAACCTAGTGTTGTATGGTGTATATTTAATCCCCTAATATATTTATACGACTCGTAGTATTCCCTCGGCTGGATGAAAAACTTCCATGTGGCGGTTATTGGCGGCGGTGTTATTGGTTCAGCGATTGCATGGGAGCTTTCGAAATATAATGTTGATGTAGTGGTTTTTGAAAAAGGAGTTGATGTTTGCTCTGGTATTAGTAAGGCAAATAGTGGCGTGGTTCATAGTGGTATTAATTCCTCGTCTGGTTCTTTAAAGGCTCGTTTTTGTGTTGAAGGAAATAAGATGCTTCAACCTATGTCTGGTATGCTTGGTTTTTCTCTGAAATGGGTGGGTAAATATGTTATTGCAAAAAATAAGGATGAAGTTTCTGAGTTGGAACGTCTAATGAAAATAGGTATGAAAAATGGTGTGCTGGGTTTGGAGATACATGATGTTTCTGAGGTTAATAAAAAGGAGCCAAATGTTTCATGTTATAAGGGGCTTTGGGTGCCAACTGCAGGTATTATGTTGCCTTATGAGTTTACGATTTCTCTTGCTGAGAATGCTGCGGTTAACAATGTGGATTTTCTTCTTGAGACAAAAGTTACTGGTCTTAAGAAATTAACTGATGGTTTCGTAGCTGAAACCGACAAAGGATCTTTTTATTCAGAAATTGTTGTGAATGCTGCTGGTCTTAGCTGTAGAGATCTTGTTTCCATGGTTGAGAAACCGGATTTCCAGGTTTTTCCATGTCGTGGTGAATATCTTGTTCTTGATAAGAATTATAGTGATCTGATAAGTAGTATGATTTATCCTGTTCCTATCAGGGAGTTGGGTGTTCTTGGTGTTCATATTACTCCTACGGTTGAGGGTAATATTTTACTTGGTCCTAGTGCAGAGTTCATTGATGATCCCATGGATACTAAGACGACCAAAAGTATGATGAAAACTCTTCTTAAAGAGGCGAAGGAGATTATTCCGGGTATCCCTGATAAAGGAGTTATCAATGCGTATTCTGGTTTGCGATGTAAACTTGCATCACCCGATAGTGGTGGCTGGGCGGATTACAGAATTAAAGAAAGTGAAAAAAATCCTGGTTTGATCAATCTTCTAGGAATTGAATCCCCTGGTCTTACAGCTGCTCCTGCTATAGCGAAACATGTAGTGGGTTTGATTTCTAAATCTATTGATTTGAACAAAAAAGATGATTTTAAAACTAGAAAAATTGGTAGACGTTTTTCTGAGATGACACCAGTGGAGCAATCAGAATTGATACAAAACGATGAACGATGGGGTCGAATTATTTGCCGTTGTGAGCATGTGACTGAGGCTGAGGTGGTTAATGCTCTTTCTAACCCGTTGGGTGCTCGTAGTCTTGCATCTGTTAAGTATCGTTGTCGTGCTGGTATGGGTCGTTGTCAAGGTGGTTTCTGCACGCAACATATAATTCGAATTATGGAACAAGAGTTCAAAATGAACATTAATGATATGAAACTGAAATCACCGGGTTCTTATCTTTTTCAGAGGCGTAATAGGGAGATAAAAAAGGATGTTTAGTCATGTAGTGGATGTAGCAGTTATCGGTGGTGGTCCTGCTGGTCTAGCGGCTGCTGTTTCTGCATGTGAACATGGCGCCAAGTATGTGGTTGTTATTGATAGAAATAGTTGGCTTGGTGGTATTCTCCCTCAATGTATTCATGATGGTTTCGGTGTTGAGGAGACTGGGGTTTCTATGACTGGTCCTGAGTATGCAGAGATGTATATTGAGACGGCAAAGAAACTTGGTGTGACTTTTATGCATGAGACAATGGCTCTTGATTTGAATAAAAAACTTGAGATTACTGCTGTTAGCCAGAAGGGATTGTATAAGATTAAGGCTAAATCTGTTATTCTCGCTATGGGTTGCCGTGAAAAAACTCGTTGGAATGTTATGATCCCTGGTGATCGGCCTAGTGGTATTTACACGGCGGGTGTTGCTCAGGGTTTCATTAATTTGTATAATATTATCCCTGGGAGTAATGTGTTGGTCCTGGGTTCTGGTGATGTGGGTCTTATTATGGCTCGTCGTTTGAAGTTTGAAGGGGTTAATGTTCTTGGTGTTGTGGAGATTCTTCCTTATGCTAGTGGTCTGCCTCGTAATGTTGTGCAGTGTTTGGATGATTATGATATTCCGATGTATCTGAATCATACTGTTAAGAATATTGAGGGCAGGGATCGGCTGCGTAGTGTGACTATTGCTCGTGTTGATAGAAACATGGATGTTGTTCAGGGTTCTGAGAAAAAAATAGTTTGTGATACGCTTTTGTTGTCATTAGGTTTGATTCCTGAAAATGAGCTCTCAAAGGGAATAGGTGTTGAGATTGATGGTTTGACTGGTGGTCCTATGGTGGATCAGTTTTATGAGACCTCTGTTCCTGGTGTTTTTGCTTGTGGTAATTGTTTGCAGGTGTATGATACGGTTGATGTTCTTTCAGTGGGTGCGAAGCGTGCGGGTTGTTTTGCTGCTGAGAATGCGTTTAAAACAAAAAAGAAAGCTATACAAAAATATACACGAATAAATGCTGGTAAAGATATATTATTTGTCGTTCCGCAAATAATCAAACAAAGCGGAAAAATAAACTTCACCCTACGAGTAAAGAAACCACAAGAATCAGTAACACTAAAAATAAAAGCCGGTGAAAAAGAAATCTACAAAAAGAAACTAAGATACGTAAACCCAGCGAACATGGTTGAGATAACCGCAGACATCCCAGAAAAAATAATACAAACCACAGAAAACCTGGAGGTCACACTAGATGGATAAAAAACAATTCACCTGCATAGTCTGCCCAATCGGATGTAAGATACTAGTTGAAACAGATGGAAAAAAAGTTAAAATATTGGAGGGCAATAGATGCAAAAAGGGTATAGAATACGCTCGAATGGAGGCTCTTGATCCCAGGCGAAATCTGACATCATCGGTACTGGTGGAAAACGGTAAATGGCCTCTTGTCAGTGTTAAAACCACAAAACCAGTTCCTAAGGATAAAATATTTAGAGTGTTAAAAGAAATCAAACAGAAAAAAATAAATGCCCCTGTTAAACTAGGTCAGAAGATAATAAATAATGTCGCAAACACTAACATTGATATTGTTGCAACAAAAAATGTAGAAAAAAAATAATATTTTTTTTATTGTTTTTCTAGATTGTATTCTATTTTGTATTCCCCAGGATCCCCAGAGGTAATTTTGAATTTTTTCTCCTGGCAGAGATTTAACATTGGAGTATTATCTTTCAGTACTACTCCATACAGTTTTTTTAGTTTTTTATCATTAGCAACATGTATTGTAAAATCTACAAATTCTGATCCTAATCCAAGTCGGTGCCATTTATCACTTACGACCAGTGCGAATTCTGCTTCATCGTTTCTCCCTGGTATCATTATTATCCTTGTTACCCCTATCAGCCTTCGTTTACCGTTTTCTTTTATTTCTGCTACTATACCTATTTCCCTGTCGTAGTCTATATTGCAGTATCTTGTTCTCATCTCATGTGGTGTGTCTTTTACAATCCTGAAAAACCTGTATCTCACGGTTTCTTGTGAGAAACTGTTGAACATTTCCTGCCACATGTATTCATCTTCTGGTTTTATGGGCCTTAGAAGTATTTCGGTTCCATCTTTGAGTTTAACAGTTTTAACATATTTCTTGGGGTAAGTACTGATTATGATATGTGGTTTATTCTCTGGTTTTTCATCTATTACTATCCGTGCATCTACGGCTACGAGTTCATCACCTGATGCTATAAGTGGGTTTATGTCGACTTCTTGTATTTCTGGATGATCAATTATCATCTGTGAAAAGTTGATCAGCGTTTCTTCGACTTTTTGTATGTTCACTGGTGGTAGTCCTCTGAATCCTTTAAGTAGTTGGTATGCTTTGGTTTTTTCTATTAGTCTCTGTACTAGTACCTGGTTTAATGGTGGGAATCCTATTGATTTATCTTTTATCAGCTCTGTATAGATCCCACCTAGTCCAAATAGTATTACTGATCCAAAAACGGGGTCTTTTTTCGATCCGATTATTAATTCTGCTCCCTGGTTTTTTATCATTTTTTGAATGGTTACCCCTTGGATTTTTGCGTTTGGTTGGTTCTTTTTGATTTTTTTCATCATGTTTTTGTATGCTTGTCTGAGTGTTTCCTCGCATTGCAGGTCGAGTATTACTCCGCCTGCATCGCTTTTATGTGTGATATCTGGTGAATGTATTTTCATGACCACGGGGTATCCAGTTTTTTCTGCTGTTTTTACTGCATTATCTTCCGAGGTTGCTATTATGGGTTTCGTTGTTTTTATCCCGTACATTTCTATGAACTCTTTTGCTTCTGTTTCATTCAGTAGTGTTCTTTTTTCTTTCAGAGCGTTTTGTATCATGTTTCTTAGTTTTGTTTGTCCCTCAAGCGATGGTTTGATGTCTAGTTCTTCTGGTGTTTCATATAATAGTTCTAGGTTTCGAGCATATTGATATAGATGCATGTATGAATGTACGGCTTCTTCTGGTGTGGGGTAAGCGGGTATGTTGTTTCTGTTTAGTATCTGCCTAGCATGGTATACGCTTTCCTCACCTGGGAAGCTGACCATTATGGGTTTCACTGTTTTTTTTGAAATATCTATAACTCTGTCTGCTAATGCCCGGGGGTCTGCGACAACTTGTGGTACACAGATGGTGAGTAGTCCATCAACATTTTTGTCATTCAGGCAGCTTTCTATTGCTTTCTGATATACGTTTTCATCTGAATCCCCGATTATGTCCACAGGGTTGCCTTTACTCCAATGTGATGGTAAAAAACTGTTAAGCTGGTTCATAGTATCATTTGATAACTCAGCGATTTTTCCACCCTGTTCTATTACTGCATCTGTTGCAAGTACTCCTGGTCCACCTGCGTTTGTGACAATAGCAATTTTTGGGCCGGTTGGACGTGGTTGTTTAGCAAGGATTGATGCGCAGTTAAACAGTTCACTGATTTCTTTTACTCTTACAATTCCTGCTCTTTTAAATGCTGCATCATAAATCGCGTCCTCACCAGCCATAGCCCCAGTATGAGATGTAGCTGCTTTGGCTCCCTCTGAAAATCTTCCTGATTTAATAACAATGATAGGTTTACTCCTAGCGAAGCTACGTGCAGCGCTCATAAACTTACGAGCATCAGTGATTGACTCAACGTATAGTACGATACTGCGAGTATGGGTATCCATACCGAAGTAATCAATTAGATCCCCAAAGTCAACATCAAGCATTGAGCCAACTGATACGAATGAGCTGAAACCCACATTTGCAGCAGCCGCCCAGTCAAGTATTGCACCACAGACTGCGCCACTCTGAGAAAACAAAGCAATATTCCCCTGCATAGGCATAGCACGAGCAAATGTTGCATTAAGATATAGATATGGTAGAATAAATCCTACGCAGTTAGGTCCAACAATTCTAAGATTATATTTTTCTTTAATATCCCATAAACGTTTCTCAAGCTGTTTACCTGTCTCCCCTATTTCTTTGAAACCAGCTGAAATAATCAGAACTCCTTTAACTCCTTTTTTACCACATTCTTCAACAACATCAAGTACAACCTTTGATGGAGTAGCAATAATTGCAAGATCAACAACCTTGGGAAGACCCTTAATAGTATGATATGCTTCTACCCCTTGAACACTTTCATTTTTTGGATGAACTGGATAGACTACTCCTTCGTATCCAGAACCTATGAGATTCCTAAAAATATTGTACCCGGGTGATCCAACCTTGTTACTAGCACCTATGACAGCTATACTTTTAGGTTTAAAAATTTTATCAAGATATTCAACACCCGTTTTAATACGCCCCCTTATCGTATAAATATGCGGCTGAGGGGGGAATATTAGGTGGTGTTAATATAATTATCGGCAATCTATTGATTTTATTACTGAAACGACCAATAAGGTTTAAGAATATTTTTTAATTCTGAGATTAAATCAACTACTTTGTCATATGTTTCATCTGTTTTCTCGACTTCTTTAATATAATCTGATCTATTGAGAAGACCACACATGATGTTATAATATGATTTCACACTAGCATCACTGTTGTAACCACCGCCGAATAAAACCAGCAATTTTTTACAGGTTTCATCCGAGAGAGCTTTGATTTTTTTTGCTAGATTATAATATGTCTGATGAACAAGGTTTAGATTTGCTAAGGGGTCTGAATGATGTGTGTCAACACCACATTGATAGATGATGATTTGTGGGTTGAATTGTTTTGTGAGTGGGGGGATTATGCTATTAAATGCTTCGAGATAGCGTTTACTACCCGTTTTTGGGGGTAGTGGGAGGTTGACTGTGTAGCCTCTGCCACTGTCTCGGCCTATTTTGTCTATAGCACCGGTACCTGGGTATATTGTTTTTCCATCTTGATGAAAGGAAATATTTAAAACCGTTGGGTCATCATAATATATTTCTTGTGTTCCATTTGCGTGGTGTACGTCCAGGTCTATTATTTGGAATCTGTCTAGTTTGTATTTTTCTCTTATATGTTCTATTACGATAGCTACATCGTTGAAGAAACAGAAACCTGACGCATCGTTTCTGTTTGCGTGGTGAAATCCTGCTAGGGGATTGGCCATTACTTGATATTTATTAAAAAGTTTATCTCCTGCCATTATTGTTCCACCTGTTACTAGTCGTGCTATGTTGTATATTCCTTTTGGTGCTGGTGTGTCAAAGGAGAGCATTCCTCCTGTTTTGCTTAGTTCTTTTATTTTTTTGATATACATCGTGCTATGGATTCGTAGTAGGTTTTCTTCTGTTGCTTTTTTTGGTTCGAATATTTGTATTTTTTTTAGTAGTCCTTCTTTTTTGAGGTATTCCATTGTTTTTTTTGGTTTATCTCCTATTAGTGGATGTTCTGTTCCTAAGTCGTATTTGTTGTAATCTTTGTGGTAAGTTATTCCAATCATTTTTGTTCGTGATGGCTATGTTTATGGGTTTCTTTAAAGTTGTGTGTTGTACATATTTTTTTGTATTTTTTGTTAATTCTGTCATTTTTTTATGCTAGTGTTATCTTTTTTGCTATATTTTTATTGGTTTAATGCCTATTAAAACCAATATAAGCCAATAAAAAATGGTTATTAACCATTCAATATATGTAAAATACCAATAACTATAAATATGGGCTAAAACATATGTTATACTAACAAATGGTGATCAAATGGATGATGAAAATATCTACCAAGATCCATCAATAGATGAGATAGGCTACCTAGCAAAATTAGTAGATACCAATCTTTCAATATTCGAAAGAATGAAAATAAAAAAAACAACACTAAAGAAACTATTCGGAGCACTAATAATCTACTCCGCGACCATGATTATGTTTACCTTAATACTATAGACGACCTATGATCGAACTCATCCCTATAGTAATCATACTTGCTTTTCTATTTGAAACAATGGACTCATGTGCAGGGATGGGCTTCGGTACAGGATTAACACCACTACTTTTACTAATGGGATATGAACCACTTCAAGTAGTACCAATACTCCTAATATCAGAAGCAATAACAGGTTTCACCTCAAGTTTCTTCCATCAAGAATTTGAAAACGTTAAATTCAAAATAAAAAAACCGATCAACAAAGAAACCAAGGTTATGCTGAACATCGCAATCATAGGAGTTATTGCAATAATAATCTCTGTTTTTTTAACATATTATGCGATACAACTAGAAAAAAACGTCATCAAAACATATGTAGCTATACTAGTCCTAGCAATGGGTCTCATCGCAGCATTTAAATTAAAAATGAAAAAAAGCGCATCTTATAAACCAAAAACTCTAACTTTTTTTTCTGCTCTCGCGGGTTTCAACAAAGGCATTGGTGCAGGAGGATACGGACCCGTAGTGATGCTAGGTCAAATCTTTTCAGGCATATATGAAAAAACTGCTACGGCGATTGTTTCACTATCAGAAGGTATTGTATCAATCGCGGGTGTATCTGCTTTTGTATTAATACCTGTTTTTAAAAGTCAACCTATAGGGATAGATTTCCTTTTGTTACCCTCTGTTTTCACTGGTGGTTTTATTGCTGCGTTGATTTCTCCATATATGGTTAGAGTGTTTCCAAATAAACTTTGGAAAATTGTGATACCAGTTTATGCGATATCTATCGGTATTTACCTTATTTTAAAACTCTATGTATTATGAATAAGTTAATTTATTTCCTAGTTCATTCGGATTTCTGAGGTTTAAGCTATGAAGGTTGATCTTGAGGATATTAGATGTGTTACTGATACTTCTATTACCATCCGTGGTTCCAGGAGACGTATGACTGTTCCTTCTGAGGTTGTTGACCTTTTAAATCTTAAGGATAGCGATAAACTTCGCTGGATTGTTTTTAAAAATGGGGATATACATATTCAGAAAGTCAAAGAGAAATAATTATATTTTTCATAGGTTTTATATATGTATTTAGGATAAGAACTCTGGTAGTATTTATCTGTTAGTTCCAAAACATATAAATAATTAACACGTGTTAATCGGGGAGTGTGTAATTATGAGTATAATAGATCTAACTTCAATGGGTGAGTCACAAACAGAAATAAGAAGAGAAATAAACGAACGACTAACAAAACTACAAGATGAAATATCAGACTACTGTTACCAATGTGCAAAATGCACCTCGGGATGCGAAGCACATAAACTCCTAGAACTCGAACCACATAAGATAGTAGCACTACTAAAACGAGGATTAATCGACGAAATGGTAAACTCTGACATAATCTGGACGTGTATGAGTTGCTTTAAATGCAGAGAACGATGCCCACAAAAAGTAGCACCAGTAGAAATCTTATTCGCCCTGAAAAACATGGCGGTAGCGTCAGGGAAACAAATACCTGGAAACTACACGGTCTGGTTACAATCCGTGTTATCAACTGGTCTTTTACAAGATGTTAAAAGTGTTTCAACAAGTGATAATAAAACCAAAACACGATCTGATCTAGGATTACCAGAAATAAGCAAACCATTGGATCCATCAAAGTTTCAAACAATGCTTTCTAAACTCGCTGTGGAGAAGGTATAATGGAGGCATAAAAAAATGAAAAAATATGCTCTTTACCCTGGTTGCGTAATGCCAACAGAACAATATGCATATGAAATATCCATACGTGAAATATTGCCAAAACTAGATGTCGAACTTGTGGATATCAAAGGATTCTCATGTTGTGGTGAACCAATAAAAAGTGTCAACCAAATGATAACACTAGCACTTTCCGCACGTAACATAGCACTCGCAGAAAAAGAAGGACTAGACCTATTTTCACCCTGTCCAATATGCCATCTAGCACTGACTGACTGCAAACGAATACTAGATAAAGACCCAGAAATGAATCAACGTGTAAACAATTTCCTAAACGACGAGGATTTAAACTACAATGGGACATCAGAAATCCTCAGCATCCTTGATTTATTACATGACACTATCGGTGTTGAAAAAATCAAAGAAAAAGTAAAGAAACCATTTAAGGATCTGAAAACAGCGGTTCATTACGGCTGCCATCTGATACGACCTAGCGAAGTTGGTCGACCGGATGACTCAGAGAACCCGCAGAAAATAGAAAACATACTAAAAGCAATTGGTGCAAAACCTGAATACTACAGTGAGAAACTAGACTGCTGCGGCGCTCTGTTAAACGCTAATCTCCCAGAATCTGCTCTTACAAAAACTGGTCAAAAACTAAAAAGCGTCCAAGAACAAGGCTTTAATGTTTTCATTGATACCTGTCCATGGTGTCATCGTCAGTATGATTCTAAACAACAGAAAGCTGGTGAAACTGTTGCCGCTAAACTAGACATACCAGTAGTTTATCTGACTCAACTAATCGGAGTATCATTTGGAATACCTATGGATAAGCTTGGTTTTGATCTTAACCTGAGTCCTGTTGACAAACTAAAACTAGGGGGGAAATAAAATTATGAGCCAGAAAATAGGTGTTTTTGTTTGTCACTGTGGTATCAACATTGCTAGTACTGTAGATGTAAAAGTATTAGTTGATTATGCTAAAACACTTGATGGCGTCGTCGTCAGTAAGGATTACAAATACATGTGCTCTGATGTTGGAGCAAACCTGATTAAGGATTCAATTAAGAAACATAAACTTGATGGTGTGGTTATTGCCTGCTGTAGCCCTAGAATGCATGAGCATACATTCCGTGGCGTAGTAGAATCCGGTGGTGTTAATGCTTTTAACCTTGAGATTGCTAACATCCGTGAGCAATGCAGTTGGGCTCATGTGGATAAAATCAAGGCTACAGAGAAAGCAAAAGCTTTAGTTCGTGGAGCTGTCTCCAAGGCTAAACTTTTAGAGCCATTAGCCACTTCTAAGATAAAGGTTACGCATGCTGCCCTGGTGATCGGTGGTGGTATCGCTGGTATTCAGTCAGCGTTGGACTTAGCGGAGGAGGGAAATAAGGTTTATCTTGTTGAAAAAAACCCTAGTATCGGCGGGCGTATGGCACAGCTTGATAAAACGTTTCCAACATTGGATTGCAGTGGTTGTATACTTACACCTAAGATGATGGAGGTCGCTAATCATCCAAATATTGAGCTTCTTACCTATTCCGAGGTTGTCGGTGTCGAGGGAAGCATTGGAAACTACACCGTGCGTGTTAGGAAAAAAGCTCGTTTTGTTAATCTCGACAAGTGTACAGGTTGCGGTGACTGCATGGAAGCATGTCGTATGAAAGGCCATGTAACTAGTGAGTTTGATGAAGGCATTGGTAAGCGCAGTGCGATATATATGCCGTTCCCACAAGCAATTCCTCTTAAATGTGTTATAGACAAGGATAGCTGTCTTATGCTAACACGTGGGAAATGTGGCGCGGGTCCATTATGTGTAGATGCATGTGAAGCTAACGCTATTGATTTCAAACAGAAAGATAAAGAAATCGAGTTAAACGTGGGAGCCATCGTTGTAGCCACAGGATACGATCTACTTGATCCAGATAGACTGTTTGAATATGGATACCAAGTATCAGATGATGTAATCACAACTATGCAAATGGAAAGACTCATTAGCACATCAGGCCCGACAGCTGGGGAAATATTATGCCCATCGAATGGTGAGAAACCTAAAAGCATAACTTACATACTATGTGTTGGAAGCCGTGATGAAAACGAATGCACATGGTGCTGTCGGATAGGATGTATGAGCTCTCTTAAACATGTATACCTTCTCAAAGAAAAATTAGGGGATGATGTAGAAATCAACATCTGCTACACAGACATACGAAGCTATGGTAAAGGATATGAGGAATTCTACAGGAAAATAAGAGGTATGAATACCAATTTCTTCCGAGGTAGACCATCAGAGGTCAGAAAAATGGGGGACAATCTAACCATTGACCTCTTTGATACAACAACCAATAAACTTTTTGAAATAAAAACAGACCTAGTAGTTTTAGTACCAGCACTTGTACCAAGAGCTGATGCAGATGAACTCTCCAGAACTCTAAGGATTTCACAAAGCTCCGATGGATTCCTACTAGAAGCTCATCCTAAACTACGACCTATGGACACATTCACTGGGGGAATATTTATCGCTGGCTGCTGCCAAGCACCAAAAGACATACAGGACTCTGTGGCACAGGCTAGCGGTGCAGCAGCACGCGCTGCAAACATACTATCAAAAAAGGAGCTTGAATCCGAACCATTGATTTCATGCGTAGAAGAAGAACTATGCAGTGGCTGCAGTACATGTATAAGTGTCTGTGCTTATAATGCGATAGAGCTTAAACAAGAAAAAGATGGAAAAACCCATGCTAAGGTTAACGAGGCTTTATGTATGGGATGCGGAGCATGCGTAGCAAGTTGCCCATCTGGGGCTATGCAACAACGTGGTTTCAAAGATAAACAGATACGACCAATGATTGAGGAAACAATTTAAAACATAATTATGCATGATGATTTATAATGGGTGATGTTAGAGTTCTTCTCGCAGATTACTTCGATATTTTAGAAGACAATAAAGAAGCTAAATATCTGCTTTGTAAACATATTCCTGTTTCTTATGCTAAATTTGACTCTGAGCAGGATCTTTGGAAAATACATGATAATGCTCTTAAAAACCTAAAAGTTAGTGATGTAACACCAGAGTTGTCTCTTTTTGATCTTAAACTTGAGTTAGCAAAACGGATCTTTCATAACTGTCATTTCTGTGAAAGAAGGTGCCAGGTTGATCACTCTAAAAAAATTGGTAACTGTGGTGTTAAACAATCAGGTGTGTCCTCTGAGTTTTTACACATAGGTGAGGAAAGTGTCTTAGTGCCTTCTCATACGATTTTTTTCAGTGGTTGTACTTTTCATTGTGTTTTCTGTCAGAACTGGGATATAAGCCAGTCTGCAGGGGGTATTTTTGTACAACCCTCTAAACTTGCAGGTGTTATAAAAAATAGAATGAATCAGGGATCCAGGAATGTTAACTGGGTTGGTGGTGATCCTACTCCAAATGTGTTTTTTATTCTTCAAACCCTAAAGGAATGTGATGTTAATCTTCCACAGGTTTGGAATTCGAACATGTACTGCTCTGAGGAGACCATGAGGCTTCTTGATGGAGTTATTGATTTGTATCTTACTGATTTCAAGTATGGAAATGATGAGTGTGCTAGGCGTCTTTCCAAGGTTGATAAATATATAGAGTTTGTTGAACGTAATCATAAAAAAGCCTATAATTGTGGTGATATGATTATTCGCCATCTGGTTTTGCCGAATCATGTTGAATGTTGCGCTAAACCTGTTATAAGATGGATATCTAAAAATGTTCCAGATGCTGTGGTTAACATCATGGCGCAGTATCGACCTGAATATCATGCATTGGAGTATGATGATATTTCTAGACGTGTAACTTTAGAAGAGGTTTCTCAGATTAAAGAATACGCGGAAAAGCTGAACATACACCAAATATGAATATATAAAAATATATATTTTGGTATATGCTTATTTTTCCAGCCAGTTTATCAATTCCTTACGGCAATTCAGACATAAGTGATAATGCCCAGGTTTCCCACGTCCTGGCTCAGCGTAGTCATATGTTACAATTGTATCATACAGATCATCATATTTAGCACCACAACGATCACAAGTCATTTTCATATTATACCTCTAGAAACATGTTTTTTATTGTTGTGTTTCAACAGTGACAGGTTCCTCTTTTTTAGGAGGAATAATAACGCGTTTAATGATAAGAGTTATACGTAAAATCCATTCTATTATCATCATAAAAAAAATGTATTGAATTATAGCATTAACGTATGTTGGTAACTCATTAATCCTACACTTTACTAACTCTAACGTAAAATATGATGGATCAACAAGGAAAACACCTAACAATGCAAATGGTAGCATTTTTGCTACATCCCTAGAAAGATCCTCAGTATAATAAGCACAGACTCTAATGGCAAGAACTATTGCAAATGCAGTTGTTATTATTTGTTGAACAGAATAACTTTTTGTTAAAAAAATCATCATCAGAGAGAAACCCATAAAAAACAAAATTGCTACAAAGGGATATAAGAAAAAAAATTTTAAAAAACTAATAGTCTTAGTATGTTTTTTCTTACTAGGTTTAAAACAATCCCTTCTAGCAATATAACGATAAAAATGATAGATAATAATTGAATAAATAGCAATAGAAATCATAAGATAAAACATAGGGATAAAACCGTCTAGGTTTCCACTGAATATTTTTTCTAACGAAAGATTCTCCATCCAACTATGCAAGTTAGTAAAATCCATAACTATCATAATCTCTCCTCCTTCAAAAGCATATAATTTACATATTTATAAATCCATTTCTTTTACAATATGATCATAAAGAACATCAGCTATAAAACATGCACTTCTACTGTTGAGATGGACGCCGTCCATGGTTAAAAAAAGACCCCGGTCTAAGGCTTTTTTATCAATCCTCTTAGAGCTATTAAGGGTAAGTGCATCAAAAATAACATTAAAGCTGTTGTCAACAATATAATCAGAAGATTTTTGTGGTTCAATTTTTTCAACAACTAGTTTTTTGATATCAATAAATTCAACATTATCATAAGATTTTGAAATATTTTTAATAATTATTGACAACTCATCTAGTTCTTTATTCCAGATATTATCAAAATCTTCTCCTATGATCCATGGTGAAACAGTAAAGATCTTACCTGTTTTATATTTTAAAAAATCAAGTATTTTCCGATAATAATCTTTAAATTCTTCATGGTTTTCAGTCCATGTTTGTCCAAGTATTTTTTTAATAACTGGAAAACGGTTATTTACTTTTACGAATACATCATTTGTCCCAATCCAAACAAATGCGGTATCAATATTTTTTGGATATTGAATTTTTTTCATACGTTTATACAAGCTTACAACGGGATCACCGTTTTTTCCAAAATTATATAACTCATGATTTGGTAGTTTTTGTTTTAGTAAATCCAAATATGAGACGCCGATGTTTCCCCTGGTGAGGCTATCCCCTAGGAATATTATCCTCATTTTTTACTCCTTTTACACATAATTTTCTGTATCCTATATATAAGTTTATTGTTAATAATTGTCCCTAGAATACTTCGTCAATTGTCTATTAGTTTATAGGCAAAATTTTTATATTTAAAATACATGGGGTATTTTCGGAGCGGATAAGCAATTCATTTTTCTGAAGTCTCCTCACCGGACTTCTTCATTGAATAATTGCTTACCTACCTCCTCAACTCATTTTTAAAAAATACCAAGATTTAACCAGTTGTTTTTTCTTTTAATTTCAGAATCCAAGATGGTAAACCCTCCAGGGTTTTAATAATTGTATTTTTCGCAAAAAACTCACGGTAAAAAGTATTGCAATTAACGCGACCCTGCAAGTTTTTCTTAATAGTGTAACAAAGAAAACCACCTTTTCTATCCCAATCAGTTAGAATTATTATTTCTTTGTAATCATGGGTGAGTTTATCACAGAAATTGGTAAGAGATACACCTTTGTTAAGACTTATTATAGCACCCTTGATTCCTAGTTTTTTCAAAGCCTCTATATCTTTTTCACCTTCGACAATAATCGGAATATTCTTGTTTTCATCTTGAAGTTCTATGAGTTTTTTTTCAAGGTCTTCAAGGGATTGCTTATAATCCATCTATCGATCCCTTCAACTTTTTAGTTAGATGTTCAACTGTAACTCCTTTGATCAGTATGGTTTTCTCCCTGTTTTTCTCACCTGAAATAATAAATATATCACTTACTGGTTTATCAAAAAAACTTGCTATAGTTTTAATTACATCCTTGTTTGCTTTGTTATCCCTCGCTGGTGATGAAACACGTATTTCTAACCGTTTACGCCATTTGTTCAAACCTGTTGGAAAAACATTTTTCTTTGAGCTAGATGTTATAAAAAGATCAAGAGTGGCACCATTTTCATGTTTCCTAATTATTTCTCCTAGGGAATCCATCTTAATTGGTGCAACTTAATAGTTTAAATATTTAAATAAATTTTTATTAGATTATTTTTGATATTTCTTCCATTTTTCTTCAATATTTGGATCCTGCACTGTTTCCATTATGTACTTAGCGAACTCCTCACCAGTGGCTCCATCAGATCTTCCAGTTATTTTAATTTTCTTTTCATATTGACTGCAGATATCAAGTGCCATCTCCAGTTTCTGAGATTTCTTAGGGTATCCGATATGATTGAGTAGCATTGATGCACCTTTTATGATGCTACTTGGATCGGCATATTGTGCTCGTCCTTCTTTCACCATCCGTGGAGCGCTTCCATGTATGGCTTCAAACATTGCATAACGTTTTCCAATGTTAGCAGATCCTGCTGTTCCTACGCCTCCCTGGATTTGTGCTGCTTCATCGGTACATATATCGCCATATAAATTTGGTAAAACCATTACTCTGAATTGTGATCGTCGGGCAGGATCTATAAGTTTCGCGGTTATTATATCTATGAACCAGTCATCCCATTCAACTCCTGGATATTCTTTTGCTATTTGTTCTGCCATGTTCAAGAATTTACCATCTGTGGTTTTTACAACATTTGCTTTTGTAACTACTGTTACTTTGTTTATTTTATTCTTTTTGGCATAGTCAAAAGCAAGTCTTAGTATTCTGTCTGCTCCTTGTTTTGTGATTACTTTGAAATCAACAGCGAGGTCCTCTGTAACATTTACACCTCTACTTCCAAGAACATATGCTCCTTCTGTGTTTTCACGGAAGAAAATCCAGTCGATATTTTGATCTGGTACTTTTACGGGTCGTACATTGGCGAATAAATCAAGGGCTCTTCTCATGAATACATTAGCAGATTCTATGTTTGGCCATGGATCTCCTTTCTTTGGAGTGGTTGTTGGTCCTTTTAGGAGAACATGACATTTTTTGATTTCATTAAGAACATCATCGGGTATTGCTTTCATTACTTTCGCACGGTTTTCAATTGTAAGTCCTTTTATCTCTTGGAACTTAATTTTACCATTTTCAACTTCATTTTTTAGTAAAAATTCTAGAATGTTCTGAGCATGTTTACATATGTACGGTCCTATTCCATCTCCGCCTACTACTCCAATTATCAAGGGTTTAAGCTTGGAGTAGTCTATCCATTCGTCTCCTGCTTTCATTTTTTTAACACGTTCAAGTTGCTCTATAACTATTTGACCAAAATGGTCTTTTGCTTTTTCAATTGATTCATTATTCATCATTACTACACCTTCCATCATTTTTTATTTCACCATACCTTTCTCAGGTTTATCCGGGACATCATATAGTATATCATCCCAAGGATGCCTATATAGTCCTGTTTTGAGTCTTTTCTGGTCAAAATAATGACCCATGAAACCAATAGTTCGACCTAGTATGAAGAATGCATTGAAGAAACCCATCTCCACCATTTCTTTTATTTCCTTCATTGAGTATCCTAGGTTTGTTAACATATCAACAAATAGTACGCCGATGCATCCATCGACATTCAATATTAGAGTGTTTTTCTTCATGGTTGTTACAGCTTGGACTTTAAGTGCATAGTCTAAAACCGGTGTTTTTGGGAAGTGTTTGCGTGCAAAACCAATCATTATCTCTACTCTTTCATCTGGGTTGTCGACACTATGAATTCTATGACCGATACCCTGAATTCTTACGTTTTTTGCCTTCATTTCATCTATGAAATCACGTGGTTCAAGATTATTTTCTAGGCCCCATGTGAAATGTTTTGCAGCGCCATTTACTGCGCCACCGAAACGAGGACCGATAGTTACAATACCACTTATTATTGATTCTATCAGGCTTTTTCCAGCTCTTGCTGTAACAATTGTATTATGTGCACCTGATACCGCTGGTCCATGATCTGCAACTATTTGTAAAACAAGCTCTATGAAATCACGTGCGTACTGAGGAAGATCCTTCTTAAACCAGAGTAATCCTATGACTCCGCCTAGGCCATATCCTTTTTTGATTACATCATCTATTGCTACGCCACAGTAGTTATGTATCTCACCGGTTTCATCACAAATAGTTGATATGAAGTTTGTAGGGCGTCGAACAAGCCCCTCAGCAACTGCCTGCCGGTAATCCATTGGAACATGTGGAGGCGTCGGCTCATCAGCAGATTTTATTTTACCCTGTTTCTTAAGTTTTTCAAATATCTGTTTTATTTTCTCACCATAGTCATCAAAAGAGTTAGGAACAATTACGCCTGCTTCTTTAAGAGCCTTGTTTTTTGCCTCTGCTGTGTCTTCTTTTCCCTCTGCTTTTGCACCTGCATGACCAAACTGTACACCACCAGGTAACATTGGAGCGCAAGTACCAGTCACCCACATTACGAGAGGTTTGGTTATTTTACCTGATTTAACTGCTTCTACTACTTCGTATTCGTCTTTCCCTCCTACTTCACCAAGGGAAACTAACATTTTGATATTCGGGTTTTTTTCGTATCTTAGAAGATGATCAAGTAGAGTTGTTGCAGGGTAAACATCTCCGCCTACTGCGTATCCTTCGTATATTCCATCTGTGTTCCTAGCTACTATGTTGTAACCCTCGTTTGATAGTCCACCTGATACAGATACGAAACCAACAGAACCAGGTCGGTAAAGTTTTGTATCTTTTATATTTTGAACTGTTCCGGCTGCATTTCCAATTTTGAAACAACCAGGTTTGATACCACCAACGGTTGCTGGTCCAATTACCCATTTCTTTTTCTTTTTAGCAATTGTTGCAATTTTTCTGGTGTCTCTTTGTGGGACACCTTCAGCTATCATAATAACTGTCCTGATAGTATCAGTTTCTAATGCCTCCATGGTTGTCTCTGCGCAGGATCTCTCTGAAGCAAAATTAACCATTACATCCGCCGTAGGATGTGCTTTTGTTGCTTTTTCTATACTGTTATACCTAGGAATTCGTATTTCTTTTGTACCCCAGAATAACTTATAGTAACCACTACCTGTAGGTGTTATAAATCCTACCACACTTGGTTCTTCTCTTTTGGAGATATAGTCAAAATCAAGCATACGTTGGGCAGCTCTTTGTTGTGTACCATAAATAAAAGCCTTAGTATTTTTATCAAAAAGCTCGTAATCCTTCATTTTATTTACCTCCTTTCAACGCCATTGAGACAATCCGCGTCATATGAGTCTCAGGTCCGTAGACTTCAACAGGTAAACCAAGTTTTTTACCTATTTTTCTCATGTTTTCAAGTCCTTCTTTGTAGTTTGGTCCTCCTCTTCTGACATATATTTTTACATTTGTTTTTTTGAGTTTCTCAGAATATTTTTCTATAGCCTGTATAATCCCTGTAAAAGTTTTTGCGACATCTGTAAAATTTGCGATTCCGCCACCAACGATAAGAAACTTGGGTTTACCTTTTGAGTCTTTTTTACGGGTCATCAGATCAAGAATTGTTTTTGTGTATTCATAGGTCAGCTCTGTAGATGGATTACCACTGTATTCACCATAATTAGCTAGTTCTTTAGCGAAGCCTAGATCTGCGACGGTATCCGCGTAGATGACACTTGCTCCTCCTCCAGCGACAAGATTCCAAATTCTACCATCCGGGTTTAAAACAGTGAGTTTGAGAGAAGCACCGGTACGCTCATCAAGATTGCTAACTCGTTTCTCTTCTGGAGTCTTCTGTAAACCAAATGGGTTAGGGAATTCTAGATCGCCCCATTTTTCAGCACATTGATAGGAGGCATAGTCATCAACCTTTGCCACTGTATCTAGAGGTACCACTGAGTCACCTACAAAAGTGAACGGGTTCAACTCTAAATATACGAAGTGATAATCGATCAACATTTTGTAAAGTGAAACAATGAAATCAGCTACTTTCTTCTTTTTATCACCCAATTCTTTTGGTACAAAGCCTTCAACGTTTACGTCGTCTATGCTAGATAAAATTGGGATATCAAGAGTTTTAACTGTTTCCCATACTTCTTCTATATCTACTCCACCTTTTGTTGAAAAATGGATGGTATCCTTGTCACGATGAGTTGTGATAGCAAGATAGTATTCCTCTTTATGTGGGACAAATTTTTCAACTAGAAAATGCGTAAGAACTCCTGTTGTTTTACCTGTTGTCTGTTTAATTGTGACTTTTTTATTCATTCGTTCTTTAATCCATTTTTTTACTTCATTCCAGTTTTTATTCACGAAGAGAAGATTGTTTTTACCTCTTTTACCAAAAAGCTGATCCGGTTTTGTTACAAGTTTTTCGTTTTTTAACCATGGGTGTTTTTTTTCAAGTTTAGTGAAATCTGTATCTGGACCAATTAATACCTGTTTTGGTTTGAATTTGAATCCCCCACCTGAAAAAGTAGGAAGAGCGTTTGCCATTAATCTTTTCGCGTCATATTCTCTTATACCTTTTTGCGCCATTTTTTTATCCTCCTTTTTTTTGTGCGATAACATTCAGGGTACCACCTGCTAATATCTTTTCTTTCTCTCGTTCTGAGAGATCAAATTTAGCCTCAAACTCGATACCCTTTGTCTTATTTACAACCTTTAATTTACTCCCATTTCCAGATAATGCTTCTCTAATTTTTGGGATATCTAACTCGTCACCTTGATCTATTTTTTCATAATCTTTTTCGTCTATAAACATCAACGGAACAATTCCAAAGTTCACAAGGTTTGCTTTATGTATCCTTTCCATACCCTTGGTTATCACTGCTTTGACTCCCATATACATTGGGCATAATGCTGCATGTTCCCTTGATGATCCTTGTCCGTAGCTTATACCCCCAACAATGATGTTATGCTTGTTTTTCTCCTTGATTTCTTTTGCTCTATTGAAGAATTTATCATCTACTACTTCGAATAAAAACTCAGAATATTTTGGAACATTAGATCTGTATTTCATTTTGCTTCCAGCAGGTATTATATGATCTGTTGTTATTTCATCTCCGACTTTTATAGTGACTAATCCCTCGATTCTTTCTGGGAGTGGTTCATTTTTTGGTGGCTCCCCAATATTTGGACCCCGGTATATCTTCACGTTTCTATCCTTAGATGGAGGAATTATCATATCATCATTTATGATGAATTTCTTTGGCATCTCAATATTGGGATATTTTATGCCTTGTTTCTCTAGATCTCTTGGATCAATGAATTTACCAGTTATTGCTCCCGCTGCAGCAGTTTCAGGGCTTACAAGATAAACATTAGCGCTTTTGGTACCTGATCTTCCAAGAAAGTTTCTGTTACTTGTTCTAAGTGAGGCTGCTTCCGTCTGTGGTGATTGACTGTTTCCTATACAGAAACCACATGCATTCTCTGCTATTCTAACCCCTGATGCTACTATTTCTGCTAATCTACCGTTTTTTGCAAGCATCTCAAGTACTTGTTTTGAACCCGGACCAACAACTACACTAACATTAGGATGAACAGTATGACCTTTTAACAATTCTGCAAATATCATCATGTCTCTATATGAGGAGTTAGTACAACTCCCCATGCATATTTGATTTACTTCCATCCCTTTCATGTTCTTGACTTTAGAAATATTGCCTGGGCTATGAGGTGTAGCAGTCAATGGTTCAACTAGACTAAGATCAAGATCTACAACCTTCTCGTATACAGCATCAGGATCTGCTTTCATTTCTATCCATTGATCTCCTCTTTCTTGAGCTTCTAAGAAATTTTTTGTTTCTTTATCACTAGGAAAAACAGAGGTTGTTACACCGCATTCAGCGCCCATATTGGTAATGGTAGCACGTTCTGGTACTGTGAGAGTTTTTACACCTTCGCCGCTATATTCAAAAACTGTACCTACATTTCCATGAGTTGAAAACATTTCAAGTACTTTTAATACAACATCCTTTGCACTTACCCAGGGTTTCAATTTTCCTTTAAGATTGATTTTTACTACTCTTGGGCAGGTCATACGGAATGCTTCACCAGCCATAGCTGCTGCAACATCTAGCCCACCTGCACCAATTGCTATCATTCCGATACCGCCACCAGTTGGTGTATGAGAATCAGAACCAAGCAATGTTTTACCTGGTCTTCCAAAACGTTCAAGATGGACCTGATGGCATATTCCATTGCCTGCACGTGAATAATAAATACCATATTTTTTAGCAACAGTTTGAAGATATTTATGATCATCAGCGTTTTCGAAACCAATCTGGACAGTATTATGATCAACATAGCTCACAGATAGCTCAGTCTGAATATTTGAAACATCCATAGCTTCAAATTGTAAGTATGCCATTGTACCAGTTGCATCCTGAGTCAATGTTTGATCTATTTTGATAGCTATCTCTTTACCTGGTTCCCATTTTCCTTCTACAATATGTTTTTCTAATATTTTTTGAACTATACTTTTACCCATACGAACAGACCTCCCCACTTGGATGATATTAGATCACAAGATGTCATACCGTATTATAAAATCACTACTTAAATCATTTGAAAAATACTCCCGTGCCAGTCATATAATAACATGTACAAAAATTCTTATACAAGAAATATATTTCAGGGCACGTCCCAATAAGATAAAAAACGGGAGGAAAAACCATATGTTAATGATTGTGAGATTATTTCCAAAAACAGATTTAAGCAAAGTGTGGAACTATATAGAAGCTGAAGTAAAAGATGAACATAAAGATATTATCCCATTATACGCAACTCAGTCTGAAGGTATGATGAATGTTGGTCTTATTTTTGATGTCAAAGAACCAGATAGTCTTTCAGAATTTATAACAGAGGAAATCGTGAAATGTGAAGAAGTTCACCATACAAAAACAATTTCACTTATGAAACCAGTTTTTTTCCCAATTCCAAAAAAGAAACCAGAACCAATTCAAAGATACCTGATCAGGGTTTATGCCCATCCGAAACATTACAAAAAAGTGTACGATTATTTAATCAACTACAATTACCCATTTAACCTATTCCCCATCTATATATCGTATTCACTAGGAGATGAGGATATCCTTATGAGTGTTGCTGCTGATCATAAAGAAACAGTAAATAAATTCGTAAAAGATCATATTCGATCACTCGATGGTGTTGATCAATCATCGTTTTATCCAGTTTTCAGAGCAAAAAGATTTGCTCCTCTTGAAAAACTTATAGATGAACAGAAAAAACATCTATCAAAAACAGTGAAACTCTCTGAGAATGAGACTGATGCAACATTTGATTGGATTGAAAACTTTGAGGAATACGCTAAATTAACCGGAGCATTCCCCGGTGATTATTAAAAAAAACTATGCGGGATGGATGAAAAAAATGGCTGAAGAAGATATATCTGTATTGTTAGACGAAAAACGTGTGTTTAAACCAAAAGAAGAACTAGTTAAACAAACAAATGTGAAGCAATGGATGGATAAACATAACATAAAAAACCTTGATGAACTTTATAAAAAAGCCGAGAACTGGGAATGGTTCTGGGAAGAAATATCAAAGGACCTCGTGGAATTTTACAAGCCTTACAACAAGGTTGTAGACTGGAAACCACCCTATGTTAAATGGTTTGTAGATGCAAAATACAACATTGTTCATGATGCGCTTGATAAACATGCTAAAAGCTGGCGTAAAAACAAGGTAGCATTTATATTTGAAGGCGAACCAGGTGATGTTCAAAAAATCACATACAATGACCTATATGTTGAGGTTAACAAATTTGCAAATGCTTTGAAGAAACTTGGAATTAAAAAAGGAGATCGTGTAGGTATCTATCTACCAATGATTCTGGAACTTCCTATTGCTATGCTTGCCTGTGCAAAAATCGGTGCTATTCATAGCGTGGTTTTTTCAGGTTTTAGTTCTATGGCATTTCGTGATAGGGTTAATGACTGTGAAGCAAAAGCAGTGATTACCTGTGATGGTTTCTGGCGACGTGGAAACAAGGTCTATCTTAAACAACAAGCTGATGAGGCATTGGAGGATGCACCAAGTGTTGAGCATTGTATTGTTGTGAAACGAACAGGTGATGGTGTACCATGGACTGCTGGCCGGGATGTCTGGTGGCATGACATGATATTTGATGCACCAAAGGAATGTGAAACAGAACGACTAGATGCAAATGATCCACTTTTCTTCTTGTATACCTCGGGTACAACTGGTAAACCAAAAGGCATTATCCATGCACATGGTGGATATGCAGTTGGAACAGCTTATACGCTAAACTGGGTTTTCGACATGAAAGATACCGATATTTGGTGGTGTGCCGCTGATATAGGATGGATAACTGGGCATAGCTACATCGTTTATGCTCCTCTTATACTTGGAGCAACCTCAGTATTGTATGAGGGAGCGCCGAACTATCCAGCACCTGATCGTTGGTGGCAGATCATTGAGAAATACAATGTGACACTCTTGTATACCTCGCCTACGAGTATCCGTCTTTTCATGAAATATGGGGAAGAATATGTTAAAAAACATGATCTTAGTTCTTTACGCCTGCTTGGTAGTGTTGGTGAGCCGATAAACCCTGAGGCATGGATCTGGTATCATAAAAATATTGGAAATGAGAACTGCCCAATTATGGACACATGGTGGCAGACTGAGACCGGTCATTTCGTTATATCACCATTGCCTTTGACACCTTTGAAACCCGGTAGCGCCACACGACCACTTCCTGGACTGGGTGCTGATGTTCTAAATGAGAAAGCTGAACCAGTGCAAAATGCTGGAGGTAACTTGGTTTTGACTCATCCATGGCCGGGTATGCTCCGTGGTATCTACAAAAACCCTGAGCGTTTCCAAAAAACTTATTGGGATAAATTCGAGGGACAATATCTGGCTGGTGATGTAACCCGTAAAGATGATGATAGTTATTTCTGGATTCAGGGACGTGCTGATGATGTATTAAATGTTTCAGGTCATCGTATTGGAAACAGTGAGGTAGAATCCGCTTTGGTTAGTCATCCTATGGTTGCTGAGGCAGCAGTAATTGGTAAACCACATCAGCTCAAGGGCGAGTCGATAACTTCTTATGTTGTCCTAAAGAAAAATGCTACACCAAGTGATGATCTACGTAATCAGCTTCGTGAACATGTTGGTAAAGAGATGGGTAAGATCGCTCGTCCTGATGAAATCTGGTTTGTAACTGATGTTCCTAAGACGCGTTCTGGTAAAATAATGAGACGAGTGATACGATC